>Ga0209061_1004302_pt1 | contig 13877 bp, 10 predicted proteins | sample Coa_R1_10_FD_187157 | JGI IMG/M metagenome (GOLD analysis project Ga0209061, IMG submission 187157) | Surface soil microbial communities from Centralia Pennsylvania, which are recovering from an underground coalmine fire - Coalmine... | ecosystem: Environmental > Terrestrial > Soil >...
GCGCCGCTCGATCTCGCCCACCAGCCAGGGGCCGATGCCGCCCAACCGGGGCTGGGCCGCGGGATTGGACGACGGCTGATAGATGCGCTGGCCGCCGCGCGGCGCCGCGCCCTCGGCGACTACCACGATGCTCGAGTCGCGGCGCCGCTGGCTGCGCGCCTCCAGGGCCTGCGCCACGCGGTCGAGATCGAAGGGGAGCTCGGGGATCAGGATCACCGCCGCCGCACCGGCGAGGCCCGATTCGAGGGCGATCCAGCCGGCGTCGCGGCCCATTACCTCGACGATCATCACGCGGTGGTGGCTCTCGGTGGTGGTGTGCAGGCGGTCGATCGCCTCGGTCGCGGTCTGCACCGCCGTGTGGTAGCCGAACGTCACATCAGTCGCCGAGAGGTCGTTATCGATCGTCTTGGGCACCCCCACCAGCGGCACGCCCAGGTCGGCGAACCGCTTGGCGATGTGCAGCGAGCCGTCGCCGCCGACCACGCACAGGGCATCGAGGCCCAGCAGCTCCAGCGAGTGCAGCACTTCGGCCGAGCGGTCGCGGTGGACCAGCTGGCCGCCTTCATAGCTCACGTAGTCGAAGGGGTTGCAGCGGTTGGTGGTGCCGAGGATCGTGCCTCCGAGGGGCAGGATGCCCTTGACGGCATCGAGGTCGAGCGGGCGCGCCCGGGGCGGATCGAGCAGCCCCTCATAGCCATCGATGATCCCCAGCACCTGCCAGCCGTACTGGAGGACCGCCGTGCGGGTAAATGCCCGCAGCACGCCGTTGAGACCAGGGCAGTCACCGCCGCCGGTGAGGATGCCCACGCGCTGGATCATCCGGCTCGCCACGTGCCCCTCCTGTTCGCGCCCGAACACATGCCGCCTACGCTACCCCCTGGGCTATTGTCCCGCCCGGCCGGCCGGGCGACAATCGCCTTGCCCCACGTCTGTGAGCCGCGTATCCTTCGAACTGCTCGCCCTTTGCCCTGCCGTCCTGAACGACGGGCCCGGCCGGGCGGCGGCGAATTACGCGGGGCACGCGTCGCGTAGGCGGGCTGCACGCGCTTTCCGCAGCGTGCGCCGGCTCAGCGCGCCGCCCAGGGGATCCGCAACGGTATGGATGACGCCATCCGCGCGCTGGCCGCGCTGCTGCGCCCGACCACCCGCATCCTGGTGTTCACCGGGGCGGGCATGAGCACCGAGTCGGGCATTCCCGACTTCCGCAGCCCGGGCGGAATATGGGACCGCTACCCGATCGTGTACTTCGACGAGTTCCTGCGCGACGAGGAGGCGCGCAAGCGGTACTGGCGGCGCAGCCGCGAGACGTACCCGGTGCTGGCCCGCGCCGAGCCGAACCCGGCCCACTATGCTATCGCCGAGCTGGAGCGACGCGGCAAGGTGCTGGCGGTTGTCACCCAGAACATCGACGGCCTGCACGCGCGCGCCGGCACCACGCCCGACAAGCTGATCGAGCTGCACGGCAACAACCTCGCCGTGGTGTGCCTCGACTGTGGCGCGCGCACGCCGCGCGAGGCGATCCAGGCGGAGCTGGTGGCGGGGGTCGAGGTACCCCGCTGCGCCCGCTGCGGCGGGCTGCTGAAGAACACCACCGTCTCGTTCGGCGAGCCGCTGCCCGCCGAGGCGCTCCAGCGCGCGACACTGGCGGCCCTGACCTGCGACCTATGCCTGGTGATCGGCTCGTCGCTGGTAGTGTATCCGGCGGCCGACATCCCCGTGCTGGCCGCGCAGCAAGGAGCGCCACTGGCCATCATCAACACCACGCCCACGCCGCTGGATGCCACGGCCGACCTGGTCCTCCACGCGCGGGCCGGGGAGGTGCTGCCAGCGGCGGTGGCCGCGCTGGATCAGGCCGCGGACTAATCGCCCCAGTAGCGCTCCTCCTTCCAGGGGTCGCCGCGCATGTGGTAGCCGTAGCTCTCCCAGAAGCCCGGGGCATCTTCCGCGCGGAACTCCAACCCGCGCACCCACTTGGCGCTCTTCCAGAAGTACAGATGCGGCACTACCAGCCGCAGGGGCCCGCCGTGCTCGGGCGTTAGCTCCGCGCCGTCGTGCTTGTACGCGAACAGCACCTCGTCGCGGTCGAGGTCGGCCAGCGGCAGGTTGGTAGTGAAGCCCTGCTCGGCGTGGACCATCACGTAGCGCGCCTCCGGCAGGGGCTGGACGGCCTCCAGCACCCGGCGAGCCGGCACGCCCTCGAAGGTATTGTCGAACTTGCTCCAGCGCGTGACGCAGTGGATGTCGCAGGTGACCGCTGTATGGCCCAGGGCGCGGAACTGGTCGTACGTCCACTCCTGGGGCTGCGCGACTAGGCCCCACACGCGGAACCGCCAGCTGGGCAGGTGGACGCGTGGCACGTCGCCGTAGTGGAGAACGGGCCAGCCCTTGGTGAGGTACTGGCCGGGCGGCAGGCGGCCAGCCGGGGCCTCCGGACGGCGGCCCCTTGTGAAGAAGTCGAAGGCCATCGCGGTCTCCTCGCCGGGCTCTCTCGGCCCTCTGCCTGCATTATAGGGAGCGCGCGGGGCCAGCCCGCCGGCGCTGCCGCACAGCACCGCGCGGCTAGGGGCTCGCGGCCGCGCCGCAGTCCAACAACGTCAGCGCGCCGCCCACTCCACCAAAGCGCCGGCCGGGCAGGCGCGCCGGGCCATCGGCCGGGGCAACGTCCTCCCACTGCTCGCGCGGCACGCTCATGCAGTGCGTGTACGCCCATTCCACCAGCGCCTGTTGGCGAGCCGGGCCGAAAGCCCACGGCCCGCCCGCTGGCTCGGTCGGGGCGGGAAACAGCGCGTAGCGCACCGCGCCAGCAGCTATGTGGGCGGCGAACTGCTCGGGGGTAAGGATCGGGTCGCTGCCGCTGAAGCCGCCCACGGCCATAACGGGCGCGCCGGTGGCCAGGATCAGCGGGGCGGCCGTGTTGGCGTTGAGGGTAGCGACCAGGAAGCGCGCCCCGTCGCGGTGCTGAGTGAGAAACTCGATCAGGCGGGCGGTGGCCGGCGCGCTCGCCCAGCCCGGCTGCCGCAGGACCTCTGGGCCGGCGATCGGCCGCGGGCTATCCCCGTGCCAGCCCGGCAGGGCGGCCCAGACACCAGGCGCGAGGAGCAGGGCCAGCACCCCCCCACCTAGCGCGCCGGCGGCTAGCCGTGCCCAGCGGCCGTGGCGCCAGGCCCGCCGGCGAGCGACTAGCAACGCGGCGGCGCTGCCGAGGCTCAGGGCCGCGCTGGGCGGCGCGAGCCAGGCACTCCACTCGGGGTAGTCGGCCAGCAGGCGGCCCTCGGCGAGCACCCCAGCGAGCAGCAACGGCGGCAATAGCCAGCCGAGCCACGCCCGGCCCCGATACGCCTGCCAGAGCGTGGCGAGCCCGATGGCCGCCACCGCCGCGACCGCGGGGCTAAGCATGACCAGGTAATACGGCTGGAACTGGCGGGTGGCGCTGAAGAAGCCCACCACGGTCAGGAGCCAGCCGCCCCAGAGCCACAGCGCCTGCCGCTGGCGCAGCGTGAGGTGCCCGCGCCAGGCCAGCCCGACGAGCAGCAGCAGGCTGAGCGCGGCGAGCGGTAGCAGCCAGCCGATTTGGCCGCCGAGTGGGCGGGCGAGCAGGCGCAGCGGCCCCGGTGCGCCGATGCCCCCCGGGCCCGCGAAGGCGGCCGCCGCGGCCTCGGGCGCACCGCTGGCAACAGGGCTGCGAGCCGCCGGGCGGTCCGCCGCTAGGCCGCCGGCCATGGCATCCGCGGGCCCGGCCCCGGGAAACAGGGGCTGGCCGGGCAGCACGCGACTGAGGCCGTTGTGCCAGACGATCAACTCCAGAACCGAGTTGTGCGCCGTCGAGCCGACATACGGCCGCGCGGCCGCCGGGGTCAAGTCGACGGCCACGGCCCAGACGAGTGCCACGGCGCCCAGCACGCCGCTGGCGCACGCTAAATGCGCTATCCGTCGCCGCCAGGAGCCCGGCGCGGCGACCAGGTACGCCAGCCAGAACGCCGGCAGCACGAGTAACGCCTGGAGCATCTTGATGTTGAAGCCCAAGCCGAGCGTGCCAGCCGCCAGCAGGAGCCAGCGGAGCTGCCCGCGCTCGACGGCGCGGCCAAGCGCCCCGGCGGCGAGGAGCACGGCCAGCACCAGCAGGCTATCGATCGTGTTGTTGCGGTTCGTCGCGACGCTGATCGGCGTGAGCGCCAGGAACAGGGCGGCGAGCCCGCCGGCCAGCAGCCCATATGCGCGCCCCACGAGCGTGTACAGCACAGCCACCGCGAGCACCCCGGCTAGCGCCTGCGGCAACAGCAGGCTAAGCGCGCTGAACCCCAGCAGCCGGGCGCTCGCCGCCTGGAGCCAGAAGCCGAGCGGCGGCTTGTCCACGCTAACGAACCCGCCCGGGTCGAACGCCGCGTAGAACAGCGCGTGCCAGCCGCTGAGCATGCTGCGTACGGTGGCGGCGTAGTAGAGATTGCCGTAGCCGGCCTGGCCCAACCGAACCAGGTCGAGCGCTGCGGCGAGCAGGAGGCTCACGGCCCCCAGGGCGTGCGTGCGGCAAGCCAACAGCCCACGGGCGGCAGCGGCCGGCTGCCCGCGCCGCGCCCGCGCGGCGCGCAGGGAGTGGGGAAGGGCGAGCATGCGGCGCACCTCGTGCGACGGTCTCTCGCCCTCTCAGAGTAGGCGCTGGGTGTTAATGGCGCGGGGAGGGACTGTTAACGCCGTGTGGGCCTGGCGCGGCCCGAGAACACCCCCCGATTGCCGCAACGCGACGGCCGGGCCTCAGCGCCGGCGGAGGTCGTCGAGGAACAGGATGGTCTCCCGCCAAGCATCGGCGGCGGCCGCCGGCAGGTAGCCCGAGCCCTCCGGCAGCGTGAAGGCGTGGCTCGCCCCGCTGTAGATCTTCAGCGCGAACGGCTTACCGTGGCGCTGCAGCGCCTGCGCCATCTCGATCGCGTGCTCCAGTGGCGCGCGCGGGTCGCCCGCGCAGTGCAGCATCAGCAGCGGCGCCCGGATGCGCGCCGCCCCGTCGATCGCCGCCTGCGTCTCCTCCGGCGCGCGCTCGCGGGTGAGCGTGCCGTGGTAGATCAGCCCGGCCCACGGCCAGTCCCAGCGCGCCAGGGCCAGGTACGCCACCCGGCCGCCGAAGCAGTAGCCGCCCACGGCGATGCGGTCGCCGTCCACGTACTCCTGCGTGCGCAGCCAGGCGGCGGCGTCGGCCACGTACTGGAGCACCTCCTCGGTGGACGGCGTGGCGACGCGCGACTGCCAGTCGATCGCCAGCCCGACGTAGCCCTCGTCGCCGAACCGCTCGGCGGCGCGGCGGTTGCCCGCCTCCAGCCCGTTGAGCCCGTGCACCAGGATCACGGCCGGGAACCGGCCGGGCATGGCCGGCCGCCCCAGGTGGCCCCGCACCGTCGCCTCGCCGCTGCGGAAGCTCACGCTCTCGCCGGTCAGAATGCCCCAGCCCATGCTACCTCCTCTCTACACGGTCGCCGCCTGGCAGGCCGGAATGACCTGCTCGGCGAACAGGCGCAATGATCGCAAGGCTTGTTCGGCGGTCAGGTTGCCGAAGGCGAAGGCGCCCGCGAAGTAGTTGGCGCCGGTGATCGCCAGCGCCTCCTGCACGCGCTGGCGCACGGTGGCCGGCGAGCCGACGTAGATGCCGCCGATGGCCACGAACTCGTCCCAGTCGCCGCGCCGGATGCGCGTGTCGTTGTGCAGCGTCCAGAGGTAGCCGAAGCTCTCCAGGAACTCCTTGTACGCTTCCTTCGCCTCGCGCTCGGCCTGGGCGTCGGTCTCGGCCACGTACACATGGCGGGCCAGCCCGTAGCATGGCTCGGCCACATGGCCGTTCAGCCGCTGCGGGTCGCCGGCGTGGGCGGCGCGCTGGGCGTGGTAGATGGCGAATTGCTCGCGCGTGGCCTCCAGCGACGGGAACAGCGAGCCGAACATCGTGCTGAAGTTGTGCTGGCCGATCCAGGGCACCGAGGTCGGGTAGTTGGTCGGGTACCACAGCGGGGGGTAGGGCCGCTGGCGCGGCTGGTGGACCAACCGCACGTCCTTGAACGTGAAGTAGCGGCCCTCGAAGTTCACCGCGCCGGTGGCGAGCCCCTGGAGGATCACCGTGAGCGCCTCCTGGAAGATGGCGCGGCTCTCGTCGAGCGACACGTGGAAAGGGTCCATCTCGTACGGCGACACGCCGCGGCCCACCCCGGGCTCTAGTCGCCCCCCCGCGAGGTGATCGAGCATGGCGATCTCTTCCATCAGCCGCAGGGGGTGGTACAGCGGCAGGACATACACCATGGGGCCGAGCCGGATGCGGCGCGTACGCTGGGCCGCGGCGGCCAGGAACAGGTTGGGCGAGGGCGCCATGCACAGGGGCGTCCAGTGGTGCTCGGCGAGGTGGTAGTAGGCGTAGCCGAGCCGGTCGGCGGCCTCGATCAGCCGCAGGCGGTCCTCGTACAGCGTGCTGAGATCCACGCCCCGGCGCTGGTCCAGCCAGTCGAAGATACCGAAGCGCACGCGTGGGCTGGCACGCTCCAGCATGGAGGCGCCGGGCTCGGTCGTTGCAGACATGGCCGTGTTCCCTCCCTCCAGGGCCGCTGGCGGGAGTATAGAGGGCGCGGCGCGCGCTCGCCAGCAGCAGCGCCGACTACAGCGCGCCGGCCTCGCGCAGCGCGGCGATCTCCGCGGGGCTGAAGCCCGCGGCGGTCAGGATCTCGTCGGTGTGCTCGCCCAGCCGCGGCGCCGGGCGGCGGATCGTGCCGGGCGTGCGCGAGAGGCGGAACGCCATGCCGGGCATCTGCACCGTGCCCGCCGTGGGGTGCTCGACTGTGGCGCGCAGGCCGAGGTGCAGGACCTGCGGGTCGGCGAACACTTGCGCCAGGTCGTAGATCGGGCCGCAGGGCACCTCGGCGCGCTCCAGCAGCGCGAGGGCCTCGGCCATGGTCAGCTCGCGCAGCCGCGGCGTGATCGCCGCGATCAGCGCCTCGCGGTTGGTCACCCGATCGGCGTTAGTGCGGAAGCGCGGATCGTCCTGGAGCGCCTCGAGGCCCAGCGCGCGGCAGAAGCGCACCCAGATGGCCTCGTTGGCCACCCCGACGTTGATGTAGCCATCGGCCGTGGGCAGCGCCTCGTAGGGGGCGATCAGCGGGTGGCGGTTGCCCACGCGCCGCGGCGGCTGGCCGGTGGCGAAGTAGGCGCCGGCCTGATGCGACAGCAGCGCGACCAGGCCCCCCAGCATCGAGGTGTCGATGACCTGCCCCTGGCCAGAGCGGGTGCGCTCGTACAGCGCGGCCACGGTGGCGAAGGCGGCGAACATGCCCGCGGCCAAGTCCCCGATGGGGATGCCCGCCTTGAGGGGCCCGCTCTCCTCTGTGCCCGTCAGGCTCATGATGCCGCCGATGCCCTGGAGGATCTGGTCGTAGGCGGGCTGGTCGCGCCGCGGGCCGTCCTGCCCGAAGCCGCTGACGGCCGTGTAGATCAGGTGTGGGTTGAGCGCGAGCGCCTGCTCGGGGCTGAGCCCCAGTCGCGCGAGCGTGCCAGGCCGGAAGTTCTCCACGAGGATGTCGGCCTGCTGGACGAGCCGATAGAGCACCTCGCGGGCGGCGGGCACCTTGAGGTTGAGCGTCAGCGAGCGCTTGTTGCGGTTGACGGTCAGGAAATAGGCGCTCTCGCCAGCGATGAACGGGGGGCCCCAGCCGCGCGTCTCGTCGCCCCCGGGTGGCTCGACCTTGAGCACGTCCGCTCCCAGGTCGCCCAGCATGAGCGTGCAGTAGGGCCCCGCCAGGGCGCGGGTGAGGTCGAGCACGACGATGCCCGCTAGCGGCCCGCCGATCGGCTGGGGCATGGGGCGCGGCTGGGCGGTTGGCTGCACGATCACCTGTCCGAGCGGCCGGTAGGCCGGCCTATTTCGCTGGTATAGCAGAGCCGGCCCTCGCGTGCCCAGCGCCCGCCGGCTACGGCGCGGTGGCCGGCCGCGGCAGCCGCTCGCGGAGCCGCTCGAAGCCGTGCTGGAGGTGCTCCTGCAGCTCGTGCATCGTCTCCTGCACGTGGGCCAGGTGGCGCGCGATCGCCGCGCGGCGCCGCGAGGTGTACGGCCCGATGCGACGGTAGCGCTGGTACCGCGCGCGCACCAGCCGGCCCGGCGGGGTGGCCAGTAGCTGCGGCAGCTCGTGCGCGACGGCGGCGTGGACCGCCTGCACCGCCGCAGCCGGGTCGGTGTGCGCGCCGCCCGCCGGCTCGGGCACGATAGCGTCGATGATGCCCAGCTCCAGCAGGTCGGGCGCCGTGATGCGCAGCGCCGGGGCCAGGGCGGGCGCCTGGGTGGCGTCGCGGTACAGGATGGCCGAGGCGCCCTCCGGCGAGATGACCGAGAAGATAGCGTGCTCCTGCATCAGCACGCGGTCGGCCACCGCCAGCGCCAGCGCGCCCCCGCTGCCCCCCTCGCCGATCACCACGGCGAGGGTCGGCACCGGTAGGCTCACCATGCGCGCCAGGCAATGCGCGATCGCGTGGGCCAGCCCGCGGGCCTCGGCCTCCACCCCGGCCTCGGCGCCCGGGGTGTCCACGAAGGTGAGTAGCGGCAAGCGAAACTTGGCCGCCAGCCGCATCACCCGCAGGGCCTTGCGGTAGCCCTCGGGCAGCGCGCGCCCGCCGCGCCGGCGCGGGTCGTCGGGGTCGCGCTCCAACCCGATGGCCGCCACGGGCTGGCCGTCGAGCGTGCCGAGCCCGACGACCACCGCCGGGTCATCGCCATACGCCTGATCGCCGTGCAGCTCGTAGAAGTCGGGCAGCAGGCCACGGATGTAGTCGAGCGCGGTCGGCCGCGCGGGGTGGCGGGCGAGCTGGACCGTCTCCCACGCCGAGGGGCGCGGCCCGTCGGACGGCGCCGGGGCGCTCTCGGCGGGCGGCTCGCGCCGGGGCACGTGCGCGGGTGCCAGCAGGCCGAGCAGCGTCGCCAGCGTGGCGCGCAGCTCCGGGCGCGGCACCACGGCGTCGACGAAGCCGTGCGCGTGCAGGAACTCGGCGCTATGCGAGCGCTCGCCGGCCGCGGTGGCGCCGCCTGCCCCGGTCTGCTCGCGCACGCGCGGGCCGGCAAAGCCGATCAGCGCCCCGGGCTCGGCCAGGTGGATGTCGCCCAGGCTGGCGAAGCTGGCGAACACGCCGCCCGTGGTGGGGTGGGTAAGCACCACGATGTACGGCACCCGCGCGGCGTGCAGCCGGTGAGCCGCGGCGGCCGTCTTGGCCATCTGCATCAGCGACAGCATGCCCTCCTGCATGCGCGCGCCGCCGCTACCGATGATGGCGATCAGCGGCCAGCGCTGGCGCGCCGCCAGCTCGAACGCCAGCGCCACTTTTTCGCCCACCACCGAGCCCATACTGCCGCCGAGAAACTCGAAGTCGAGCACGGCGAGCACCGCCGGGCGCCCTTCTACGCGCAGCGTGCCGGTCACCACCGCCTCGCTCAGCCCGGTGCGCCGCTGCGCCTCCTCCAGCCGCGCCTGGTAGGGCATCCGATCGCTGAACCGCAAGGGGTCCACGGAGATCAGTTCGGCGTGCGTCTCGCGGAACGAGCCCGGGTCGGCCAGCGCGGCGATGCGCTCGCGGGCGCCGAGCGGGTAGTGGTAGCCGCAGTGGGGGCAGACGCGCAGGCGCTCATACAGCTCCGCGCCGTCGAGCGCGCCGGTGCAGCGCGTGCACTGGCGCGGCGGAGGTGACTCGACTGCAGCTGGGGGATCGGGAGCACGCCGGTGCCGCCAGTCCGCGAACAGCTCGGTCAGGTTCCGCACAAGCCCTCCTCGGCGCGCGGCCTGTGGCCAGCCTTTTTGGCTGCCGGCGGAACGCTCGCGGGCGCCGCTGCCCGCGGCGGCGCTGCCGTATCCTAGGTCTAGTCTACTCCAGTGCGCGGGCGAGCGACATCTCGGCGCTGCAACGCCGGTGCGTGCCGTACACGGCGAGCAGCGGGGGAGAACACAGGGTGACCGCTCGGCGGGTGTGGGTGGGCGAAGACGCCGGCCAGCGGGCGCTGTTCGTCGAGGGCGTGGTCCAGTCGGTCGCGGCGGCCGATGCCTTGCGGGGGCCGGGCTACTGGCCCGCCATGCTGCCCGACGCGCGCCCGCGCCGCGCGCTGCTGCTGGGCCTGGGCGGCGGCACGATCGCCCACCTGCTGGTGCGCCGTTTCGGGCCGCTGCCGCTGGTGGGCGTCGAGATCGATCCCGACGTGCTGGCGGTCGCCCGCGCCGCGTTCGACCTCGCCCTGCCGTCGCTAACCGTGGTCGAGGGCGACGCGGTCGATTACATCGCCACCTGCACCGAGCGCTTCGACTACATCTGCGTCGATCTGTACCGCGGCGCGGAGCCCGAGCGGCGCGTGTACGCGCGCCCGTTCCTGCGCCAGCTCCGCGCGCGGTGCCTGCCGGGCGGGCTGGTGGTGTTCAACCTGTTTCGCGACGGGCGCACCGCGCGCCGGCTGCACCGCCTCCAGCAGGTGTTCCCACACACCACCAGCGAGCGCATCGGCCAGAACATCGTCGTGCGCGCCCGCGTTCCTTGAGCCAGGGCGCAGCGCCCAGTGCCCGCTGCCGGCAGGCGATCGATGTTCGTCTCGCTCAGCGGTCGGCTTGGAGCTTGCGCGCGGCGGCCAGGATCGAGCGCACGATCCCCTCGTAGCCGGTGCAGCGGCATAGGTTGCCGGCGGCGTTCTCGCGCACCTCGCGCTCGGTCGGGTTGGGATTGTCGCGCAGGAACTCGTAGGCCGCCATCAGCACCCCTGGGGTGCAGAAACCACACTGGAGGCCGTGGTGCTCCCAGAACGCCTCCTGCAAGGGGTGCAGCTGCTCGCCGCGCGCCAGCCCCTCGACGGTCATGATCTCGGCGCCATCGACCTGCACGGCGAACAGCAGGCAGGAGCGCACCGCCCGGCCGTCCACCAGCACGGTGCAGGCGCCGCAGATGCCGTGCTCGCAGCCCACGTGCGTGCCCGTCAGGCCCAGGTCCTCGCGCAGGAAGTCGCTCAGCAGCCGTCGCGGCTCGACCTGGCCCTCGTACTCGATCCCGTTCACGCGCACGGTGATCGCTTGCTTGCGCGTGCGCGCCACGTGGCGCATGCTGCACCTCCCTCTCGCGCTCTACTGGGTATCGGCCGCGGCGGCGCGCTGGAGAGCGAGCCGCAGCGCCCGCCGCGTCAGCACGCGCACCATGTCGCGCCGGTAGTCGGCGCTGGCGTGAATATCGCTCTCCGGCTCGGCCTGCGCGGCGGCGCGCACCCCCGCCTCGGCGAACAGCTCCTCGCCGGGGCGCTCGCCGACCAACAGCGCCTCCGCCTCGGTGGCCTTGATCGGTACCGGCCCCGCGCCGCACAGGCCGATGCCGGCGCGCGCCACCGTGCCGTCGGGGGCCAGCTCGAGCTGCACGCCCACACCGACCATGGCGTAGTCGCCGTGCCGCCGGCTCAGCTCCAGGAACGCGCCGCCGTGCCGCCCCGTGGGCAGCCGGAAGCGCGCCTCGACCAGCAGCTCGGTCGGGTCGAGCGTGGTAGTCAGATAGGTGAGATAGAACTCTTCCGGTGCCAGCGGGCGCTGGCCGGCGACGCTGGCCGCCACCAGCTCGCCGCCCAGCGCCACCAGCACGGCGGGCAGCTCGGAGGCCGGATCGGCGTGCGCCAGGTTGCCGCCGATGGTGCCGCGGTTGCGGATCTGCGCGTGGCCGAGGGCGTGCAGCGCGTCGGCGACGAGCGGCAGGTGCTGCCGGACCAGCGGGTAGCGCTCCAGGGTGCGCTGGCGCGTGATGGCGCCGATGGCGAGCCAGCCGTTCTCCTCGCGGATGTAGTCCAGCTCGCGCAGGCGGTTGATGTCGACCAGCGCCTCGGGCTTGGCCAGCCGCATGTTCAGCAGCGGCACGAGGCTCTGGCCGCCAGCGAGGATCTTCGCCGCGTCGCCGCGCTCGGCCAGCACGGCCAGCGCCTCGTCCAGCGTGTCGGGCGCGTAGTAGTCGAAAGCGGCGGGCTTCACGGTTGGCCTCCCGTGGCCTGGCGGGCACGCGCCTCGCGTAGCAGCGCCCACACTTTGCTCGGCGTGATCGGCAGCGAGGTGATCTCGATGCCCAGCGGCTTGAGCGCGTCGGCCACGGCGTTGGCGATCGCCGCGGGCGCCGTCTCCGAGCTGCTCTCGCCCACCCCCTTGGCGCCGGTGAGCGAGGCGGGCGTGGGATATTCGACGTGGCCGATGGTCAGCGGCGGCGCCTCCATCGCCGTCGGACAGAGGTAGTCCATGAAGGTGCCCGCCAGGAACGCGCCGTTCTCGTCGTACACCATCTCCTCGTACATCGCGCCGGCCATCCCATGCAGCACCGCGCCCCAGATCTGGCCCTCGACGAGCAGCGGGTTCAGGATGCGGCCGGCGTCGTGCATCGAGTAGTAGTGCTGGAGCTGGATCTCGCCGGTCTCGGGGTCGATCTCCACGGCCACGATCTCGCCCACGAAGCCGTACAGCTGCGACGAGTTGACGCGGTCCTGGTCGTCGGGCGCCACGGCGTGCTCGAAGTTCCACACCGAGGTGTTCTGCAGGCCCGGCTCGATGCCGGGTGGCAGCGCGTTGGGGTTCCAGTGGGCCACCCCGGCCACGCGGCGGAACGTCACGTTGCGGTCGGGCTGGCCCTTGACGAAGAACACGCCGTCTTCGAGCACCACGTCGTCGGGGGCGGCCTCCAGCAGGTGGGCGGCGATGGCGCGCATCTTCTCCTTGACGCGCCGCGCCGCCAGTAGCGTGGCGCTAGCTCCCGCCGCGGCGAAGCGGCTGGAGTAGGTGCCCGTGGCGATCGACCAGGCGCGCGAGTTGCTGTCGAAGTCGGCCACCACACGTACGTTCTCGATGGGGATGCCGAACTCCTCGGCCACCAGCTGCGCGACGGTCGTCTCGTGGCCCTGGCCCTCGGGACAGGTGTTGATCGTGCAGGTCACGTTGCCGCGAGCGTCGACCATCACCGTGCCCGTCTCGGCGGCGCCCGACTTGGCCTGGTAGCCGGGGCGCTGGCGCAGCTTGCGGTCGAAGGCGATCGTCACGTAGCCCATGTTGGACACCGACGGGTCGACCGCCAGCGCGATGCCGATGCCGTACAGGCGGCCCGCGGCCCGCGCCCGCGCCTGCTCCTCGCGCAGCCGGGCGTAGTTGGCCAGCTCCAGGAGCTTCTCGAAGGTGGCCGGGTAGTCGCCCGCGTCGTAGATGCCGCCGGTGGGCGTGGTGTACGGCATGGCGCTGCCGGGGATGAGGTTGCGGCGCCGCAGCTCGGCCGGGTCCAGGCCCAGCGTGTCGGCCGCCTTGTCCAGCAGCCGCTCGATGTTGAAGTACAGGTGCTGGCAGCCGTAGCCGCGGTTGGGGCCCGTGAGCGACTTGTTGGTGTGCACCGCGTAGGCTTCGACGGCCAGGTGCTGGAACCGGTAGGGGCCGACCTGGTTGCCCAGCGGGCGGAACAGGCAGCCGGGGTCCGGGGCGCGGATGTAGGCGCCCACGTTGTCGATCAGCTTCTGGCGCATGCCCAAAATCGTGCCGTCGCGCTTGAGCGCCACCTCCATGTAGGCCACGCGGTCGGTGTTCGACGAGCTGGCGGCCAGGTGTTCGAGGCGGTCCTCGACCCACTTCACCGGCACGCCCGTCTTGCGCGCGGCCAGCGCGATCAGCGCGATGTAGGGGAACATGCTCGACTTAATGCCGAACCCGCCGCCGATATCCGGCGGCACGATGAACCGTAGCTTGTTCTCCGGTGTGCGCAGCGCCCGTGCAGTGACCGGGTGCAGGCTGAACGGCCCCTGGAAGTTGGACCAGATGGTGTACTCGCCGTTGATCGGGTTGAACTGGGCGATGACGGCGTAGCACTCCATCGGCGTGGAGCTGTACTTGGGGAACACCTGC
>Ga0209061_1004303_pt1 | contig 13876 bp, 15 predicted proteins | sample Coa_R1_10_FD_187157 | JGI IMG/M metagenome (GOLD analysis project Ga0209061, IMG submission 187157) | Surface soil microbial communities from Centralia Pennsylvania, which are recovering from an underground coalmine fire - Coalmine... | ecosystem: Environmental > Terrestrial > Soil >...
GTTAAGGGTGTAGGCGATCGCGTCTCCGCGTGGCGAGAGCGCCGCGTTGTTCGGTGAGGCGAGGCCGACGATCAGCGCCGGCGAGAGCGGGCCGCGATTGCCGGGCATGGCGCATCAGGTTTCGACGGCGGGAGTTCGGCCGCGCCGTTCGAGCAGCCACATGAGGGCGGCATCGCGGGCTGAGGCGGCGCGGTCGAGCAGCCGCCGGCCGTAGGGAGTGCGGGAGAACACGATATAAGCGATGTAGAGCGCGGGCAAGCCGAAGACCGTCGTCAGCACGAGCGTGACTTCCCAGGTTTCGTGCAGGTAATAGTAGTCTTTCAGCGCCGCGAACGCGGTCGCCGCGTGCGTGAGCAGGCCGGTGAAGGTGAAGAGCAGCGTCACGCGGGTGCGCACGCCGGCGGTCAGCGCCCCGAGCGGGATCAGCCAGAGGAGATACCACGGCTGGAACCAGAGCACAGCGAGCATCAGGTAGGCGCAGATCACGCTGAAGGACGAGGCGACGAGGTCGTCGGGGTGCAGCGTCGCGCGGCGCGTCCACAGCCGCCAGAGGATCCAGCCATAGGCGCAGACGAAAAGCGTATAGGCGATCGTCTTCGTGATCACGATCGCGTGGAGGTCGATCGCGATCGGCTCGAGGTTGTAGCTGGCCTTGATGACGGCGGTAGAACCGAAGCCGAGATGGTTGCCGATCCAGTGCAGGATCAGCGATGGGAGCGAGTCGGTGAACTGGTTGGCCTGGAAGCGCAGGGCGTAAAACGTGTCGGTGCCGGCCCAGAACGGGGCGTACAGCAGCAACGCCACGCCGAGCGCGATCGTCACCGGCGTCACGAGCGACCAGCGCCGTTCGCGGGGCAGCCGGAGCGCGGCGTAGATGAGCAGCAGCGGGAAGAGCAAACCCGCAACGAACTTCACCAGCGTGGCGAGCATCAGCGCCGGGAAGGCAAGCTGCCACTGTTCGCGCAGGGCGAGCCAGAGGGCGAGCAGGGCGAAGGCCATCATGATGATGTCGTTGGCGCCGTTGCCGGCGACGTACATCAACACAAGCGGGTTCCAGGCGAAGAGCAGCGTCGCGCGGTACTCGCGGCTGGGCCGCAGCGTGCGCACGATGGCGAAGATCAGCACTGCACAGAGGGCGTAAAAACCCAGCGCCAGCAGCTTGAAGCCGATATACGTCCAGAACGGGCTGCCGTGCCCAAACAGCAAAGGCAACCCACCCAGCAGCACCCAGATCGGCCCATACGGGCTGGGCAGGTTGCTCCACACCACGTAGCCGTACAGCGGGTAGAACGGGTCGGTGTACTCGTAGGCATCGGGCGCAACAGTGAACGGGTTGGCGTGGTGCACCCAGAGGATGCGTGCCTCCATCGCGTAGTGGAAGAGATCGTTGGACGTTGCGGGGTAGAGGAGCAGGTACGAGAAGCCGAGCAGCGCCGCGCCAGCGACGATGATCGGCACGCGCCAGCGTCTTGGCGTCTCATCGATCAGCCGGCAGCACGCAAGGAAGAGCGCCACGAGCGCGACGACCAGGGCGATGTAGCGAGCGATCGCGCCACCGGTGATGCCGAGGATGTTGAACAGCGAAACGGCAACGCCGGGATAGTGCGACGCGAGGCGGAGCGGCCGCACAAAGCCGATGATCACGAGCGCGTCGAGGGTAGCGAGCAGGACGATCAAGCGGCGCACGGTGTTCTCGCTGGCGGCGGCGAACGCACAGGCAGGTTCGCTGCCAGTTGGGTCTGAGGCCAGTGTACAGAGCGCGGAAGGCAGGAGAAACCGCAGGCCGGGTGGTCTACGACGCGACCACCCGGCCCGTATGCCGGACGATGGGAACGCTGGTGCGACGGCCCGTCCTTGATTTAGGCGCGGGACTTGCCGAGAGTGTAGCGCGCGGCGAGACCGAGACCGACGAGCGCCGCGCCGGCCAGGGCGACGATCACTGCCGGGAAGGCCATGCTATCGCCATTAGCCGGAAGCGCACCAGGAGCGCTCGGCGTGGGCGTGCGTGCGGCGGCGGTGGCTGTGCGAGCGGCAGTTGCGGTTGCGGCCGGGGCTGTTGCGGCCGGGGTTGCAGGGCGGGCCGTCGGCGAGGCCTGTGCCGAAACGCTCGCCGGACCTGTCGTCGCCGTCATGACGCCGAGGATCAGGGCGGCGACGACCAGCGCGCCGCCTGCGAGCAGCGAAACTTTGCTCAAGCGCCGGAGTGTTAGTGCCATTGTTCCCCCTCTGTGTAGTTTGGCGCCGTCCTAGCCACACGTCCCGTCCGGCGTACGTCGCGGCTGGGGCGGAAGCCGGTAGGCGGCGCCGCGGACACGCTGCCAGTGTACACGAATCGCGAACGATTGTGGCGCACCCTGGCGCGTGCGCGAGACCCCCAAAAGGCTGGCTCCGTCCCGGACACCGCTTTTATTTATGCGTGGTGTGGGGCAGGAAAGTCAATCGTTCTGCGAGATTCGCGGACGATAATGCTCCAAAGGCGTTACGTCACGCTCAGCAGCGGGCGCCGCGTGTTTTCGGTCCCAGGCGCGTCGCCTCGATCTCGTAGGCCAGCGGGACCCAATCGCACAGGATCGCGCGTGTGTCGCGCGGGTCGATGATCTCCTCCACGCCGAACACCTCCGCAACACGAAACGGCGAGCGCACCGCGTTCAGCTTGCGCTCCAGCTCGGCGCGTAGTGCCGCGGGATCCGCTGCGTTCTCCAGATCGCGACGATACGCTGCCTCCAAGCCACCTTCGATCGGCAGGCTGCCCCAATCGCCCGAGGGCCAGGCCACGCGCAGGTTGTAGCGGCTGTGGTTTTGCTGTGCCGCGCCCGCCACCCCGTACGCGCGCCGCACCATCACCGTGGCCCAGGGCACCGTTGCCTGGTAGACTGCCGCCATCGCCGCCGCGCCCTTGCGGATCGTGCCCGCCTTCTCGGCCGCGACGCCGATCACGAACCCCGGCTGATCGACGAAGTTCACCACGGGTAGATGGAAGGTGTCGGCAATGTCGACGAACCGTTCCAGCTTTTCGGCTGCCGCCGCGTCCATGCCTCCGCCGTAGACCAGCGGATCGTTGGCGAGCACGGCAACGGGGTAGCCGGCCAGTCGGGCGAGGCCGGTGATCTGCGAGCGCCCCTGGTAGCGGCCGATCTCGAAGAACGAGTCGCGATCGACGATCAGGTTGATCATCTTGCGGGCATCGTACGGTCGGCGGCGGTTGCGCGGCACGAGCGAGAGCAGCTCCTCTTCGCGGCGGTTGGGGTCGTCGCACGGCTCGGCGCGGGGTGGCATCTGCCAGACGTTCTGCGGCAGGTAGGAGAGGAAACGGCGGATCTGCGCGAACGCCTCCTCTTCGCTTTCGACCTCGTTATCGACGGCCATGCTGCCGTGCGCGTGGATGTGCGAACCGCCCAGCTCCTCTTTGGTGACGGGGGTGCCGAAGGCTGCTTCGACCACGGGCGGCCCCGCCACGAACAGCTGCGAGGTGCCTTTGACCATCACTGAAAAGTGCGAGGTGACGACGCGCGCCGCCCCGAGGCCTGCCACCGAGCCGAGCGCCGCCGCGATCACCGGGATCTCCGAGAGCGCGGCGACGATCGTTTCCCAGCCAGGGTTGGCGGGAATATAGGTACGTCCGGTAGAGATGAGCGTGCGAACGCTGCCGCCGCCGCCGGTGCCATCGACAAGGCGGATCATCGGTAGGCGCAGCTCGCGCGCCATCTTCTCCGCGTAGGCCTGCTTGCCGCCGATGCTGGCATCCGCCGCGCCACCGCGCACGGTGAAGTCGTCGCCGCCGACGACGACGCGGCGGCCATCGATCCGACCGGTACCCATCACGAAGTTCGATGGGCGCACGCTGAGGAGGGTGCCGTCCTCAGCGTATTCGGCGACACCGGCGAGCATGCCGATCTCGTGAAAGCTGCCGGGATCGAGCAGTCGCTCGATCCGCTCGCGCACGGTGAGCTTGCCGCCAGCGTGCTGGCGTTCGATGTTCGCCTCGCCGCCCATGCGCAACGCGAACTCTTTGCGCCGTGCCAGTTCCTCCAGCTCCGGTTGCCAGACCATATCCACTCCTCCCCGGCTGATGTGCCGCTCTCCTCCTGCGTCGTGTCTCCGCGACCACGCGTAGTGCGAGCATCCGTACGTGCGCGGCGGCATGGCAAACGTGTGCAGGGCTCGGCCAGCATCTCCGCGTCCGCAACACGGGGGTGGTGTGAGCGTGCCATCTTCTGCCACGCCGCCGCACCGTTCGCGCGGTACAATCGTGCCAAGCATAAGCCAGCAGATGGAGAACGCTCCATGGCGACGATATCCGAGCAGGGAGCCGGGCTGTCCTCGTATCTGAGCGACAATTTCGCCCCCGTGCACGAAGAGATCGAGGCGGATGGACTGCAGGTGATCGGCGAGCTGCCGCCCGAGATGGCGGGCATGTTTGTGCGCAACGGCCCGAACCCGCAGTTCACGCCGATCGGTCGCTACCACTGGTTCGACGGCGATGGCATGCTGCACGGCGTGCGCATCAAGGACGGTAAAGCGTCGTACCGGAACCGCTATGTGCGTACCGTCGGCTGGCAAAAAGAGCGCGAGGCGGGCTGCGCCTTGTGGACGGGATTGCTGGAGCCACCCCGGTTCGATGCGCCTGGTGGGCCGTTCAAGAACGTGGCAAATACGGCGCTCGTTTGGCATGATGGCCGCCTGCTGGCGCTATGGGAGGGCGGAGAGCCGCACGCGATCCGCGTACCCGGACTGGAGACGATCGGCCCTTACACGTTCTGCGGCAAACTGACATCGGCGTTTACCGCGCACCCCAAGATCGATGTGATCACCGGCGAGATGATGTTCTTCGGCTACTCGCCGGCGGTGCCGCCATATCTCAGCTACAGCGTTGTTGCGCCAACGGGCGAGATCGTCCGCACCGTGCCGATCGAACTGCCGGTGGGCGTGATGATGCACGACTTCGCGATCACGTACCACTACACGATCTTCATGGATCTGCCGCTGACTTTCCGGCTCGATCGGATGATGCGTGGCGAACCGCCCTGGCGCTTCGAGCGCGACCGGCCCAGCCGCTTTGGCATTCTGCCGCGCCATGGCGATAACGCGCAGGTGCGCTGGTTCGAGGCGCCATCGTGCTTTATCTTCCACACGCTCAACGCCTTCGAGGATGGCGAAACGGTCGTGCTGTACGCCTGCCGCATGGAGACGACCGACGTGCTTGGCCCGCCCGACAACGGCACGCAGGAGCGTTTCGCCGAGGCGAAGCGTGGCGACGATACGCAGGCACATCTGCATGAGTACCGTTTCGATCTACGTACGGGCACGGTGCGTGAGCGACAGCTCGACGACGTCGCCAGCGACTTCCCGCGTGTCAACGATGGCCTCGTCGGCCACGGCACGCGCTACGGTTACACGGCGCGGTTCGTGCCGGCAGGGCCGGGCGATCCGCCGCTTGCCGATGGGATCATCAAATACGATCTCGTGACGGGCACTAGCCAGACGCACATCTTCGGCCACAAACGCTACGGTGGCGAGCCCGTCTTTGTACCGCGTCCCAACGGCCGGAGCGAAGATGATGGCTGGCTGGTAACGTTCGTCTACGATGGCGTGGAGGGGACGTCGGAGCTGCTGGTGCTCGATGCACGCGATGTGACCGCCGCCCCGGTGGCACGCGTGCTGATCCCGCAGCGCGTTCCCTACGGATTCCATGGCGCCTGGATCGAAGAGGCACAGATCGAGGAGGCAGAGCGGGCACGGTGAACGAATTTCCAGCGATCCTCGATGGACACGAAGATTTCATCACTCAGGCATCGGGCTACCAGGACCTGCCGGGTGGTGTCGAACTCGAGGATCGGCCGCCACCGCGTACACGCGATTTCTTGCAAGAGAGCACGATCGGTCACGTTGATCTGCCGCGCGCGCGGCGTGGTGGGATCGGCGCGGCATTCGCCTCGATCTGGATGCGCAACGCCGACGCCGAACGGGACCCACGCGGCACGGCGGCACGCGAGGTCGACGATCTGCTGCGCACGATCGATCGTTCGCACGGCCAGATGCGCCTGATCCGCACCGCCGCCGACCTGCGCGCCTGCCTGGCTGGCGAAGCGTTCGGTGCCATCCTGCACTTCGAGGGCGCGGATCCCATCAGCGAGGACCTGCGCGAGCTGCGCTGGTATTACGAGGCCGGTCTGCGCTCGCTCGGCATCGTCTGGAGCCGGCCGACCGTCTTCGGCCACGGCGTGCCGTTGCGGCGCGGCGAGGAACCATCGCGGCAGGGGCTGACACCGGCCGGCAAGCTGCTTGTTGAAGAGTGCAACCGGCTGGGGATCGTGGTCGATGTCTCGCACCTGAACGAGGCGGGCTTCTGGGATGTCGTGGCCGTCTCGAAGAAGCCGTTCATCGCCTCGCACTCCGACGCCTACGCCATCGCGCCACACCCACGCAACCTGACCGACGAGCAGATCCGTGCTATCGCCCATGCCGATGGAGCGATCGGCATCAACCTGGCTAACAGCTTCGTGCGCCCCGATTGCAGCCGCGATCCCTCGACGACCATCGAGATGGTAGTGGCGCACATCGACCACATTGTGCGGCTGGTGGGCGACAGGCACGTGGCGATCGGCACCGATTTCGATGGCACCGACGTGCCCGAGGCGCTGCATGATGCGACGCGGTTACCGTTGTTGCTGCGCGCGCTGAAGCAGCGCGGCTACAGCGATGATGCGCTGGAACGGATCGCGCACGGCAACTTTGCGCGGGTGCTCGAAGCCGTCTGGCGGTAGCTGGCGCGCCATGGTTGCCGCAAGATCTGTGCCCGTGTACTCCGCGCGCGGTGGTGCGCGTGTCTCGATGCCGCATCAGGCAGTATGCAGGCGCGGAGGCTGGCTCGGCTGTATTCGCGAGAGGAAACCCCTACAGTACGTGCACCGGGGGCATCGCATACAGGACCAGATGCAGGCTGCCACGTTCGCGGAGCAGGCGCGGTTGGCCGGGAAGACGCCGGCGCTTCACCCTCAAAGAAGCATGTCCTGAGGGGGCTACGTTACCAGAAGAGGTTCTCGGGCTGGTAAGGCGCGAGGCGGTTCCGGAGCCGCGATGCAGGCTGGTCGGCGGTCTCCGCAGCGGCCGGGCCGTCGTGGCTCATCCAGAGCAGCAGCATCGCGACGCTCCGATGTGGGCGCCATGGCTCGGCGAGGCGGCGTAGTTCTTCAGGCGAAGGTAGCTGCGGCAACCCGTAGAGCCGGCGCACGGCGGCGCGGATGCCGAGATCGCCGGTGGAGAGCACGTCGCCGCGACCAAGGCCGAAGAGTAGGAACATCTCGGCCGTCCACGGCCCAACGCCCTTCAGCGACGTCAGCGCCGCGAGGGCGGCAGCATCGTCCATCGACGTTAGCGCCGCGAGATCGAACGTGCCCGATGCGCACGCCTCGGCCAGAGCACGGACGTAGGTTGCCTTCTGACGGGTGAGGCCAGCAGCGCGTAGCTCTTCGGGCGAGAAGCGTAACAGCGCCGCGGGCGTCAATTCGCCGCCCGCGGGGAGGGCGAGGGCGAGCAGGCGTGCCATGATGGCATCGGCGGCACGACCGGAGATCTGCTGCGCGACGATCGCGCTAACAAGCAGATGAAACGGACCGCGGTTCGGCTGTGGCGGCTGGGGGCGGTAGCGTCGCGTAAGCGCGGCCATGACGGGATCGGCGCACGCGGCCAGGTGCGTCAGCGCGGCATCGATATCGATGCCCGGTGCCGGTGGGAGCGGGGCTGCAGTCACGCTGCCTCCTTCGTGCGTGTGCATGGGTGCGCGTGCCAGGGCTATTTTCCTGGCCAGGATGGCCGTTCGCGCAAGAGAGCGTGGCCGACCTCTCCCGCGTCCGTTGAAGGCCCTGCCGCGCCGCGCATCGTGGCGAGGAACGCCGCGGTTGCGAGAACCGCGCGCCGCCGCCCACTTTGTCCTCGCGGTAGCGGGTGGCGGCGTGCAGCGCTCGAAGCCAGGCCAGAGATGGAGGTGAAGCGCCGCCTCAGCCCGAGAACGGCCCTATGTAGACGATCTCCAGCAGGATGCGGTCGGGCGTCTCGAACATGACCTGGTAGTAGGTCCTGTCCGAGCTTTGGGCGAACTCAGGGCGGTGTCGCGGCGTGTCGAACAGGGCAGCGATACCACGTTCTCGCAGCCACGCCGCTGCCGCATCGACCTCGGCGACGGAATCGACGCTGAATGCCAGATGGTTCATGCCTGGCCCGTCGTAGTCGTTTGCCACATCTTTCGCACGGCTGCCGAGCCACAGGCTCGTGTTGGGGTCACCCGGGCAGACCGCACCAAAGAATAGCTGCTCGCCCTCCACGGCCGTGCTGTCGTAGATCGTTTTCCAGCCAAGATGGTCTAGTAGATCGCGGTAGAAGGACAGGTGGCGTGGATCGATGCCGAACACCAGATGGTTGATGCGACCGCTCATGCCGCTACGCTCCTGTGCTGAGGCGGGCCTGCCGCCTCGCCGAATCCCGTCCCAACTAGAACAAATATTCTAAGCTCGTCAAGCGTCAGCCTGCCGGATGGCGCGGCGCGTCGCGGCAGAGACGAGCGACAGGAGGGTCAGGATGCGTTGTCGCGGTGGTCGTCAGGCGGTTCGGTGGAGGAGGGCACCTGACGGCGCGGCGTCACGCGGGCGGTACGGAGCGTGCGCATGCGGCCGGTAGCGGCCTGAGGGACGTCGCGCGGCGCCGGCTCGACGCGCTCGGGCATCTCCCCTCTGGACTTCTCGATCGCGACCACGGTACCCGTGTGCGGATAGGCGCGTACCCGGACCAGATCGCCTGCTCGTAGCTGCACGTACTCGTCGGCAGGGATATGGAAGATCGCCTTCTCCACGCTCATGTAGTAGTTCTTGACGATGAAGCCATCACGCTTGGTCCATAAGCGGCGGATCGGCCCGACAATATCGCGTGGCTGCGAAAACAGGTCGCGGATCGTCTGGATGCTCTGGTAGCCAAAGAGGAATGTCAGCAGCGCGATGATGATCATGCCGACGATAGCGCGATCCCAGATGCCAGCGATCATCAACGCCAGCATCGTCGCGAACAGCAAGAACGGCGGCGTGTAAAGAATCGCGTCGCGGATCAACCGTCCACGCGGCGAGAGGCGCGGCATGGTAGCTCCATCCAGCTGCCGACCGGGGCAGCCGCCTCTATTATTGCGCGGGCGTGGCGGTGGGGGATACGGCTGCGGCTGGACTAGCTGCCGGCGATGGCGAGGGCGTGGGCGTGGGCGATGGTGTTGGACTGGGAGACGGCGATGGGGTCGGCGTTGGACTGGGTGTAGGCGTCACGCTCGGCGCCGGCGTTGGCGGAGGGGGAATCAGCAACTGCTGCCCCGCTTTCAGCGTCGCCGGCGTGACGCCGGGGTTCGCCTGTTCGATCGCCTCGACCGTGGTACCGAAGTTCTGCGCAATGCCGGATAGTGTATCACCGAAGGCGACGGTGTACGTGCGCGTTGCCGCCTGGATGGGTGAGGGCGAGGCGCCGGGGGTTGGCACGAACTGTGCGGGGTTGCCCTGCGTCGGCCGCGGATGCACGGCGGCAGGGTTCTGCGCCGCGCTGGCCGCCACACGCCGTTCGCCGGGCAGCGACGGCGGCGCAACGAGCGCCCAGATACCGAGCAGCGCCGCGACGGCAACGACGATCATCGAGCCACGGAAGAGCGCTGCCGAAGGGGTAACGCGCAGGGGCGCACGGCAGTCGTCGCACAGTCCGTCGGCGCCGTGAGCGGGACAGACCGCAGCGCCACACCGCTCGCAGCGGCTGGCCGCCGGTTCGCCGTCGAAGCGGCAGCGCTCACCCTCGATGTCGCCACGCACGAGGGCATTATACCGTAACAACCGGCATGCTCGCGCCCTTACGGGAAGCGGGTAGACACCACTTCTACCACCGCTCCGAACGGAGAGGTCCGTGAAGCTATCAGGACAGGCAGAGCGCAGGGCCGGCGTGGTCGAAGAGATCGCCAGGGTAGGCCCGGCCGGTCGCGCTTGCATGAGCACGCCGACCGACCGGGCCCCGTTTGGTAGGGATTGCCGGTGCCTACTTGACCTCGACCTGGGCGCCGGCCGCGGTGAGCTTGGCCTTGATCGCCTCGGCCTCTTCTTTCGAGACGCCTTCCTTGACGTTCGCCGGTGCGCTCTCCACGAGGTCCTTGGCCTCCTTCAGGCCGAGCGAGGTGACCTCGCGCACCGCTTTGATCACGTTGATCTTGTTGTCGCCGAAGCTCTTGAGCACCACCGTGAACTCGGTCTGCTCCTCCGCCGGTGCGGCGGCCTCGGCGCCACCCTGGGCTGCGGCAGGGGCTGCCGCGGCTGCCGCGGCACCGGCGACCATCACCGGCGCGGCGGCGGTCACGCCGAAGACCTCCTCGATCTGCTTGTTCAGATCGCGCAGCTCGAGGATCGTCATGTCCTTGATGATGTCGAGGACCTGCTGTACGCGCTCGCTGGGCATCTTTGTCTCCTTTCGCTTTTTCCGTTTGACCGGGGGGTCGTCTTTTTACCGGTTCGTTCGCTGCACATCAGCAGCGTGGTTGTTGCTTAGCCCGCCTCTTCGAGCTGGCGGGCGCGCGCGTCGATCAGGCTCGCGAACTGCTGGATCGTGCCGTTCAGCAGACTGGCGAACGTTTGAATCGGCGAGCGCAGGCCGCCCATCAGGTTGGCGAGCAGCTGTTCGCGCGAGGGGATGCTGGCCAGTTCGTTGAGGCTGTCCGGCCCGGAGAGCACTTCGCCATCGAGCCAGGCGGCCTGGACGGCGAAGCTGGTGCGGCTGGTGCGCACGTACTCCTGCACGGCGCGGGCGGCACGAGCGACATCATCGTGGCCGAACAGAATCGCCGTCGGGCCGATCGCCAGCTCAGCGAAGTTCGGCTTGCCCGCCTCGCGGGCGGCGATACGAAAGAGCGTGTTTTTGACCACGCGCACGTTGAGGCCAGCGTCGCGCAGCCGACGGCGGAGGGCGGACATCTCCGCCACGCTCAGACCGCTGTACTGCGCGCTGATCGCCAGCGTCGCGTCGGAGATCAGCTGCTTCAACTCCTCGACCTCGGCCGCTTTGCGCGGCGTCGGCGCGGAGCGCATCATCGGCATATGTCCCTGCTCCTTTCCGGCGCCCGCTTCTAACGGGCGCGCATGCTAAAAAACCCTCGCGATCCGAGACGCGAGGGCGGCACAGAGCCCGGCGAGAGTCGTCGCCTCCTGTCGGGCGGGTGCCAGCGCGGTGACCTCGGCAGGCTGGTGGTTTAAGGCGTATGCGCCGCCTGCTGTCTCGGGTACGCGGTTGGCTCTGCGGTTGTGTGACGAAAGTGCGCGGGCGTGAACCTCCTGTCGAACGCGGTGCGGGTTAATGCGCCTGCAGGGCCAGCGTGGGACCAAGCTCCAGGCGGATGCCTGGGCCCATCGTCGCGGCCAGCGTGACGCTGCGGATGTATTGCCCTTTCGCGCCGCTGGGCTTCGCCTTCACGATCTCGTTGATCAGCGTGGCGAGGTTATCGAGCAGGGCCTGCTCGGAGAAGCTCACCTTGCCGATCGGCACGTGTAGCAGCGCCGTGCGGTCGAGGCGGAACTCGACGCGACCCTGGCGCGCATCGGTGACAGCCTTCGCGACGTCTTCCGGGTCGATCACAGTGCCGGAACGTGGGTTGGGCATCAGACCGCGTGGACCGAGGATGCGGCCGAGCCGGCCGATCTTACCCATCATGTCGCGCGTCGCGAGGGCGACATCGAAATCGACGAAGCCTTCGCTGACGCGCTTGATCAGGTCGTCGCTGCCCACGTAGTCGGCGCCCGCCTGCTCGGCGGCGCGGGCGGCCTCGCCCTCGGCGAAGACAAGGACGCGGATGCGCTTGCCGAGGCCGTGTGGCAGCTGCGCCGTGCCGCGTAGTTGCTGGTCGGCGTGGCGCGGATCGAGGCCAGTGCGGAGGTGCACCTCGACCGTTTCATCGAAGCGGGCGTAATGCGCGCGCTTGACGAGCGCGACGCCCTCGGCGGGCGGGTAGAACTTGCTGCGATCGACGAGTTGTGCAACCTCGCGATACTTCTTGCCGTGTTTGGCCACCTTTGCTACTCCGTGCGGGCCGGCTGTCGCTACGCGGTGACTTCGATGCCCATGCTACGCGCGGTGCCTTCGATCATGCGCATAGCGGCATCGACATCGTAGGCGTTGAGATCTTTAAGCTTGATCTCGGCGATCTCGCGCAACTGCGCGCGGGTAATCGTGCCGACCTTCTCCTTCTTTTGATTTTTGGCGCCTTTCTCGACGCCGGCAGCTTTCTTCAAAAGCTCCGACGCGGGCGGCGTCTTGAGCACGAACGTGAAGCTGCGGTCCTCGTAGACGGTGATCTCGACGGGGACGATCGTGCCAACCTGCGAGGCCGTCTTCTCGTTGTACTCCTTGACGAACTGCATGATATTCAGGCCATGCTGGCCTAGCGCCGGGCCAACGGGCGGCGCGGGTGTGGCCTTGCCGGCCGGGATCGCCAGTTTGATCACCGCGCGAACTTTCTTCGCCATTTTTCTCCACTCGTGCGGGCGGGCGTGCCGTCCCGCGCCGTTGCTGCTAGATGCGCTCGACCTGGAGGAAGTCTAGCTCGACAGGCGTTTCGCGGCCGAAGAAGGAGACGAGCACCTTGACCTTTCCCTTCTCGGGGTTGATCTCGTCCACGACGCCGTTGAAATCGACGAACGGCCCGTCAATGATGCGCACGCGATCGCCAACGTTGAAGTTGACTTTGACACGCGGTTCCTCGGTCTTCATCTGCCGCAGGATCTGCTTGACCTCGTTCGGTTCGAGTGGCGTGGGCCTGTTACCCGAGCCAACGAAGCCGGTGACGCCGGGTGTATTGCGGACGATGTACCAGACCCTGTTGGAGATATCATCGCCCTCTTTCAGCTCGATCATGTCCACGAGCACGTAGCCAGGGAACCGCTTGCGCTGAATGGTTTTGCGCTGGCCGTCGCGGATCTCGATCTCCTCTTCGGTCGGGATAACGACCTGGAAGATTTTGTCGCGCGCGTCCATGCTGGCGATGCGGCGTTCGAGGTCCGCCTTGACCTTGTTTTCGTAACCACTATAGGTGTGGATGACGTACCAGCGGCGGCCTTCGTGCGGTGTCGCGTCGACCTCGACCGGCTGGGCCGGGGTCTCTTCGGTTTTAGGCGTGCGTTTGCGCGTCTGTGTGGCCATAGGTTCTTACTTCAAAATCGTGTTCTGCATCAGCCAGCCAAAAAGTGTATCGATACCGCCGAGGGCGATGCCCAGTGCAACCGAGACGAGCAGGACAACGAGCGTCAGGTTCCACGCCTCGGAGCGCGAGGGCCACTGAACCTTCTTGATCTCGGACCAGATCTCGCGCAGCCAGCCCGCACGCGGCGCCGCGACCGCGCGCGCAGGCGTTGTCGCCGGCGCCGGCCGGATCGCGGGAGGCTTCCGCGCCGCTGCGGTGGGTTTCGGTTTGAGCTGCGGGCCGTGCCGCCGCATTTCGCGGTTCATGCTGTACCGCCTTTGTTCTGCCGATCTTGCGCGCCGATCGCGCGCCCGGCCTGTGTATTGTAGCGCGTGGTGCCGGGTTGCGCCTCAGCGCGTCTCGCGGTGTAGCCGGTGTCCGCGGCAGCGCGGGCAGTACTTGCGACGCTCGATGCGCTCGGGGTTATTCTGCCGGTTCTTGGACGTGGTATACGTACGCTCTCGGCACTCGGTGCAGGCAAGATGGATGATGATGCGGTTTTCCTTCTTCGCCACCGCTCGTTACTCCACGATCTTGGTGACGACGCCGGCGCCGACCGTGCGCCCCCCTTCCCGAATCGCAAACCGCAACCCCTCCTCCAACGCCACCGGCTTGCGCAGCTCCACCCTCATCTCCACGTTG
>Ga0209061_1004306_pt1 | contig 13869 bp, 10 predicted proteins | sample Coa_R1_10_FD_187157 | JGI IMG/M metagenome (GOLD analysis project Ga0209061, IMG submission 187157) | Surface soil microbial communities from Centralia Pennsylvania, which are recovering from an underground coalmine fire - Coalmine... | ecosystem: Environmental > Terrestrial > Soil >...
CTGATCAGTCTCTCGTTCGGGTTCATGACACCAAAGAGAAAGCCGATCTGCGACGATGAAAACATCCACGCTCATTCTACTCCTTTTTCATGGGCGGTGGCGCGCCTCTGGCGCATGTGGGTCTCTCGTAAAAATACAGAAATCATGCTGTGTGCGTGGATGCTCGCTATAGCGAGCATCTATGCACACAGCATGATCCTTATACCGGCGTTACCGTTGTCAATACCAGTTTTCCATCCTGGGCATCGATCTTGACCGAACTTTTATCTTGCAGCGCCCCATCGGCGATATCGCGATCCACGCGGGACTCGATCTCCCAGCGCTCGTTGGCCGGGAAGCTCCTGGCGGCGGGGCTATAGCGCACCACGACCATCACGCTTTTACCGTCCCTCGCTCCGATCTTCACCACATCGCCATCGAGAATGTTGCCGTTCGCGATGCCAGCTACCACACGCGTCACAACCTGCTGCTCATCGATGACGCCCCTGCCGCCATTGACATAGCGCACCGGAACAATCACCAGAGCGCCATGCCTGGCTGAGAAAACAACCATATCGCCATCGCGAATGGTCCCATCGAGCAGCGAGCGCGCGACACGGTTCTCGACCTCTTTCTGAATCACGCGCTTGAGCGGGCGCGCGCCAAATTGAGGATCGTAGCCTTCGGTAGCCAGCAACTCTCGCGCCTCATCGCTCAGGTAGAGCGTGATATGCCGCTCCGCTAGGCGCGGGCGCAGGCGATTGACCTGGATATCAACGATACGCTTGATCTGATCGCGTTTAAGCTGGTGGAAGATGATGATCTCGTCGATGCGGTTGATAAACTCGGGCCGGAAGCCCTCTTCACGCAGGCGCGGGCGTATCGCGCGCTGGATCTCATCCTCGTCCATGCCGTCGAACTCTTGCAGCCAGGAGGTGCCGACGTTACTGGTCATAATGATGACCGTGTTCTTGAAATCGACGGTGCGCCCCTGCCCATCGGTGAGGCGTCCATCGTCGAGCAGTTGTAGCAGGACGTTGAAGACATCGGGGGCCGCCTTCTCGATTTCATCGAGCAGTATGACGCTGTAGGGATGGCGCCGCACCGCCTCGGTCAACTGGCCGCCCTCTTCGTAGCCAACATAGCCTGGCGGCGCGCCGATGAGTCGCGAGACCGTGTGCTTCTCCATGTACTCCGACATATCGATGCGCACCATCGCCTGTTCGTTGTCGAAAAGGAACTCGGCCAGCGCGCGCGCCAGCTCGGTCTTGCCCACACCGGTTGGCCCCAGGAACAGGAAACTCGCCAGTGGGCGGTTCGGATCTTGCAGCCCTGCCCGCGAACGGCGAATCGCATCCGAGACGGCCTGCAATGCCTCGTCCTGTCCCACAACGCGCTCACGCAGCCGGTCCTCCATCGTGAGCAATTTTTGCACCTCGGCCTCCATCAGCCTGGAGACGGGGATGTGCGTCCATTTCGAGACGATTTCGGCCACGTCCTCGGCATCCACTTCTTCCTTATGCATGCGCGTGCTTTGCAGGTCCTTGAGCCTCTCCTCCTGCTCCTTGATGCGCTTCTCAAGCTCCATAATGGTCTCATATTTCAAGCGCTGCATCGCTTCATAATCGTAGACACGCTCGGCCTTCTCGTACTCGACCTGCGCCGCGTCCAGTTCTTGCTTGAGGCGGCGAATCTCCTCTATCGGCTCGCGCTCACGCTCCAACTGGAGATTCAATGCATGCAACTGCTCCTGCAAATTGGCAATCTCGCGCTCGATCTTCTCCAGTCGTTCGCGGCTGGCCGGATCCTTCTCCTTCTTGAGCGCCTGCTGCTCCACCTGCAACTGGAGGATGCGCCGCTCCAGCGCATCGATCTCCGCCGGCTTGCTATCAAGCTCAACGCGGCGGCGGCTGGCGGCCTCATCGATGAGATCGATGGCTTTATCGGGCAGGAAACGATCCGTGATGTAGCGATTGGAGAGCACGGCGGCGGCCACCAGCGCGCTGTCCTGGATACGCACACCGTGATGCACCTCGTAGCGCTGCTTCAGCCCGCGCAGGATGCTGATGGTATCCTCCACCGTGGGCTGATCGACCATTACCGGCTGGAAGCGGCGCTCCAGCGCGGCATCCTTCTCGATATGCTTGCGGTACTCGTCAAGGGTGGTCGCGCCGATGCAGTGCAGTTCGCCGCGCGCCAGCATCGGCTTGAGCATATTCGAGGCGTCCATCGCGCCCTCAGCGGCTCCTGCCCCTACCAGCGTATGCAGTTCGTCGATGAAGAGGATGATGCCGCCCTCAGCGCTCGTTACTTCCTTGAGCACGGCTTTCAGCCGCTCCTCAAATTCGCCACGGTATTTGGCGCCGGCCACCAGCGCGCCCAGGTCGAGCGTGATGACCTGCTTATCCGCCAGCGTCCTGGGCACGTCTCCGCGCACAATGCGCTGCGCCAGGCCCTCGACGATGGCGGTCTTGCCAACGCCCGGCTCGCCGATCAGCACGGGGTTGTTTTTGGTGCGCCGGCTCAATACCTGGATCACGCGCCGGATCTCTTCATCGCGCCCGATGACCGGATCGAGCTTGCCCTGGCGCGCCAGTTCGGTCAGGTTGCGCCCATATTTTTCCAGGGCCTGGTATTTTCCCTCCGGGTTCTGATCGGTGACGCGCTGCGCTCCACGAATGGCGGTGAGTGCCTGCAACGCCTGCTCACGGGTGACACCCGCGGCCTGCAAAGCGCGCTGCACGCCGCCATCGCTATCAAACATGGCGAGCAGCAGATGCTCTACGCTCAGATACTCATCCTTGAACTTGTTCATCTCATTCCAGGCATCCTCCAGCACCCTGCGCAGACGCGGTGAGACGCCTGGCTCGCTGCCGCCATAGACACGCGGCATACGCTCAAGCTCCTTCTCGACGCTGCGCCGCGCCGCCGCAAGGCTGCCGCCCGCCTTCTGAATGACCTGCTGCGCTACCCCCCCCTCCTGCTCCAGCAGCGTATGCAGCAAGTGCTCAGGCTCGATCTGGCTGTGGTTATACTTGCCAGCCAGTTCGGATGCATCATGAACAGCTTCTCGCGCTTTATCTGTAAGTCGCTCTATTATTCGCTCTAAGCTCATACGTCGCCGTCCTCGCTTCTGTAGTATGCTTTGTTTAGAGACAATATACCACATTGATATGGCTATTGCAAGAAGTTTGAGTGCAATACTATCAAACTTTTTGATTTCCGCCACTCTCGCTTGCTCGCGCCTGCGACGCTGGCCCTATGTGATCTTGCTGAAAATGCGCTTCGCGCATTTTCAGCAAGATCACATACACCGCTTGCGCGGCAAAGCCGCGCAAGCACCCGGCAGAGAGGATAAGGATGAACTGGTTCAGGCAGTAGCAAGAAGATAGTAAGCGAGCAACAAACCGATAAGGCAGGCTAAAACCGTCAGGATGATGGAGAAACCGATCTGCGGGTGGAAGTCCTCCCTATCGATAGAGAAGCGGATGTTCAGGAAGTTGACGAGAGCGGCAATCATCATAATAATGCCAAGAATCGTTAAGCTGACGCCTATGAGAGCAGAATAGTGGAAGGAGTTGACTGGAACACCTCTAAGACCCAACTCGCGCACCAGCAGTCCAAAGCGCTCTACGACGAAGCCAAAGGTGATGGTGGCAAGGCCCGTGCGGATCCATGCCAGGAAGGTACGCTCATTCGCCAGGTGATCGGAAACCTTTTTGCTGGTCCTGGGAGCCGGTCTGGTAGAGTCCTTCGATACGTTAGATCGGCTTTCAACCGCCTCCTTTCCCGGGTCCATATGTTCACCCCCTTTGTCATTCATTCCTGATCGCAGCACGAGATGGGATAGAAGGAACACGAAACGAGAGGCAGGGACGTAACAAATTCTCTACTCTGAACGCTTCAAGAGCGTGCGAATATCCCGCCAGCCATAGGCCACTTCATCGAGCATGGCCCCTCCAAGTTCAAATTGCTCCGTGCGTACATACTGGCCGCCCAGCGCCTCATAAAAGCGGCGGAACGGATTCTCCGCCAGCACCCATACCAGCATAGCATCCATGCCAGCCCCCAGGAGACTCTTCACCAGCTCATGCGTGAGACGGCGGCCAAGTCCGCGCCCCTGGTACTCTTCGAGAATATAGATGGCGTAAAGTTCGGCTGGATACTCAACGTCGTGCCTGCGCTCCGGTCCTCCTACTACAAAACCGACGATCTGCCCCTGCTCATTTTCGGCGACAGAATAAAAAGGCTCCCGGGCAGGATTGCTCAAACCGCGCGCCCACATGTGTTCGCTCTGCTCGTATGAGAGGTTCGCCAGGTATTCTTCAGGCACAATACCCTTATAGGTCGTGCGCCAGGTATCGACATGCACGCGCGCTATCCCCGCCGCATCTTCGACGCGCGCGGCTCTGATCGTTTCCGTCATGCTATCTCCTCATATTGTGCTATAATCTCCAGCAGGTGAAGAGGCAATCATGCAAGAAAGGGTTACGTTCGCTCTTGTCTGCTAGCACAAAAACAGCAGAAAAAATCTTATCATCTCTTAAAGGCTTGCGCAAGCAGTTGCAGGCGGATGAGCAGCCGCTTTTCGCGCTACCGGCCATCTGGGATAACGGGCGGCAGCGGCACAGCATTCCCTGCGATATCGTGCTGACCAATCAGCGCCTCATGGGCTATTACTATGTCAGCTTCCCGCGCGAACGCCTCTTCCTCGACGCGCTTCCCCTCGCTGATATTACCACCGTCTCGCTGCGCCAGAAAGCATACGAGCCACTCTTTCGCGAACTGCTGGTCAGCGACGGCCAGCGCAAGGTCTACATTCGCGCGCCGCGCCGCAAGATCGAAGATCTCTACGCTGCATTGCGCTCGGCCATCGAGAGCCATGCCCCGGCAGCCGGAGTCGCCTTCGCCGATGAGGCAGGAGATATTGAGCCGCGCCCGGCACCTGTCGTCTATGGCCGGCAGGAGATCAGCAGGCCGTTTGAAAGTTCGCCCCTGGCGATTGTGCTGCTCTTCGTCGGCGGCCTGCTGCTGGAGATCGCCGGCGTTCTGCTCTGGATGGCGACGCACAGTACGCAGGCGGGGCTGCCGTTATGCGTGGCAGGTTTTGCCGCCGTGATCACCTCATTTCTGGCGCGCCGTCGCCTGTAGCTACGGCGAGTGTTAGCTGGTTGCGTTGACACGCTCTTTTCCAGGCAGGTACAATAAAATAGCCCAGGGAAACGCTGTTGTTTCCCCTTTCTCCTACGTCCTGACTTTATAGAGAGACGAGGCGCTTAAACGATGAAGATCTTTGTCTGCATAAAGCAAGTACCCGATCCGAACACCACGATTAGCAAGCTCGATCCAGATACCAAACGTCTTGTGCGCAGCGGGATTTCGCTGGTCCTTGATCCCGGCGACGAAAGCACAATCTCAGCCGCGATCAAGCTGCGTGACACGATTGGCAATAGTGAACTGACGGCGGTGAGCATGGGACCGGCGAGCGCGCAGGAGGCGCTGCGCCGCTGCCTGGCGATGGGCGCTGACCGCGCCATCCTGGTGAGCGATCCCGCCCTGGCTGGCTCCGACGCTATCGCAACCGCGCGCGTGCTGGCCGCCGTACTGAAGAAAGAGGGCGCGGAACTGGTTTTCTGCTCGACTGAGAGCACCGATGGCTATACCGGCATGGTCCCCGGCGGCATCGCCGAATTTCTGGGCATACCGCAACTGACCTTCGCGCGCGAAGTCAGGGTTGAGGGTTCAAAAGCCATTGTCAAGCGCGTCATTCCGACAGGATATAAAACCGTCGAATGTCCCTTGCCGGCCGTGGTAACAATCGCCAGCGGCTCTTTCGAGGCCATCTATCCTACGATGAAGGGTATCATGGGCGCGAAAAAGAAGCCGTTCAGCCAGTTGAGCCTGGCCGATCTCGATATCGATGCCTCACAGGTGGGTGAGGCGGGAGCGCGCGAGCGCGTGTTGACAATTGGCAAGGTAGAAGAGCGCCCGGCGGGCCAGGTGATAAAAGACGATGGCAACGCGGCGCAGGCTATCGCCGACTTCTTGCAGCGTTACCAGCTGATTTAGCTTTGAGGAGGAGAGAGTAGATATGCCACAGAGTATTTTGGTGCTGGTTGAACTGGAGAACGGGCAGCCCGTTCGCTCCTCGCTAGAAGTTCTGGGTAAGGCTGCGAAACTGGGCCGCGCCGAGGCCGTTGTGCTTGGTGCCGCCGCCGCCGAGGTCGCGCCGACGCTCGGTGAGTATGGCGCCGAGAAGGTCTACGTCCACGCCGACGCAGTTTACGATAATTATCTGACGCTGCCCGCCGTTGAGACCATCAGTGCGCTGCTCAAAGATCATCAGCCGGCGCTGCTCCTGTTCGCCACGACCTACGATCTGCGCGATATCGCCGCGCGCCTGAGCGTGCGCAACGGCCTGGGGCTGATTACCGACGCTACCGATCTTGCCTTCGAGAGTGACACACTCAAGGTTACGGTACCCTGGGGCGGCGAGAACGTCGTGACGGCAACGCTCGCGCACGGCGCTGGCATCGTGCTCACGCGGGCCAAAGCCTTCGGCCTGGAGCGCTACGAGGGCCGCACACCTGAGATCGAGACGCTCAACGTCTCCGTGAGCGCCGGCGCGCAGGCGATCAAGATCCTCGATACCGTCGAGGTCGCCAGCGAAGGTCCCGCTCTGGAGGATGCGAATGTGGTCGTCAGTGGAGGGCGCGGGCTGGGCAAGGCAGAGAACTACCATCTCGTCGAGGAACTGGCCGCGGCCCTGGGCGGCGCGCCCGGAGCAACGCGCGCTATTGTGGATGCCGGCTGGCTTCCCTACAGCTACCAGGTCGGGCAGACGGGCAAGACCGTCAAACCTACGCTGTATATTGCCTGCGGCATCAGCGGCGCTATTCAACATCTGGCCGGCATGAAGGGTTCCAAATACATTGTTGCCATCAATAAGGATGAACATGCCCCCATCTTCTCAATTGCTGATTTCGGTGTTGTCGGTGATGTGTTGACCATTCTGCCCAGACTCACAGAAGAAGTGAAACGGCGCAAATCGTAATAAGGTGGCCCGCCATGCGGGGCATTTTCAGGCAGGGATTGCCCGGGACAGGGGCAACTTAATGTAGAGATGCCCCTTGCGGGCATCTTTCCTTGCCTGGATGGAGGTTTTTCAGCATGACACCCCCTGTCATTTCGCCTACCGGGGGCTGGATCGGCACCACGATCTTCGTGATACTCTTTATAGCTGCGCTCGTCCTCTTCGGCCTGCGCGTGGGCAAGCTTATCGCCCTGCTGGTGAAGGCGCGGCCAGAAAATCGCGGCGATCATATCGCTGATCGCATCGGCGCATTTTTGCTGGTCGTTCTGGGTCAGAGCGGTGTGCTGCGCGATCCTGTTCCCGGCCTGGCGCACTTTTTTACCTTCTGGGGCTTCATCATCGTTCAATTCGGCCTGCTCAACCTGATGCTCGGCGCCTTCAACGGCGTTCTGCCGCTAATCGGCACCAGTCCCATATTCGCTATTCTGCTGGATACATTTATCGTTCTTGTTCTGCTCGCACTGATCCTCTTCACCATCCGGCGCGCGGTTGTACGACCCCGGCAGCTTTCGAGCTTCCTGCATGGCCCCTGGGATGGCTATATTATTCTCGGCTGGATCGCTGTGGTGCTGATTACTCTGGCCTTCGTCGAGGGCTTTCAGTATGCCGCGAGCGGGGGAGCCATCTGGTCGCCGTTGGGCGCGTTCATCGGCTCGTGGTTCAGCGGTCTGAGTCAGAGCACAGATATTGTTCTCTTCCGCGTCTTCTGGTGGACGCACATCATCAGCGTGCTGGCTTTTCTGATTTACCTGCCGCGCTCCAAGCACCTGCACCTGATGGCTACACCCTTTAACGTCTTCCTGCGCAACTACAATCCTAAAGGCGCTCTACCTCTCATGGAGAACATCGAGGAGCGCGAGGATTACGGGGTCTCCAAAGCCGAGCAGTTTACATGGAAGCAGTTGCTTGATGGCTACGCCTGTACCGAGTGTGGCCGCTGCAATACGGTCTGCCCCGCGACCAACACCGGCAAGCCACTCTTCCCGAAAGAGATCATTCTGGGCGTAAAGGAATCGCTCTTCGAGCACGACGATGAGATTCTCGGCAAAGACTCGTTTTTCGCTAAATACGACTTCTTCGATATCGAGGCCCGCCACTCCACCAACGGGCATAATGGACATGAAGCAGAGGCGAGGCCGATGGTCGGCGGCATTATATCCACGGATGCCCTATGGGCCTGCACGACCTGCATGGCCTGCATGGAGATCTGTCCCGTCTCTATTGAGCATGTACCGAAGATCGTCGATATGCGCCGTCATCTGGTGATGGAGGAGAGCGATTTTCCATCCGAGGTCACGTCGCTATTCAATAACATCGAGCGCAACGGCAATCCCTGGGAGATCAACAACGACAGGCGCGCGGAGTGGGCCGCCGGTCTCGGCGTGCCTCTGATGGCGGAGAATCCCGACGCCGACGTGCTCTACTGGGTTGGCTGCATGGGTTCGTTCGACAGGCGCAACCAGCAGGTGGCAACCTCGGTGGCAAAGATCTTGCAGGCGGCCCATGTGAACTTCGCGATCCTGGGGCCGGAGGAATCCTGCACCGGCGATCCCGCGCGCCGCATCGGCAACGAATACCTGTGGCAGATGCAGGCGCAGCAGAATATCGCGACGCTCAACGGCTACGGCTTCAACGTGGCCGCGCAGAGTAACGGCCAGCATCCGCCCAACGAGGGCAGCGGCACAGGCGGCAGCGGCGCCGGGCACGCGTCAGAGGGAAGCAGCAGCACAGGCAGCAATGGAGCGACGAAGCACCGCACCATCATCACAGCCTGCCCACACTGCTTTAATACCATCAAAAACGAGTACCCGCAACTCGGCGGCAACTACGACGTGGTGCATCACAGCGTTTTCATCAACAGGTTGCTGGACGAAGGAAAGCTGAAGCTTCCGGCAGGCTTCGATCAGCGCAGGCTGACCTATCACGATCCCTGCTACATCGGGCGCTACAACGATATCTTCGACGAGCCGCGCCAGGTGCTCAGAGTGATTAATAGCAACGGCGTCACGGAGATGCGCCGCCATCGTAACAAGAGCTTCTGCTGCGGCGGCGGTGGTGGCCGCGCCTGGATGGAGGAGAAGATCGGCAAGCGCGTCAACCAGACGCGCGTCAACGAGGCGCTGGAAACCAATGCCGAGGTGCTTGCTGCGGCCTGCCCCTTCTGCATCACCATGTTCGAGGATGGCGTCAAGGGCGTGGAGGCGGAAGAGAAGTTGAAGATCGAGGATATCTCGGAGATCATCGTACAGGCCCTGGACAAGAATAATGTGATTTCATAAATTAAAGCGGGCATCCTTTCTGTGCGCAGCCGCGCGCTTCATCGCGCCTCTTCGGGCCGGTAGTGCGGTTCCAGGCGCGATGAAGCGCGCGGCTGCGAGTGGATAATACTATGTCAGACTTTATTGGCATTGAGATTGTCGTCCTGCTCATTTTAATCCTGGCGAACGGCTTTTTTGCCGCGTCGGAGATCGCCGTTGTCTCCGCACGGCATGCCCGTTTGCAGCAGCAGATCGATGCCGGGAGCAAGGCTGCCCGGCAGGCACTCGACCTGGCCGAAAACCCTGATCGCTTTCTCTCGACGGTTCAGGTCGGCATTACGCTGATAAGCACGCTGACTGCTGCCCTGGGCGGGGCCAGTATGAGCGCGCCCCTGGCGAGATGGCTTGCGTCCCTGCCCGTGCTGGCGCCGTATGCCGGGACACTGGCCCTGGCAATTGTGGTTGTGCTGATAACCTACTTCTCGCTGCTGCTGGGCGAACTCGTGCCGAAGCGCCTGGCGCTGCAATCCGCCGAGCGCTTCGCCACTTTCGCGGCCCCCTTCATGACCGGGCTGGCAAAGGTGGCGCGGCCTATCGTCGCGCTGCTCTCCGGCTCAACGAACCTGGTGCTGAACATCCTGGGGCAGAACCGCTCATCGCGGCAGGAGGTGACGGAAGAGGATATCGTCTATCTGACGCACGAGGGTATCGAGAGTGGCAATGTAGAATCCGGCGAAGAGGAGTTCATCAGGCGCGTCTTTCATTTTACGGACCGCAGCGTGAGCAGCGTGATGACACCGCGCACCGAGATCACGGCGATAGAGGTGGGCACGCCGCTGGCCGAAGTAATCGAGACCTTTATGAGTACCGGGTACTCGCGGCTCCCGCTCTATGAGCATTCGCTTGATAACATTGTCGGCGTGCTCTATGCCAAAGATCTGCTACGGGTACGCTCAAACGGGGAAAATGTCGATCTGCGCTCGCTGGCGCATGCCCCTTTCTTCGTCTCAGAATACCAGCACATCGATGATTTGCTCGCTATCTTCCGGCGCAAGGGCGTGCACATGGCAATCATCATTGATGAGTACAGCCAGGTGATAGGCGTGGCGACGCTGGAGGATGTACTGGAGGAACTGGTGGGTGAGATCCAGGACGAGTACGATGTACCAGAAGAAGGTGAGTTCGTGCGCCGCGAGGATGGAAGCTGGCTGGTGGATGCGATGGTTGACCAGGAGCAGGTGCGAGAACGGATCGGGATGCAGCCGCTGCCCGCCAACGAACGCGGCGATTACCATACGCTGGCGGGCATGGTGCTGGCGCACCTGGGGCACATCCCGAAGGTTGGCGATAGCGTGACCATCGGCGATTTCGTGTTTGAGGTCGTCGATATGGATGGCCGGCGCATCGATAAGGTGCTTATTCGCCCTTCTACAACAATGGGGTGATCTCCTGCTGCGCGGGCACGCCCGTCACCTCGACATCGCGCTCCAGGATGAGCAGGTCGACCTCGCTGCGTATGCCAAACCCGGGCAGGTAGATGCCCGGCTCCATCGAGCAGCAGGTACGGGGCAGCAGGGCGCGCGCGTCCTGCGTCTCGTAGTTATCCAGATTGGCCCCGTTGCCATGCACATGCGTTATGCCGATGCTGTGGCCCGTGCGGTGCACGAAATAGTCCCCGTAGCCCGCCTGTCTGATAATGCCGCGCGTAACATCATCGACCTGCCGTCCCTCGACGCGCTCGCCGGCGGCCAGGCGCTCACGGATGAAGGCAATGCCCGCATCGCGTGTGCGCCGCACAACCTCAAAAACCTCGCGCTGCGGCAATGGGATCTCATCGTGTGTGCCGGCAAAGGCCATCCAGGTATAGTCAGCGAAAATCGCGTCGGGCTGCGGCATCTTCGCCACGAAATCGAAGAGGATCAGATCGCCGCGCCTGAAAGGGCTACTCGTATTGGCCGATGGCGCGTAGTGCGGATTGCTGGCATTAGCGTTCACCGCTACGTGCGGTGGATCATTCGCCACCAGCCCCGTCTGCCTCATCAAGTCCCAGAAGCGCTGCTGGATGCGATACTCGTCAAGTTCCGCTCCCCGGCGCAGGTCATCGCCCAGTTCGGTGAAGAGTCGATCTTTGGCCGCGATGAGCCGGCGCCCGGCTTCGCGATGTCCCTCCATCTGCTCCTGGCTCAGTTGAGCCACGAAACGCTGCGAGGCGTCCGCCGAACTCACGACCTCGACGCCAAAGGAGCGCACCAGTTCCACCGTGCCCGCGTCAACCTTCGCGACATAGGGAATGGCGTTCATCGGCGAGTATTCCATTGCTATGCGCGCGCCCGGCTTGAGCAGCGCCCGTAAATGGCCCTGCATCTCCTGCCACGTATTGAACACCTGGCGTTTTCCCGGCAATTCACTCAGAACGTGCGACTCAACCGCGCTCACCAGCGCCGTTGGCGCTCCCTGCGCGGGCACAAAATAGAACCAGCGGCGGCTATAGAAGCCATCGAGCGAAAGCCCGAGCACCTGGTAGGCAATAGGATTCGATTTGCGAAAATCGCAGAAGAGCCAGCCGTCAAGCCTCTCTTCGAGTAATGTCTGTTGAATTCGCTCAAGGTCCATACGTTCTCTCCTTCAGACAAAAATATCCTCTGTATTTTATCATCTGGCCCTGGAGAGTTCTTCACACTCTGAAAGTGAATCTGGTGCTCAGCGTCATCATGCGCTCGCCTGGGAATCGCGCGGCAGGCGCGAGCATGCACTGAAGCCGGAAATCAGCCACTCTCTAAAGCCGCATTCCTCAAGATTCGCTCAACATATGACAACTTCAATATTTTTTTACAACACTTTTCGTTATACTAAGGGGGTATACTGGTATGCATAAGCATGCCTTCCAACATGGCGCATAACTTTTAAGGCCGCCATAGTAGCAGCGGCCAGCAGGCAAGGTAACAAACACATGGACGATCAACCCGGAAGGAAACGAGCACAGCAGCGCCCTGGCAGCGCTCCTCCGTGGAGCGCCGGGCAGGGCGGCCCGCGTCTTTATGCAGATCTTCCCACCGTTCCAATCGCAGCTCCGGCGCAAAAGCGAGGAAAACGCAGGATGAGTCCAACCGCCATCGCGCTCATCATCTTCAGCCTGCTCCTGATCCTCGGCGGAGGCGCGCTCACCGCTGGCTATATCTATTACACTCGCATCCACCAGCCGCTCGCGCAGTTCATTCGCCCTGTAAGCCGGGGCCAGGATGAGCCGGCGCTCAATTCGGCTCCGGCCTCCGATATCATCAATGGGCGCTCGTGGAATATTCTGCTGCTGGGCAGCGATAACGACGGGAAATACAACTTCCCCGCGCTGCTCACCCAGGTAATGATGGTCGTTCATGTCGATACCGTCAACAATACCGTGAGTCTGGTCTCTATTCCCCGAGATTCGTGGGTGTACGTGCCGGAGGTAGGCGGCATGCATAAAATCGACCAGGCGTTCTTTCTGGGGGCCACGCAGCACAATTCCTTCGATGATGGCGTGCGCCTGGCGCGTATGACCATCGAAAACGACTACGGCATTCCCATTGACCGCTACGCCTGGGTGGGCCTGAATGGCTTCGCGAAGGTGATCGATACGCTTGGCGGCGTGGATATCGACGTTACCCATCCCGTCGTCGATGATAGCTACCCCGACGATACTGGGCAGGGCGCCAACCCCAACGATCCCTACGCCTACAAACGCCTCTACCTCGCGCCCGGGCCGCAGCACCTTACCGGTGAGGAGGCGCTGGAATACGTCCGCTCGCGGCACGCCGATCTCGTCGGCGACATCGGACGCACGCAGCGGCAACAGCAGATCCTTGAAGCGCTCAAACAGAAGCTCACCGTGGCGAGTATCGTAGAAAACCTGCCCGCGTTATTTAACGATTTGCGCGGCCAGGTCTATACCGATTTGAGCGAAGAGGAGATGCTGGCCTTCGCCAATTTCGGGCGCACGCTCAAGAGCAGCTCGATCCAGCGCATCACCCTGGGGCCTGGCAAGGGCGCACAGGATTTCGGCGACTACCAGAGCGTCTATGATCCCTCAACCAGCTCCGATCAGGATGTAATTATCCCCAATTGCCGCACCATTCAGCCGGTGTTGAACAGCATCTTCAATACAGGCCCCTTGCAGACCTGCAACGTCACCGGAGGCTAGTTGCTCGCCCCTTCGCATGTGCTGTGCACATCCGGGGGGCCTGCGGCGGCTCCTATGATGTGGAAGGTTGCGGGCACGTCCCATCCTGGGACGCATACCGGGTCACAAGCCAGATCACGCACCCCCGGCAATGTGGGAGGTTGCGGGCGCGTCCCATCCTGGGACGCATACCGGGTCACAAGCCAGATCACGCACCCCCGGCAATGTGGGAGGTTGCGGGCATGTCCCATCCTGGGACGCATACCGGGTCACAAGCCAGATCGCGCACCCCCGGCAATGTGGGAGGTTGCGGGCGCGTCCCATCCTGGGACGCATACCGGGTCACAAGCCAGATCACGCACCCCCGGCAATGTGGGAGGTTG
>Ga0209061_1004309_pt1 | contig 13857 bp, 11 predicted proteins | sample Coa_R1_10_FD_187157 | JGI IMG/M metagenome (GOLD analysis project Ga0209061, IMG submission 187157) | Surface soil microbial communities from Centralia Pennsylvania, which are recovering from an underground coalmine fire - Coalmine... | ecosystem: Environmental > Terrestrial > Soil >...
GCAGGTGTTGATGATCCGGAGAATCTGCTCGGTCTCACTGCTGTGTGGTCAGACCTCGACAATGATGGCAGGCTGGAACTCTTCGTAGCCAACGATGGCGCGCACAATTATCTTTACAAAAACGAGGGAAACGGGCATTTTCTGGATGTGGGTTACCAGGCCGGAGTCGCTTTGGATGAGAACGGAAAGGCTCTGGCGAACATGGGAGTTGCACTGGGCGATTATTTACACACCGGGCTTTTTTCTATCGCGATTACTCACTTCAGCGAACAATATCTCGAACTCTTTCGCAATGATGGCAATTTGAATTTTACAGACGTCTCCACGATTTCAAAGATAGCCCATGCGACAACCTATTATGTTGGCTGGGGAGATGCCTTCTACGATATCGACAATGATGGATGGCTTGATTTCATCGCGGTCAATGGCCATGTATACCCACAGGTCGACCAAGCAAACATTGGAATTCAGTTTCGTGAGCCCGGTCTGCTATTTCTGAACCAGCGCGACGGAACATTTCTGGATGTGAGCGACAAGGCAGGGGCGGCACTCAAGACACCAAGAGTAGGGCGCGGGCTGGCCATCGGCGATCTGTTTAATGACGGCGTTCAGGAGGTGGTAATTGAAAATCTCGAAGGTGAGCCGGTGATTCTTCGCCCGGAACTGAAGCAGCGCCATCACTGGATCAGCTTGGAACTGGCTGGCAGCAAGAGCAACAAACTGGCTCTGAATGCGCGGGTAAAGGTTGTCGCTGGCGACCTGACACAAACGGACGAAGTAAGGAGCGGAGGCAGCTATCTCTCACAGAGCGATTTGAGACTTCACTTCGGCCTCGGCGATCATCTCAAAGCGGATAAGGTTGAAATTTCTTGGCCGTCGGGGCAGAAAGAAACATTAAATAATCTCGCTGCCAATCGTTTCTATTGCGTCCAGGAAGGATCAGGCATAGTCCCCTGCTCTGACATCCGCCCGTCGCTTTCCTCCTTTGCAATCAGGGAAGCACCTCGCTAGTTGTGTATGGAACCAGCGAGCGCATTCTCACTGGCACATCCAAGGCTCTATTTATAGACAGCCCAGGCAAACAGCCACACGCTACACGCAAACAGCAGCGCAACCAAGCCCATGAAGGTCTTTGCGCTCTTCCGAGATTGAGCAAATTCGTCCCAAGCACCCATGCCCCAAAATAGAGCAAGAATCACGGAGGCAACCGGCATCGCCACGAGAAGCGTGCGGCTCAGACCGGAGACAGCAGGAACACTCGCTGCAAGCAAAGCCGCTAACAACCCCAGAACCAGCATTGCTCCGCTTGCAAACCCTAAGAAGTGCTGCCTCGGCTTTCCACGAAAGTATGCGCTGAAGCTTACAGGTGAGCCCTCAATTGCAATATTTAAGAAATAAAAGTTGCACACCAAGGTGGACACAATCATCCCGACCGAAAACAGCAAAATGCCGGCGTATGGACCAAGGCCTAGCTCACCCGAGAGGCCTCTGGAGGCAATCGGTTGCACAAGGCCCATGAGAATACCGCCAAATATCGCAATTCCTATCCCCCTGTTCGTCCTTTTGCTTTTCACCGGCCTTTGATTCTGTCTTGGATTGGTTTTCGAGGCATTGTGGGCGGCCGGCAACACAGCAGCATCTCGCAAACGGCATGCTACCGCATCCAGCAAAGCAGTAACGAGCAGCAAGATCATTGCCGTAATTAAGATAAAGAAATTTGACGCTCGAAAATACCAAAACGAAGTAACAACGAGCGCTATGGCTACGCAAAGCGGAAACGCTGCCGCTATTCCAATCAGCGAAATAGATGCGACCAGCAACATATTGGCGAGATTGAACAAAAATCCCGCTCCCACCAAAAGGGCTTGCGCTGTACGTCCAGCCACGATCATGCGATCGCTAAAGGATAAATCGGAACCCAAAGCGCCAAAGGTATAGGCAACAATTAGCGCAAAGAGAACAGCGCCTGCCCCGAAATCGTAATAAAAGAGTTGGAAACGCCAGTTCTTCCCAGTCAGCTTGAAAAGATTTGCCCATGAGCCAAGGCAAACCAAGGAAAGGATCAGGAGAATAAAAGCGGCCGTAGATGTAGTAGGTAGGACCACAGTCGCAGTGGGGACCTAAAACCTAATCTGATAAACTACTCGAAACTCCTTGTCTGCATCGAAACCAAAGTCGTCGGCACTTGGTATTTGTCAGGACCGAAGTAATGTTGCGCAGCAAGATTATGGTAGACAGAGCCCGCAATACCCGCTGCCACTCCTCCACTTACCCCGCGCCCACCCGTGAGCAATACGACAACGACTAGTTTTTTCTGCCCAACATCATTAAACGATCCAAACCAGCCTAAATGTACTCCTGGATTTGTTGTATCCGTACACGTGCCCGTTTTGCCATAAATCGGTTCGCTTGGGTCATAGTTTGCGCGACGCGCCGTTCCATACTCGACTGCACCCATCAGACCGGGCTTGATCTCAGGAATCAAATTCGCAATATCGAGTTCGCGCTTGATACGCGGAACAAACTTCTCGACCTCTTCCTGACTGCGAGGATATTGCAGATAATACAACGTGCCGCCATTAGCAATCGCCATGACGATGCTGGTGAGTTGAAGCGGGGTCAGCCGGATGCCGTCCCCGAAACTGGTCATCATGCCGACGCCGCTGCGAGGCGGTTCATTGGCTAAATAACCCGCGTCTTCTCCAGCGATATCCAGTCCAGCCTTCTCACCCAAACCGAATAATTTGGCATACTTTTCAACTCGATCGAAGCCGAGCTCCTCACCCAGACGCGCAAAGTAGTAGTTATTTGAATGCGCTAGGGCATAAGTCATGTCAATCGAAAACCGGCGGGTTAAGCGGACACGCGAAGTGGGGCTAACAATGCCTTCACTCAAAGAGGCCAGAGAAACGACGAGCTTAATCGTGGAGCAAGGCTGGTATGCCCCCGTCAGCGCAAGCTTCTGGTTAACGATGGTCAGGATACGACCAGTCTCAGCATCGGCAACAATAACGGACCCATTATAAGGACCCAACCCATCGACCGCTGCCCGGCGTACGACCAAATCCTCCCCGTCGACATTGTCCCCTACGGTCGAATCCGCATACGTCGGCTCGGTCCAAGGACTCGAAATATGGCGACTGCGCCGCCGAATTGAGGTGTGAATGACCGCCGCTCTGGTCGTCGAAGCGGATGCGGAAGTCGCCGCCACGGTATGCACAGAGCTATGCGCCACTGTCGTACGCCTGCGGCGCCGCTTGTGTCGGGGCTTCTTAACCGACGCGACCGTTGTCGCGCTTTGCGAGGAGTCTTGAGACTGCGGACTTGCTGAGGCAGCGCCACAGAGAACGATCAGGCATACAACCAGCCAGGACAGACGCGTGTGATTCATCAAGTAATTTCTATCCTAAGTAGTTCTCTCTAAGCTCGTCAATAATCACAATTTCGAAAGAGTTAAAGAAATTTTCATTTTTGAGGGAAACCGCTTCCTCGGAGCCAGCGGGTACTAGATCATTGGGCGGTCCACCCCCCGTCGATCGTAACGATCGACCCATTCATAAAATCGGCCGCCGGCGAGCAAATGTATAGGGCTAATTTCGCGATTTCTTCGGGCCGGCCCAAGCGCCCTAGCGGCTGACGCTCGTTTAGTTCTAACCGTACCTTTTCCTTCTCGTGACGGTGGTACTTTTCGAGATAAGCCTCCACAAAAGGCGTATCCACGGTCCCCGGGGCTATGCAATTAGCCCGAATCTCCTTGGGGTAATCGGTGGCAAGTTGCCGTGTCATGGCAATGATCGCTCCCTTGGTCGCACAATAGGCAAACCGCCGCTTCACTCCCACCAGCCCGGCGACAGACCCCATGTTCAACACGCACCCGCGGACCGCCTTTAATAAAGGAAGCGCGGCTCTGGTCATTAAAAAAGGTCCGGTGACATTCACGCGAAACAGGCGTTCGAAATCCGCCACTTCAGTCTCTTCCACCGAGCCCACCAGGCCAATCCCGGCGCAATTCACCAGAATGTCCAGACGGCTGATCTTCTGAAAGAGAGCCGCAACCTGATCCTCGCGCGTGATATCGCAAATGTGCACTTCGCAATTCTGTACCGAAGAGGCCACTTGCTGGGCGCGCTGTTCGTCAATGTCCACGAGAATAATGCGGGCCCCAGCTTCTGAAAATAAGCGCACTGTTGCTTCTCCAATGCCGCTCGCACCTCCCGTAATTAAGGCAACCTTGTAATCCAGTCGAAATGATTCCAGCATGTCGCGGTTATTTTAACCAGATCTCACTGTGAAGGTGTGTTCTTCCTGACCCCTTTGCCTGAAGGGCCCTTGCCGGGCAAGTCGTTCCAAGAGCGTCAGCTAAAATGTGAGGGTGTCCTCGCATTTACGAGCCCCTAGGCGGACTCCGCAGCAGCAGCGCGGGGAGCGCCGCGTCGCTACGCTGCTTGCCTCCGCCGCGGCAGTCATTGAAGAGGACGGATACGAAAGCGCCACCATGAGCGAAATCGCCAAGCGCGCGGGCGCCTCCATCGGTTCACTCTATCAATTTTTCCCCAATAAAGAGTCCCTCGCGGAAGCGCTCCGCCGAACCTACTGCCATAAACTCGAACGACTTTGGGAGCCGCTAAAAAAAGACGCGCCTCGATTGAGTCTTCAGGCATTGGTGGATCGTCTGATAGATGGCATGACGGGATTCTTTGAAGAGCATCCGGCTTTTTTGAAGCTCTTAGATGCGCCGTTTAACGCGCGCCGAAACTCAGCGCGCGCACGCTTTCGCGAGCAATTGACGGAGCTTTTCTATGCGCTTGATCCCGAGATGCCGTCTGAGAAGGCCAAGCGCCTGGCGGTCGTTACACAGCAGCTCATGCGAAGTCTGCGGGCTGTCTATGCAGAAGCCAAACCGATAGAACGCCCCTCCTACACGGAGGACTTCAAGCAGCTTCTGCTGTTCTATCTAACGGAGCAGATCGGCCCACACCGGGCTGCTGCCAGGAGGGCTGCGCGATGAAACATGCGATTCCGTTGATGATTCTCCTCGCTCTGCTCACCGCTTGTCAAAAGAGACAGCAGGTTGCCCCTCCCCCTCCGCCAACCGTGGGCGTGGTAGCCGTACAGCAGCGCACAGTGCCAGTTTACGGAAACTGGATCGCCTCGCTCGAAGGCTATATTAATGCCAATATCCAACCCCAGGTAAGTGGTTATTTGATCAAACAGGACTATCGAGAGGGATCTCTTGTGCATAAAGGCGATGTCCTGTTTGAAATTGATCCGCGACCATTTCAGGCGGCATTGGATCAAGCCGAAGGACAACTGGCCCAGGCGCGAGCACAACTGGGACAAGCGGAGGCGCAGCTTGGGCTCGCCGTCATTAATGTCAAACGCGATACCCCGCTGGCTCAAGCGCATGCAGTCTCGCAGGCGCAGCTCGATAACGAAATCCAGGCAGAAAAACAGGCAGAAGCAACCATCAAGGCCTCACAAGCCGCCATCACTGCAGCCGAAGCCGCTGTGGAAACAGCGCGCCTGAACCTCGGTTTTACAAAAGTACGTTCTCTGATTGACGGCATTGCAGGCATCGCCACCACACAGATCGGCAACCTGGTCTCGCCATCGACGGTTTTGACAACTGTTTCCCAAGTCAATCCGATCAAAGTTTACTTTTCGATAAGCGAACAAGAGTACCTCAGTCTGGCGTCGAAAATCAAACCGAAACCCTCCACAGCCGATCCAATCAACTGGCTGAGCGCCAGAAACTCAGTTCCAATCCAGCTTACACTCGCAAACGACCAGGTCTATCCAGCGCAAGGCCGGATTCTGTTCGCAGATCGGCAGGTGAACGCGCAAACGGGAACGATCACGATTGTCGGAGCATTCCCGAATCCAGACAATATTCTCCGCCCGGGACAGTTCGGACGCGTTCGCGCCCTTACTTCTATGGCGGAAAACGCTCTGCTGGTGCCTCAAGAAGCTGTCACGGAACTGCAAGGCAGGTATCAGGTGGCTGTCGTCGACCCGCACAATCAGGTTCATATCGTCAACGTTGAAGTTGGAGATCGCTATCAAAATATGTGGATCATCCATCAAGGCTTGACCGCTGGCGAGCGCGTCGTCGCCGAAGGCACTTCCAAAGTACGTGATGGCGAAACCGTAAATCCGCAGCCCGTTACAGAAAGACTTCTGTCACCATACAGCGCTGAGGAGCAGGGACGCTAGTCCATGTCGAAATTCTTCATTCGCCGGCCCATAGTTGCCATCGTAATCGCGATTTTGATGACTCTGGTAGGCGCAATCTCCATGCTTCGCCTGCCTGTGGCTCAATTCCCCGCGATTGTGCCGCCCGAGATTCGCGTAACGGCCAACTACCCAGGAGCCAATGCGCAAACCATTGCTCAATCGGTCGACACGCCCCTCGAAGAGCAGATCAGCGGCGTCGACAACATGAGCTACATGTACTCCATCAATTCCAACAGCGGCCAGACCCAGATCCTGATCGACTTCGATGTCAAAACAGATCCCAACATCGACCAGGTTCTCACTCAACTCCGCGTCTCACAGGCCCAATCGCAGCTTCCGGTCCAGGTGAACACTGCAGGCCTGACGGTCCTCAAATCGCTTTCCTCCCCTTTGATGCTCATCGCCCTCTATTCCCCGCACGGAACCTATGACAGTGTGTTTCTGGCCAACTATGGCTACATCAATCTCGTGGATCAATTGACCCGTGTACCCGGGATTGCGCAAGTGCAAGTATTCGGCGCCGGACAGTATACGATGCGGTGCTGGGTCAATCCTGACCGCCTTGCCGCCATGAGCGTCACGGTACCGCAAATTATCGCCGCACTCCAGGCGCAAAATACCGTGAATCCAGCCGGACAAATTGGCGGAGAGCCAGCCCCCAACGGAACACAGTTCACTTACACGGTGCAGACCCAGGGCCGGCTCACGACGCCCGAACAATTCGGCGATATTATCCTGCGCTCCAATCCAGACGGGTCCACCTTGCGGCTCAAAGATGTGGCACGCCTGGAATTGGGCTCGCAGACCTACAGCCTCACCGGCCGTTATAACGGCAGGCCGGCAGCCGTGCTGGCCGTCTATCAGCTTCCTGGATCGAATGCTGTGGACGCTGCGAAAGCTGTACGTGCAGAAATGGCGAAGCTCGCAGCGCGATTTCCGCAAGACCTCGCCTATCAGGTCAGTCTCGACACCACATTAGCCGTCTCGGCCGGCATGCGCGAAATTCTGTACACCTTGCTCGAGGCCCTCGGTTTAGTCATTTTAGTGGTATTTATCTTCCTGCAAGGCTGGCGCGCCACACTGATTCCGCTGGCGGCAGTCCCGGTTTCCTTAATCGGAACGTTCGTCGTTTTCCCATTTCTCGGCTTCTCGATCAACACCCTCTCACTCTTTGGCCTGGTGCTCGCGATCGGTCTCGTTGTAGATGACGCAATCGTTGTAGTGGAAGCTTGCGAGCGTCACATCGAAGAAGGAATGACACCGCGTGACGCTGCCGTTCGCGCCATGGAAGAAGTTTCTGGGCCCGTTATCGCCACCGCGTTAATTCTCAGCGCCGTGTTTGTGCCTACCGTTTTTATTCCCGGCATTACCGGCCGCCTGTATCAGCAATTCGCCGTCACTATCGCGATCTCCGTTCTCTTTTCCGCATTCAATGCTCTTTCGCTAAGTCCGGCGCTTGCAGCCATGCTTCTGCGGCCGAAAACGGAGGCACGCGGCCCCCTCGGCCGGGCATTCGACAAGTTCAACCAGGCTTTCGATCGGATCCGGGAACACTACGTTCACTTTTCCGGACGTCTCATTCGCAAAGCCGCTTTTGCGCTACTCTTTTTGGCGGCTGTTGCAGGCGTCGCATTTTTCATCGCCATGCGCCTGCCCACCTCCTTCATCCCAGAAGAAGATCAGGGCTACATTTTTGTGGCCATGCAGTTGCCCAATGCAGCGTCTCTACAGCGCACGTCCGCCGCAGCCCGGCAGGTGGAAGACATCATTATGCATACGCCTGGGGTTGCAGGCGTCACCTCCGTGATCGGCTTCAGCCTGCTCAGCCGCGTCCAAGCCACCTACAGCGCCTTTTTCTTCGTAACGGAGAAGCCATGGGAGGAGCGCACCAAGCCCGAAGAACAGTATGCGGCGATTCAGAGACACATTACGTCTCAGCTACGTAATGTGAAAGATGGCATCGCCTTCTCATTTCCCCCGCCTGCTATTCCCGGTGTGGGCACCTCGGGTGGCGTCACGTTTGTCCTGGAAGATCGCTCCGGCAGCGGACCGCAATTCTTGAGCGAGAATTTGAACAAGTTTCTGGCAGCAGCACGCAAGCGCAAGGAACTTGCGTCGGTCACCACCACTTATCTGCCCAATACGCCCCAACGTTTCGCCAACGTCGATCGCGCCAAAGTAGAACGGCAAGGCGTGAATATTGCGGATGTATACCAAACCCTGCAAACCTTTCTTGGCGGCTATCTCGTAAACTATTTCAACCGCTTCGGCCGCCAGTGGCAGGTATACGTGGAAGCCGAGCCCGAATTTCGTACGAGCGACAAAGATATCGATCACTTCTACGTGGCCAACAACCGAGGTGGCATGGTTCCGCTGAGCTCCGTCGTCAGCATGCAACCCATGGTTGGCCCGGAGTTCATCATGCGCTACAACGAATACGATGCGGCGCAGATCAATGCTTCAGCCGCTCCTGGCTATAGCTCTGGTCAAGCGATGCATGCGCTTGAGGAAGTGTTTGCACAGACTATGCCGCCTCAGATGGGCTACGACTATCTCGGAATGTCTTATCAGGAGCAGCAAGCTGCTCAAGGTGTGCCCGCCTACGCCGTGTTCGGGCTGTCGCTCATCTTCGTCTTCCTCATTCTTGCGGCTCAATATGAGAGCTGGTCACTGCCCTTCAGTGTACTTCTTGGAACACCCATTGCACTGTTTGGCGCCTATCTCTTTTTGGCCATGCGGCATTTCGATAATGACATCTACGCCCAAATCGGCGTAGTCATGCTGATCGGCCTCGCCGCTAAAAACGCCATCCTGATTGTGGAATTCGCCAAGCGCGAATACCAGGAGCGCGGGAAAAGCATCGAAGAGGCGGCTCTAACCGGGGCGCGCATTCGACTGCGGCCCATTCTGATGACAGCCTTCGCCTTCGTCTTCGGTTGCGTGCCGCTTTGGACAGCAGCAGGATCTGGCGCCATCTCACGGCGAATCATCGGCACCGCTGTCATCGGCGGAATGCTGGCTGCGACCCTAATTGAGATCTTCATCATCCCGGTTTCATTCGATATCGTAGAGAGAATTTTTGCTCATCGCGGCGCAGAACGCGCCGTCCCCGAGGGAGAGCGGGCATAATGCGATCTCTGACAATTGTGGTATTGCTTTGTTTGCTCTTCACTGGTTGCATGGTGGGACCCAATTATCACAGGCCAGCGGTCGACGTCCCGCCTGCCTATCGAGGCGAGACATCGGCACAGCAAGAGAAGCAAATAACTCTTTCGCTAGGAGATCAGAAATGGTGGGAGGTATTCCGCGATCCTGTATTACGGCAGTTAATCCAAACCGCCCTGAAACAAAACTATAATCTTCAAATCGCAGCCAGCCGCGTACTCCAGGCGCAGCAGCAGTTGGTCGCCACCCGCGCCGATGAATTTCCCAATTTCAGCGCAATCGCCCAGTATCTGAGCGAAAAAATTCCCGGCCTATTCACTTTCGGGGCCTTCGAGCTCGGAGGCTCCGCCTCCTGGACCATTGATTTCTGGGGCAGGTACCGGAGGGCGACAGAAGCCGCCCGCGCCTCGCTGTTAGAAAGCGAGTGGAGTCAGAAAGCGGTCGCGAGCACTCTGGTTTCCGACGTGGCGAGCTCCTATTTCCAACTCCGGGCGCTCGATCTCGAACTCAAAATTGCACAGGATACCTTGGCTGCGCGTCAGCAATCGCTGCAGCTCACAAACACGCTCTACAAGGGCGGTGCAGACACACTGCTCGATGTTCGTGAGGCTGAGCAATTGGTGGAGACCGCCGCTGCCTTGATCCCGGATCTCGAGCGACAAATTGAGCAGCAGGAAAACGCCTTAAGTATTCTGCTCGGCGAAAATCCGACCAATATACCGCGCGGACAATCGCTCGAGGAGCAGCTCCTGCCGGAGCCAGAGGCGATCCCAGCCGGGCTGCCTTCCTCTCTACTCGAGCGCCGGCCAGATATCCGGGCGCAAGAGCAGGCCCTCATCGCCGCGAACGCCAATATCGGTGCGGCCAAAGCAGCCTTGTTCCCCGCCATTTCCCTTACGGGAACAGGCGGATTTGAAAGCCGTTCTCTGGCGCATCTGATCAGCAGCAATTCTACCGGCTGGACCGCCTCTGCTGGCGCTACTCAGCCCATCTTCAACGCCGGCGCTTTGCGCGCAGAGGTGAAAATCACCCAAGCCCAACAGCAGCAGGCGCTTTTGTCTTACAAACAGACCATCCAGACAGCTTTTGAAGAAGTCTCAAACGCCCTGGTTGCTTACCGGAAATATCGGGAATATGCAGAGCATGAGGCCAAACTTGTAGCTGCAGCAAGAGATGCCGTTCATCTTTCACAGCTTCGCTTCCAGGCCGGTGCGACCAGTTACCTCGAAGTCCTGACAAATAACGCCAGCTATCTCGCTGATGAGCTCGCTTTGGTGGCAGCGCAACTCAACGAGCGCCTGGCCTTGGTACAGCTTTATAATGCACTCGGCGGAGGCTGGCAGCAGTAGCTGAATTGCATTCGCATTTGAGCTGCACACCGTTTCAGGACGCCCGCAGGGGCGCCCGACTTATGCAAACAACATCGGCTGGGAAGCGAAATCTTCAGGTTCTTGGAAATTCGTCAAGCCAACTCCAGCAAGACGAAATCGCTGTTCACGCCCCAAACCCACACGTTCGCGCAAAGATAACGCGATTTGAATGAGTTCCTCGCACGAAGCAGGAGGAGCAGCGAGCGTTCGGCTGCGTGTAAGCGTATGGAACTGGCTGGTCTTCAGCTTGAGCACAACAGTGCGTGCTGTGCGTGTCTCCTTGCTCGCTGCCGCCCATACTTTTTGGGCCAGACGGCGTATAGCGGACTCCATTTCTTCAAGTAGTACGTCTTCCTCAAACGTATCTTCCGCTGAGATCGAGCGTGTGGGTCTGTTCGGCTCAACCTGTCTGTTATCCACACCCCGAGCGAGCTCATAGAGCCGGACACCATGCCGGCCGAAGTGGCGCTCGAGCACGGCCAGCTCGAGCTTTCTCAGATCCCTCACCGTTTGTGCTCCAAGCTCCCGAAGCCTCGCTGCGGTCACTTTGCCCACACCTGGCAGCCGGTCGACGGACAGCGGCTGAAGAAATCGGTCCACCTCATCCGGCCGGATCACAAATAATCCATCCGGCTTGCACCAATCTGAGGCAATCTTGGACAGAAACTTATTCGGCGCGACGCCGGCCGATGCCGTTAAATTGAGCTCCTGTCGGATCTGATGGCGAATGGCCTGGGCAACCCGCGTGGCCGTAGGCAAACCAGTTTTGTTCTGAGTTACATCCAGATAAGCTTCATCGAGCGAGAGCGGTTCAATCAAATCCGTGTGCCGTTTGAGGATGCCCCGGACGCTGTTTGAAACGGCGCGATAGCGCGCAAAATCCGGCGGGATGAAAATCGCATGAGGACATAAGCGCTCGGCAGTCAGAGCAGGCATAGCGGAGCGCACGCCAAAACGCCGGGCCTCATAGGAAGCAGCACAAACGACAGATCGCTTGCCCCGCCAGGCCACAATTACGGGCTTTCCGCGCAGCGAGGGATCATCACGCTGCTCGACAGACGCGTAAAAGGCATCCATGTCGACATGAATGATTTTGCGCGAAGACATCCCGGCATGATTTTAGCCGCCCGCAATGGCCCCGATGATCATGAACGGCGCACTTCCGTCGCCAATCTCATCCGGCAATGGCGTGTCCGGGTCGTCGTGGGACACATCTTGTCCGCAGGCAAAAAACCGGATGAAAGCTCGGCGTTTCTGTGTGATGTGATCGCGGATCGCACCCCGCAGCATCGGATATCGCGCTTCGAGCGCGTCCAGAATGGAGCGCTGTGTCACCGGCCCCTGTATCTCCACCGCTACCTCCGCATCGGTGTGCGCCAGCATTCGCAGACTTGCGGGCAGCCAGACGCGAATCATGACAATGTCTGCACCTCAACCGATAGCACAGGCGGAAGATCGCGAACAACGGGCGCCCAGGTATCCCCGGAATCTGCCGATGCGTAGACCTGCCCTCCGGTCGTGCCAAAATACACGCCACAGGGATCGAGCGAATCAACTGACATCGCATCGCGCAGAACATTCACATAACAATTACTTTGCGGCAGACCTTTGGTAAGCGGTTCCCATTCCATGCCGCCCGTCCGGCTGCGATAAACGCGCAATTTGCCATCCGGCGGATAGTGCTCCGAATCGCTCTTGATGGGAACTACGTAAACCGTCTCGGGCTCATGCGCGTGCACTTCGATCGGAAAACCAAAATCGCTCGGCAGATTGCCACTCACCTCTTGCCAGAACTCACCTCCATCATCGCTGCGCATCACATCCCAATGCTTCTGCATAAACAGGATGTGTGGAGATGAGCCGTGCATCGCAATCCGGTGGACACAATGGCCCACCTCAGCCGCCGGATTAGGCAAAAACGAAGAATACAATCCCTTATTGATGGGCCGCCAGGTTTCGCCCCCATCATCGCTGCGAAACGCACCAGCGGCCGAAATCGCCACATACATACGCCCTTTCTGTTGCGGATCGAGAAGGATCGTGTGCAGACACATTCCACCTGCTCCTGGTTGCCAATGGGCCCCAGAGCGGTGACCGCGCAACCCGGCAAGCTCCTGCCAGCTCTTGCCTCCGTCCGTTGCGCGAAAGATCGCCGCGTCCTCCACCCCCGCGTAAACCGTATCTGGGTCCGTAAGCGACGGCTCAAGATGCCAGACCCGTTTGAATTCCCAAGGATGCGGCGTGCCGTCATACCATTGGTGTGTACCCGCCTCGCCCTCATAGACGAATCGGTTATCAACGGGCTGCCAGGTCTTGCCTCCATCATCCGAGCGCTGAATCTGCTGACCAAACCATCCACTCGATTGCGAAGCATAGAGGCGGTTGGGATCAGCCGGCGATCCTTTGAGATGATAGACCTCCCAGCCGCCAAAGTACGGGCCCTTCACCTCCCAGCTTTGGCGCTTTCCATCGGATTCCAGCAAAAACGCACCTTTACGCGTACCCACAAGGACTCTTACTTTGCTCATCGTCCCCGCCCTTGCCCACTGCAATTTACCATCCAGGGAATGTCAAACCGGTCAATCGCCATACCAAACCGCTCCGCCCAAAAAGTCCGCTGAATCGGCATCACGACCTGACCATCCTTTGCCAGCACGTGAAAAATTCGTTCGGCTTCCGAGGGTGGATCGACATCGAGCGAGACAAAGAATCCTTGCGGCTTCTGATATCGCTCCGGAGGCGGATCAGAACCCATCAGTACCTGGTCACCCAGATTCAGCCGGGCATGCATGATCTTGCTCCTCCAGGCGGGCGAGATATCGTCCACCATAGGGGAATCGGCATAGGGGACCATGGCCTCTACTTTTGCACCCAGATTCTGTTCGTAAAATCGAAAGGCCTCTTCGCACTGGCCTTTAAAAAAGACATATGTATGGATTTGCATGGGTTGCTCCTCTGGCAGATTGAAATTATCGGTAGCAACGAGGTAGGATCCCTCCTGCCAGCGCCGCCTTCGAGGGTTCTAATTGCGAACCATCCTTTTATTCTCCGCCACTAGGCGGTGCGGCGCTCACATAATTCCTCTAAT
>Ga0209061_1004310_pt1 | contig 13855 bp, 7 predicted proteins | sample Coa_R1_10_FD_187157 | JGI IMG/M metagenome (GOLD analysis project Ga0209061, IMG submission 187157) | Surface soil microbial communities from Centralia Pennsylvania, which are recovering from an underground coalmine fire - Coalmine... | ecosystem: Environmental > Terrestrial > Soil > Unclassified...
GCGCCGCCGCTTCACGATAACGTTTAAGGGCAAACAAGGCTTCCGCAAGGTTTCCCTGCGCCGTCGCGTCGGAAGGAAGTGCGCGGGCCGCAATCTCAAGAGGACCGATCGCTTTCGCAGGCTCGCCCAGACTCAGATACGCATAGCCCAGATAGAGGTTGGCCGGAACATTGCGAGGTTCCAGCTTCAGTGCTTTAACCAACTCGATGACGGCTTCCTGCTCGTGGCCGGCCATGTGGTACGCAATGCCCAGATTTGTGATCAGGCCCACGTTGCCGGGCACCGCCGCAACCAGAGAGCGGTAAATTGGAATGGCCTCCTCGTATTTCCCAGCGGCCATCAGTTCGCGGGCGTAATTGGATTGTTCAATGAGCTTCGAAGATTGGGCGTGCAACAATGGGCACACAAACGCAAGCCAAAGAAGACAGACCGGGATGCGCCGAATGCTTCTCAAGGTTTCCCCTTCATAGATTCTTAGCACGCGGGGCGAGTAGAAGGCAACGCAAAGAGAGGAACAGCGCCTGGATTGCAAGCGCAGCCCGGTTCAAACAGTAATCGTCGAACCCTTCCCGAAACAATATTCAAGAGCAAAAAGAAAGCGGGTGGAGATTTTGAGATCTCCACCCGCCGTAGTTGGTACATCAGGTTAAACCTTGGCCGTGCAGAGACGATCCATATGCCGTCCCTGCTGCGTCCTTAGAAGTCCACCTCTGCTCCGATCTGGAAGATCCTCGGCCCGAACGAACTCGTGATCTGCCCAAGGCTCCCGCCGCAGACACCGACGGTTGTAATTGTGCAATACCCGCTCGGGTTGTACCAGTGCGGAGTGTTGGTGAAGTTGAGCGTCTCTGCCCGAACCTTCAAGCCAAGCCGTTCTGTGATCTTGAAGTTCCGGAAGAGGCTGAGGTCGAGTTGCGCGAAACCAGGTCCTCGCAGCCAGGAAAGCCCGCGGCCGGAATTACCAATCCGGACGTCTTCGACTGGTACAAGGGCCGTCGTGTTGAACCACAGCTGGCCAGGCCCTGTTCCCTTAATCATGTTAAGGGTCCCCGAATAGTCCGGAACCTGACCGGTCCACGGAGTGTTCAGGAAGCTGCTGGTCTGGCTCGGGTAGAGGGGAGAACCCGATATGCCGGTCAGGACGCCGTTCACCTGCCAGCCTCCAAGGACCGCCCTGGCAGTCTTGTCAGTGTTGGCCCACTTCTGGCCGGCCCCGAAAGGCAGGTTGTAAATGAACGCCATTGATAGCACGTGGGTGTGGTCGAAGCCTAATGTGTGCCGGTTCAATCCCTGGCAGCCCTGAGGCATCAGAGAGTTGGCCGGGCAGTTGAAATACAGGCCGTTTTCCCATCCTTCGTCGTCCATGTAGCCGATCACTTTCGAGTAAGTGTAAGCGCCCTGAAGGAAGAGCCCTTTGGTCGCCTGACGGTTCAATGAAACCTGTAACGAGTTGTAGTGGGAATCCAGGTAGCCGTTGAAGAGATACGTGTCCGCAGTGCGACCAAATGCTGCGCGCAACGGCTGTCCGAGAGTACCTGAGCCGAGTGGAGCAGCCTGGACCTGACGGCCGTTGAACTGGTGGGCCAGGTGATTTCCAACGTAACCCACATTCAACAGAATGTCGCCCGGCAGCTTCCGCTCAACCGTGAAGTTCCAGAACTGCACGTAGCCACGCTTGAACTCGCCCGGCGCGAGCGTGCCAATGGTTACGTTGCCGGGAGGCGTAAGCACGCCCGACGAAAATCCAGTCGGGCCCTGAATGACAGGAACACCTTCAAAAAGCCCTGTTGATGGATACGTCGCGGGCGAACCGGGAATGTTGTTCGCTGTGTTGTTTGACGCATTGAAGGTTGCGTACGGGATGTACTGCGTAACGGCGCTGCTGACTCCCGGGATGGAAACGAAGTTGTTCGCTCCGATCGTGTATGGCCAGAAGCCACGGAGCGGCCGTTCAAGGGGCAGCGTATCGTAGGTGATTCCGTACGCAGTCCTGATGACTGTTTTGTCGTTGAGCTGGTAGGCAATTCCCAGACGCGGGGCAAACAGCTTCTTGCTGCTGGTTACTCCCAGCGGGGTGTTGTTGAGGTGCGTATCGTGGTTCCCCAGCCCGCCCAGGAACAATTGGTTCGTAGAGGCGTCGTAAACTTCGAACTTGCTGGCGCCATCGCGAGTGATGAGAGGGAAATACTCCCACCGGAGTCCAGCATCGATCGTGAGTTTGGAAGTGATCCGGTATGTATCTCCAATGTAGAGCGCTTCCTGCCAGTCCTTGTTGGTGGCCTTGATGAACTGCTGGCCGTTTTGGACGTCGTTGGCTAAGCCGAGATCAAAAGCGGCCACGCTGTTCCAGGGCGCCGGGTTGAAGCCGAGCTTATTTCCATTGGCATCATACACGGTCGCCGCGCTGCCGTTGCCGTTCAGATCCAGGAAAGTGTTGTACTGGCCTGTAGCCACATAGCCGCGCGGACAGCAGACGATTTCCGGCTGCCAGTGGTTCATGTGGTTGTGGGCCGCGTCGAACCCGAACACAATCGTATGCTTGTCCTTGATCAACGTTGCGTTTTCATCGAGCGTCAACTGCCAGTCGTTCCGCCAAACGGGTTCCCACGATTGGCTGGTTCCGAGTGTCGTCCAACCGCTCATCGCAATTCCAGGCATACCGCTGTACCGCGGGTCGTTGGTCGGGGTATTGCTGCCCACCAGACCCAGCACCGTCTGGCCGTAATTCTTACCGAAGTCAGCCGTCTGGTTGTGCTCGCCCATGCGTGTGAAACCGAGATGGCCTGTCAGCACCATGTTCGACTTTGCGGTCCAGGTGTGGCCGATGGTCACTGTCTGGGCTGTATCGTCGGTAACTCCCGTGCCGCTGCCCTGCCCGGCAACTCCGTAATCGTTGGCATCAGTAAGCCGCGCCTTCTGGAGCGTGTATTTCCCCCAGAGGGTCTGGCGGTCGCTGATGTTGTAGTCAACCTTGCCGGTGTAAATGTTGCGATTCCAGGCCTGATTACGCAGGCGGACATCATTGTAAGAGGTGTTCTCGGTGAACGGTTGCCCGAATGTGGAATTCGGGGTATAGCCGGTCATAAGTTGCCAGAAGTTGGATGAACCTTGATAGATTCGGTTCGAGGGAATGACATTATTCTGAAAAGCGCATCGCCCCGCACCCGTATTGGGATCGCCGGTTACCGGGTCGAAGATCATTCCTTCCTGCAACGGAACCATTGGCCCTGCGCCAGGACCGTTGGCATTGCTGGTGCAAACCATGATCGGGTTACCATTTGCGTCAAAAACTTGCTGGCCCAGGTAGCTCTGAAAATCCCCACCCCGCATATCCGTAGGCGGAATCAGGTGCTGGCTTGCCGCGTTCTGGCGCTGGAAAAATCCATCCCAGTTTCCGAAGAAGAACACTTTGTTCTTAACAATCGGGCCGCCAACGGCCGCCCCGTCGTTGTTCTGGATATTCTTGGGGGCCTTGCCGCTGGGAGTGTGCACAAGCGCATTTTGCGCATCAAGCGCCGCGTCGGTGTGATAGCCGTAGAGTTGACCATGGAGCTGGTTCGTTCCGGACTTGGTGATCACGTCCGTAGCCGCACCGGCGGTCAATCCCTTTTGAACGTTGAAGTTCGAAGTCTGGACGTTGACTTCCTGAACAGTCGCTGCCGGCGGGACGATCACCATATGATCAGGCAGCCACAGAAACACGTCCGTGGCGCCGTCCACGCGCGAGGTGTTGATGTGCTGCGGCAACCCGTTCGTGTTGATGGCAAGGGAACGGTCCGGCGTGTCAGCGAGAGAATTCGGATAGTTGTTTTGAATAGCTGAGAGGGAAACGACCCCTGGCGACAGCAACTCAATGCTTTGGAAATTGTGATAGACGTTGAGCGGCAGGTTTTGCACCGCGTAACTGCTGATGGTGGTGTGGACGTCCGCCTTTTGCGTCTGCAAAACCGCAGCAGATCCCGAAACAGTAACTTCCTGCGTCACAGCACCGACGGAAAGCTGAACGTTCTGCTGATTGACAGAACCGACCGTAATGCGGATGCCGGTCTGCTTGACGGGCTTGAACCCCTGCGCCGTAACGCTGAGGGTGTATGTCCCGGCAGGAAGGTCGATGATGGTGTAATCACCAGCCGCTCCCGCGGTGGTGCTACGGGTGAGCCCCGTATTATCATTCACGATCGTGATTGCCGCCCCGGGCACAACCGCGCCGGTCTGGTCGGTGATTGTTCCAGCAACGGAGCCGTAGAGGACCTGCGCATTCAGCCGCTGATTAAAGCCGAGGCCGATAGCGGCGATTGCAACGAGCCATAGTGCGAATCGAGATACAGCCCGAAATCGCATGTATTGCACCTCCCTAAATTGAGCGTTTGTAAGTTGAGAGGACCCCAAGAAGACGCATGGACCGGCCTCGCTGACTACTGAATTGGCCTAGTCCCAGTTAACAGTGAAACATTTAGGTGTGACCCTATAACTACCTGACGGCGGAGAATATAACTGTATTAACGAAAGCTTGTCAAGTTCTTTCTTGGGTTTCGATATCTATCGGAAGGGCCCAAATTAATGGACGGACCGTGGGCCGCCCTGTATAAACAGATTAGTTTCCGTTCCAAGATGAGGTTGGTTTCCCGTGCTTTTCCCCAGCCTTGCTGATATTCTGGCCTGGCAGCTTGCTGAAAACCCCTCCGTGGTTCGCCCCGTCCCGTCCGGGAACGAAAAACGACGGAGCACGTGACGTTTTTCAGCAATCGGGTAAAAGGCTCATCCCTCGATGAGCAGCCGGTCAATGCGGTTGCTAAGGTCGCGCAGGTAAGCTTCGTCTCCGGTCTCGAGTTCGCAGATTGCCGACCCGGAATAGCCCGTGGCAATGAGTGCCTGCCGGACCGCCGGCCACATCACATCGCCGTCCCCGAGGTCCACCCACTCGAAGCAACTGTGGTCAACCTTAAAATCCTTCAAGTGTATCCTGACGATGCGCTTTCCAAGAGTGTGAATCCAATCCTGCGGGTAGCCGTAAAGCACAACGTTGCCCACGTCAAACCAGGCCTTCACCCACGGGCTTCGGAACTCATCAACATATCGCGCCATTTCAAGCGGACTCAGCAGGAACTTGTTCCAGACCTCTTCGATGGCGATCACGACTTTCAATTCGGCAGCCAGGGGAATCAACTCGCGGATCTGCTTCTGCGATCGCACCCACGCTTCGTGATAGCTGGTCTGCGGGTTGACGACGGCCGGTACCAGGAGCACGGCATCCGCACCCCACAGCTTCGCGTTGTGCAGCGACGTTCGCATTCCGTCCATGCTTTTCTGCACCACTGCGGGATCAGACGACGATAACGGATACTTCCAGTGCGCCATGTTCATAACAGAGTCGATGCGGATGCCGGCCGCATCGGCCGCCTTCTTCAACTCCTCGGCCTCGCGCTGGTCCGGCGTCGTTGGGGCCTGCACAACTTTGAACCCCGTATCGCGCGCCAGCTTGAAGCGGTCTGCCACGCTCAGATTTTCCGGAAGCATGCTGTACACGAGGCCCTTGTCAAGAACAAGCTTGCCGCCCCCCTGGGCAGCAGGTTTCGCCAATCCGGCAGGCAAACCTCCGAGCGCTGCCGCTCCGGCAACGCTTATCTTCAGAAAATCGCGCCGCGATGTTTCGTTGCTCATCAGTATTTCCTTTCCGTCACTGGCTCATGCAAACTGACTGAGGTCGATCTCGTCATCCCACTGCTCGCCGGACGTGGCGACCTGCTCATAACTGACGACTTCACCCGTATATGCCGCCTGTCGCGCCATCATGCAACTCAGGGCCGATTCCACTCCCTGCTCGGCCTGATTGTGGAACTGATTGTTGAGGATGCTGTTGACAAAGGACATTTTTTTGTCCGGGTCCGCCTGGTCGAGGTTGCCATGGAATACTCCGGCAGCGGAGAACTCGCCGCCCCCGGCCTGCGAAGCACCCTCTCCATACTTCCAGGCATTCTCTCCGTAGATGGCAACCGGCCCGTTATAGTGCGCCTCGGAAACACCCTTGGTGCCGAAGAACTGCCATCCTACGTCCCACCAGCCCTGGTTGAATTGAGTGGACCCGAACGTCATGCTGACGCCGTTGGGGTAATGGAACACCACGCTGTAATTTGTATAGCAGTCTCCCTTGTCCGGGCGATATTTGTTGCTTCCTGATGCCGACGCTTTCACGGGATGCGCCTGCATGATCCAGTTGCACACGTCAATCACGTGGATGTTCTGCTCGACGATAATGTCCCCGGAGAGGATCCGGTAGTGGACCCAGTTGCGGATTCTTCGCTCGTCTTCTGAGGCACCAGGCCACTTCGGACGCTCAATGTATCCCGAGAAATAGTGCCCCGTCCCGGAAACAATTTCACCCAGAGCGCCCTCGTGGATGCGCTTCACCTGCTCGACGTAAGGCGGAGCGTTGCGAAGCTGGAACCCGACTTCAAGGCTCAGACGGCCCTGCGCGCGGCGGCCTGAATCGAGCACTGAAACGCACCCCTGCGGATCAACGGCCACCGGTTTTTCACAATACACATGTTTTCCCGCTGTCACGACTTCGGCGAGATGTTGCGGGTGGAAGTAGGGAGGCGTGGTAATCACAACGACGTCCACTTCCTTCGAGTGAGAAATCTCCTGGTAGGCGTTCGGGCCGCGGAACATCAGCGACCGCTCGATCGCCGGAATGCCCTTCGCCTGCTGGAACTTGTCAAAATGCGCCTTCGCTTTATCGAGTTGGTCCTGAAAAAGATCAGCCAGCGCCACCAGGCGAGCCTTGCCCGTTTCGATTAAGTACTCTGCGTCCGCAGTGCCGCGGCCGCCGCAGCCGAGCAGGCCGACGCGCAGCGCCGAGTTGGCCGCCGTCCCGCGCACCAGTTGCGGAGCCATGATCATGAATGACGCCGCGGCCGCTGCCGTGCCCATGAATTCCCTGCGCCCAATTTTCTTTGTGGAATCTTCGTTCACGCTCTTTCCCTCCTTTGGTTAATAAGTCATCGCGGCCGGCAGCTCCTGCCTCCTGCGTGCACATCAAGGCAGCACAGCAGCCTTTTGAATCGTGAAGCAATGGCCGCTCCGCTAGGACTCGATTAACTTCTTCAGATAGTCCCTCTCCTTTTTGACGTCTTCCAGTTGTTGCGGGCCGGAAATCTCACGCTCGATCGTAATCGGGCCCTGGTAGTTCAGTTCCTTCAGCTTTGCAATGATCTTTGGGAAGTCAACTTTCCCGTGAGGGATCGCCACTTCCCTGCCCAGCTCGCGAGGGTTGGTTGGGTATAACCCGTCCTTGGCATGCGTGTTTTTTACGTAGGGGCCAAGAATATCCAGAGCGTCCAACGGGTTCGCTTTGTCATAGAGGATCAGGTTGGCGGTATCCAGGTTCACGCCCTGGTTGTCCAGGCCGATGTCCTTCATCGCCCGCAACAGCGTAATCGGGGTTTCCGTTCCTGTTTCATACAGAAAGTCCTGGCCGTTCTTCTTGCAGTAGCTGACAACGTCCTTCAGTGCTTCCACCGACTCCCAGTAAAGCTCAGTGTTGGGGTCCTCGGGAATAAAGCCCGCATGGATGCGGATGGCCGGGACATTCAGTTTCTTGACCTGGTCTGAAAACTTCTTGAGCTTTTCGATTCTCTGCGCGCGATACGTGCGTGGGATCAAACCCAGCGTTAACGGTCCATCATAAAAGTTGTAGATGTAGGGCCCGGGTCCGTCTGTTCCCATGGCCGTGACTACGATTTTGTACTTATCCAAGGCCGCCTGGAGGCGCTCGATCGTTTCGTCATCCATGAGGTCGCAATCGATCTGGCAGGTGTGCATCTCAAGGCTGTGCACTTTGGCCATGGCCGCTTCCGGGTCTTTCCCTATCCCTGTGATAATCCCGAGTGCGAATGGCTCGTAGCCACGCGGTGGTGCAGGGGCAGGGACTGGCGAGGCAGAAGCACTGCCTGTCGGCACCGCTCCAGCAGCCGAAAAGGCCTTCTCTGCTCCGCTGAATCCGGCAGCTGTCAGGGCCGCTGCCGTTGATAGTTTCAGGAAATCTCTCCGATTATTCTTCATCTCCTCATCCTTTTTGTGGTTGAATTCACCGCTCTTTCGAGTGGTGTCGGATCCTTGCGGAATCTTCTGTCTACGGAAGCGTCTGGATTTCGATGTCCTTGAAACGGATCCGGAATCCATGCTCGCCCGTATGGATCTGCAGACCGATATGCCCGTCAGTATATTTCGCAGGCGTATAAGTATAATCAACAATCTGAACGCCGTTCAGGTGCGTGACGATGTGATTGCCTTCTACGCGCACCTCCATGCTGTTCCACTCGCCGACGGGCTTGATTGCCTTTTCTCCCGCTTCAGTCGGCAGAGCCACCCAGCCGCGGCCGCCACTCTCATAGATTCCTCCGGTATGTCGGGCGGGATCGATCTCTGCCTGCAAGCCCACTATGTCCGGCCCCCATTTAGGGTTCTCGCCAGTGATCCGCGAATGGAAGAACAATCCGCTGTTGCCTTCCGAGGTACAATTGAATTTAAGGCGAATATCAAAGTTCTTATACTCTTTCTTAGTCAACAGGTAGCCATATTTCCCGCTGGTGCTCTCGCCTAAAATCGTCCCGTGATCAGCGACCCACTTTTCCGTCCCGTACGCCTGCCATCCATCCAGATTCTTGCCATTAAACAACGGAACCCACTTTCCTGTGCGCGGAGGGCCCGCATAACTGCTCGTGCTCCAGGAAGCTGCCAGCGCGCACACGATAACCCCTGCCAATGCGATTGCAATTGATCGTTTCATTTCTATTGATGACCTCTAGTTGACGTTTTCTGACGAATGCAAGGTGAAAAGCTATCACAATTAGCGTCTATAGAAAAGGCCTTCTTAACGTTCCTAGGTACCAGATCCCTGGAAGGCCGCGCCGGACCTTGCCTTTTTATGGGCCGCGTTCTACGGTGGAACTCCAAATCAGAGCCACGTCGGGTTTGGTATCTATCGTGCTCGATTCCTCAGCATCAAGTCTAACGCAACAGTCAGCGCTCTCTGGTTTCGCTTGCTGAACTGGGGGCAGGAGTTGGCGAAGCGGCTAATATGACCAGCAGTTTTCCCGAAAGTCATCAGCCACCGGCGGGGGTGCGGAATGAGTGAGGTAAGGCTGTCTGGAAGACAGCTCTCGAAACCCTCAGGTGCCTGGTACGCCTTCCGCAAGTGGCGCCGGGCTGGTCTCCAGCCATACAAGCAAAAAGATAGAGTGGCCAAAGGTTCCGGGAATCAAGATAAATTATCCCAATAAGCTCCACGTTCCATTTGTTCCCTGGAATCGGGTGATCCGATGGACAAACGATATTCCGTGATAGGTGACATGTATGGAACGGCGCCTACCGATGATATCCCAACACGCCATGGACGAGGATGGCTCTTCGTTTCGCTCGTACTCGTGGTCGTCTTCGTGATTTTATCTATCCGACCGGTCAAGCGGCTCCGGCCTGACCCTCCTCCATCTGTTTTATGGACAAGCCCTTACCAAAACCAGACCCATTACGAATCACAGGTGAGGATGGCGCGTGCCTGCTGGGACTATGCCATCGAAACAGTACAAATAGTTTACCCCTTCGGCCAGAATCTGCCAGAGCATCCGCCATCGAGATTGAGCGGCCTCAATGGACAGCCCTCGGCGATCTCGCTCTTATGCTGGCCGCGACTTCGAGTGGCATGGACCCAGAAGGATTCATGGGTCCAGTCTTACGAGTGGAGCACTGATTGGATCACAGACCCCAACGGACCGGTCCAGCATGCGATCCATACGGTGCTGAATTACCTGGGATTCTACAGTTAGGGAGGTTTGGAGCGGGGGACGGGGATCGAACCCGCGACGTCCAGCTTGGGAAGCTGGCATTCTACCGCTGAATTACCCCCGCTTTCGACAGCCTTCTCGACCACAGTAATCTGTGGTCCCTGCCCGACCTGCGATGGCAGGTTTCTACCCGGCATGCGGCCGGCCGAACCGCGGACAGGAATTTTTACACATGCAGGAATATTTTACCCGCACCGAGCAAGTATATCATGAAGCATCACCTGTGTATGAGCCGGATTCACTTCCAGTCTGACTTGGGCGTGTCCTGGAGAAGTCCGAGCATTTTGTACAGAGTAACCAAGGCGTGGTCCACCATGCGTTCCCCAGTCCCTACCTGCACCCAGGTGGTTGCATTAGCTGCGCCGTAACCCCCTTCTGTCGCGGCCTGAATCGTTGGGAAGTAACCGTAGTAGCCGTTGGTGTACCCCAGGAAAAAACAGTCGCGCAAAGGACAGCGCTCGCGCCAGCCCATCTGAAATTCCACGAACGGTTCACCGGGAACCCCCATCATCGCGATTTTCCGGTCAATCAAAACTGTTGTCACCGGCGGTTGCATAATCTCCTGGATGGGTGGAGCAAAAATCTTGAAAGCCTCGGGGCTGACTTCGCGCATCACTTCCTTGCGGTACTCCGCCGGGTCCCACCTCAAGCGGACCGTCAAGGCGTCTTCTGCAAAGTCAATGGCGGCATCGGAATCAGCGTGCGTCTGGATTCTCTTTGCCACGACAGTGGCGGCTTTGCCAAGGGTGTCACCGGCCCAGTCGCGCCGGCCAATGACATCCTGCGTCACCGGAGTTCCCGCGTCATACACGTTGATATCTCCCGGTGCGCCCTGCATGAAGAATGCCAGCGGCTTGCCGTCAAACGCTTCCTCAACAACCTTGCACATCACGCCTGGGAAGTCCGCTGAGAACCGCAGGTTGTCTGATCCAAAAGTTACGGGATGGCAGGCATAATTGACGAGGATGGCGAGTGGCTCGCCGTCCATCTTATCGATTCGCAGCACTGTAACCGTAGGATCAACCGGCCAGGTGGGCACTCTGGCGGAGTTGTTCCACAGCATTGTGACCGTGCCATCAGGATTAAGCCTCCGTCGATTGTATCCAATGTAAGCTTTTCCATAGCCTGTCCCAATGCGGACTGGCACAGCATGCTCCTGCGCCTCGCGAATAGCCTTCTCGATTTTGTTCAGGGCTGCCGTTTCCCATGCCGGCGTTCCTGAAGGATAAACATCCATCACGACCGGTCCCGCATGGGTATGAGTGGCCTGGACAATCAGATCATCGATGCCGCTCGATTGCTTCGCGGCAGCGCGCAACCGGTCGAGCGAGGCCGGCCCGAACGTGCGCCCCAGATCCAAATCAACGTATGCCAGCCGTTGACCGCCGGCTTCGAGGACCAGTACGCGGGCATAGAGCGGATCAATCGTCCCTTCCGCACCTTTCAGACGATTAAAGTAGCCCCACATCTGCGTACCCACTGGCGGAGTAATATCAACTTTAGCAACGCCGGCCATTAATGCAGCCGCGCTGGCACGGCGGCAAGGTAGCATCAGGAGGAGAGTCGTTCCTAATACAACAAAAAGACGAAACAAGGACAATCGAAGGTTAGCCATTATCACTACGCCCCTTATGTTTAACTTTAGGAAACATCCTGAACTGAAAGAATACTCTTGACATAGACTCCCATCGGCAGCCCGGGTCTTTCCGTTTCCCGCTGTTTATTCATAGCCGGCCAGGCCGCCCGAGCCCTTCACCTCAAGCGAGCCCTTCAGGACGATATCCGCCGATGATTTTCCGACCATGATGTCAAAGGTTCCCGGCACGACCACCCAGTGCATGTTGCGGTCGAGCAACTGCAAATCCTCCGGCCCGATCCTGAAGATGACCGTCTTCTTCTCGCCCGGTTCGAGCGCCACCCGCTCAAACCCCCGAAGCTGCTTCACCGGCGTCGAAACCGGAGCGTAACGCTCATGGAGATAAAGCTGCACTGTTTCCACCCCGGCGCGCTTGCCCGTGTTCTCGACATCAACGCTGACCTGCGCCTCGCCCTGCGAATAAATCTCCGGCGGATCGATCCGAAGGTTGCTGTATTGAAACTGTGTGTAACTCAGCCCGTAGCCGAAGGGGTAGAGCGGCGTGCCGGGCATGTCCACATAGCCCCGGTGGTGCGTCCAACCTTCGCCGATCCAGTACGCCTTCGAGGGCTTGTAATCGTAATAGACCGGCAACTGCCCCACGCTGCGCGGAATCGTAATCGCCAGCCGCCCGCTTGGGTTGTAATCGCCGAAGAGAACGTCCGCCACCGCCTGGCCGCCCGCTTCACCTGGGTTCCAGGCTTCCACGATGGCCGGAAGATGCTCCGCTTCCCAGCGCACCGAAAGCGGCCGCCCGTTGATCAGAACCAGCACCGTCGGCGTCCCCGTCGCGGCCACCGCCCGCACCAGGTCTTCCTGCACGCCCGTCAAATCCAGGCTTGCCACATCGTACCCTTCGCCATCGGTCGGCGACGCCCGTTTGGAATTCCCTTCCCGCCGCGCCTGCTCGCCCGCCACCACAACCGCCACCTCGGCATGTCGGGCCGCGTCCACCGCCGCCGCGATCCCGCTCCGGTCCTGGTCGTTCACCGCGCAGCCCCTCGCATAGAGCACGCGTGTTGTCGGTGACACCTTCCCCTTGATTCCATCCAATATCGTCTTCATCGGTTGAAGAATCACCGAAGGCGCATAATCCCCCACCAGATTCTGGGCGTCGTTCGCATTCGGCCCGATCACCGCGATCGACTTCAGATTCTTCTTCAACGGCAGCAGACCGTTTTCATTCTTGAGCAGCACAATGCCTTCCCGCGCGGCCTCGAGCGCCAGTTCCTGATGTTCCCTCGAATGCACCACGCGCTCGGCCCGCGCCAACTCCGCATACGGATGCTCGAACAGCCCCAGCCGGAACTTGGCCTCCAGCACGCGCCGCACGGCCCGGTCCACCAGCGCCATCGGCACTTTCCCTTCCCTGACGTTCTCAATCAGCGGGCCCATGTACGCCGGCTCATAGGTAATATCCAGATCAACCCCTGCGCGCAGCGCCAGCGCGCCGGCTTCCTTCTGCGTCGGAACAATGTCTTCATAAATCAGCGTTCCGAAGCCCCCGCCTTCGCTCACCTCGATTCCCTTAAATCCCAACTCGTGCCGCAGGATCGTGTCATTCCATTTGACCGACGAGTGCTCCGGCACATCGTCGATTTCCGGGTAACCGGCCATTACGCCCAGCGCCCCCGCCCGGAAGGCCGCGATCCAGGGCAGCAGGAAGTTTTCGCGTAGGGTGCGTTCGGAGAGTTCAATGGCGCCGCGCTCCAGCCCGCTCGCGGGTTCGCTTTGGGTCGGGAAATCGGTCATCAGCGCGATCGTCTTGTCCGGCGCATCGATGTTCGAACCCTGCGCCCCGCGCACAATGTTTTCCGCAATCTGCGAATAAAGATAGGGGTCTTCGGTGTAGGCTTCCTCATTGCGCCCCATGCGCGGATCGCGGTCCAGTTCCAGCACCAGCGTCGAAAGCACATGGATCCCTACCGAGCGCGCTTCCTGCGCCGCCGCCGCATAGATCGCTTTCACCAGCGGCATGTCAAACGTGCTGCCGATGGCCAGCCCTTCCGGGAAGACCGTCGCGCCCGGAAACATCGCCCCGTGCGTGCCTTCCTCGTCCTCGAGCAGCGGGATCTTCAGGCGCGTTTGGGTGAGAGCGATTTTTTGAAGCTCATTAAAGTAATCCACCTGCTGCCTGACGCCTTTGTGCAGAATCGTGTCCGCCAGCGTGAAGAACCCGCAGCCCGGACCGATCTCGCTCGTATGAGTTCCGGCCGCAAACCGCCGACAGGCTTCCATCTTTTCGGGAATGGTCTTGCCCAGTTCGTCCACATAAACGCAGGGCAGATTGAGCTGGCCCACTTTCTCCTTCAGCGTCATCCGCCTCAGCAGATCGTCCACCCGCCGCTCAATCGGCTGCTTCGGATCAAGATAGATT
>Ga0209061_1004312_pt1 | contig 13850 bp, 16 predicted proteins | sample Coa_R1_10_FD_187157 | JGI IMG/M metagenome (GOLD analysis project Ga0209061, IMG submission 187157) | Surface soil microbial communities from Centralia Pennsylvania, which are recovering from an underground coalmine fire - Coalmine... | ecosystem: Environmental > Terrestrial > Soil >...
GACCGCCTGCACCCAGAAGTCCATGCTGGTGTGGTACAGCCCGCACAGCTGCGCGCACCGGCCGATCCACCGGCCGGGGCGCGGGATCGTCACCGTGAACGCGTTCACGTGGCCGGGGAACGCGTCCATCTTGTAATCCAGGTACGGCACCCAGAACGCGTGCAGCACGTCCACCGAGGTCAGCTCGACCCGCACCGGTTGCCCCGCCGGCAGCACCAGCACCGGCAGCCGCCCCTGCTGGCACGCCCCGGTCACCGTCACCGCGGAGCCGGCGTAGTGGAACTCCCAGCACCACTGGTACCCGGTCACGTCCACCGTCACCGCCGGCCGCGGGTCACGCGGGAAATCCCGCGAGTTCGCCGAGAAGCTCGTCACGATCAGGAACACCGCCATCCCCGCCAGCGCCGCCCCGTACGCCCCCTCCACGACATGCCAGCGCTCGCGGCGCCCGGGCGGCTCGCCGCGGCGCCGCTTGCGGCGGCTCACCGCGATCGCGGCCGCCATCGCAGCCAGCACCAGCGCGAGCACCGCCAGCGCGATCGCCAGCTCCAGCGGGAACACCTGCCCGAACACGCGACGGAACGGCATGTGTCTCCTCTCGCCATCGCCACCGGCCGGCCACCCCGGGGCTGCCAGCCGCCGGGACGCCCACGATCAATCTACTACATGACGTAGTAATATGGTCCTGCGGCCCCGGTGACCGGTGTTCCCTGACCGCCGTGCCAGCAACCGCAGCCGCGGGGCGGGCAGCCCAGCGCTCGTCGCGGAAGAGGCGCGGGCCGTCGGCGCCACCGCCAAGGCGGGCGGGGATGGCAAACCCCGGCGGCGGCGCCGACGGGGTGCTACCGGCGCCGGCTCACAAGGAGGAACGCAGGTGGTCGGCCAGGTCCCGGGTGTCGGCGGCAGGTGGAGCGCCGAGCGGCTGCCCGCCGCCTCCCCGTCGGGGCGCGGAACCTCGCAGAATGTGGCTTCCGGCGTCACCCGCTGCCAGCGTCTGCCGGTCTGCTCGTTTGCGTTCGGCCAGCTCATGACCATATTCGGGCTGGTGACAGGTGGCGCCCCCCAGGGGATCACACGCAGAAGGTTGCGGGTTTGAACTGCGGTTTCCCGCTGGGAGGCTCGTGATCGAGGGGATCCTGCCGGTCACGAAGAATGTCGGCTAGCGACGCGGAGTAGATGTTAGCCATGAAGATCAGCCGTCCCATGGTCGGCTGGCTGCCAGTTCCGGGGCGCCTATCCGTCACGGGGCCCGAGTAGAGCGGCCTTGCCCACGCCAAACGACGCCTTGGGATAGCGATCCGCTTGCAGTTCTTGATGTACAGTCAAGTCGGCAACAGATATCAATGCTGCGGAGGATCTGATGTCGCGGACGGTGGTTGACCTGGATGAGAAGGCGCTGTCCCTAGCCAGCGAGGAGCTCGGCACCAAGAGCAAGGTGGCGACCGTGAACGCCGCCCTGCGCCGGGTGGCGAACCAGCGGGCCGCGGCCCGCATGCTCGAGCTCCTCGACGAGACCGGCGCCGACCTGTCCGATGAGGGGCTGCGCGGGGCGTGGCGGGACGGCGGGCGCGGGTGAGCGTGCTGCTCGCCGATAAGTCCGCGCTGGAGTGGGCTCGTCGGGATGCCCGCGCGCGGGCCGCGTTCCTGGATCTTCGCACCGCGCACGTCATCGCCGCGTGCCACATGACGGCCCTTGAGATCTGCTACTCCGCGCGGAACCAGTCAGACCTGGAGATGCTGCTCGCAGGCCAACGGGCGCTGGAGTGGCTGCCAGTCAGCGAGACCGTGATGGACCGAGCGCTGGAGGTCCAGCGACTGCTCGCCGCCCGCGGCGGCCACGGCCACCGGCGCCCGATCCCGGACCTGATCATCGCCGCGACCGCCGAGCTGCATCACGCCGAGGTGCTGCACGTCGACAACGACTACGACATGATCGCCGAGGTCACCGGCCAGCCGGTGCGGCGCCTGTTCCACCCAGAGCGCACGTAGCCGTGGTGCGGTACGAAGAGCAATTGTCAATACCTGCGGATCAAGAATTTAGTTGATCACGAGGCTTATATACCTGGCGTTCCGCCATATCGGGAAGTCGCGTCCTTCAGTCCCTCGCGCGCAGCCGCTGTGCGGCCGGCTCAACCGGCGGGGCGTACCTGCGGGGCCTGCTGATGTTGCGCCGCAGCGCCCGGTTGAGGTCCCCGATGTGAGTGCCCGCCAGGCCGCCGGACCGGTCGATCGCTATCTCGCCCAGGAACGCCATGTCGGTCATGCACCCCAGCACGCTGCGGTCCGCGGTCCGGGCCGGGGTCACCTGGCCGGGGTCCGAGGCCGCCGCGCTGACAAGCGCGGGCTGCCACCTCCCGCAGGCGGGATGGGGCTACCTGACGTTCGCCGATTCCAGCCCCGCGGCTGGCCGCGCGTACACCGATGACGGCCAGGTCCACGAGCACCGCGGGCTCAAGGGCCGCAACCATGGCAGGCCAGCCAGCCTCCGGGCCCGGCGGGCCCGGAGGGTTCCGATCCCGCCCGAGCTCGTCACGATCCTCCGCGACCACCTCGCCAGGTACGGGACCGGCCCGGACGGGAGGCTGTTCTGCAGCGAGAACGGCAGCCCGCTCCAGCCGTCGACCTGGTGGCAGGTCTGGCAGAAGGTCCGCTCGCTCTCGCTGGCCCCCGGGCAGCTGGGCACGCCGCTGCTGCGCCGTCCGTACGACCTGCGCCATTCCGGTGTCACCTGGCGGCTCAACTCGGGCGTGCCGCCGACCGAGGTCGCCGCCTGGGCGGGCCACAGCGTCGCCGTCCTCATGCGCGTCTACGCCCGGTGCATGACCGGCCTGGAAGACGTCTGGATCGCGCGCATGGACGGCACCCTCCGCATCGGGCACCCGCGGGCCGGCGCGGACCACCACGACGGCGGCGGGTAAACCGCGCGCAAGCCAGGACGCGTATAGGACGCCGAACCCGTCAGATCACGGCTACTGATGTCTGATCGTGACGGCACCTGGCGACCCGGACGGCGGCGGCGGCTTGATCCTATCAGCACGTCATCCAGCACGATTAAGTTCCATATTCTAAGCGCCCCCAGCAGGATTCGAACCTGCGCTCACGGCTCCGGAGGCCGGATTCGCCGCTGAGCGGATTTGTGCCGCTGAACTGCATGCTTCTCGTCGTTGCGCCGCGCCGAATCCAAGATCGTTCCGCGTATCTTCCGGATCATGATCGATCGACGCTCTATATGACCTACTGCTTAGAAGATCGTCGGCCGTGGTGCTGAGACCTGCCCGGCCGCAGGTCAGGGGTGGTGGCGGCTTGACCATGAGTAGCCGTGAGATACCCGGGATGACTGCCCGATCGGGCACGCAGCGGGCACGGGCCAGCGTTTGCTGTGCGGCTGCTAAGCGATGGTGATCTCGATGTTGGAGGGAGCCGATGTAGTAGCATCGCGGACGTTTATGATCGCTCCTGTGGCGGATGCGATTGAGTACGCCGTGCCCGGTCCGCTGACGGACCTGGCTTCTATCAGCCCGTCAGCACTGGAACGCATCCCGAGTGACTCCGTGGATATCTGCCGCCCCGCGCATACCCTGGTCATCCAGCCCAGTGACGCTAAGGCCCTGGACCTGCCTGATGACCGGTTCGCCGAGAATCAGCTCCGTCCGGCCGCCGCCATGATCGAGGCGCTATTGACGCTGGATCCGGCGTCACTGGATGTTGCGCGCAGGCCAGACCGCAGAGTGATCGGCACGTGTCGGCACTTCGCTGTGCTGAGTTGCGCGCTGCTGCGTTACCGGGGCATCGCAGCGAGGGTCCGCTGCGGGTTCGCCACCTACTTCCAGCCGGGCCAGGGCCTTGACCACTGGATCACCGAGTACTGGCATGAGCAGGACAAGCGGTGGGTGCGGATCGACTCTGAGATCCTCGGTCAGTCAATCCTGGCGGAGCCGGAAGACCTGTGCCCTGACCAGTTCCTCACCGGTGGTGAGGCCTGGAAGGCTTTCCGTGACGGCCGCATTGACGCCGCCCAGTTCGGCGTGTACGGGACCGGTAACTGGGGCCCGGGTGAGATCCGCGGTAACACGGTCAAAGACCTTGCCGCGTTGAACAAGGTCGAAATGCTCCCGTGGGATGAGTGGGGACGCATGGACGCGTCCTACAAGGGTCAGACCGGCGCAGATTACGACGAACTTCTCGATACGATCGCCGACGTGTGCGCCGCCGACGATCCTTCCGCAGTCGCAGGCCTGTACGCCTGCGATGAACTCCGGGTTCCTCCCGAACTGATCGGCTGATGCTGCTCCGGCACAGCCTGGAAACGGATGTCATCATTCTGGTCCATCTTCCTCGATAGGCGCCGAATCCTGGGGAGTGGTCGCCGGGTCAAGGGTCGCGGAGCGATCGCGTGCGACGCCGAAGGCGCCCTTGACGCGGCGGCCGCGACCGGGACACTGAAACGCCGAGGAAGACGGTCCACGCCTCACGCGGTATCGCCCGGTGAGGGATCAGCCGGGCTGGTCAGTGGGTGCTGCGATGGCGGCCCGGTGCGCCGCGCCGGGTCGGCGCCGTAGGTGCCGCACGCCCGGCGCGAAGCGCGGCCGGGCCCGGCGCCGCGCAGCGGCGCCGCTTGATCAAATACGGCTCAACTCGGCAACGCGTGGCGTGCCCGCGTGCGAGTTCGTGGGCGCCGGGTCGCGCTCGGCGTGCGTGGCGGCCTGGTCGCGGTGGCCGTGGCGGGGGCTGCCGTAGGGTGGCTGTCGTGATCGGTGCGGTGGTCTTTGACGTTGGCGAGTGCCTGGTGAATGAGACCCGGGAGTACGGGACGTGGGCGGATTGGCTGGGTGTTCCGCGTCACACGTTCTCGGCGGTGTTTGGCGCGGTGATCGCGCGGGGCCTGGACTACCGGGAGACGTTCCAGGTGTTCCAGCCGGGGTTCGACCTGGACAAGGCGCGGCAGCAGCGGGCCGATGAGGGCAAGCCGGAGTGGTTCGGGGAGGATGACCTGTACCCGGATGTGCGGCCCGCGCTGGCCCGGCTGCGGGCCGATGGCCTGTGGGTCGGCATCGCGGGGAATCAGACGGCCCGGGCGGGGGGTCTTCTGCGGGGGCTGGATCTGCCTGCGGACATGATCGCTACGTCGGATGACTGGGGGGTGTCGAAGCCGGACCCGGGGTTCTTCCGGCGGATGCTGGAGGAGGCCCCGGGCGGGCCGGACGGGATTCTGTATGTGGGGGACCGGCTGGATAACGACATCCGGCCCGCGGCTGCCCTGGGGCTGCGGACGGCGCTGATCCGGCGCGGCCCGTGGGCGGTGATCCAGCAGGATGACCCGGACGCGGACCGGGTGCCGACGATGCGGATTGATTCGCTGGCTGAGCTGCCGGGCCGGGTCGCGGCGTTTAACGCTGGAGCGTGCTGAGGGTGGCCTGCCAGCCGTAGAGCCGGTCGTCGAGGGCCTGGACGCAGTCCAGTTCGGCCCACTGCTGGAGGGCCTTGCGGACTTCCAGGATCCGGTCCATGCCGGTGGCGTACCAGGTGATGCTGAGTTGCTGGAGGGCCTGCTCGGCGTAGGCGCAGGCGGCTTCGGGGTTGTGCTGGGCGGCTTCGACGGCGGCCAGGTCGCCGAGGATGACGGTGCGCTGCTTGTCGTCGGCGGCCGTCGACTCGTTCAGCGCGCCGGTCAGCGTCTCCTTGGCCTGGGGAAGGTGCCCGGCCTTGAGCTGGGTGTTGCCTTTGAAGGCGGCCAGCCGGACCGGGGAGAACCAGGTGAACCAGTCCGGCGAGGCGTGCTCGCTGCCCGCCGCGAGGACCGTTTCGGCGTGGTCGATCAGGCGCAGCGCCTCGCGGGTGTGGCCGCTGATCGTCTCGCATTCGGCCTCGACCGCGTCCAGCCAGGCCAGGAACTCCGCTGAGCCGGGGGCCCGGCGGGCGTAGGTGCGGGCGGCGCGCATCCGGTCGGCGTATTCGTCGCGGCGCCCGGCCCAGCCGGGGATGAACGCCGCGTGGGCGAGGATCGCGGCACCCAGCAGCGCGTCGTCGGCCTCCCCGGCCGCTTGCAGCGCCCGGACGAAGGTGGCGTCGGCGTTGTCGGGCTGGCGCAGGTCGAAGAACTCGATGCGCCCGGCCAGCAGCAGCGCCTCGGCCAGGGCGGTGGCCAGGATGCCGTGGCTGACGCCGTCGGTTTCCCCGAGCAGCTGGGCGCCGAGGCGGGTGTGCTCGATGACTGGCGGGTGCAGGTGGGTGGGCAGCACGCTGGTGTACAGGCGGCGGTAGGCGGCGGTGATCGCCGCATAGTCACCGGCCACGGTGGACGGCTGGATGACGCCCCGGGCCTTGGCCAGCGGCAGCGGGGTGCGGCTGCTGTTCCTGGCCAGCTGGGGCTGGGCGGCGGCTGCGGCGTCGGGACCGGCCACGGACACTTCCCACGGCGGGGTGAACCCGAGTTCTTCCAGCGGGAGCTGGAGTATGTGCACCAGGAGCCGCTGGTGGTCGGCGCGCGGCCACGGCGGGGTGGCCGACTCCCACCGCCGTATCTGGCGGGCGCTGATCTCCAGGTGCCCGAGCCCGAGCTGAGGAGCGGCCCGCGTGAGCGCGTCCGCGAGTGCCTGCTGCGATCCATACCCGGCGTGCTGGCGGGCGGCCTTTAGCCGGACGTTGCCGATGGGCTGAGTCATGGGAACCCTCCGCGCGCGTAGCGCCTCTTACTCGGTCATCGGGACTTTCTGAGGCCGACTGTACCTCCGGACCTGTTGAACGTCCTACTTGAGACCTCAAAACGTCCTCTAAACGTCCTATCAAAGTCCGGGTTGGGTCGGCAAGGTGAAAGAGCGACGGCACGGGGCCGACCGCACACAGGGACGAAAACAGGAGGAGACATGGCGTTGCAGGGTGCGATTTCGGTGGAGTTCGGGACGGTGTTCCCCGACGGGGCGTATGCGGCCGGGACCTTCGAGGCGGTGCGGGACTTCGACCGCTCCCAGGGTGACCGGTTCGTGCAGCAGCTGGACAAGGGCACCGGGCTGCCGCTGTGGACGGTGGATGTGATCGACGCGGACCAGTCGGCGCGGCAGCGGACGGTCAAGGTGAAGGTGGCCGCCGAGCACCTGCCGGTGATTCCGCCCGCGGCGGCGGGGTCGCCGTTCGCGGCGGTGGAGTTCACCGGCCTGACCGTGACCCCGTATGTGAACCAGGCCGGGCGGCTGGCCTACTCGTTCAAGGCGACCGGGGTCCGGGCACCCTCCCGGGGGACGTCGGCCCGTCCGGCGGCTGAGAGCAAGGACGCGGCCTGATGGCGCGGCGTGGTGCCCCGGCGGCCCATCTGTGCCTCCCGGTGGGGGCCCGGCATGAGGTGGCGTTCTTGCCGTTCCCGCGCCGGGCGCCGCTGTTCGTGATCAACACCGGGTCCACGGTGGTCTCCCTGACGCTGGCCGATGAACCGGACGCGGCCCAGGTCGCGTTCGCCCGGCAGCTGGCCGCCCAGGCGGCCGCCTACGCGGTCGCGGTGGAGCGGCGGTTCCGGGGCCTGGCCCCGCTCAGCCCCCGCCAGGAGGTGACGGCATGAGCGGCGCACGGCTGGCGACCTTCGGCGGTGCGTCGATCTATCCCGGGCCGGATGCACGGGCGTACTGCGAGGTCTTCGGCAACGGTTCTCCGCCGCGCCTGAACGTGGACGGCAACGGCATGGCGCTGTCGGTGTTCCTGCCCGGCCGGGTGATCGACGCCGACCATGTGCGGTTCGCCCGCGAGCTGGCCGGGGCGGCCCGGCAGTTCGCGGAGGAGTGCGAGCGGCTGCACGCTGCCCAGGGCGTGCACAGCGGCCAGGGGCCGGGCGCCGCATCGGGCGCGGGCAAGTGATGGGGCGGGGCGGCTGGAGCTGGTCCCTCCGGCTGCCCCTGGGTCTCTCCCGTGGCTATCAGGGAAGAGGGGAGCAAGCTTATGCGCAAGATCGTGACCGGGGAGCAGGTCGCCCAGCTGGCCAACCCGGACCCGTTCGCGGCCCCGAAGTGGCACGCGCCGGTCTACCGGACCCCGGGCTGGATCATTACCATCGTGCAGCTGTGCCGGGCGCTGGTGTGGCTGGTCCGGCTGGTCATCCGGCACCCGGTTGTCGTGGCCGTGCTGGGGCTGCTGGTCCTGGTGTGGCTGAACGCGGGCTGGCCCGGGCTGACGGCCATTGCGGTAATGGTGGCGGCGGGCCTCGGGTGCTGGCGGTGGCGGTGGCCGGGCTCGTTTTCCCGGTTCGTCGCCCGCCCGGCCCGGGGGAGGTGGCGGGGCTGGTTCTACCGGCGCCGCTGGGGCGCGGTGATGACCATTAGCGGGCTGGCCCCGCTGTATCAGGGCCGCATCCTGCTGCCGGTGCTGGGCAAGGTGGCCTCCACCGGCTACACCGACCGCGTGGCGGTCCGGCTGGTGTCCGGGCAGTGCGCGGCCGACTTCGCCGCCCGGGCCGACAACCTGGCCCACGGGTTCGGGGCGCTGCTGTGCCGGGTCCGGACCGCCCGGTCCGGGGCCGTAGTCCTGGAGCTTGTCCGCCGCGACGCGCTGGCCCAGCCGGTCCCGCCCGCCCCGGTCCCCCCGCACGCCCACCCGGATCTGAGGGCGCTGCCGGTCGGGCGGCGGGAGGATGGGCTGCCGTGGCTGGTGCGGCTGCACGGCACGCACGTCCTGGTCGCCGGGGCCACCGGGGCCGGGAAAGCCTCGCTGCTGTGGTCGCTGGTCCGGGCCATGCTCCCGGCCATGCGGGCGGGGCACGTCAAGGTCCTGGCCGCTGACCCGAAGCTGATGGAGCTGGCGTTCGGCCGGGCCATCTTCGAGTCCTGCGGCACCTACGCCGCCGACCCGGCCGCGATCGCCGCCATGCTGGAAGCCGCGGTGGCGGACATGCAGGCCCGGGCGGCCAGCTTCGCCGGGAAACAGCGCGACCACACCCCGACCGTGGCGCATCCGTTCGTGGTGGTGCTAGTCGATGAGGTGGCGTTCCTGACCGCCTACCAGCCCGACCGCAAGCTGCGGGACCGGATCACCGCCGCGCTGGCCACCTTGACCACCCAGGGCCGGGCGGTCGGCTACTCGGTCGTGGCGGCGCTGCAGGACCCCCGCAAAGAGGTGCTGGGCATCCGCAACCTGTTCCCCGACCGGATCGCCATGCGGCTGGACGAGCCCGAGCAGGTCGACATGGTGCTCGGCGACAAGGCCCACGAGCGCGGCGCGGCGTGCGAGCTGATCCCCACCGACCCCGCGACCGGGGCCGGGGTGGCGTTCGTCCGGCTGGAGTCCGACCCGGACCCGGTGCGGGTGCGCGCCGGATGGGTCAGCGACGCCGACATCCGGGCCATGGCCGCCCAGGTGACCGGCCCCGAAGAACCCACGCTGGCCATCGCGGCCGGGGCGGGGGTGCTGGCATGACGGGGGTGACCGAGTGGCGGACCGATGAGCCGTGCCCGGTCTGCGGCACCGGCCTGCACGTGCTCGACGACGGCCAGGCGCTGATCCGGGCGATCTGCGGGCTGTGCGGCTATGCCGAGTTCTGGACCGGCGAGGACACCACCGGGGGGCGCCAGTGACCAACCAGGCAACGACCACGATCAGGACCACGCGGGCGCAGCGGCTGGCGATGCCGCTGGCCCGTGAGGTCGTCCACGACCTGGCCGTGCAGAACGGCGCCTGCGTCCGGCCGGTCCAGTTGCGGCGGACCAACCTGGACAGCGGCGAGGTGGAACAGGTGCTCGTCCCGTGCGGGCACACCCTCGCGTCGGTGTGCCCGTCGTGCGCCGAGCGGGCGAAGAACCTGCGGGCGGCCCAGTGCCGGGAGGGCTGGCACCTCGAGGTCGAGCCGGATATCCAGCCCGACCCGGCCACCGATGACCAGGCGTGGTGGATCGAGAAGCGGGCCGAGGCCCAGCAGCTCCGCGACCAGGCGGCGGCCACCGGCCAGGACGCCGGCGACCTGGACGCGCTGCTGGCCGAGCTCGACACCGAGATCACCAACGCGGGGATGCGCGGCAAGGTGCTCCCGGCCCGGCCGGTGCGGCGGCATCGCTCCACCCGGCGGCGGCAGGATGCCCCCGACCTGCCGCGCCGGAAGGTCAGCGCCCGGACGGTCGGGAAGACCTACACCGCCCCGGACGGCAAGACGTTCCGCCCCTCGCTGTTCGTGACCCTGACCTGCCCGAGCTATGGGCGGGTGCGCGAGGATGGCACCCCGGCCGACCCCGGCTCCTACGACTACGGGCGGGCGGCCCGGGACGCGCTGCACTTCGCGGCGCTGTTCGACCGGTTCATCCAGAACCTGCGCCGGTTCCTCGGCTACGACGTCCAGTACTTCGCCGCCGTCGAACCCCAGCGCCGCCTGGCCCCGCATGTTCATATCGCGATGCGCGGCACCGTATCCCGGGCCGAGCTGCGCCGGGTCCTCGCCGCGACTTATCACCAAGTGTGGTGGCCGGATACCAGCACGGTCCGGTTCGACGGGGACCACCGGCCAGTGTGGGACGAGCAGGCGTGTACGTATGTCGATCCGTACACCGGGGAAGTCCTGCCCACCTGGGATGAGGCCCTGGACGGCATCGGGGACCAGGACGAGCCGGTGCACGTGGCCCGGTTCGGGGACCGGTTCGACGCCCAGGGTGTCCTGTCCGGGTCCAAGGACGCCGCCCGGTGCATCGGCTACCTGACCAAATACCTCACCAAGCAGGTCGCCGACTGCCACCAGGCCACCACCGACACCGAACGCGCCCACGCGGACCGGCTGGCCGACGCGCTCCGGTACGAGCCGTGCTCGCCCCGGTGCGCCAACTGGCTCCGCTACGGCATCCAGCCCAAGAACGCCCGGCCCGGCCTGGTCCCCGGCGCGTGCAAGGGGAAGGCCCACCGCCGCGACCACCTCGGCTACGCCGGACGCCGGGTGCTCGTCTCCCGCAAGTGGTCAGGCAAGACGCTGGCCGACCACCGCGCCGACCGCAAAACCTGGCTGCTGGACACCCTCGGCGTTCCGGCAACCGCCCCGGCCCGCTACGCCTGGGAACCCGTCGCCCCCGGCGACCCCGACCACATGGAACACGCCCGCCGCCTCCTGCACGTCGTCGCCGACCGCCAGCGATGGCACGCCGCACTCACCGAAGCCAGACGAAGAGCGGCCATCCACGACGGCAGCGAAGTTTCGGCAACCGAGAGGGCAGCGTGACGGTGAACGGTAGCTCGGCCGGGGCGGATAGTTCAGAAGACCGGCTGATGACGGTGGCGGAAATGTGTTCCGAGCTGGGTGGAGTGTCGCGCCGGACGTTTTATCGCTGGCGTGAGCTTGGCGTCGGTCCGGAATGCCTGAAGATTCCCAACGGGGAGCTGCGGGCGTGGCGGACTGACTTTCTGAGCTGGCTGGAAGGCCTGCGGGAGAGTGCGGCGTGAAGTCGCACGACGTGCGCTTCTGGGAAACGCGCTCCAACAAAACCGCCAAAGGTTCGTCCTACACCGTCCGGTGGACGGTTGCTGGCCGGGAAAAGTCGCGCACGCTAGCCGGAAAGGCACGCGCCGAGCGGTACAAGTCGCGGCTGCTCCAGGCCGCCGACAGGGGAGAGGCATTCGATGTCGATTCCGGGTTGCCTGATTCACTGGCCCGTGAGGTCAGCCGGGTTACCTGGTTCGAGCATGCGTGCGCGTTCATGGACGCACGCTGGCCGAAGCATGCGGCCAAGGGCCGGGTCTCCCTGGCCGAGGGGCTGATCGCTGTCACGCCGGTATTGGTCAAGAACCAGCGGGGCGCACCCGATCCCGAGATCCTGCGCCGGGCCCTGCGTAAGTGGGCGTTCAATCCGCCGCGACGTGACACGGCTAAGCCGCCTGAGATAGAGGCGGCATTGCGGTGGCTGGCCCGTGCATCCGTGCCAATGCCGACCCTGGAAGAAGCCAACGTGGTTGCCAAGGCGCTGGATGCCTGCGGCCGGAAGCTCGACGGGTCGGCGGCGTCCGCGCAGTATTACCGCCGTCGTCGGCGCGTCTTCTATGCGGCGCTGAAATACGCGGTCCGGGAGAAGCGTCTTTCGGCAAATCCGCTGGACGGGGTTCAGGACCGGGAATGGAAGGCGCCGGAAGTAGACCACGCCGTCGACCGGCGCCGGGTCGCCAACCCGGCCCAGATGCGCGCGCTGCTGACCGCGATCCGATCGACCGGACTCAGCCAGGGCCCGCGGCTGGTGGCGCTGTATGGGTGCATGTACTACGGGATGCTGCGGCCCTCTGAGGCCGTGTCGCTGCGCCTCGATGAGTGCTATCTGCCCGGTGCAGGCTGGGGGCGGCTGGAGTTCCGCGAGGTCACCTCGGCGGCTGGGCGGGAGTGGACCGACGACGGCGAGGTGCACGAGACGCGCAAGCCCAAGGGCGGGCCGAAGAACGCCGTGCGCAAGGTGCCCATCCCGCCCGTGCTGGTGCAACTGCTCCGCGAGCATGTCGAGCGGTACGGGACCGGCCCGGACGGACAGTTGTTCGTCACTTATCGCGGCGGCACCTACCAGCCGTCCACCTTGTGGCAGGTGCTCCAGAAGGCCAGGGCGGCGGCGTTCACGCCTGCCCAGGTGGCCTCGCCGCTGGCCCACCGGCCCTATGACTTCCGCCACGCGGGGATCTCCTGGCGCCTCAACGCTGGGATTCCCGGGACGCAGGTCGCCGAGTGGGCCGGTCACAGCGTCGAAGTCCTCTACCGGATCTATGCGCACTGCCTGGACGGGGAGGACGAGCGCTGGCAGAGGCGGATGGATGAGGACTTTGGCTAGCCTGGAGCCCCGGACGGTGCGCCGGGACTTCGCCGTTTCCGGCGCTGACCTGGGCCGATGCCGCCAGCTTCATTCCGCGTATATTCCGGGAACCGCGACATCGGGCCGCTTCCGGCGGCACATGGCTGCATATCCGGCCGGATGGCGGACCGGGTGTTTGCGCTGGTCAGGCGGTGTTTCGCCTGGATTTAATGGGCGCCCCCAGCAGGATTCGAACCTGCGCTCACGGCTCCGGAGGCCGTTGCTCTCTCCCCTGAGCTATGGGGGCCTTGCGACGTGCACAGGGTACCAGCCGCCGGCACGTCCCGGTGCGGCGCACGATCACCTGCCCCGGGGCGCTACCCTCACCCGCGTGGCGCAGGGACTGGGACGGGTGCTGGTCGTCGACGACGACGAGGTGATCAGGAGGCTGATCGCGGTCAACCTCCAGCTGGAGGGCTTCGACGTGTCGACCGCGGTCGACGGGCAGGACTGCCTGGACAAGGTGGCCCGGGTGGCGCCGGACGTCGTCACCCTGGACGTGATGATGCCGCGGCTGGACGGCTGGGAGACGGCCGTGCAGCTGCGGCGCAGCCCGCAGACCGCCCACATCAAGGTGGTGCTGATCACCGCGCGCGCCCAGGAGGACGACAAGGCCAGGGGCAGCCGGGTGGGCGCGGACGCGTACCTGACCAAGCCCTTCGACCCGGGCGAGATGATCCGCGTCGTCCGCGAGCTGGCCGCGCGCTGAATTTCATGCAGAACGATCGGTGGTTGCTCGCCCCGGTCCCCGCCGGCGGCCCGCCGCCCGGCGGCCGGGCGCGCCTATGCTGATCGCGGTAGAGAGGATGCCATGAGTCGCATTGCGCACCCGGCCGGGCCGCGCCACGGCGAGGTGCTGCCGGCCGACCATCCGCCGGCGCCGCCCGCCGAACTCAACGTGCTGCACCCCGGCATCTGGCCGCGCGGCGCCCGGCGCGCCGGCGGCGTGCTGACCATCGGCGGCGCGGACGTGCGCGAGCTGGCGGAGCGGTTCGGCACGCCGCTGTACGTGTGCGACGAGCAGGACGTGCGGTCGCGGTGCCGGGATTACACCGGCGCGTTCGGGCCCGGGGACCG
>Ga0209061_1004313_pt1 | contig 13847 bp, 8 predicted proteins | sample Coa_R1_10_FD_187157 | JGI IMG/M metagenome (GOLD analysis project Ga0209061, IMG submission 187157) | Surface soil microbial communities from Centralia Pennsylvania, which are recovering from an underground coalmine fire - Coalmine... | ecosystem: Environmental > Terrestrial > Soil > Unclassified...
CCGCCTCGGGCAGCTTCTCCCGCGCCTCGTCGGAACCGGCCAGCAGGTACGGGGCCTTGGCGAAGGCGTGGTCACGCAGGTCCAGGATCACCTGCTTGGGCGACAGCGGCTTGCCGGTCGCCCACGCCGGGCAGGCGGACTGGCAGCGGCCGCATTCGGTGCAGGTAGCGAAGTCCAGGAACCCCTTCCAGGAAAAGTCCTCGATCTTGCCCCTGCCGAATACATCGGTATCGGGGTCGGCCTCCTCGAAGTCCAGCACCTTGCCGCCCGACCGCATCGGCTCCAGCGCCCCCAGGGCGTCCGGCTGCCGGGAGAAGGCCACGTTGAGGGGGGCCAGGAAGATGTGCAGGTGCTTGGAGTAGGTGACGAACACCAGGAACCCCATCACCACACCGACCTGGGCCAGCACGAAGGCGGTCTCGATCCCTGAGTTGACGCCCGTGCCCAGCGGCGCCAGCGCCGACCCGATCGCCAGGGAGAAGAACGCGCCGCTGGAGTACGGGAAGACCCCGTCGGCGGCCTGTGCCCCCCGGTACAGCAGCAGCGTCGCGATCACGCCGAAGATCAGGCCCAGCGTCACCCAGGCCGTCCCGGTGTGCGATCCGGCAAACCGGGAGTCCCGGCCCCGCCGCCGTGGCGCGGCCCGCAGCCGGATCACCGTGAAGACCGCGAGCGCGGCCAGCACCGCCGCCGCGAACAGGTCCTCGGCGAACCCCAGCACCGGCGAGTGGCCGATCCCCGGGATCGCGAAGGCCCGGTCGAACAGGTCCCCCCAGGTCTCGATCAGCGTGAAGATCAAGATGATGAAGCCCCAGAACGTCGCGAAGTGCGCCGCACCCGGCACCGACCACTTCAGCAGTTTCCGCTGCCCGAACACGTCGCGTATCTGCACGGCCACATTCCGCACCGGATGCGCCCGTACCGCCTCGATCCGCTCCGGCGCGGGCTGCCCGGACAGCGCCAGCCGGCCCAGCCACCACAGCCGCCGGCCGGCGATCGCGAACGCGACCGCGGTCATCACCAGGCCAAGGACGATTCTCAGGATCACGCGGACCTCCTCCCGCGGCGCTGGCTGCCAGCGTACGCCGCCGGTGCCCATGGACCTCGCATCATCCCCAGCATCCTACCGGTTGGTAACTTCTGCCCGGCCGTGACCTCTTTTCATGCCGAACGGGCGCGTGGTTCCCGTGGCCTGCCCCGCCCCGCGGCCCGCGCCAGCCCGCGGCCCGCGCCGATGCCGGGCCCAGTACCCGCTCCCGGCTCACTGCGGGCGGAGGTGAGCGGGAATCCGGAGCGGGCATGGCGCTCCAGGGGCCAGGTACGCCGCCCGCACCGCCTGCGTTCGCGTTACGCCAGCCCGCGCACGGCCTCTGCCGCGCGGCCTGCGGTGTGAACGGAGGCCGCAAGAAAACCTGCGCGGACGGGAACATCCGCCGCCAGGTCAGAGTTGAGCCAAGTAGACTCAAGTCATTTGACAGCGGCCGTAGGCCGTGGCAATCTTGAGCCCGGAACGCTCAACCTCACTCAACGCAACCATAGGGACTGCTCATGGCACGTGCGGTAGGGATTGACCTGGGGACGACCAACTCTGTGGTCGCCGTCCTGGAAGGCGGGGAGCCCACGGTCATCGCCAACGCGGAGGGATCACGGACCACGCCGTCCGTCGTCGCCTTCGCCAAGAACTCCGAAGTGCTCGTCGGCGAGGTCGCCAAGCGGCAGGCCGTGACCAACGTGGAGCGGACGATCCGCTCGGTCAAGCGCCAGATGGGCACCGACTGGACCGTCACCATCGACGGCAAGAAGTTCACGCCCCAGCAGATCAGCGCGTTCATCCTGCAGAAGCTGAAGAGGGACGCCGAGGCCTACCTCGGTGAGACGATCACCGACGCCGTCATCACGGTGCCCGCGTACTTCAGCGACGCGCAGCGCCAGGCGACCAAGGAAGCCGGCCAGATCGCGGGACTGAACGTCCTGCGCATCATCAACGAGCCCACGTCCGCGGCGCTCGCCTACCACCTGGAGAAGGAGAACGAGGCCACCATCCTCGTCTTCGACCTCGGCGGCGGCACGTTCGACGTCTCGCTGCTCGAGGTGGGCGAGGGCGTCGTCGAGGTGAAGGCCACCAGCGGCGACAACCACCTCGGCGGCGACGACTGGGACCAGCGGATCGTGGACTGGCTGGTCAGGGACTTCAAGAACGGCTACGGCATCGATCTGTCCAAGGACAAGATGGCGCTGCAGCGGCTCCGTGAGGCCGCGGAGCGGGCCAAGATCGAGCTGTCCAGCTCGTCCGAGACGCAGATCAACCTGCCGTACATCTCGCACTCCGACCAGGGGCCGCTGCACCTGGACAACAGGCTCACCCGCGCCGAGTTCCAGCGGATGACCTCCGACCTGCTCGACCGGTGCAAGGGGCCGTTCCAGCAGGTGATCAAGGACGCCGGGATCAAGCTCAGCGACATCGACCACGTCGTGCTCGTCGGCGGCTCCACCAGGATGCCTGCCGTCGTCGACCTGGTGAAGGAGCTGACCGGCGGCAAGGAGCCGAACAAGGGCGTCAACCCCGACGAGGTCGTCGCGGTCGGCGCGTGCCTGCAGGCCGGCGTGCTCAAGGGCGAGGTCAAGGACGTCCTGCTCCTCGACGTGACACCGCTCTCGCTCGGCATCGAGACCAAGGGCGGCATCTTCACCAAGCTGATCGAGCGGAACACCACGATCCCGACCAAGCGCTCGGAGATCTTCACCACCGCCGACGACAACCAGCCGTCGGTGCAGATCCAGGTGTTCCAGGGCGAGCGCGAGATCGCGGCGTACAACAAGAAGCTCGGCATGTTCGAGCTGTCCGGCATCCCGCCGGCGCCGCGCGGCGTCCCGCAGATCGAGGTCACCTTCGACATCGACGCCAACGGCATCGTCAACGTGTCCGCCAAGGACCTCGGCACCGGCAAGCAGCAGTCCGTCACGATCTCCGGCGGCTCCGCGCTGCCCAAGGAGGACATCGACCGGATGGTCCGCGAGGCGGAGCAGTACGCCGAGGAGGACCGCAGGAGGCGCGAGGAGGCCGAGGTCCGCAACCGCGCGGACACCCTCGTCTACAGCACGGAGAAGTTCCTGTCGGAGAACTCCGACAAGGTGCCCGCTGACGTCAAGTCGGAGGTCGAGTCCGCGATCGGCGACCTGAAGAAGGCGATCGAGAGCAACGACACCGACCGGATCCGCGAGGCCAGCGAGAAGGCGGCGCAGGCGAGCCAGAAGATGGGGAGCGCCATCTACGCCCAGGCGCAGCAGGCGCAGGGCGGCTCGCAGGCCGGAGCCGGCGGCGCCGAGGGCACCGGCCATGCGGAAGGGCCGTCCGGCGGCGAGGACGTCGTGGATGCCGAGATCGTCGATGAGGACCAGTCAGACACGAGCGGAGGCGGGACCGCCTGATGGCATCACCCGAGGAAATGGGCAACGGGCCGGTAGTCCACGACCGCCGGCGCATCGACCCCGTGACCGGGCAGGTGAGGCAGCCAGGCGAGCCACGGGGCAAGCACGCAGCCCGTGGTGGCGGCGTTTCCCCGGACGCCGGCCGGAGGGGTGAAGGTACCCAGCAACCGGGTCCGGCTGAGCCGGGTGCGGGCGCGGAGCCTGGCGGCTCCGCGCCCGGCCGGGGCGGCGTGCGGGCGGCACAGGAAGCCGGCGAGGCGGCAGCGGGTGGCAGCGAGGCCGCTGCCCTCAGGGAGCAGCTTGCCGAGCGGACCGCCGACCTGCAGCGCGTCCAGGCCGAGTACGCCAACTACCGCAAGCGCGTCGACCGCGACAGGACGGTCGTGCGGGACCTGGCGCTCGCCAGCGTGCTCTCGGAACTGCTGCCCGTCCTCGACTCGATCGACCGGGCGAGGGAGCACGGCGAGCTGTCCGGCGGGTTCAAGTCGGTCGCCGAGTCGCTGGAAGCCGCGACGGCCAAGCTCGGCCTTGCGAGGTACGGCGAGAAGGGCGAGCCGTTCGACCCGCGGGTGCATGAGGCCCTGACCCACATGTACTCACCGGACGTCTCCGAGGTCACCTGCGCGGAGATCCTGCAGCCCGGCTACAAGGTGGGCGAGAGGATCCTGCGCCCCGCACGGGTCGCGGTAGCCGAGCCGGCCATAGGCCCCGACGGGATCGCCGAGTCCGCGCCTGCCGAGGCCGGCACCCCTGAGGGGCCTGGCGGGCCTGAGGGGCCCGCCGGATCTGAGGGGACCGAGTGGCCCGGAGAGCCCGGGACGCCGCCACCCGGGCCAGGACAGGAAGGCGGCTAGTGCCCGGGCGATGACAGGGATGGATAACTCTCTTTCCGGCACCGCCGGCTTGCGCGAGCCGGCGGTGCCGGGCGCCGCGCCGCGCGGTGCCAGCAGGGGCGGACGCCCGCGAGGGAGGCAGGGAGATTGAGCACGAGGGACTTCCTTGAGAAGGACTACTACAAGACCCTGGGCGTCTCCAAGACCGCGAGCACCGACGAGATCAAGCAGGCGTACCGCAAGCTCGCCCGCAAGTACCACCCTGATGCCAACAAGGGCGATCACTCGGCCGAGGAGCGCTTCAAGGAGATCTCCGAGGCATACAACGTCCTGTCCGACGAGAAACGGCGCAAGGAGTACGACGAGGCGCGCTCGCTGTTCGGCAGCGGCGGGTTCCGGGTGCCCACCGGCGCAGGGCGCGGTGGCACCACCGGCCCCGGGGGCTTCGGCTTCGACTTCGATCTCGGTGACCTGTTCGGCGGCGTCGGCCAGGGCGGCGGAAGGCTCGGCGACCTGCTCGGCGGCATGTTCGGCGGCCGCGGCAGCACCCAGGCCAGGCCGAGACGCGGCACCGACGTGGAAACCGAGGCGACGCTGTCGTTCGGCGATGCGATCGACGGCACCACCGTCCCGCTCCGGCTGACCGGCGAGGGCGCGTGCCCCACCTGCCGGGGCACCGGCGCGAAGGCGGGCACCACGCCCAGGGTCTGCCCGACCTGCCAGGGTACCGGGCAGTCCAGCAGGAACCTGGGCACCTTCGCCTTCTCCGAGCCATGCCGTACCTGCCGGGGCCGCGGGCTCGTCGTCGACGACCCGTGCCCGACCTGCAACGGCAGCGGCCGCGCGATGTCCACCCGGACCATCCAGGCGCGCATCCCGGCCGGTGTCGCCGACGGGCAGCGGATCAAGCTCAAGGGCAAGGGGGCGCCGGGCGAGCGCGGCGGCCCGGCGGGCGACCTGTACGTCCGCGTGCACGTGAAACCCCACCCGGTGTTCGGCCGTTCAGGTGACAACCTGACCGTCACCGTGCCGGTGACAGTCCCCGAGGCGGCGCTCGGCGCGGAGGTCAAGGTGCCGTCCCACCGCGGGGCGCCGGTGACCGTGCGCATCCCGCCCGGCACGCCGAACGGGCGCACGTTCCGCGTCCGCGGCAAGGGGGTGCGCAGGAAGGACGGGACCTACGGCGACCTCCTCGTCACGGTCGAGGTGATCGTGCCGCGCGACGTGACGAGCAAGGGCCGCAAGGCGCTGGAGGAACTGCGCGAGGCCACGGCCGGCCAGGACCCCAGGGAGGAACTGCTGCAACGGGCGAGGGAAGCGTAACGTCCCGGCCGGGACGCGAGGAAACGGCCGGGACGCGAGGAAACGGCCTGCCCGGGGAAACACGGGCGGGCCGGGAGAAGGAGACATGATGACCGGGGCGAGGAGGAGATGGGATGACCAGCCCTTATGACCTGTCCGACGAAACGCCGGTCTATGTCATCTCCGTCGCCGCCCAGCTCTCCGGACTGCACCCGCAGACGCTCAGGGCCTATGACCGGCTCGGGCTCGTCTCACCAGGCCGGAGCGCCGGCCGCGGCCGGCGCTACTCCATGCGGGACATCCTGGCGCTGCGCGCCGTGCAGCGTCTCTCGCAGGAAGAGGGGATCAACCTGTCCGGGATCAAGCGGATCCTGGAACTGACCGATGAGCTGGAACGATCGCGGCGGCTTGCCGCGGAGCTGCACAGCGAGGTCGAGCAACTGCGGACCGAGCTGGAATCCACCAGGGCGGTGGCCGCCCGGCTGGCCGAGCTGCTCAGGAGGAGCCGCGAGGACCCGGGCCTCATGCCGGTGCCGGTGCGCAGCGGGCGGGTGGCCATCTGGGAGCCGCTCGCCGCCGCGGAAGGCCGCGGCCCCGGGACCCGCGCCGGCGGGCCAGCGGGTCCGGGCCGGTGAGCGCTGCCCGGATACCGGCTAGCGAGCACGGGCCCTGGAGCCCGTGCGAGCGGCCGGTGCAGGCGAGGCGGCAGGGACCGTGACGGGGATCCGGGCAACGCGAAGCCCCGGGCAGGGGCACGGCCAGCGGAAGTGCCTCAGGCCCGGACATGACAGGACCACAAAACACCGGAAACAAAAAACACCGGAACCGACAGATATACGAGCATACATAGATGGATGACAAACTCACAAGGAAGAGCCAGGACGCGCTCTCGACCGCGGTCAGGCGCGCCGCCGCGGACGGCAACCCGCAGGTTGACCCGCTGCATCTGCTGGTCGCGCTGATCGGGCAGGCCGGCGGCACCGCGGCGCCGCTGCTGCGGGCGGTCGGCGCGGACCCGGCGGCCGTCGCGAAGAACGCCGAGGAGCGCCTCGCCAGGCTGCCCCGGGCACACGGGCAGACACTCAGCGCGCCCGAGCTGTCCAGGCCGCTGCTCGCCGCGCTGAACGCGGCGACCAGCCGTGCCCGCGAGATGAACGACGAGTACACCTCGACCGAGCATCTGCTCGTCGGCCTCGCCGCCGAAGGCGGTGAGGCGGCCACGGTCCTCCGCGGCGCGGGCGCCGCACCCCAGGCGCTCATCGACGCGTTCGCCCAGGTGCGCGGCGGCGCCAGGGTCACCACCGAGAACCCTGAGGACACCTACAAGGCCCTGGAGAAGTACGGGATCGACCTCACCCAGCAGGCGCGCGACGGCCGCCTGGATCCGGTGATCGGCCGCGACGCAGAAATCAGGCGGGTCATCCAGGTGCTGTCCAGGCGCACCAAGAACAACCCGGTCCTCATCGGCGAGCCGGGCGTCGGCAAGACGGCCGTCGTGGAGGGCCTCGCGCAGCGCATCGTGGCAGGCGACGTCCCCGAGTCACTGCGCGGCAAGCGCCTCGTCGCCCTCGACCTGGGCGCGATGGTCGCCGGCGCGAAATACCGCGGCGAGTTCGAGGAACGGCTCAAGGCGGTGCTGAACGAGATCAAGCAGAGCGACGGGCAGATCATCACGTTCATCGACGAGCTGCACACGGTGGTGGGCGCCGGGGCCGCCGAGGGCGCGATGGACGCGGGCAACATGCTCAAGCCCATGCTCGCCCGCGGCGAGCTGCGCATGGTCGGCGCCACCACCCTGGACGAGTACCGCGAGAGGATCGAGAAGGACCCGGCGCTTGAGCGCAGGTTCCAGCAGGTCTTCATCGGCGAGCCGTCGGTCGAGGACACGATCGCGATCCTGCGCGGGCTGAAGGGACGCTACGAGGCCCACCACCAGGTGCAGATCTCCGACGCGGCGCTCGTCGCCGCGGCGACCCTGTCCGACCGCTACATCACCGGGCGGTTCCTGCCGGACAAGGCCATCGACCTCGTCGACGAGGCGGCGTCCCGGCTGCGCATGGAGATCGACTCCCAGCCCGTCGAGATCGACGAACTGCAGCGCGCCGTGGACCGCATGAAGATGGAGGAACTCGCGCTCGAGCGCGAGTCGGACGCGGCGAGCAAGGAGCGGCTTGAGCGGCTCCGCGCGGAACTGGCCGACCGTACCGAGCAGCTCACGGCGCTGATCGCGCGATGGGAGCAGGAGAAGGCCAGCCTCAACAAGGTCGGCGAGCTGAAAAAGCGGCTCGACGAGGCGAGGGGCCAGGCCGAGCGCGCGCAGCGCGACGCGGATTTCGAGACCGCCTCCCGGCTGATGTACGGGGAGATACCAGCCCTCGAGATGGAACTGGCCGAGGCGAGCGCGGCCGCCAGCCCCGGCGGCACGGGAAGCAGGCCGCGCGCGGCGGACGCCAGGGCACGGCCGGCCGCGTCCCCTGGCGCCGCCCCTGGTGAGGTGCCGATGGTGAAGGAGGAGGTCGGCCCCGACGACGTGGCGGACGTCGTGTCCTCCTGGACCGGGATCCCGGCGGGCCGCCTGCTCGAAGGTGAGACCGGGAAGCTGCTCCGCATGGAGGACGAGCTCGGGCGCCGGATCGTCGGGCAGGCCAGGGCGGTCCAGGCCGTCTCGGATGCCGTCCGCAGGGCACGGGCAGGCGTGGCCGACCCCGACAGGCCCACCGGGTCGTTCCTGTTCCTCGGCCCCACGGGCGTCGGCAAGACCGAGCTGGCCAAGGCGCTCGCTGAATTCCTCTTCGACGATGAGCGGGCCATGGTCCGCATCGACATGAGCGAGTACAGCGAGAAGCATTCGGTCGCCCGCCTTGTCGGCGCGCCGCCCGGCTACGTCGGCTACGAGGAGGGCGGCCAGCTCACCGAGAGCGTGCGGCGGAGGCCGTACTGCGTGATCCTGCTCGACGAGGTGGAAAAGGCGCACCCGGAGGTCTTCGACATCCTGCTCCAGGTGCTCGACGACGGGCGGCTCACCGACGGCCAGGGCAGGACCGTGGACTTCCGCAACACGATCCTGATCCTGACCTCGAACCTCGGCTCGCAGTTCATCGCCGACCCCGCGGTGCAGGACGAGTCCGCCAAGCGGGACGCGGTCATGAACGCGGTGCGCGCCACCTTCAAGCCGGAGTTCCTCAACCGGCTCGATGACGTGATCATCTTTGACGCGCTCGGAACCGAGGAGCTGACCAGGATCGTCGACCTCCAGGTCGCCAGGCTTGGCCGCCGGCTGGCCGAGCGCAGGCTGACCGTGACCCTGACGCCGGCGGCACGCGAGTGGCTGGCGCTCACCGGCTTCGATCCGGTCTACGGCGCCAGGCCGCTGCGCCGCCTGGTGCAGTCGGCTATCGGGGATCAGCTCGCGCGCGCCCTGCTCGCCGGCGACATCACCGACGGCGACCACGTCCTGGTGGAACTCGACGAGGAGTCGGACACGCTGAAGGTCCGGCCCGTCAGGGAAGACGTCACGGCGAGTACCGCAGCGGGATGACGGGAGGGCCCGGGGGGACAGCGGGCCCAGAGGGCTCGCCCCCCCGGGCCGGCACCGCTCCGGCGCCGTCCGTGAGACGGTCGAGGAGACGGTCGTAGTCGTCCTCCTGCAGGCCGAGATCGTTGCGGATCCGGTACCGCAGGCTGAGCAGGAGACGCAGTTCAGCCTGGTCGCCGCGGCGCACGCACTCCTCGGCGCCAGCCGTCGCCCAGCGGAGCGCCCCCGGCAGGTCGCCTTGCTCCGCGAGCAGCTCCGCCACGAGATCACAGGTGCGCGGGTCACGCTTGCCGGCCGCGCTCTCGGCGTCAAGCTCGCGGATGAGCGCGCCCGCCTCGCCGCCGCGGCCGAGCGCGACAAGGGCACGGGCGAGAGCCACCCGCGGATCCGCGAACGTCGGTCCCCCGTCAGCCATGGCGCGCCGGAACCCGTCGGCTGCGACAGCGGGCTCATCCGCGAGCAGCCATTGCTCCCCGGCCCGCATATACGCCTCCGCGCGGGACATGTCCCCCGCGTCGGACGCCGTCTCGGCAAGGTGAGTCATGCGCAGCGCCGCACGCCGGTGGTCGCCGGTGCGCGCCGCGTCGCACTCGATCGTATCGAACAGGTCGTCGCTCAGGGCCACCATGTAGGGGACGTTACCCGGGCTTTCCTTACCAAACCTTGCGAGCTGCGGGAACGTTACCTGCGGGCACGTTACCTGCGCGCAGCACGTTCGAGAGCATCCCAAAAGCCCCGGCGCAGCGCGTGCCGTACCTCGTCGTGGAGCAGGAAGTCGATGGGCAGGGCCGAGCCCTGGAGCAGCCGGGCCTCAAGGTCCGACGGCATGCGCGGCTTGCGGGCGAGCACGGCCTCCAGCCAGAGCGCCGGCGCATCGCGCGCCACGACGTCACCGAATTCCTCGCCCTCGGCGTGCGCGGACTGCACGGCGTCGGCAAGCGAGACAGGAGCCGCAGGCGGCGGCGTGCCGCGCCGGCCGACTGGCGCTGCGGGCTGCGGGCCGCTGTACGGGCCGGTTTGGGGCGAGCCGTACGGCTGGGCTCCCTGCACGTCCCGCAGGTCCTGGGCCCCGCGCGCGTGATGAGCGCCCGCCGGCCTTTGCGCCCCGTGCGCCTCTGGCCCGCCGTGCGCGCTGCCCGCCGCCCCGGACGGTGACGGCGGGGACCGGCGGGGAAGCTGGGAGGACTGGAACGGGATCCCTGTGTCCTCTGCCTGACGGCCCCCTGGCCTTTCGTGCCCTCCGCCTCCCCCGGTGCGGAACTGGCCGAGGTCGCCGTGCGCTCCCCCCGCGGAGTACGCGGAACCCGGGCTCCTGCGTGCCCGCCCGGCATAGTCGGCGGGTCCCTGCCGCCCGGTGGCCGCGGGAGGCTGCCCTGCCGGTCCCTGCCCCTGGTAGGCGCCGCTGGCCTGCGGACCCGGTGCGGCATGCGGGGAGGCCTCCCTGTCCTGGGTGTTCTCGCGGGACCCGCGCGAGGACGCAGGGCCAGCCCGGGACGGGAGCCCGGCGGTCCCTGCCTGCCCGCGTCCCCCGTCTCCCGGCCCGGGAGGACCGCGGAACGGCATGGACACCGGGGCGGCGTACCCCTCCCGCCCCCGCGGCCGCGCATCAGCCGCCTCGGCGTTTCCCTGCGGAACCTGCGCGGCAGGCACGCCGTGGCCGGGATCAGCGGGACCTGCGGGTCCCGCGGGGCCATGCGCGCCGGCGGCGGGGCTCTCCGCCTCGCCGGCGGGCATGAAGCCGCCGCTGCCGAACTCTGCCCGCGCCGGCGCCTGCGGCATGGCTCCCGTGTGCGATGCGTGCCCGGAGCGCATCGGGTCACCGCGCACCGGCCCCTGGTGCCCGGATTCACCGGCGTGTGATGGCCCGGGCGGGCCGAACGCCAGCGGGGAACCCGGGGGGCTGGCCGGCTCGTCTGCGGCGGCAGGGACGGGATCGCCCTGCGGCGGCAGCGAAAACGGCGCCGGGCGCTGGTATTCCGCGACAACCGGGGCCGTATAGATGGATGGCGGCGCCATGTGGCCAGGCTGGCCGGCCGGGCCGGATCCCGCCGGCAGCGCCTGCACGGACACCGGCCCGCCCGCCGAGTGGCCGTTGGACACCGCCCGGCCCCGCAGGCCATACGGTGTCCCCCCCGGGTACTGCTCCTCGGGACGGGCAGACTCGGCACCGGGGATCAGTTCCGCGTACGGGCGAAGATGCGCGCTGGTGAGCTCCATGATGTCGTCGCATTCCTGCCGCAGCGAACGCGAGATGGTCCAGTTGCCGTCCACCGTGACATGCACGATGGTGACGCGCATCCCGAGATCCTGGACATCGGCGACGACCTGCGCGAGATCCTCCTCCGCGCTCACCACGACGGCGTCGCTCACCGCCCCGTTGCGCGCCAGGGTCGTCAGGTCCCTGTGGATCTCCGTCTCCACGCCCTCCCGCCTGCCAGGCCGCATCTTGGCCAGCCTGAGCTTGATCCCCGGCATGTCGGCCAGCGCCTCATGCTCGGCGGTACGGCGTCCCTCCACGGTGGCCTCGTACCAGTAGCAGCGCAGCAGCGGAAGACCGGTCCTGTCGCGGGCAAGGCTGGCCAGAAGCTGGAGGAGCCCCTCGTAATCCCATGTCACGGATTCCCGGCGGCGCGTGCCGTGGACGGCCATCGCCCCGTCTGCGAGCAGGTAGCCAGCGTCGACGAACAGCGCGCAACGATCCACGCAACACCGTCCTTCCCCTTGCCTTCCACCCGGCTCGGGAACTCACCGGCGTCCAGCCGCCACCCAGGGCGCCCGGTTCCTTGCTCCGCCTAGCGTAGTGAAGTCCGCTCGTCGCGTACGGCTTTCCGCCGAATCCTCCCCGCTACCGCGCCCCTGCTCCCCTGGGCGGTTCACCCGGCTCGCACGGCGGGCCGCCGTCCCGCGGCCCATCCCTGCCGGGGCGGATAGGATCACTGCCTGTGAAGGCCCATGGCGACCGCGACGAGCTGCTCCGGGTGATCAGGGAGAAGGCCGTCATACGCGGCGATTTCACGCTCTCCTCGGGGCAGCGATCCGGCTGGTACATCGACCTGCGGCGCGTGCTGCTCGACGGGCGCTTCGCCCCCCTGGCCGGGCGCGTCATGCTGCAGGCCACCGCCGACCTCCGCTACGAGGCGGTGGGGGGCCTCACGATGGGCGCCGACCCCGTGGCGGCCGCGATGATGCACGCGGCCGCGAGCCAGGGCAGGATGCTCGACGCGTTCGTGGTCCGCAAGGACGGCAAGGCCCATGGCCTGCAGCGCAGGATCGAGGGCCCCGGCGTCGCAGGCCGCAGGGTGCTCGCCGTCGAGGACACGTCCACGACGGGCAGTTCGGTGCTCACCGCCGTTGACGCGCTGCGGGAAGCCGGGGCCGAGGTGGTGGGCGTGGCCGTCGTCGTGGAGCGCGGCGCCAGGCGCCGCGTCACGGAACGGGGGCTGCCCTATCGTGCCGCCTACGAGCAGGCAGACCTCGGCGTGGGGTGAAAGCCCCGCCTCGTGCCCTCGTCAGGGAAGGGAGCCGTAGAGCGCGAGGCCGCCGAGCACGACGAGCACCGCGGCGAGCAGGATGATACCGGCGGCCGCCACGTAGCGGCCGCCGCCGCGCGGATCTGATGTATGGCGCCCCACAACCGGAGAGTAACCCTGGCGCGGGCAGGTGACGGGTGTTATCGCGATTTTGGGCGGGCACGCGCTCCGGACCTGCGGCCAGCAGGTTCAGCCGCTGGCCGGCGGCGCCGGGCCGCAGTCTGCAGCCGCTGGATGCACATGAGGCGGCGGCTCCGGAATACTAGAAGTAACCAGCACGATGAGAGAGGGCTACCGAGATGCCTATCGCGACTCCGGAGATCTACGCGCAGATGCTGGACCGGGCCAAGAAGGAGGGCTTCGCCTACCCGGCGATCAATGTCACGTCGAGCCAGACTCTCAACGCCGCGCTGCGCGGGTTCGCGGACGCCGAGAGCGACGGGATCATCCAGGTCTCCACGGGAGGGGCCGAGTACCTGTCGGGCACGACGGTGAAGGACATGGTCACCGGCGCAGCCGCGCTGGCGGAATTCGCCCGCACCGTCGCGGCGAAGTACCCGGTCAGCGTCGCACTGCACACCGACCACTGCCCCAAGGACAAGCTCGACGGCTACATGCGGCCGCTGGTGGCGCTCTCGCAGCAGCGCGTCGCGCGCGGCGAGGAGCCGCTGTTCCAGTCCCACATGTGGGACGGCTCGGCGGTCCCCCTCACCGAGAACCTGCAGATCGCCTCGGATCTCCTCGGCGAGTGCGCGAAGGCGCGCGTCATCATGGAAATGGAGATCGGGGTCGTCGGCGGTGAGGAGGACGGCATCACCGGCGAGATGAACGAGAAGCTGTACAGCACGCCGGGTGACGCCCTCGCCGTGGCCGAGACCCTCGGCCTCGGGGAGCGCGGCCGCTACATACTCGCCGCCACGTTCGGCAACGTGCACGGCGTCTACAAGCCGGGGCACGTGAAGCTGCGGCCGCCGGTGCTCAAGGACATCCAGGAGGCGGTCGGCGCGAAGTACGGCAGGGACAAGCCGTTCGACCTGGTCTTCCACGGTGGCTCGGGGTCCGCGCTGGAGGAGATCCGCGAGGCGATCTCCTACGGCGTGGTCAAGATGAACGTCGACACCGACACCCAGTACGCGTTCACGCGGCCGATCGCCGGTCACATGTTCGTCAACTACGACGGCGTCCTCAAGGTGGACGGCGACGTCGGCCGCAAGAAGG
>Ga0209061_1004314_pt1 | contig 13845 bp, 9 predicted proteins | sample Coa_R1_10_FD_187157 | JGI IMG/M metagenome (GOLD analysis project Ga0209061, IMG submission 187157) | Surface soil microbial communities from Centralia Pennsylvania, which are recovering from an underground coalmine fire - Coalmine... | ecosystem: Environmental > Terrestrial > Soil > Unclassified...
GGCGCGCGGTGCTGACCAATCTGCACTGCGATCTCGACTACGCGACGCTGCGCGCGAGCCTTCCGCCGAACATCGAACCCGCCTTCGACGGCATGCGGTTCGAGGGCGACCTCGAATCGCCCTGAGCGAGGCTTCACGCGCCGCCATCGCGTCTGCGCTGCCGTTTCCATCACCGCGCTCGGCTCGCCCGCAGTCCGTCTCCCGCCGCGCTTGCGCGTGGATGCTCGCCATGCCGGGCCGCGCGCGCAGGGCAACCGAACGGCCTGGCAACACGCGGCTATTTCTCCTCGGGACGGCCGTTTCCGACCGGCACAGACGCGGTCATCTGTCGTTTTATCAATGGGTTCTCGGATACAGTTGAACTATCGGCCATCCACCTGAGAACAGAGGGCATAACAGAAATATTCCATAATATATCTTCTGCGAATCGCGGGGCTGCGGTCGCGGCGCAAGGCGCACGGGCCGGCGCAGGATCCGAGGCGGAACGAAGCAGCCTCGGCATTGCCGGCGCGGCGATGCCGCCCACGGCAATCCCGGGCGCCTGCGTCGTGCGGCGCATCGGACGGGTCGAGATCGCCCCGATCCGCTCACGGCGGGGATGCGCTCGGGGTCGCCCGCCGTGCGCCGGCTTCGCTTTCCGCCGCCGAGGTTGCGCGGCGGCATGATCCCTTCCGAGAACCGGGTCCCCTTTTCCGGAATCCTGCGCTAGGATCGCGAACCGCCCCGTTCCGCGGCCTTGCGCCGCTCTCTCCGGCAGTGCCCGTGCAGCCCAGTCGCGACATCGCCCGCCTGATCGAGATCATGGCGCGGCTGCGCACGCCTGGCCGCGGCTGCCCCTGGGACCTCGCGCAGGACTTTTCGACCATCGCGCCCTACACGCTCGAGGAGGCATACGAGGTGGCCGACGCGATCGCGCGGGGCGATCTTCCGGGCCTCAAGGAAGAGCTTGGCGACCTCCTGCTCCAGGTCGTTTTTCACGCCCGCATGGCCGAGGAGAAAGGCGCCTTCGATTTCGGCGACGTGGTCGAGGCGATCACGGCCAAGCTCGTGCGCCGCCATCCGCATGTGTTTGCCGACGGGCCGGAACGGACGCCGCAGGCGGTCGCGGGCCTGTGGGAGCGCATCAAGGCGGAGGAACGGGCGCAGCGCGGCGCCGCGCCCGCCGGGACGCTCGACGGCGTGCCCCCCGCCTTGCCGGCTTTGACCCGCGCGCTCAGGCTGCAGGAGAAAGCCGCGCGCGTCGGTTTCGACTGGGACGACGCGCGCGCGGTGCTTGCCAAGATCCGCGAGGAGGTCGACGAAATCGCCGCGGCGCTCGACCAAGACCGGCCGGATGCGGTGCGGACGGAAATCGGCGACCTCCTGTTCGCCGTCGTCAATCTCGCGCGCCATCTGCACGCCGATCCGGAGGGACTGCTCAGGCTCGCCAATGTCAAGTTCATGCGCCGTTTCGGCGCCGTCGAACGCGCGCTCGCCGCGCGCGGCAGGACGGTGCAGGAGGCAAGCCTTGCCGAATTGGACGCGCTGTGGAACGAGGCCAAGGCGGCCGAGAAACCGCCCTGACGGTGCGAGCACCGCGGTTTCAATCCCGAGGCATCGCACTTCAAGCGCCGAACTTCGCCCTCACCCGGGCGGCTTTCTCGGCGTCGGCGCGCACCGTGAGCGCGAGCCGGTCCGGACCGGTCATCCGCCGGTCGAGGACCTCGACATGGCGATAGAGCCAGCTCAGGCCCGCGCCGTCCGCGGCATCGAGCGTCAGGCGCAGCGTTTGCCGCGCCGCCGAAAGACGCGTCTCGATCGCCTCGGCAAGACGGTCGAGCCCCTCCCCGCTCGCCGCCGAAACCAGGACCGGGCGGGATTCGGCGCGCGCCGCCAGATTGGCAAGCCGCACGCGCGCGGCGACGTCGAGCCGGTCGATCTTGTTCCACACCTCGATCAGCCGCGGATCGTTCGGTTCGATACCGAGCTCGCCGAGTACGGCGATCACGTCGCGCGACTGCGCCGACGCGTCATCATGCGACATGTCGCGCACGTGCAGAATGACGTCGGCCTCGATGACCTCCTCGAGCGTTGCGCGAAAGGCCGCGACCAGCATGGTGGGCAGATCCGAGATGAAGCCCACCGTGTCGGACAGGATGACGCGCATGCCGTGCGGCAGGGCGACCGCGCGCAGGGTCGGATCGAGCGTCGCGAACAGCATGTCTGCCGCGAGCACGCTCGCTTCCGTCATGCGGTTGAAAAGCGTCGATTTGCCGGCATTGGTATAGCCGACAAGCGCGACAATGGGATAGGGCACACGCCGGCGCGCGGCCCGATGCAGCTTGCGCGTGCGCTTGACCCTGTCGAGCTCGTGTTCGATGCGGGCGATGCGCTCCTCGATGAGACGGCGATCGGCTTCGAGCTGGGTTTCGCCCGGTCCGCCGAGAAAGCCGAAACCGCCGCGCTGACGTTCGAGATGGGTCCAGGAGCGCACGAGCCGGCTCTTCTGGTAGGTGAGATGCGCAAGCTCGACCTGCAGCGCGCCTTCGCGCGTGCGTGCGCGCTGGCCGAAGATTTCCAGAATGAGCCCGGTGCGGTCGAGCACCTTGGCATTCCAGGCCTTCTCCAGATTGCGCTGCTGCACCGGCGAGATCGGGCAGTCCATGACGACGATCGAGACGTCGCGGGATTTCACCAGTCCGGCGATCTCGTCGACCTTGCCTGCGCCGATATAGGTCGCCGGGCGGATGCCGGCGAGCGTGACGAGCCCCTGCTCCACCACCGCAAGACCGATCGCTTGCGCAAGCCCCACCGCCTCTTCGAGCCGCGCCTGCGGCGTGCGCAACGTCCCGCCCGCCTGCGCGGTGCCGGATCGCGGCGATCCTTTCAGCCACGGCTCGATCACGAGCGCGCGCCCCGAAGCGCCCGGCTGCGGCGTCGGGCCTCGTGTCAGTTCCCCCTGGTCCCGCCGACGCGGTTCCAACTAGGCCTTCTCTGCGGCGGAGGGTTCCTCGCCGCCCTCGAACAATTGAATCGGGTGACCCGGCATGATGGTCGAGATCGCATGCTTGTAGACGAGCTGCGAATGCCCGTCACGACGCAGCAGAACGCAAAAATTATCAAACCAGGTGACCACGCCCTGCAACTTCACGCCATTCACCAGGAAGATGGTGAGCGGAACCTTGCTTTTGCGAACATGATTGAGGAACGTATCCTGCAGATTTTGCCCACGATCGGCTGCCATTGCCGTTGTTCCATTTTCGCCCGCGTCTTCACGCGCGAGATCTCGTCGCCTCGTATCCTCGGCATGCGTTCCGCAGGCATGCGCCCCCTCAACCCCACGCGCCGGCAGTTCGGGATTGAAGGCATCTATTAGATGGCAGGCGCCCGCGCGGTGCAAGCGAAACTTATGGCGGTTATCATCAACCTTTTGATGGATCTCGCTCTTTTCCGGCTGTCTGAAGATCGCGCAGCGCCGCGGCGACGGTCGCGACGGCGCTTTTCCAGTCGCCCTGCGCCGGCTGGCGGAACAAGCGCGCGGTCGGATACCAGGGACTGTCGGTCCGTCCGATCAGCCAGCGCCAGTCGAAAAAGAACGGGATGAGGATCCACACCGGCTTGGCGAGCGCGCCCGCAAGATGCGCAACCGCCGTGTCGACCGTGATGACGAGATCGAGCTGCGCGACCACCGCGGCGGTGTCGCTGAAATCGGCGAGCTCGGGACCGATCGAGGCGATGCGCGGTTCGCCGGCAAGCAGGGCCGCGTCGCTTTCGCGCACTTCCTTCACCAGTCCGATGAAATCCACGCCTGCGATGTCGAGCAGTGGGGCCATCTGCCCGAGGCTCATGCTCCGGTTGAAGTCATTGCTGTGGATCTTGTTGCCCGACCAGACGAGGCCGACGCGCAGACCGCGCTTGGGCGGCAGGCGGTCGCGCCAGAGGGCCACGCGCGCGGCCTCGGCAAAGAGGTAGGGAACCGTGGCCGGAATGCTGTCGAGGTCGGTACGGAACGCCTTGGGCAGATGCATCATCGGGCAATGCAGGTCGAAGGGCGGCAGCGGTTCGCCGCGGCCGATCACCTGCGCCACGCCGGGAAGCGACTTCAGCAACCCGGTCAGCGTCGGCTGCGCTTCGAGCAGCACGCTGGCGCCGCGCTGCGCCAGCAGCGGCACGTAGCGCGCCATGTGAATGGTATCGCCGAGACCCTGTTCCGCGTGCACCAGAATGCGGCGGCCGGCGAGCGGCTCGCCGTTCCACACCGGCCGCGCGAAATTGCGCCGCTTGTATTCGACGGCTTCGAAGCGCATCCAGCCCCATTCGTATTTGTCGAAACCGCCGCGCAGGTCGCCGAGCCTGAGCCGCGTCAGCGCCTCGTTCCACTGCGCCTCCGCGTGATTAGGATCGAGCGCGACCGCGCGCTGATAGGCCTCCAGCGCCTCCGCATGGCGGCCGAGCCGCGCGAGCGCGTTGCCCCGACTGTAATGTCCCGCCGCGTAATGCGGATCGAGGGCGACGGTCCGCTCGGCGGCCTGCAGGGATTCCTGGTAGCGACGCAGCGCGTTGAGCGCATTGGCCCGGTTATTGTGCGCCTTGACGTAATTCGGTCGAAGCGCGATGGCGCGGTCGGCATCCTTGAGCGCCTCGGCATAGCGCATCTGCCGGATGTAGACATTGCTGCGATTGAAATAGGCTTCCGGATAGTCGGGCTGGAGGGCGATGGCCTTCCCGTAACTCGCGATCGCCTCCTCCAAGCGCCCGAGCTTGTTGAGCACGCTGCCGCGATTGTTGTAGGCGGCGGCGTCCGGCTTGATGGCGATGGCGGCGTCGAAACTGGCAAGCGCTTCGTCGAGGCGGTTGAGCGCGTTCAGCGTCAATCCGTAATTGATGAGCACGTCGGGTGAACGCGGCTCGGTCTCGAGCGCGCGCAACATCAGCCGCAGCGCCTCGCCCAGCTCGCCGTGCTGAAGCTTGATGACGCCGAGCATGTGCAGGGCGTCGAAATGATCGGGCTTGGCGGCAAGAACCTCGCCGTAGAGCTTGGCGGCCTGCGGCAGGCGGCCGTCGCGGTGGGCCGCCATCGCCGCATCGAGCAGATCGTCGACGACGATGGGTGATGCGCCTTGTGCCGGTGCCATGAAGCCCCTTCCCCTTCCGCCCGTTCATTAGGACCGGCGGAGGTGAGTCGTCCACCCGTCTTTGCTATTGCCGAATCAGGAGAATTCGGCGTGTTCGTGATAGGCCCGGCGCAGCGCCGCGGCGATCGGGCCGGGCTTGCCGTCGCCGACCGGGCGGCCGTCGATTCGCGTCACCGGCAAAACGATCTGGCTCGCCGAGGTGATGAAGGCTTCGCGCGCTGCATGGGCTTCCGCGAGCGTGAACGGCCGCTCGGCAAGCGCCATCCCGTGTGCCCCGGCGACGTCGATCACCACCGCGCGGGTAATGCCGGGAAGAATGTCGGTGCCCAGCGGGCGCGTGATCAGCGTCCCCTCGGCCGACACGATCCAGGCGTTCGAGGATGCGCCCTCGGTCACGCGTCCTTCCTCGTCGACGAGCCAGGCTTCCCAAGCGCCGGCCTCGCGCGCGGCCTGTTTGGCGAGCACATTGGGCAGAAGCGCGATCGACTTGATGTCGACCCGGCCCCAGCGGATGTCCGGCATGGTGACGACGGCGATCCCCTCTCTCGCCATGGCCTCGAGCCGCGTCCGGTCGCTGCTTCGCGCAAGGACGACGACGGACGGTTTTGCGGCGGGCACGGGAAAGGGGAAATCGCGGCGCGCGACGCCCCGGGTGACCTGAACATAGACGATGCCGTCGCTCACGCGGTTGCGGCGCACCGTCTCGTGCATCACGAGCGACAGCGCCGCCATCGACATCGGCAGCGCGATTCTGAGTTCGCCGAGCGAACGCGCAAGGCGGGCCATGTGGCGCCGCTCGTCGACGAGTCGCCCGGCGCAGACCTCGCATACCTCATAGACGCCGTCGGCAAATTGATAGCCGCGGTCTTCCACGGGCACGGCCGCCTGCGCGGTAGGCCGATAGCGGCCGTTGATGTAAGCGATGCGGGACATCCGTCGTTTCAACCGCCGCTAGCGTGAATTCCGGTGAAGGTGATCGTCAACCCCTCCTTGTGCGTCCGGGCCGCCCGCAAGTGCGGGCGCATCCCTCGCCGTCATTGCGAGCCCGCGCGCACCCGAGGACGCATCCCTCGCCGTCATTGCGAGCCCGAGCGAAGCGAGGGCGAAGCAATCCAGAATCGGGCGGGGCAACACACTACGCCTCCCGCACAGGATTCGCGGCGCGGCCCGCCTGGATTGCTTCGGCGGCTTCGCCGCCTCGCAATGACGGTGGAAACGTTCTCCGTCATTGCGGGCCCGCGCACAAGCGCGCGGATCCCGCGACCCGCCCGATCGGGCAACGGAGCCTCGTCCCCGATGAACGCGCGGCGTCAAGCTAGCCGATTCCCAGCGCCTTGAGCTTGCGGTGCAGCGCCGAGCGCTCCATGCCGACGAATTCCGCCGTGCGCGAAATATTGCCGCCGAAACGGCTGATCTGCGCGATCAGGTATTCGCGCTCGAAGGCCTCGCGCGCGTCGCGCAGCGGCAGGCCCATCAGATATTCTCCGCCGTTCCCGTTCGGCATGGTCGGGACCATGGAGCCGACGTCGGGCGGCAACATGCTGGCGTCCAATACCGCATCGGGATCCCCCCCGGCGAGGATCATCAGCCGTTCGATATTGTTGCGCAGCTGGCGCACATTCCCCGGCCAGTTGTGCGATTGCAGCACGGCCATGGCGTCCTCGCCGATGCGCCGCTTCGGCAGGCCGGTCGCCAACGAGATCTGTTCCATGAAGAACTCGACCAGCGCGGGGATGTCCTCGCGCCGCTCGGCGAGCGGCGGCACCCTGATGGGCACGACCGATATCCGGTGATAGAGGTCTTCGCGAAACTTCCCCTCGGCGATCAGCGCCTCGAGGTTGCGCGACGTCGAGGAGATCACGCGCACGTCGACGGCGACCTTGCTGTGACCGCCGACGCGCTGGAAGGTCTGGTCGACCAGCACGCGCAGGATCTTGTTCTGCGTCTCGCGCGGCAGATCGGCGATGTCGTCGATGAACAGCGTGCCGCCGTCGGCCTCTTCCAGCGCACCCGGCTTGCGGCTTTCGGCGCCGTTGCCGCCGTCCACGCCGAACAACTCGATTTCCATGCGGTCCGGCGTGATCGCGGCGGCGTTGATCACGACGAAGGGGCCGTTGGCGCGCGCGGACAGATGATGAATCATGCGCGCCGCGAGCTCCTTGCCGGCGCCCGAGGGCCCCACGACGAGAACGCGGCTGTTGGTCGGCGCCACCCTTTCGATCGTCTGTCGCAATTGCGAAACGGCCGCCGACTTGCCGATCAGCACCGGAATCTGGCTTGCCCTCTGCTTGAGCTGCTTGACCTCGCGCTTCAATCGCGACGTCTCCAAGGCGCGTTCGGCGACGAGCACCAGCCGATCCGCCTTGAAGGGCTTTTCAATGAAGTCATAGGCGCCGTGCTTGATCGCCGCGACCGCCGTTTCGATATTGCCGTGGCCGGAAATCATCACCACCGGCACGTCCGGATGCTCCTGCTTGAACGCGTCGAGCAGCTGCAAGCCGTCGAGCTTGCTGCCCTGCAGCCAGATGTCGAGGAAGATGAGGTTCGGCCGCCGCGCCGCGACGGCGGCCAGCGCCTCGTCGCTGTTGCGCGCGGTGCGCGTGACGTAGCCCTCGTCCTGAAGGATGCCGGCCACCAGATCGCGGATATCCGCTTCGTCGTCGACGATCAATATCTCGGCGTGCATGCGATCACCGTGTTCTTCAAGTCTTTTGCAATTCCGGCTCGGCGCCCGCAGGCTTGCCCTGCGCCGCAATCCGCATCCGCACGAGAGCGCCGCGTTGACCGGGGATGCGCTCGGAAGCGTCGCGCAGCTCGATCCGGCCGCCGTGCTCCTCGACGATGCGGCTGACGATGGCAAGGCCGAGCCCCGTGCCCTTTTCGCGGGTGGTCACGTAAGGTTCGAGCAGCCGGCTGCGTCTGTCCTTCGGCAGACCGATGCCGTTGTCGACCACATCGATGACGATGTCCTCGCCGTGACGCTCGGCAAACACGCGGATGACCCCCTTGCCGAGTTCCGCGGGCGGCACCGCGGCGATCGCCTCGGTGGCGTTCTTGATGATGTTGGTCAGCGCCTGGGATATGAGGCGGCGATCAAACCGCGCCGGCATCGGGTCCTCGGCGATCTCCGCATCGATATCGATGTCGGCGTTGCCCACGCGCATCAGGAAGACGGCCTGCCGGATGGTGTCGGCAAGGTCGTCGGCCGCGAAGACCGGCTTGGGCATGCGTGCGAAGCGCGAGAATTCGTCGACCATGCGTCGGATGTCGTCGACCTGCCGGATGATCGTCTCGGTGCACTGTTCGAACACCTCGCGATCGTCGCCGATGGATTTGCCGTATTTGCGCCGCAGCCGTTCAGCCGAGAGCTGGATGGGCGTCAAGGGATTCTTGATCTCATGCGCGATGCGGCGTGCGACGTCCGCCCAGGCGGAGGTACGCTGCGCGGCGACGAGTTCGGTGATGTCGTCAAGCGTGATGACATAGCCGCGGTCGGAGTCGGTTGACTGCTCGCTGGTGACACGCACCGACAGATTCCGCTCGCGACCGTGGCGGGTGATGGTGACCTGGTCCTGGCTGCGCACGCCGTTGCGCGCGGCCGCGAGGATTTCCGCGACCTCCGGCAATACCTCGGTGAGCGGCCGACCGAGCGCCTCCTCCTCGCTGCAGCCGATGAGTTTTTCCGCCGAGCGGTTGACGATGCTCACCCGTCCCTGGCCGTCGATGCCGATCACGCCGGCGCTGGCGCCCGCGAGCACCGCTTCGGTGAAACGGCGGCGGCTGTCGATCACGTCGCGCGCGCGCATGATGTCGTCGCGCTGCGTGCGCAACTCCTGCGTCATGCGGTTGAAGGTCTCGCCCAGGCTCGCCAGGTCGCCCTCGGACTGATGGACCGGCACGCGCACATAGAGATTGCCGGTGGAAACGAGATTGGCGGCGCCGATGAGGCGGCGGATCGGCGCGACCAGCCATTTGGCGAAGTTGAGGCCCACCCAGACGGCCGACAGCAGAACGGTGAGCGCGATCACGGTGTACATCAGCGCGAAGGCAACCTGCACGCCGAGACGCCGCGCCTCGAGCGCCGCGTATTCCTCGGCGCTCTCGCGCGTGGCCTGAAGTTGCGGCACCACGCGCGGATCGAGCAGACGCGCGACGTACAGATAGTAGTCGTCATATTTGTCGATCTTCACGATCGCGGCCACGTAGTTGGTGTCCGGCAGCAGGACGACTTGCGGCTCCGTCGTGGTCACGTGCGGCAGCGCCTCGCGCGGAGGAATGGCGAAGGTCTGGTTGGTTTCGAGATCGGCATGAGCGACGACGTTGAGGTTGCGGTCAAACACGATCGCCGTCGCAAGCCCGCGCACCGAGGCCTGGAACGTCAGGAACTGCCTCAGTTTCTCCTTGTCGTTCTTGAAGATGGGCTCGGCGCGGGCGAGGTCGAACGCCATGACCATGATGTCCGAGCGCACGATCTGCGCATGATCGCGCAGATAGGCCTCCGCCACGATCAAGGAATTCTCGATCGCGGCGCGGGTGCGCGTCGAGAACAGGCGGTCGAGGCCCCGGTCGAGCGTGACGCTGGCGACGACGGCGACCAGGATGGCCGGCGTCGCGGCGATGATCGAGAACAGGCCGACGATCCGCACGTGCAGCCGCGAGCCGGCGCGGCCGCTGCGCCGCGCCTGCACCACCTGCCAGACTTCCCGCACGATGATCGCGAGCAGCAGGACGACGGTCGCGGCGTTCACCAGCAGCAGGGTGACGACGACATTGTGCGTCGGCAGGAGCGGCGTGAGATCGGCAAGCACGATGAAGGTCACGAAGGCCGACAGCAGCGCGAGCCCGACGGCGAGCGGACCGAGCCAGCGCGTGTCGCCGCGCTTGGCGGGCGTCCCGGCAAGGACGGTCTCGGCGGTGGCGGCTTGGTCGGCGTTCATGGACCCCCGCGGCGCGTTCGGCCGACATGGCCATTGCGGATCGAAACGGCAGGCGCGCGTGCGACCTTCCGGGAAGTGATGCGTTTATACAACAATGTTGCCGAATTGCGACAAATCCGCGGCGCCCGCGGATGGTGCCCGCGCGCGGCGCCGGTCCCGTCGGTCAATGGCCGCCGCGAAACACCTGGATGTCGAGGTCGCGGATCTTCTTGCGCAGGGTATTGCGGTTGACGCCGAGGAGATCGGCGGCGCGGATCTGGTTGCCGCGCGTGGCGGCGAGCGCCGCGGTCAGGAGCGGGTATTCCACCTCGCGCAGGATCCGGTGATAGAGCCCCGCGGGCGGCAGCCCGTTCTCGAATCTCGCAAAATAGGCGGCGAGATGGCGTTCGACCGCGGCAGCGAGCGATTCCTCGGCGCCCGGCTCCTGGCCGCCGACGGCCGGTGCCGGCTGCGCGAGCTCGGCATCGACCACCGCCGCGGTGATCGTCTCCTGGGGGTACAGCGCCGCAAGGCGCCGCGCAAGGTTCTCGAGCTCGCGCACGTTGCCCGGCCAGCGGTGCCGCATGAGCCGATCGATCGCGTCCTGGTCGATGCGTTTGGCGGGCAGTCCCTCCCGCTGCACCTGCGCCAGGAAATGGCGGATCAAGTCGGGGATGTCCTCGAGCCGTTCCCGCAACGGCGGCAGCCGCAGCGGGACGACGTTGAGCCGGAAGAACAGATCCTCGCGGAAGAGTCCCTGCTGGATCAACAGCCGCAGATCCTTGTTGGTGGCCGCGATGATGCGCACGTCGCTCTTGATCGGCGTGCGGCCGCCGACCGTCATGTATTCGCCCTGCTGCAACACGCGCAGCAGACGGGTCTGCGCCTCCATCGGCATGTCGCCGATCTCGTCGAGGAACAGGGTGCCGCCCTCGGCCTGTTCGAAGCGTCCCGCGAAGCGCGTATTGGCGCCGGTGAAGGCGCCCTTCTCGTGGCCGAACAATTCGGATTCGATGAGGTCGCGCGGGATCGCGGCCATGTTGATCGCCACGAACGGCCCCGCGCGGCGCTTGCCGTAGTCGTGCAGGGCGCGCGCGACCAGCTCCTTTCCGGTGCCCGATTCACCGCTGATCATCACGGTGAGATCGGTCTGCATCAGCCGCGCGAGCACGCGGTAGATGTCCTGCATCGCCGGCGAACGCCCGACAAGGGGTATCGACTCGAATTCCTCGCTCCTCGCCGGCGGCGGCCGCTTGTCCTTCGGTTCCGCCAGCGCGCGGCCGACGATGGCGATGAGCTCCTTCAGATCGAACGGCTTCGGCAGATATTCGTAGGCGCCGCGTTCCGACGCGCGGATCGCGGTCATGAAGGTGTTCTGCGCGCTCATGACGATCACCGGCAGATCGGGCCGCAGCTTGCGGATCCGCGGGATCAGATCGAAGGCATTCTCGTCCGGCATCACGACGTCGGTGATGACGAGATCGCCCTCCCCTTGGCTGATCCAGCGCCAGAGGGTCGCGGCATTGCCGGTCGAGCGTACCTCGTAGCCCGCGCGCGAGAGCGCCTGATTGAGCACGGTCCGGATGGCGGCATCGTCGTCGGCGATCAGAATGCTTCCCGTCGGCATGGCGCTATCCTGCCTCCGCGACGGCAGGCGCCTCGCCGACGGCCTTGTCGTCGCCGCTGTATACCGGCATCAGCACGCGGAACACGGTGCGTCGCGGCGCGGACTCGCATTCAACGATCCCGCCGTGATCGCCGATGATCTTCGCCACCAGCGCGAGGCCGAGCCCACTTCCCGTCGGCTTGGAGGTGACGAAGGGATCGAAAAGGTGCGGCATCAGATCGTCCGGAACCCCGGGGCCGTTGTCCTTGACGCAGAACTCGAGCGGCAGCGACACGCGCGTCTTGCTGCCCGGCGCGGCCAGACGTACGCCCGGGCGAAACGCGGTGGTGAGGTGGATCTCGCCGTCGCTTGCGCCCTCCCCGATCGCCTCGCTGGCATTCTTCACGAGATTGAGGAAGACCTGGACGAGCTGGTCCCGGTTGGCGAGAACCGGCGGCAGCGACGGGTCGTAATCCTCCACGAACCGGATGTGGCGGGCGAAGCCCGATTGCGCGAGCCGCTTCACGTGATCCAGCACGACGTGAATGTTGACGGGTTCTCGTTCCACCGGCCGCTCGTCGGCGAAGACCTCCATGCGGTCGACGAGCTTCACGATCCGATCCGTCTCGTCGCAGATGAGTTTGGTGAGCGCGCGGTCCTCGTCGGCGGCCGACTGCTCGAGAAGCTGCGCGGCGCCGCGAATGCCCGAAAGCGGATTCTTGATCTCATGCGCCAGCATGGCGGCGAGCGCGATCACCGAACGCGCGGCGCCGCGGTGCGTGAGCTGCCGATCCATCTTGTCGGCGATGGTGCGCTCCTGCAGCATCACGACGACGTGTCCCGGAAACTCGCTCAAGGGCGCCACGTGCAGATCGACCAGGCGCTCGCCCGGATTGCGCGGCGTGGCGAGGTCGACCTTGTATTCGTTGACGGCCGCGCCGCGCGCGCGCACCTGCTCGACAAGGGCAAGCAGCGGCGATCCGAAGGGAACGAGTTCCCGCAGGCAATGGCGACGCAGCAGCGGCGCCGACGCGTCGAAGAACTGCTCGGCCGCGACATTGGCGTCGACGATCTTGCCGTCCGGTCCCACCATGATCACGGGATGCGGCAGCGCATGCAGCATGGCGTCCGCCGACGTGCTCACCGTCTTTGACACCGGCTGCGTGCGGTTCATGCGGCCGCCCTCCATGCGCAGGCCTGGAAGGCCTCGTAGGCCTCGCCGAGCAGGCGGCGCGCGCGCCGCGGCTCCTCGGCCGTGAGCACGCGCGCGCGATGGTCCTTGAGCAGCGCGGCCGGCGCGAGCGCCGTGGCTGCGGCCGCCTCGAGCGCCCAGCCGAGATGCTTGCGCGCAAGCCGTCCGCCGACGGCGGGGCCGTGATGCTCGATCATGTCGTCGTAGACGGCTTCGATGATGGCGCGCTGCGCGCCGAGCGCAGGCGCCGGCTCGCGCCTGCCGGTGGCGAGAAAACGCGCGACCTGACCGGGGAACCAGGGACGGCCGCGCGCGGCGCGACCGATCATGACCGCATCGGCGCCGGAGGCCTCGAGCGCGGCCAGCGCATCGTCGAACGTGCCGATGTCGCCGTTGACCACGACGGGCACCGAAACGGACTCCTTGACCGCCCGGACCGCGGCCCAGTCGGCCTTGCCGCCGTAGAACTGACAGCGGGTGCGTCCGTGAACCGTGACCATCCGCACGCCGGCCGACTCCGCGCGGCGCGCGAGGGCGGGCGCGTTGATGCTCGCGGCGTCCCATCCGAGCCGCATCTTGAGCGTGACCGGAATCGTCACCGCGGCAACGACCGCCTCGATCAGCGCGAGCGCGTGATCGAGGTCGCGCATCAGCGCGGAACCGGCTGCGCCGTTGGTCACCTGTTTCGCCGGGCAGCCCATGTTGATGTCGACGACATGCGCGCCCTCTGCTTCCGCGATGCGCGCGCCCTCGGCCATCCAGCGCGCCTCGCAGCCGGCAAGCTGCACCACGCGAAGCGCGATCCCCCGGCCGTCGCTGCGCAGCTGCGCCTCGCGCTCGCGGCGCACGAGCCCGGCACAGGCGGTCATCTCCGAAACCACGAGGCTCGCGCCGAGCCGTTCCGCCACGCGCCGGAACGGCGTATCGGTGATCCCCGCCATGGGAGCCAGGAAGGCCCGACCGGGAATGGCCACGGAGCCAAGATCGAGACCTTTCGCCAGGAGATCCATGGGCCCC
>Ga0209061_1004317_pt1 | contig 13833 bp, 9 predicted proteins | sample Coa_R1_10_FD_187157 | JGI IMG/M metagenome (GOLD analysis project Ga0209061, IMG submission 187157) | Surface soil microbial communities from Centralia Pennsylvania, which are recovering from an underground coalmine fire - Coalmine... | ecosystem: Environmental > Terrestrial > Soil > Unclassified...
TCGACGTCGAGGTCGACGTCGATGTCGGTGTCGGACCAGCTGCCGATGGCCACCAGCGCCCGCCCGTCGAGGGTGAAGGTGGTGGCCAGCACGTCGTCGCGCCCGGTGACCACCAGCGGGTCGGGCAGCCAGTAGCCCTGCATGACCGCCTTGCTCATGTCGAGCCGGTCCCACAGCTTCCACAGCGGGCGGGGGTCGGCATCCGGCCACCCCAGCCGGTTGGTCATCCCGTAGAGCATGCCCCGCCACGGGTGGCCGCCGCCCTCGAGCATCTCCCCGGTCAGGCCGAAGGGGAGGCCGCTGATCTCGACCAGCCAGTAGTCGGCCGGCTTGGCGTAGTCGAACCCCTCGCCAAACCAGAGCCGGTCCAGGTAGGGCATGAGCTCCATGTACAGGTTGGCGCTCGAGGCGAAGCCGTCGCGGGGGTTGAACTGGTTGGCCGAGTGCAGGTCGATGTCGGCGTCGGCGGTCGTCGCCTCGAGCACGTGGCGGACCCGCTTCATGGTGTCCCGGTCGAAGGCCACGTCGTCGAGGTAGAGCCCGTCGAACCCGGTGGCCTCGCCCAGCCAGGCCAGGCTCTCCACGTAGAAGTTGTCCCAGCGGCCGGCGCCGGTGGTCACGAGCGTGGTGTCGTCGACCTCCTTGGCGTACCAGCCGGCCAGGTACGGGGGCTCGACGTGCTCCTGCTGCCAGGACGGGCCGCCGCCGGGGCCGGGGAAGAAGAGCTCGTCGCCGAAGTGGAGGAGGGCCCAAAACTCGGGGGCGCGGGTCGTCAGCTCCCGGATGGTGTCGTAGATCCGCACGGCCAAGCCGCGGCGGTGGGCCTCCTCCACGTACCCGCGCAGCGCGTCGGCGGCCAGCAGCGGGTAGTTGAGGTACGGGTTGGGGGGCGTGGCGTGGTGGAGGGTGACGGCGCTGGCGCCGCGAGCGGCCGCCTCCTCCGGGGCGACGTAGCCGTGCAGGTACCGCCGCCCGAAGTGGCGGGGCAGGTCGATCGGCTTGAACGGGGTGATGGCGAGCCGGAAGTCGAAGCGCAACCGGTCGCCGGCGGCCAGGTACTGGGTCCCGGAGGTGGCGGCCACCAGGGTGATGGCGCCGCCCGTCTCGTCCCGCACCTGGATCCGGCCCCGGCCGTCGTTGGCCCACGAGCGGGGGGCGACCAGCGGACGCTGCTTGTAGAAGTTGGTGTTGAGCGGCCGGACGTAGGTGTCGTCCCGCAGCGACAGCTGGAGGCCGGCGTGGGGAACGCCGATCCACAGCGAGTCTTGGTTGCGCTCGGCCGGGTCCCAGGTCCAGTCGATCGGGCCGGCCCGGCGGCCGCCCTCCACCCCCAGGCCGGTGTAGTACCCGGTCACGTCGCCGCGCAGCGGCAGCTCCAGGCGGACGTCGGCCAGGTCCACCTCGCGGGAGGCGGCCAGCTCCACCTGGTAGGTGAGGGTGCCGTCGTAGTCCAGACGCCCGTCGAAGGTGCCGGTCACCGGACCGGCACCCGCCCTCGCCGTCCAGCTGACGCCGTCGGCGTCCCGGTGGGAGGGGGCCCGGGTGATGTCGCACCAGGGCAGGACGACCCCGTCGGCGTCGAAGAGGCGCAAGGTGACCGGGCCGGCCAGCAGCTCGGTGGGCGGGCCGTCGGCCGACTGCCCGTCGGGCGTGAACCGGCTGACGATCGACTGCGGCAGGCCGAGCCGGCCGAGGGCCAGGCTGCGGCCGACCACGTGCAGGGCCTCGGCCCCTTCCCGGACGAGCCGGTAGGCCCGGGTAGGGCCGGCCCCGACGGCCCGCTCGGACTCCAGCCACCACAGCCGGTGACCGGGCGCGTCCGGGCCGGGCGCCTGGGGATCGATGATCAGCTCGACCGGGACCACGGCCGACCCGCCATTGGAGGTGAGGTGCACCTCGGCCCGCTGGCGGTCGGCCGCGCCGGGCTCGACCTCGACGCCGCACCACACCGCGTGGAGCGCCCCGTCGGGGATGACCGCGCCGGCCGGGAGGGGGTTGAAGCAGCGGAGCCGGGTCCCGGCGTCGGCCACGAAGGTCACCGCCAGCTCACCGAGCGGGCCGCGGGCGGCCCACACCGCCACTTGGAAGGCGGCCCGCGATCCAGGCCTGACCCGGACCTCGACGGGGTCGCCGGGGCCGCGGTCCAGCCATCCGACCGGCACCCCGGTGCGCAGCCGCACCGGGCGGGAGGCCGGCTCCCCGAACGCGGCCAGCTGACCCGGCGGCCACCGCTCGTCCAGGGCGGCCAGCTCGACCGGGGTGGCCCGCAGCTCCATCTCGTCCCAGGCGTGGTGGGGGCTGCGGTGCTCCCAGGTGGTGCGGTCGGGGTCGACGGCAGCGGCCGCGCCGGCGGCTGCGGCCAGCCACTTTTCGTCCGGGTTGGGCAGCTCGGTGTGCCGATCCTGCGGGTAGTGGGCAGGGGCGGCGGCGTCGACGGGCAGGACATGCACGGCGTAGCGCCCGGCGCCGGCCACCGGCTCGAACACCACCGTCACCTCGGGCTCGCGGTCGATGTCGTCGACGACCCCCCACCGCTCGACGGTGGTGTCGCCGGCGGTCACGAGGACGCCGGTGGCGCCGCGCGGCCGGGGATCGACCCAGCGGCGCTCGAAGCGGACGGCCACGGGCCGGGTCCCGTCGGCCACGTCGACGAGCAGCCGGTGGTTACCGCCGCCGGCCGGCCAAGCCGGCGGCGGGCCATCTGGCCTCACTTGGCTTTGGACTTGACCGCGATGTCCAGCGGGTCGGGGCTGCCGAAGGACACGTTGACACCCCCGTTGACGATGTTGGCGCCGAGCGTGAACACCTTGCTCGAATAGATGAGCGGGATGATCGGGGCCTGCTGCATGGCCTGGGTGTCGACCTTGGCCCACACCTTGGCCGCCTTGGAGGTGGTGGTGATGGAGTCGGCATCCCGCATCTCGGCGTCCAACTTGGGTGAGTTGAAGTTGGTGATGTCGGCGTTGGGACCGGTCTGGGTGTCCTGGCTGCCGTTGAGCAGGTCGGGCAGGACGGTGCTGGCGTTGTCCCAGTCCGATCCCCACTGCGAGATGGCCATCGGCGGCTCCTGCTTGGGGACGCCGATGATCCCGGTGAAGTAGACCGACGCGCTGTCCTCGGAGATTTTGACCTTGATCCCGGCCTTGGCCAGCGAGGTCTGGATGGCCTCGGCGGCCGACACCCAGGCCGGGATGTCCTGCACCCCGAGCGTGGTCGAGAAGCCGTGGGGATACCCGGCCTTGGCCAGCAGGGCCTTGGCCTTGGCCGGATCACCGGTCGGGCCGGCGTAGAGGTTGCCGGGCACGTAACCGGACAGGCCTGGCCCGAGGATCTCGTTGGCGATCGGGCCGGCCCCGTATTCGCCCCCGAGGGCGGTCTGGGCCGTCTGCTTGTTGACCGCCCAGGCGACCGCCTGTCGCACGGCCAACTTGTTGAACGGGGCCTTGTCGACGTCCAGGCCGATATAGGTGATGCCGCTGCCGGAGGAGAAGATCTCGCTCCGACTGCGGAGGGCAGGCTTGGAGAGCACCTGGCTCAGATCCGAGGCCTGGATCGAGCTGTCCATCGACACCGCATTTTTGTCCGGGCCGTTGTCGGCGATCAGGCGCTGGTCGATGACGGCCGGTGACAGCCCCATCTCGCCGACGATCTTGTCGGGGTAGGCCTTGATGGACGGGTCGGTTGAGGCCTTCCAGTACGGGTTCCTGACCAGCACCAGCGTGTGGTCGGCCACGTAGGTCTTGATCTCGTACGGGCCCGACGTGACCATGTGGTACTGGTAGTTGACGCCGGTGTCCTTGTTGGCGGGCAGGCCGGAAAACTCGGGATAGGTGGTCAGGTAGTCGAAGTCGGCGACCGGCTGGTTGAGCTTGAAGATGATGGTGCTGGCGTTGGGCGTCACCACCGAGGACAAACCCTTTTTGTCCTTGTACGGACCCGGGTAGCTGGTCGCTCCCTTGAGCCACATCTTCAAATAGGGCGGCCCGCCGGACTCGCTGGCGGCAAAACTGCGCTCGACGTCGTATTTCACGTCGTAGGACGTGACCGTCTTGCCGTCGTTGTATTTGACCCCCGGCTTGATGTGGAAGGTCCACACCCGGGCGCCGTCGCTCGGCGTCCCCGTGTTGGTGGCCAGGTCGCCGGTCACCTGCACCGGGTTGGTGCCCGGCACGTAGGCGGTCAGGGCCGACAAGAAAAGCGGGCTCAGGTTTTCCGACCCGCCGGAATAGCTCTGGGAAGGGTCGAGGGTCCCCGGCTGACCAGCCGGGAAGAGCAGGTCGAGCGTGCCGCCCTTTTCCGCCACTCGACCCTGGTTGCCGCCCCCGTTGTTCTTGCTCAAGGTGACCGACGGGCTGCCGCTCCCGCCCCCGGCCGTCGAGCCGCTCCCGCCCCCGCTGCCGCCGCTCCCGGCCGAGGAGCCGCTGCCGCTGTTGCCGCAGGCGGCCAGCGCCAGGCTTCCCACGGCCAGACCGGCCAGCCAACGCATCGATCGAGTCCTCACTGCAGGTGCTCCTTGGTCGGGAGGTCCGACGTGGCTCGGTCCCCGGTTGGTCCCCTCATTCCCTGTGATCGTAGAACCAGCTGTACATTCGGGCAACTGCTCTGCACACTTCTGTTTGAACGCTCTGTTACGAGCTTCTAACCTGCTTGTTGTGAGCACACGGCGGCGGCGAGGATGCCAGGGATGACCAGTCACGTCCAAGAGGAGATCGACAGCCAGCCCGACTGCTGGCGGCAGGCCACGCGCGTGGCCGCGGCCAGCCAGTCCGAACTGCCACCCCCGGGAGCCCGGGTCCTGGTGCTCGGCTGCGGCACGTCCCACTACATCGCCCAGTCGTGGGCGGCCCGGCGCGAAGCGGGCGGCGCCGGCGAGACCGACGCCTTCGCCGCCTCCGAGCTGCGAACCGACCGGGTCTACGACTACGCCGTCGCCATCTCCCGCAGCGGCACCACCACCGAGGTCCTCGACGCCCTCGACAAGCTGCCGGCGGGCACGGCGAGCATCGCCATCACCGCCGACGGCAAGAGCCCGATCGTGGACGTGGCCGACCGCAGCCTCGTCCTCGACTTCGCCGACGAACAGGCCGTGGTCCAGACCCGCTTCGCCACCAGCGCCCTGGTCCTCCTCCGGGCCCACCTCGGGGAGGACCTCTCCGGCCTGCCGGCCGACGGGGAAGCAGCGACCCGCGAGACGCTGCCGGCCGAGTGGACCGACCGGGCTCGCATCACCTTCCTCGGCACCGGCTGGACGGTCGGCCTGGCCTCTGAGGCCGCCCTCAAGCTGCGGGAGGCGTCCCAGTCCTGGACCGAGGCCTACCCGGCCATGGAGTTCAGGCACGGGCCGATCAGCGTGGTCGACGAGGACAGCCTGGTGTGGATGTTCGGGGCCGCCCCCGCCGGGCTGAGCTCCGACCTGGCCGCCACCGGCGCCTCGTGGGTCACGTCCGCCCTCGACCCGGTCGCCGACCTGGTCCGGGCCCAGCGGCTGGCCGTGGCCCGGGCCGCGGCCAGAGGGCTCGACCCGGACCACCCCCGCAACCTGTCCCGCTCGGTCATCCTTCCCTAAACCCGGCCCGGCCGGTCGGGGCAAGATGGGCGCCATGCCCATCACCGATGTCGAAGCCTTCCAGGTGCAGTGGGACCCGCCCGGCGGGGCCAGCGCCTTCGTGCGGATCACCACCGACGACGGCCTGGTCGGGATCGGCGAGGCCTCGCCCATGGCCGGCGGGCTGGCGTCCCTCGGGATCGTCGCCCGCGACCTGGCTCCCCGCCTGGTCGGCACCGACCCGCTCGACCACGCCGTGGTCCTCGACCGGCTCTACCACGACCTGATCAAGCTGGGCCCCGACGGCGCCTTGACCGGGGCCCTCGCGGCCGTCGACACCGCCCTCTGGGACCTGGCCGGCAAGGCCCTCAACCAGCCCGTCTACAAGCTGCTGGGCGGGGCGTGGCGCACCGAGTTCCCCTTTTACGCCTCGATCGGCGGCAACGCCAACCGGTCGGTCGACGAGGTGGTCGAGGTGGTCGAAGCCCGGCTCACCGCCGAGCGGCCGGCGCTGGTCAAGATCCGCTGGGACGGCGACCGCACCCAGCTGGACCGGGACATCCCGGGCGACATCGCCAAGGCCACTGCGGTCCGACGGCTGGTCGGCGACGGGTTCCCCCTGGCCTTCGACGCCAACAACGGCTACTCGGTCGGCGGCGCGATCCGGGTCGGCCGGGCCCTCGAGGACCTCGGCTACCTGTGGTTCGAGGAGCCGGTGCAGCACTACCACGTGGCCGCCACCGGCGAGGTGGCCCGCCGGCTCGACATCACCGTCTCCGCCGGCGAGCAGACCTACACCCTGCAGGGCGTGGCCGACCTGATCGACGCCGGGGTCCGGATGGTCCAGCCCGACATCGTCAAGATGGGCGGCATCACCGGGCTGGTCCAGTGCGCGGCGCTCTGCCAGGCCCACGGCGTGGAGCTGGTCCCCCACCAGACCCAGCCGACGATCGGCCTCACCGCCAACCTGCACGTGCTCGCCACCCTCATGCACGCCACCAAACCGGCCGAGCTGGCCGACCGGTGGCAACGCGCAGGAGTCGCCTTTCTCCAACCTCCCGTCCCCCGCGACGGCAAGGTCAGCATCCCGGTGGGGCCCGGGCTCGGCCTCGAGCTGGACGAGGAGCAGGTCAAGGCCCGGCAGCGCCCCGTCACCGGGTGAGGGGCGACGAGGTGAGGGACGACGGGGTGAGGCACGACGAGGAGCCCGGCCTCCGGCCGGCCGAGCTCCTGCGTCGTTCGTGGCAGGCCGGCTGACGGGCCCGCCAGATCAGTCAGACCAGCTCGGGCTCCCGGATCGGCTCGAGCGGGTCGGGGACGTCGACGTGGAGGTGGGGCACGATGCGGTCCAGCCAAGCCGGCAGCCACCAGTTGGCCCGGCCGTTGACGTGCATCAGGGCCGGCACCAGCACGGTCCGGACGATGAAGGCGTCCACGATGATGGCCCCGGCCAGGCCGACGCCGAACTGGTCGATGATCAGCTCCCCACCCAGCAGGAAGGAAAGGAAGACGAGGATCATGATCAGGGCGGCGGCGGTGATGACCCGCCCGGTCTCGGTCTGCCCGGTCGTGACCGCCTCCTCGTTGTCCCGGGTCTTGATCCACTCCTCGTGCATCCGGCTCACGAGGAACACCTCGTAGTCCATCGACAGGCCGAACAGGACCGAGATCATGATCACCGGCACGAACACCTCGATCGGGCCGGTGCGGCCGAAGCCGATGATGCCGCTCCCCCAGCCCCAGCTGAAGACGGCGACCATGATGCCGAGGGCGGCGCCGATGGACAGCAGGTTCATCACCGAGGCGATGAGGGGGATGAGCAGGCTGCGGAACACGGCCATCAGCAGGATGAAGGCCAGCACCACGATCACGGTGATGAACAGCCACATCTTGGACGACAGCACGGTGGCGAAGTCCTGCTGGCCGGCCGTGGTGCCGCCGACCAGAACGTGGATGTCGCTGCCGCTCTGCGCCCGCGGGATCACCGAGTGGCGCAACGTCTTCAGCAGGACGGTGGTGGCCTTGGCCTGCGGCGAGGTCGACGGGTAGAGGAGGGCCACGGCGGCGGTGCCGGACGGGCTCACCCGGGGCGGGGTCACCGCCACCACCCCCGGCGCCTTGGCGGTGGCCTGCACGACCCGCTGGAAGGCGGCCACGTCGTCCCGGCCGTTGACGGTGGCGACCAGCTGGAAGGGGCCGTTGAAGCCGGGCCCGAACCCTCGGGCCAGCATGTAGTAGGCGGCCCTGGTCGTGGTCCCCGGCGGGTCGCTGCCGGCGTCGGACAGGCCGAGGCGGATGGAGAAGAGGGGCAGGGCGATGACGACCATGAGCAGGAAGGCGCCCAGAGCCATCGGGGTCCGGCGGTTGGCGATCATCCGCGACCACCGCCACCAGAAGCCCTTGGTGGCCTCCTCGGAGATGGGGCCGTGCTCCCGCAGCTGGCGCCGTTCCCGCCGGCTGAGCACCCGCATGCCCATGATGCCGAGGAGGGCCGGCATCAGGGTCATGGCCGCCAGCACGGTGAGCGCGACGGTGACGGTGCTGGCGATGGCCAGGCCGTACAGGAAGTTGATGCCCAGCGTGAACTGGCCCAGCAGGGCGATGCAGACGGTGATGCCGGCGAAGAACACCGCCCGCCCGGACGTGTTGAGGGCCAGGACGGCCGACTCCTCGACGCTCCGCCCGGCCCGCAGCGCCTTGCGGTGCCGGGTGATGATGAACAGGGCGTAGTCGACGCCCACGCCGAGGCCGAGCAGCAATCCGAGGATGGGCACGAAGCTGGCGATGGCGATCACATGCGACATCAGCCCGGTGATCGAGTAGCCGATGCCGATGGCGATCAGGGCGGTGACGATCGGGATGACGGCGGCGAAGAGGGCGCCGAACACGATCCCGAGCACGATAATGGCGAACACCACGCCGAGGCCGGTGCTGTTGCCCGACGACTTCTCCGGCTGGGCGTTTTCGATGGCCTGACCGTTGAGCTGGACCTGGACGCCCGGGCTCCGGGCCCCCTCGGCCACGCTCATGACCTTCTTGACCGCCGAAATGGGCAGGTCCTGCACCGTCTGGTCGAAGTTGACCTGGGCGAAGGCGATGGTGCCGCTCTTGCTGATCTGCCCCTGGCCGGCCGGCCCGTAGGGGCTGACGACGTTGGCCACGTGCGGGAGGGACGCCACCTTGGCCAGCATCGGCTCGACCCGGCCCCGCACCCCGGGGGAGGTGACGGTGCCGTGGTTGGCCTCGAAGACGATCTGGTCGTTGTCGCCCGACTGCTTGGGGAAGTCCTTGGTCAGGATGTTCCCCGCCTCGGTCGACTGGGTGTGGGGCAGGGAGAAGCGCTCGGAGTAGGCCGTTTTGGCCGCCCCGGCGGCGCCGGCGATGACGACCAGCGCGACGAGCCAAAACGCGAGGACCAGCACTCGATGGCGGAAGCACCATCTGGCCAGCGAAGACATGGGGGGTTACCTCCACTGAACGATCGGTCGGTAAGACCCTACCAGGGCGCTACCATGACAGACATCAGGATTTGGAAGTGGGAGAACGCGTGGACACACAGGTGACAGGTGACGAGGGTCAGGAGCAGCGAGGCGCGGACACGAGACGTCGCATCCTCGGCGTCGCGCTCGAGCTGTTCGGGACCGAGGGGTATGCCGGCACGTCGATCAGGGACATCACCGAGCGGATGGGCCTGACCAAGGCGTCGCTCTACTACCACTTCCGGTCCAAGGAGGAGATCCTCGACGCCATCACCCGGCCCATCAAGCAGGAGCTCGAGGCCCTGCTGGCCGAGGCCACGGCCGACCCCAAGCCGGCGCCGGCCGAGCTGCTCACCAAGGTCGTCGACCTCCTCTCCCGCCGGGTGCGGCTGATCAGCATCGTGATGGGCGACCCGTCGGCCCACGGCAAGCCGGGCCGGGGCGGGGCCGAGGGCCACGCCGGCAGCCGGCCGGGGCTGTTCCAGATGATCCGGCTGGGCAACGCCCTAGCTGCGGACGACACCGTCGAGGCCCGGACCCGGGCCTTCTGTGCCCTCGGGGCGGCCCAGGTCGGCGCCTTCCTGGCCAGCTCGGCCGTGCTGGCCGAGGTCGGGCCGCTGCACGGCAGCTCGGGCGGTGAGGACGCCGAGGCCGACACCGACCCCTCGCTGCTCGACCGGATCCTGTCCGGCTCGGAGCACCTGCTCAGCGTCGAGCAGCGGGCCGCCATCGTCGACGCCGCCCTGCGGGCCCTCGACGGCTAGACGTCAGGAGACGCGCGCCGCCGCCGGCCACTCCGGCCATCTTTCCCCCAAGTGGTTCGAGCAGAGGCGGGGAAAGGTGGCTCGAGCGCGGGTCACCCCTGGTGGTCAGGCCCAGCCGAGCTGCTCCAAGCGGGCGTCGGAGATCCCGAAGTGGTGGGCGATCTCGTGGATGACGGTCGTGGTCACGATCCGGGTGAGGTCGGCCTCGTCGGTGGCCAGCGCGCTGATCGGACCCTTGAAGATGGTGATCCGGTCGGGCATGGCGCCGACGTAGTCGAGCGCCGACCGGCGGGTCAGGGCCACCCCCTCGTAGAGGCCGAGGAGGGTGCCGGGGCGCCCGCCGAGCTGGCGCCGGGTCGGCCAGTCGGCCACGGTGACGGCCACGTTTTCCATGCGGCGGCCCAGCGCCTCGGGCAGCGAGTCGAGGGCGTCGGCGACCAGCCGCTCGAAGTCCTCCTCGCTGACTTCCATTGGGATCACTGTAAGGGTGCGCTTAGCATCCCGGCCGTGGAACCCGACGGCTTCGAAGGCATCCCCGAAGCGGATTTGGCGTTCGCCGCCTCGGTGTTCGTGGCCCGCCCGCCCGAGGTGCTGTACGCCATGGTCTCGGATATCACCCGCATGGGCCAATGGTCGCCGGTCTGCCGGGCCTGCTCCTGGGAGTCCGAGGCCCGAGGCGTCGGCGCCTGGTTTGTCGGGCGCAACGAGCTGCCCGAGCGCACGTGGGAGACCCGCTCACAGATCGTGGCCGACGAGCCGGGCCGGGAGTTCGCCTGGGCCGTGTACGGCGACCGGGCCCGCTGGGGCTACGCCTCCCGGCCGGTCGAGGGCGGGACCGAGGTGACGGAGTCGTGGCAGTTCCTGCCCGGCGGCAAGGTCTCGTTTCGTGAGCGGTACGGGGAAGACGCCCGCCGGGAGGTGGCGGCTCGGGTCTCGGCGGCCCGGACGGGCATCCCCGCCACTTTGGCTGCTATCAAGCGGGCCGCCGAGGCCGGCTGACCGACTCGTTACCTGGGCGTCGGCCAATGTTCTCGTGCGCCGCACCCGGCCGCTGATGGGCACCACTAGCTTTGGCGCCCAGAGGGACGGCGAGGGAGGGACCGGCGATGGCGACCGACGACGGGCGGGCTGGTGATCGGGTTGGCGGGCGGGGCGAGGAGGGCCGGCGGATCAGCCGCCGGTCGCTGCTGGCCGGCGGCGCCGCCCTCGGTGCCGCCGGGGCGGTGTCCGGGCTCCTGCCCGGCTCGGCCGCGCTGATCGAAAAGGCGGCCGCCGCCACCCCGGCCGGCTCCAGCCTCGACGACGTCGAGCACGTGATCATCCTCATGCAGGAGAACCGGTCCTTCGACCACTATTTCGGAACCCTCTCCGGCGTGCGGGGCTTCGGCGACCTCGACGTCCGCACGCAGACGGTCAACGGGGTGAGCTACCCGATCTGGGACCAGTTCGGCTACCAGCCGGGCGTCGGGCCCGACGCCGACGGGTACCTCCAGCCGTTCCGGCTGGTCACCGACCTCCCCAAGGAGGACGGGCAGTCGACCAACGACATCACCCACAGCTGGGCCCCGCAGCACCAGAGCTGGAACAACGGGGCCATGAACAACTTCATCCGGGCCCATCTGGCCGCCGACGGGGCCGCCCACGGACCGGTCACCATGGGCTATTTCACCCGCGCCGACCTCCCCTTTTACTACGCCCTGGCCGACGCCTTCACCATCTGCGACAGCTATTTTTGCTCGGTGCTCGGCCCCACCGACCCCAACCGGCTGATGTCGGTCTCGGCCAGCATCGACCCGGGCGGCACCCACGGCGGACCGGTGGTCGAAACGTTCAGCGACCGGCTGGCCGAGACGGGCAAGCTCAAGTGGGAGACCATGCCCGAGCGCCTCCTCTCCGCCGGGGTCAGCTGGAAGGTCTACAACGGCGCCTTGGGCTTGGAAGGGCTCAACCCGTTCCCGTATTTCGCCGCCTACGACGACCTGTTGAGCCTGACCGGCCTCGAGCTGGTCGACCGGGCGCTGACGCCGACCTATCCCGGCACATTCGACTCGGACGTGAAATCGGCGAAACTCCCGTCGGTGTCGTGGATCATCCCGCCGCTGGCCGAATGCGAGCACCCGGCCGCCCCGCCCGACTGGGGCGAATATCTGGTCAACCAGATACTGGCCACCCTCGTCGCCAACCCCGACGTGTGGGCCAAAACGGTCCTATTCATCACCTACGACGAAAACGGCGGCTTTTTCGACCACGTCGCCCCGGTGACCCCGCCGGCGGGCACGGCCGGCGAGTACCTCACCGCCAACCCGCTGCCCTCCGCGGCCGGCGGGATCGCCGGGCCCATCGGCCTCGGTTTTCGGGTGCCGTGCCTGGTGGTGTCGCCCTACAGCACGGGCGGCTACGTGAGCCACGACACCTTCGACCACACGTCGCTGCTGCGCTTCATCGAAACCCGCTTTGGGGTCGAGGTGCCCAACCTGAGCGCCTGGCGGCGCCGCGTCACCGGCGACCTCACCTCCACCCTGCGGCTTTCCTCGCCGGCGGTGACCGCCCTGCCGTCCCTGCCGCCCACGGCCATCGGGGGAAATACGGCCGCGGTGGCCCAACAGGTCCTCGACGCGCTGACCGGGACGCTGGACGACGAGCCCCCCTACCCGATCCCGGACCGCAACTCGATGCCGGCCCAGGAGACGTCGCCGCCCCGGCCGGTGGTCTGAACCGCCTCCGTCTTCTGCGGCGTCTGCGAGGGTCGTTGGACTCGAAGTACCGCGGTTGCGGTATCGGGCGTACTGTTGGCACCGTGCGCACCATCTTCTCGCGCCGACGGTGGCGGCATGGCCGTCGGCGCCCGCTCCCGGCCCGACGCCTGATCGTCGCCGCCGTCGTCGCGGTGACGGCGGCGACCGGCCTCGGGGCGTGCGGTAGCTCATCGGCTCACTCCAACGGGACGACGGGGACCACCGCGACGACCACCTCCACCTCGATGCCAACCACCACGACGTCGACGACCTCGACGACCGTGCCGCCGTCCACCTCCACGTCCACCTCGGTGCCGACCTCGGTGCCGAGTGGCCCGTCGCTGGACGGCCCCCGGATCGACCGACTACCACGGGTCCCGTCGGCCACCACCAATCCCAGCCGGCCCGACCTGTCGACGAGGTCGGGGCAGGAGACCTTCCTGCGGTCGGTGTTCGCCGATATCCAGTCGGTGTGGAACAAGAACTTCCAGGAAGCCGGCCTTCCCTACTCCCCCGCCCGGCTCGACCTCTTTTCGTCCGAGGTGCGCACCGCCTGCGGGGAGCAGAGCTCCGACGTCGGCCCCTTTTACTGCTCGGGTGACCACACCGTCTACCTGGACATCAGCTTCTTCCAGGCCATCGAGCGGCAATTTGGCGTGAAAGGCGATTTTGCCGAGGCCTACATCGTGGCCCATGAGGTGGGCCACCACGTGCAGGCCCTGCTCGGGGTCACGCAGCGGGTGGCCGAGGCCACTCAGGCCGATCCGCCGCTCCAAAACCGGCTGTCGGTGGCCGTGGAGCTCCAGGCCGACTGCTTCGCCGGCGTCTGGGCCCACACCGCCTACGAGCGCGAGCTGCTCGAGCCGGGCGACATCGAGCAGGCCCTCCACGCCGCCGAGGTGGTCGGCGACGACTTCCTGGCCCGCGCCTCCGGCCAGCACGCCAATCCCGACGCCTTCACCCACGGGACGTCGGCCCAGCGCAAGCACTGGCTCACGACCGGCTTCGAGGACGGCCGGCCGGACGCCTGCGACACCTTCTCGCAGCTGTCCAGCCTCTGACCCCCTCAGGAGTCCTTAGTCGATGTCGACGAGCGCCAGCGGGCGCTACGAGGGCAGCTGCACGGCGTTGGTGGCCAGCTGCAGGGCCTGCTGGGGGAACCAGGTGCCGGCGGCGGGGTCCTCGACGCCCCACAGTGGGTCGTTGGTCTGCTGCTCGGTGGCGTCCCAACCCCACGGGTTGTAAGCCGAGTAGTCCCAGGTCCGGGCCTGGCCGGCGATGTTGCACTGCCCGTCGGACTCGCCCACCGT
>Ga0209061_1004318_pt1 | contig 13833 bp, 10 predicted proteins | sample Coa_R1_10_FD_187157 | JGI IMG/M metagenome (GOLD analysis project Ga0209061, IMG submission 187157) | Surface soil microbial communities from Centralia Pennsylvania, which are recovering from an underground coalmine fire - Coalmine... | ecosystem: Environmental > Terrestrial > Soil >...
ATCTGATCGATTCGCTACACAGGGCAGGACTTGGAGTTCTGCTCGACTGGGTCCCGGGCCATTTTCCGGATGACCCGCATGGGCTTGCACGCTTCGACGGCACCGCGCTTTACGAGCATGAGGACCCGCGCCAGGGACGCCACCTCGATTGGGGGACGATGATCTACAATTACGGCCGCGTCGAGGTCGCCAACTTCCTGCTGGCGAACGCTCTCTACTGGCTCGACCGCTACGGCGTAGATGGTCTCCGCGTCGACGCCGTCGCATCCATGCTTTACCTCGATTACAGCCGGCCGGAGGGGGCCTGGGTGCCCAACAAGTACGGCGGGCGCGAAAACATCGAGGCGATCGCCTTTCTGCGCAGAACAAATACCGAGATATTCCGGCACTTCCCGCACGCGACCACGGTAGCGGAAGAATCGACGGCTTGGCCGCAGGTGTCGCGCCCCGTCGACTGGGGCGGGCTCGGTTTCGGCTACAAATGGAATATGGGTTGGATGCACGATACCTTGGACTACATGTCCAAGGATCCGATCTACCGCCGCCACCATCACGGCAACATCCTTTTCGGACTGCATTACGCGTTTTCCGAGAACTTCATTCTGCCGCTGTCGCATGACGAAGTCGTTCATGGCAAGCGTTCGATCCTCGGACGCATGCCTGGCGACGACTGGCAGCGTTACGCGAATCTACGCGCCTACTACGCCTTCATGTTCGCTCATCCAGGCAAGAAGTTGCTTTTCATGGGGCAGGAATTCGCCCAGGACAGCGAGTGGAACCACGACGTTTCATTGCCCTGGCACTTGGCGCTGCGCGAACAAAATGCCGGCGTGCAGAGGTTGGTACGCGATCTCAACCGGATTTATCGCACGACGCCGGCCCTGCACGCGCTCGATTGCGAGCCGGCCGGATTCGAATGGCTGGTAGCCAACGATGCCGACAATTCGACATTTGCCTGGCTTCGTAAGGGAAATGCCCCAAGCGAGCGCTGCGTGATCATCGTCAACTTCACGCCGCAGGTCCTGTACGACTATCGCGTGCCGGTACCGTCGACCGGTATCTGGCGCGAGGTGCTCAATTCCGATGCGGCAGTTTACGGCGGCAGTAACGTGGGAAACGGCGGTTCCGTCCCAGCCGTAACTGGTCGCGACGGGCCGGAGATCCGCATTGTCGTTCCACCCCTTGCTGCCCTCTATCTCGTTCCTGGGATCTGACCGAAACATGGAGACCGGATCCCCCTATCCCTTGGGCGCGACTTGGGACGGTCGCGGGACGAATTTCGCGCTGTTTTCCGCCCATGCCATCAAGGTCGAGCTGTGCCTGTTCGACCGCGACGGCAAACGCGAAACGCAGCGCATCACCATGCCCGAGCGCACCGACGACGTGTGGCACGTCTATCTTCCCCAGGTCACGCCCGGCCAGCTCTACGGCTACCGCGTCCATGGGCCCTATGAGCCCGGGGCCGGCCACCGCTTCAATCCCAACAAGCTCCTGATCGACCCCTACAGCAAGCGACTGGCCGGGCAATTCGCATGGAGCGACGCGCATTTCGGTTATCGTGCCGGCAGCAGGCAGGAGGATCTATCTTTCGATCGGCGAGACAATGCGCGCTTGATGTATAAATCCGTCGTCGTCGACGTCGCCCACACCTGGGCACATGACAAACGACCGCGCATTGCCTGGGAAGACACGATCATTTACGAGGCGCATGTCAAAGGTGTGTCGCAGAATCATCCAGACCTTCCGCCCTCCGTACGCGGCACTTATCGTGCACTCGCCGAACCGGGCATGATTGCGCATCTGCGGCGGCTCGGCGTTACAACGATTGAGCTGCTTCCGATCCACTTCTACCTCGACGACCGCCTCCTTCTTGAACGCGGTCTGCGCAACTACTGGGGCTACAATACGCTGAGCTTCTTCACGCCCGATCAGCACTACAGCTTCGGCGACGCGATCGCAGACGTGCGCGCTACCGTGGCCGCCTTGCACGAGGCCGGCATCGAGGTGATCCTCGATGTCGTCTACAACCACACCGCAGAAGGCAATCATATGGGACCGACGCTCTGCTATCGCGGCGTCGACAACGCCTCCTATTACTGGCTCAAACCCGACAATCCGCGCTACTATGAAAATTTTACCGGTACGGGTAACGCGCTGAAGCTCACGCACCCGCGTGTGTTGCAGATGGTCATGGATTCGCTACGTCTGTGGGTCGAGGCTTTTCATGTCGACGGATTTCGCTTCGATCTCGCCACCACGCTCGGGCGCACGCCGTCTTTCGACTCAAACGCACCATTTTTTGCTGCCGTGCGACAAGATCCGGTACTAGGCAGCGTCAAGCTGATCGCCGAGCCGTGGGATGTGGGAACTGGCGGCTATCAGGTCGGCGCCTTTCCCAGCGGCTGGTCGGAATGGAATGATTTCTACCGCAATACTGTACGCCGCTTCTGGCGCGGCGAGGGAAACCTGATCGGCGACCTCGCCCATTGCATGACCGGCTCTGCTGCGCAGTTTCAGCATAATGGCCGCGGACCCCGCGCGAGCATCAATTTCGTGACCGTGCACGACGGTTTCACGTTGAAGGATTGGGCAAGTTACGAAAACAAGCACAACGAGGCGAACGGAGAGAACAATCACGACGGCACCGCGGACAATCTCAGCACGAATTGCGGCGTCGAAGGTCCGACCGACGATGAAGCCGTCCTTGCTTTGCGGCGAAAGTTGATTCGCAATCAGCTCGCCTGCCTGTTCCTGGCGCAGGGCGTGCCCCTGCTGCTCGCGGGCGACGAGGTGGGCAACAGCCAGCAGGGCAATAACAACGCCTATTGCCAGGACAATTCAATCGGCTGGGTCGATTGGTCGGGACGCGGGACCGACGACGACCTCGTGACATTCATCGGCGAGCTCGCCCGCCTGCGGCAGCGCTTTCCGCAGCTAAAGCCGCATCGCTGGGTCGAAGGAAAGCGATCCGACGGCTCCTACGACGTCAAATGGCTGACGCCCGCGGGCGCCGAAATGACCGAAGCCGATTGGAATTTCCCCGACGGCCGCTATCTCTCCTACGTATTGGCGGACCCCGCCAACCACGCCGAACCGCTCTACATCGTTCTTAACGGCGCCGATCAGGCAGTGGAATTCACATTTCCGGACTGGCCAGGGATCGGTCGTTGGCAACGCGTGCTGGACAGCGCGTCGGCGCGGCTTGATTCGGCTTTTTTTCAACCGGCTGCAAAGTGCCGAGCGGCGGAGCGATCGGTACAGGCCTTTGCCGGCCGACCTTGAGGCCGGGCTGCGCCAGCGGACGTCCGGCGAAAGGCGGGAAGGTGTGTTCGTTCGGTTCGCCCCGGCAAGGTCTGTCGCCTCGCGCGTGCTGACCGGCCTGCCAATCATGCGATCATCCGACGCGCGAGCCGCGGGTGCCATGGCGGTCGCAGCGTAAAAATCATAGAATGGCGCGGTTTTCCGCCGGGTCGATGGGGGTCGATCACGACCGAAGCAAAGAGGTCGGTATTGCCGATCCTTCGTCCCCGCCTTGATATAAGGGGCGCGCCGCCGTCCGATGCCAGCAAAAACTGTTCTCGTGACCGGCGGTGCCGGCTTCATTGGCGCCAACTTCGTGCTGGACTGGCTTGGTCGCGGGCTCGGAACCGTGATCACTCTCGACAAACTGACCTATGCCGGCAATCGCGACAACCTTGCCTCTGTCGCAGGCAACCCGCGGCATGTCTTCGTTGAGGGCGATATCGGCGACACGACGCTGGTCACCCGACTGCTCGCCGCGCATCGCCCGGACGCGATCATCAACTTTGCTGCCGAATCGCATGTGGACCGCTCCATCCACGGACCGGGAGATTTCATCGCCACCAACATCGTCGGCACTTATCGCCTGCTTGAAGCCGTGCGCGCCCACCTGAAGAACCTCGATGACGTCGAGCGCAACACCTTCCGCTTCGTCCATGTCTCCACCGACGAGGTGTTTGGTGCACTTGAGGCGGCCGAACCCCCTTTCACCGAGACGCGCAGCTATCGACCTAACAGCCCCTACGCCGCCTCCAAAGCGGCGGCCGACCACCTGGTGCGCGCCTGGTACCAGACCTACGGCGTGCCTGCGATCATCACCAACTGCTCAAACAACTATGGGCCCTACCAGTTTCCAGAAAAGCTGATTCCTCTCACTATCCATCACGCGCTGGCGGGTTTTGCGCTGCCCCTCTACGGCGACGGACAGCAACGGCGTGATTGGCTCTATGTGGGCGACCACTGCGCCGCCCTTCGCCGTGTGCTCGAGCACGGCCGTCCGGGCGAGACCTACAATATCGGCGGCGGGAGCGAACGCACCAATCTTGAGGTGGTGCAGACGCTGTGCGACATCCTCGATGCGACGCGTCCGCGGCAGGATGGCCGTTCCTATCGCTGCCAAATCGCCTTTGTCGGCGATCGTCCTGGCCACGACCGACGCTATGCGATCGACAGCAGCAAGATCGAAGGGGAGCTTGGCTGGCGGCCCATGGAGAGCTTCGAGACCGGACTTGCCAAAACCGTGCGCTGGTATCTCGATAACGCAGCATGGGTCGAGCGCGCGACCGGGAGCGCCTTTCGCGACTGGGTGCAGACGAATTATTCGAAGCGGTGACGGCGCTGATGGCTGCGAAACTGACCGATCGCTCCGCTCACGCCGTGCGGCGCACGGAGCGGGGAACGCAAACCCTTGCCAGCGACAGCCGGAAGCGTAGTTTGCATCCTTGTGCGCGCGGCACGCACCCGGATCGCAGCCCGGTGGACCGGATCGAGCCATGACCGCGTCGGCTACATCACGCAAGGGGATCATTCTTGCCGGCGGTGCAGGCACCCGCCTGCATCCGGCGACCCTTGCCGTATCCAAGCAATTGCTGCCGATCTACGACAAGCCGATGATCTATTATCCGCTGTCGACCCTCATGCTGTCCGATATTCGAGAGATCTTGGTCATTTCCACGCCGCAGGACACGGAACGCTTTCGACAGCTCCTCGGCGATGGTAGCCAGTGGGGGCTCACCTTCTCCTACGCGGTGCAGCCCTCGCCTGACGGACTGGCGCAGGCCCTCCTCATCGGGGCCGATTTCATTGGAAGAGACGAGGTCACGCTGATTCTCGGCGACAACATCCATTACGGCCATGGGCTGCCGGCTCTGCTCACGCGTGCCGCGGCGCGTCGGCAAGGCGCAACGGTTTTTGCCTACCGGGTGCAGGACCCCGACCGTTACGGCGTCGTTGAGCTCGTCGACGGTCGGCCGGTAGCGCTCGCGGAAAAGCCGGTGCGGCCGCGATCGCACCATGCGGTGACCGGGCTCTATTATTTCGACAACGACGCCGTCGGCATCGCCCGCACGCTCAAACCGTCGGGCCGCGGCGAGCTGGAGATTACCGATGTCAACCTCGCTTATCTTAAGGCGGGTCGGCTCCACGTCGAGATTCTCGGCCGCGGCTATGCGTGGTTTGACGCCGGCACGCACGAATCGATCCTGGAGGCGAGCCACTTCGTCGCCTCGATCGAAAACCGGCAGGGGCTCAAGGTCGCTTGCCCAGAGGAGATCGCGCTGAACAAAGGTTGGATCGACGCGGGACAGGTTGAACGCTACGCCGCCGCCATGATCAAGACGAACTACGGCCGCTATCTCCAGCAGCTCGTCGAGGAGGCTCGGAGACGTTGACACGTCATGCCGCAATCAAAGTGCGATCGCTCCTGTGAACGACAGACTGACGTTCCCTTGATGAGGTGTGGGAAGGTATGGCGCTTCGGCCCCTTTACGCGGGGCTACGACGCGCAAATCGCAGAGATCACGCGACCGCCCGGAAGGGACGGAAGGACGGATTAGCGCCATGCGATGCGAACACGACCGGGTACTTCCCGAGGTGCTAATTTTGACCGCCCGGAAGGGACGGAAGGACGGATTAGCGCCATGCGATGCGAACACGACCGGGTACTTCCCGAGGTGCTAATTTTTACGCCCGACGTGGCGACTGACGCGCGGGGATTCTTCTTCGAGAGTTTCAACCGCCGGCGGTTTGAGCAGGCGACCGGGCGGAGCGGCGATTTCGTGCACGACAACCAGTCGCATTCCGCCAGGGGCGTGCTACGTGGGCTGCACTACCAGCTCGTCAAGCCGCAGGGAAAGCTCGTGCGTGCATTGTCCGGAGAGATTTTCGACGTGGCGGTCGACCTGCGCCGACGCTCTCCCACTTTCGGTCGGTGGACGGGAGTCGTGCTTTCGGCCGAGAACCGCAGGCAAATGTGGATACCCGAAGGCTTCGCGCACGGTTTTCTGGTGTTGAGCGAATGGGCGGACGTGTTCTACAAGGTCACCGACGACTATGCACCGCAGCACGAGCGCACGGTGATTTGGAACGATCCGACGCTTGCCATCGCTTGGCCGATCAAGGATCAGCCGATACTCTCCGACAAGGATAGGCAGGGCATGCCACTTGCCGCGGCGGAGGTATTCGCTTGAAACGCGCGGTCGACTGACCCTCCCATGCGGCTCGTCATCATCGGTGCAGATGGACAGGTTGGTTGGGAGCTTCGGAAGAGCCTCGCCACGCTCGGCGAGGTGGTGGCGCTAAACCGCGCGCAGTGCGATCTCACGCGCCCGGCCGAGGCAGCGCGTATCGTGACGGAAACCAAGCCCGGAGTGATCGTCAATGCTGCCGCGTACACGGCGGTCGACGCGGCCGAGCGTGAGGAGGCGCTTGCAACGCTGGTCAACGCGACGGCCGTGGGTGAACTCGCTGCGGCCGCATGTCGAATCGGCGCGCTCTTCATTCACTATTCGACCGATTACGTCTTCGACGGAACCAAGCTCCAGCCCTACACGGAAGACGACCGTCCGAACCCCCTCAACGCCTATGGCCGCAGCAAACTCGCGGGCGAACGCGCGGTCGAGCAAAGTGGTGGCGACTATCTCGTCCTGCGCACGAGCTGGGTTTATGCCGTACGCGGCCAAAACTTCCTCAACACGGTCCTCCGCCTTGCGCGCGAGGGTGCATCCTTGCGGGTCGTCGACGACCAGATCGGCGCGCCCACCTGGGCCCGCCAGCTTGCCGACGCGACCGCCGTGATTGCGCGGCGGGCCATCGAAGAGCGCGGGCACGGCCGCTTTACACCCGGTATATTTCACCTGACGGCCTCTGGCGCGACGAGCTGGTTCCACTTCGCCTCCGCGATTGTGAGGGAGGCGATGCGGGCCGGCGTGATCGTGCGGCCACCCGCGGTTCGCCCGATCGCCAGCGCGGACTACCCTACGATCGCCGCGCGGCCGAAGAACAGCCGGCTAGCTTCGGACCGCGCGCGCCACCGGTTCGGCGTAACGATCGGCGATTGGCGACCGGCATTGGTGGCCTGCCTGGGAGAAGCGATCGGATCGCCGCCCGCCAGGCAATGAGCGAGGCGCAAGTTTAGCCAATCGGCACGTGCAGCGCCGTGTGTGCGTGCGTGGTGGAAAAATGGGTTCCATCGCGGGTCTCAGCCGCCATCCGTGTCGGAATCGACAACGTCCCGATCCCAATATGATACAATGAACCTGAACCGTTTAGGTCAGACGCGTGTCGCTGGCGGTCCCGACAGGAGTCGAACCTGTGACCTTCGGTTTAGGAAACCGCTGCTCTATCCAGCTGAGCTACGGGACCGATGCTGAATCGCACGCGCTTGTTGACCAGCTTATTATAGCACGCGGGGACGGAATCAACCGTCCGTTCGCGTCAAATCCTGATGTCGCGTTGCCGGCAAAAGCGAGCGAAGAAACACGCCACGAAGCGCGGAACGCGGGGCGATATTGCGTCGCGCGCCGAATGGCGTTGGTGAGGCCGACCTGCGCTCCGGCGAAGGAGACACGGCCTTCGGAGATGACCATGCATCACGAAAGTGACGGGCAAGCAGGCCGATGCGATCCAAACGGCGCGCGCTTTGGCTCCCGTGACGCGTGCAATGGCGCTTGCATATACTGGACGGCGAGGATCCTTGTCCTTGCCGCCTGCCTGGCGACGCATGCAATAGCTGCCGACGCCCAGGACAAGTGCAAGCCTACCGTTATCGACACTGCGCGGGTTCACGCGGTACGCGACGGCCGTACCCTCATGCTCGATGACGGCCGCGAACTGCGCCTTGCCGCGATCGAAGTCGCGCCCGCAAGCCGTGCGGTTCTCGCGGAACTGGTGCGAAACCGCACGCTGAAGCTTGCACCACTCGGCGCCGGACGAGACCGCTACGGACGAATCGTCGCTTTTGCCTATGCCGGCGACGATCCGGAGACACTGCAGTATCGGCTCATTGCCGATGGTGCCGCGCGGGTCGCCGCGCATGTTGGCGATCCCGTCTGTGCGGCGTTTCTCCTTGCAGCCGAAGCGCGGGCACGCAGCCAGCGCCTCGGGATCTGGTCAGACCCAGGTTTCGCCCCGCTTGCGGCGGACGACCTGCCGCGCCTGCAGGCGCTCGCGGGCCACTTCGTTCTGGTCGAGGGCAAGATCTTGTCGGTGCACCCGAGCGGATCCACTATATATTTGAATTTCGGGGATCGATGGACGCGCGATTTCTCCGTGTTGATTCCCCGGCGTGGGGAGCGCAATTTCATGGCTGCCGGTCTCGCGCCTGCCACATTCAAGGACCGGCGGGTGCGGGTCCGCGGCTGGCTCGATCTGAGGGGCGGCCCGCTGATCGAGGTGGACAGTCCTGAACAGATCGAACTGATCGATTAGCACGATGGGCGCAAAGGTCACGTCATCATCCACTTGGCGGACAGGCACGCTGCTCGTCGCGCTCGCCTTGGCGCTTGCCGCCTGCGCCGCGCTCCCGGATACGCAGCATGCCAGCCTGCCGATGCCGCAGCCGAACCAGGCCGAGCTGGCTTCGCCGGTCGAGCGTGAGCACCAGCGCATCCTCGCCGCCTATGGCGGGGCCTATGTGAACGAGCGCCTGCAGCAAATGCTCGAGTCCACTGTGGCGCGGCTGGTCGCAGCGTCCGAGCGCCCAGGGTTCAAATACAGGGTGACGATTCTTAATTCACCGGCCATCAACGCGTTCGCGCTGCCGGACGGGCGTCTATATGTCACCCGTGGTCTGATCGCGCTCGCCAACGACAAGTCCGAGCTCGCCTCCGTCCTGGCGCATGAGATGGGCCACGTGATTGCACGCCATGCGGAGATCCGCGAGGAGCAGGCGCGCGAGGCGGCGATCGCCAGCCGTACCATCGCCGATGTGGTAAAGGATCCGCAGATGAGTGCGCTCGCGCTCGCGAAGTCGAAGCTGACGCTCGCCACATTTTCTCGCGCCCAGGAGTTCGAAGCCGATGGCATCGGCGTCGGCATCATCGCGCGAGCCGGATTCGATCCTTACGGAGCAGCGCGCATGCTCACGGATCTGCAGCGTAATGCCGAGTTGCAATCGTCCGGGTCAAGCAGCGACGTGCGCACCGTCGACTTCCTTTCCACACATCCCGCAACCCCGGAGCGCGTGAAGAATGCACTCGCCAATGCCCGCCAGTTCGCCGCGCCCGGAAATGGCGAGCGCGACCGTGCCGAATATCTTGCCGATCTGGAGGGCCTGGTTTACGGCGAGGATCCGAGCGAAGGCTTCGTGCGCGGCCGCCGCTTTGTGCATGGCAAGCTCGGTTTCTCCTTCATGGCGCCGCCAGGCTTCACGCTCGACAACACCACACAGGCCGTGCTCGGTCTCAAGGACGGCGGGCGCGAGGCTCTGCGCCTGGACTCGGTGAGCGTCCCGGCGGAACAACCCCTCACCGACTACCTCATGTCAGGCTGGATGGAGCATGTTGACCCTGCGAGCGTGCATGCATTGACGATCAACGGCTTCCCGGCCGCAACCGCTACCGCCGTCGGCAAGGACTGGTCGTTCCGTCTTTATGTGGTGCGGTTCGGAAGTGATGTGTACCGCTTCATCTTCGCGGCCAAAGCCATGACGCCGCAAGTCGACCGCTCCTTCCGCGAGTCGGTCGAGAGCTTCCGCCGCATGAGCTTGAAGGAAGCAGCGCAGGTACGCCCGCCGCACATCAAGATCGTCACCGTCGGCTCCGACGACACCGTACAGTCACTCGCACATCGGATGGCGGTGGGCGATCACAAACTCGAAAGATTCCTAACGCTCAACGGCCTCGACGCGCATGATCAGCTGAAGCCCGGCACGCAGGTCAAGCTGGTGGTCGAATAGACCCACGACTGCGCCAACATACACACGTGGACGTCATGGCGCGTTATTGTCAGCCTTCGCCCGCCTCGTAATTGATGGTGAACTCGCGCGGCACCTCGGGCCCCCAAAGATAGAATGAATCTTCGGGTTTGTGATCGCCTGCAGCCCATTGCTCGTTCTTCGGAATATAGTCGATATCGCACGAATATTCCGAGAAACTACCCCACGGATCGCGGACATAGTGGAAATAGTTCGAGCCGAGCACATGACGACCGAGGCCCCAGCCCTTGGTCCAGCCCTTGTCGGCCATACGCATGGCGCCAAGCCCGATGTCGTTGACGGAGGCGACGTCCCACGAGCAGTGGTGAAATCCCGGCGCGCTCGACTTGACGAGCGCAAGCAGGTGATGGTCGCTGCCATGGATGCCGTGCAGGAAGGCGACGATGTCCGATGCCTTGTCCGACAGACGCAGGCCCAGATTGCGCTGGTAGAAATCGATCGAGGCGGCAACGTCGCGGGTGAAAAGCAGCACGTGCGAAAGCCGCCTCGGCCGCACCGGCGGCGCCTTCTCCCGCGTGGTGGCACCCGCCTTTCCCGGCCCGACACTGATCCACTCGCTGTCCGATTTGCGGTCAGGAGATACCTTCGGTCCGACCTTGACTTCGATGAGCACGCCCTCGTGGTTACGGAACCAGAATCCATTGCTCTCGAAGCCCGGCGGCGGATCAATAAGCTTGATGCCATTGCCCTCGATACGCGCCTTCAGCCGGGCAATGTCCTCGGCGAAACAACCGAACGACAGGTGATGCAAGGCCTTGCGGCTCGCGCCCTCGACGATCAGACCCCAGCGGTGATCATGGCCGAAGGTCTTGAGCTCTAGCGTATTGCCGTTGGCGCGCACATCGAGCCCGAAATTTCCGTAAAAATCCTGGGCCACCGAGGCATCCGGCACCGCGAGCACGAACCGGTCGAGCGAGTGGACACCGAGCGCGTCGCGTTCGGTCGTCGGGGCGACATAGCCACGAATGGCGGTCATCGTTTGCGTCCTGCGTTAGCGCCAATACGTGGCGACTATCTAATCCGGCGCAGACCTCAGGGGCAAGGCTGATTTGCGTGTCCGGAGGAATCCTCAAAGCGTCTCGGCGAAGGCGACCATCCGCTTGCGTTGGTCGGGATCCGGGAGCGGCCCGTGCATGGCGCCCAGATTGTCGATCATATGAGACGCGTTGGCGGTGCCAGGAATGACGGCGGTCACGCGCGGATCGCTCAGGAGATATTTGAGAAAGAATTGCGCCCAGCTTGATGCGAAGTTGCGTGCCCATCCGGGAATTTCCTTGCCGCGCACCGCACGGAACAAACGTGCGCGACCGAACGGCAAGGCTGTCAACACGCCTGCCTTTACCTCCGCGGCGAGCGGCAGAATCCTCCGTTCGGCCAAACGGTTGTCGAGCGAATAGTCGATCTGCACGAAATCAGGCTTTTCGCGCTTGAGCACGGCCTCGACCGCCGGATAATCGCTGTGGAAGGTCGAGGTAATACCGATATAACGGCATAAGCCCTGCGCCTTCCACTCTCTGAAACGGGCAAGCGATTGGTGCGGGTCGGCGACGTTGTGTAGCTGCATGAGATCGACCTTCTCGGTCTTGAGCCGCGCAAGAGAACGCTTGAATTCGGCAAGGTCGGGAGCCTCGGACTTCGTCGCAATGAAGACCTTGTCGCGCAAACCTTCGGAAGCGATCACGTCTCCCAAGACAACTTCGGCGTCGCCGTAGGTTGACGCGGTGTCAATCAGCCGCCCGCCATTTCCCACAAGTGCATGCAGGACGGACGCCGCCTTCTGCTTGGTCGCCATGTCGGCGGAATTGAATACTCCGGCCGTGCCCACACCGACGGCCGGGAGGATCTCGCCGCTCGAGGGGATTGCGCGGGCGATGGAGTCGCGGCTCTCTGCGAACACCGGCCCCGCGGCCACAACCGAGCCTGCCAACATCGCGAAGGTCCGTCGCGTCATGTAGATATTCATGTCACGTCCTCATTCATTGCGGTCGTCGCGAGCTTTGCCGCGCGCCGTTCCTGCGCCCGACCAAGGCCAAGCGAAAGCGCAACCCACCCGAGGACAACCGGCAGGGACGCAAGTGCAATTGCGCCGAGTTTCCATCCCAATGCCTGCAGGCTGTCGAACACCCAGCCATATAGGGCGTCCGAACCGCGATAGATGACGACGTCAATCAGATTCTTCGCCTTGTACTTTTCCTCGCGCATCATCACCGTGAAGAAAACCTGCCGCGCCGGATTGGCGATAGCAAAATTCATCCAGCGCTGTGCAACCTGGACGACCAGAACCGTTGCGAGCGTCGGGAACAGGAACAATGTCGCGAATCCTACAAGATATACTGCCGGAAGCGCACCCGCTGCGGCGCCCGAGCCCAGTCGCTTAAGCAGGCGGCCCGTGGCGAAAACCTGCGTGAGCAGCGTAAGCAGGTTGACCGCCAGATCGACGCCGGCAAACAGACGGGTCTGGGTTGCGGCGCCATGTACGGTCGCCGCCACGATGTGGGCCTGCTCGAAATAGAGGGTGGTCGCGCCAAAGGACAGCAGGCTGACCCAAAGGCCGACGCCGGCAAGATAGGGAGAGCGGACGAGTTCCGGGACGGCGGCGAACGCGCTGCCGCCGATGCGCTCCTGTGTGCGCGCCGTGACCGGCTGTGCGGTTGCGACCCGTTCGAGGCGGTGCACGCAGAAGACAGCCAATTCAAGAAGAATTGCCGCCGGAATCAGCAAATTTGTCGGTCCCAGGGGTCCTGACAGCCCAATCGTAAGCAGTGGACCCAGCAACGCACCCGCGGTCCCGCCGGCACCAATAAAACCGAACAACCGCTTGCCCTGCTCGGCATCGAAAAGATCCGCCATGAACGACCAGAACACGGCGACCGCAAACAGGTTGAACACGCTTACCCAGACGAAGAAGATCCGCGCGACGGTCGCCACCTCGACGCCGAGAACGAGCAGCAGCCAGAACAGCCCGAGATTGCCGACAAAGAAATGATAGACAATGGGGATGAACCGCGAGCGCGGCAATTTAGCCACCAAGGCCCCGTAGAGCGGTTGGGCAATCAGCAGAGCGACAAACGTTGCGGTGAAAAGCCAGGGAAGGTTCCTCACCCCACCGGCGATCCCCATTTGATCGCGCAGCGGCCGCAGCACATAATATCCGGCAAGCAGGGTGAAAAAATAGGCGAACGACCATAGGGCCGCCGTGCGTTCCCGCGGCGTTGCCGGTGCGGCCCCCGCCACCCAGCGCTGCAGCGCGCTCATTGCGCCAAGTTCAGCTTCTGCCTGAGCTCATCGGCGCTCACCGGCTGGCCATAGCCTGGATTGCCGCGCTGAAAACGCCGCGCGTCCACAAGCTTACCCACGACGACCGGATCGAATCCTGCATCGCGCACGAGCGCTGCGGCGACCTGTACCGCTTCCGGATCATCGCCGGCGATGGGGATTGCGAGCCGTGGCGGGGGCCGATTCGCCTCGCGCGCAAAGATCGCGTACGACATCGTATTGAATGCGCGTACCAGGCGTGTGCCGGCCAGATATTTCTGCGATGTGACGCCGATTCCGTTTTGTTCGACTTCGTCGGCAATGGCGCCGTCGCGCGCGGCAAC
>Ga0209061_1004319_pt1 | contig 13831 bp, 17 predicted proteins | sample Coa_R1_10_FD_187157 | JGI IMG/M metagenome (GOLD analysis project Ga0209061, IMG submission 187157) | Surface soil microbial communities from Centralia Pennsylvania, which are recovering from an underground coalmine fire - Coalmine... | ecosystem: Environmental > Terrestrial > Soil >...
GGACTGCCCACCGGAACACCCCAGGAAGCCCTCGACACCGCCTGCACCGTCCACCTCGCCGGCCCCGGCCACGAACCCGGCGACTGAACCCCCGACGAACTTACGGAGCTACCCACTTAGCGGCCCCCCTGCCGGCGCCCGGTGCCGCGGCTGACGGCGCGAGCAGCGGGAAACGGAGCGATCCGCGCACGTCCGTTTCGCGGCCTGCACGGCGGGTAGCCGCAGGAGCTTATCACCAACTGCGAGATAGCTGTAAAGCCCTGACAGAGCTGTCCGCGCCCCGCCGGCACGGCATGTGCCAGCGCAGTCAGCGGGGCGTGCCTGTGGCGGAGGGGTGCGTGCCGGCAGCGGCACGGCAGCCGGGAAGGAGTGACCATGAAGGGCGGCGCACAGGCTGCTCTCGCCATCGGCGTGGGATACCTGCTTGGCAGGCGGCGCAAGATGCGGCTGGCGGCCATGCTGGCCATCGGGGCGGCTGCCGGAGGGGTCGGCCCAGGCGGCGCGGTGCTTCGCCGCGGCGCGAAGGCCCTCGGCTCCACCCAGGCGCTCGGCAAGCTTTCCCCTCAGCTCGGCGATCTGGCCCAGACCGTTCGCGATGACCTGCTCGACGCCGGCAAGGCCGCCGCTGCGGCGGCCATCACCAGCAAGATCGACTCGCTGAGCAACTCGCTGCACGAGCGGGCCGAGACCCTGCGGAACCCGCAGGCGGCAGCCGATGGGGTCGCCGAGACGCTGCGGCCCAAGCGGCGGAGTCCGCAGCGCGGGGAAGGCGACGGCGAGGAGCCGGAGGACTACGCGGCGGCCGGCGAGGAGCCGGAGGACTACGAGGCCGGCGAGGAACCCGAAGCGGATGAGGCCGACGAGGAACCCGAGGACTACGCGGCCGGCGAGGAACCCGAGGACTACGAGGCCGGCGCTGAGCCCGGACCGGGCCAGGCCGAAGGGCGGCCGCGGCGGCCGGCCGCGCGCGCGGCGGGCCGCGCCAGGTCCCAGGTACCCGGCCGTACCCGGTCCCCGATCGCCCGGCCACGGAGGTAGGCACCGATGACCGAGACCCTCAAAGAGCGGACCAGCGGGCCGATGAGCCGGCTGAGGGCCGAGGCCGCCGATTTCGTTGGCGCGCTCGGTACCCGGGCGCTGTCGTCGGTCCAGGAACGGATCCAGGGCACGACCGGGCGGCTGAGCGACTACGTGGAGGGCGGCGGCGGGCCCGGCCTGATGGCCGCGGTGACCGGGGCCAGGGACATGGCCCAGGGGAAGGGGCCTGCCCGCTCGCTGCTGGGGGCCGGGATAGCCGGCCTGAAGGAAAAGGTCCAGGGCATGTTCGGCAAGGGCGGCCAGGGCAGGGGCGGCAGGAAGCTCAAGCTGACCAACATCGTCGAATCCGTCGACGTGGGTGCGCCCATCCGCGTCGTGTACGACCAGTGGACTCAGTTCGCCGACTTCCCCAAGTTCATGAAGAAGGTGGAGAACGTCGACCAGGCCGACGACCAGAAGCTCAACTGGAAGGCACAGGTCTTCTGGTCGCACCGGACCTGGGAGGCCACGATCGTTGAGCAGGTGCCCGACAGCCACATCGTCTGGCGGTCCAAGGGCCCGAAGGGGCATGTTGACGGCGCGGTCTCCTTCCATGAGCTGGCGCCGAACCTGACCCGGGTGCTGCTGGTGCTCGAGTACCACCCGCAGGGCCTCTTCGAGCGCACCGGCAACGTCTGGCGTGCCCAGGGCCGACGGGCGCGCCTGGAGCTGAAGCACTTCCGGCGGCATGTCATGACCGAGGTGCTGCTGCACGCCGACGAGGTCGAAGGCTGGCGCGGCGAGATCAGGGACAGCGAGGTGGTCAAGGACCACGAGACGGCCGTGACCGAGGAGCAGGACGAGCGCGAACCCGGGGACGAGGAGCAGGACGACCGCGAACCCGGGGGAAACGACGAGTACGCCGGGGAACCGGACCGGGACGAGTACGCCGAGGCCCGGGAGTACGCCGGGGACGCCGGGCCGGGCGGGGCCGGGCACGCCGGGCCGGGCGGGGCCGGGCACGCCGGGCCGGGCGGGGCCGGGGAGGCCGGCGGGGCCGGGGAGGAGACGGCCGAGCCCGGCGAGCGGCAGGCCGCCGCCCGGCGGGGCCGGCCGGCCGGCGCAGCCGGCGCCTCGCGCGGCGGCAACGGGCGCGCTGAGCGGGCCGGCCGTACCGGGCGGGCGGGCGAGCGGCCGGCGCGCGCGGGCCGGAGGACCACGTCACAAGGAGGCCACGGCTGATGACAACGGCAATGCAGGCCGGCGGGGGTGGCGGGAGGCCGCAGCCATCGGGACTGGCCGACGTTATCGACACGATCCTGGACAAGGGCATGGTGATCGACGCCTACGTGCGGGTCTCGCTGGTCGGCATCGAGGTGCTCACCATCGACGCCCGGGTCGTCATCGCCAGCGTCGACACGTACCTGCGCTTCGCCGAGGCGGTCAACCGCCTGGACATCGCGCAGGACAAGGAGGGCCTGCCGGAACTGGTGGGCGACATGCAGCAAGGCGGAGCCAGGCACACGACCAAGGGGGTCCTGGAAGCCGCCGGAGACAAGCTCCGTGATTTCGCGGGCGAGGGCGATGACCGCCAGCGAGCCGGCGCGCGCCGCGCCCCCCGGGAGGAGGACTGACATGCCGGCGCCGACGGACACCAAGACCGGCTGCTACGTGTACGGGATCGTGCCCTGGGACGTGGAACTGACCGGGGACGCCCGCGGGATCAAGAACCGCGAGATCAAGCTGGTGCGCAGCGACGAGCTGGCTGCCATGGTCAGCGACATCGATATCTCCGGGCCGCTCGGCACGCCGGAGGACCTGCAGGCGCATGAGGAGATCCTCGACTCGACCGCCACCGCCGCACCGGTGCTGCCGCTTCGCTTCGGAGCGGTGCTGACCGACGAGGACGCGGTCGTGGCGGAACTGCTGCGGCCGCACCGCGACGAGTTCGTGCAGGCTCTGCAGGAACTCGACGGGCGGGTCCAGTACCTGGTCGGGGGACGCTACGCCGAGGACGCCCTCCTGGAGGAGATCCTGTCGGACAACCGCGAGGCGGCCGAGCTCCGCGAGGCGATCCGGGGCAGCGATCCCGACGCCACCAGGGAGCAGCGGATCCGGCTCGGCGAGATCGTCAGCAACGCGATCGAGGCCAAGCGCGAGGAAGACACCCGTACGCTGCTTGCGGCCGTGGAGGGCCACTGCGTGGCGTTGTCGGTCAGGGAGCCCACGCACGAGCTTGATGCCGCGAACGCGGCGTGCCTCACCGAGACCGGCGAGGAAGACGGCCTGCAACGCGCCGTCGCGGAGCTGGGGGAGAACTGGGACGGCCGGGTGGAGCTGCGCGTCCGCGGCCCGATGGCGCCCTGGGACTTCGTCGGTACCAGCGCCGGCCAGGCAACCCGGGCCTGACGATGGGCCTGCTGAAGCCGCTGCTCGGCTGGCCGCTGCTCCCGGTGCAGGGGGTCGTGCGCCTGGCTCAGCTGATCCAGCAGCAGGCCGAGCGGGAGCTGTACGACCCGGCCTCGGTCCGGCGTGAGCTCGAGCAGATCCAGCGGGCGCTGGAATGCGGGGAGATCTCCGAGGCGGAGGCGGCCCAAGCGGAGCAGGAGGCCGCCACCCGCTTCACCCAGCGCCTGGGGAGCCGGAAAGCATACGCAGACACTGGTGAGGACTGAGCTGGCATGGCAGAAACCCGAAGGGCCCGCGGCCCCGGCGGCGAACCACCGGTCGCCCCGCGGCGGCGGGAGGCACCGCGGGCGGTGCGGCGCAGGATGCCGGAGGCCGCGGACGCCGGCGAACCCGAGCCCGCCGACGAGGACACGCCGGAACCCGCCGACGAGCCGTCAGCCGACGGCGCGGCAGGCGGCAGGCGGCGGGCGGCGGGACCGGACGAGCGCCCGGCGCGCCGGGGCGGGTCCGCCATGACCGCCCGCCAGGCAGCCGAGGCCGCCTGGCGGCAGATCGCCGAGTTCACCAGCAAGCCGGTGGAAGGCATCACCGAGGTACAGCGGGCCGACGACGGATGGCTGGTGGGCGTGGAGGTCGTCGAGGATCGCCGGATCCCCTCCTCCGCCGACATCCTCGCCAGCTACCGGACGGCCCTCGACGCGGACGGCGAGCTGGTGTCGTACCGGAGGGTCAGGAGGTACGCCCGCGGCCGCGGAGACGACGGTGAGGGATCGTGAGATGACATCGGGAAGCCTGATCGGTCCTGCGCCGGGGACCGGGCAAGGAGCCGGCCTCGGCGCCGGCCAGCCGGCCAACCTCGGCGACATCCTGGAGCGAGTGCTGGACAAGGGCCTGGTGATCGCGGGTGACATCCGGGTCAACCTGCTCGATATCGAGCTGCTGACGATCAAGCTGCGCCTGGTGATCGCATCGCTCGACACGGCCAGGCAGGTCGGCATCGACTGGTGGGAGAGCGATCCCTGGCTGAACGCGGGCGCGGCGAGCGGCGACGGCAGGCGGTCGCGCCGGGAGCTTGCGGATCTCGAGCAGGAAAACCGCCGCCTCGCGGACCGCGTCCGGGAACTGGAGGCGGGCGGGAACGCGGCCGCCGCCGCGGAGCGGGGGGTGCGCAGCCGTGACTGAGCCACCCGGTGTCTGGCTGTACGCCGTCGCCGAAGGCGTGGACACCGCGATCCTGGCCGGGCTGGCCGGCGTCGGCGGCAGCGCCGTCCGCGCCGTCGCGGCCGGCGGCCTGACGGCGGTCGCCTCGGACGTGGACCTGGCGCAGTACGGCGAGACGGCGCTGGAGCGCAACCTGGAAGACCTGGACTGGCTCGCCGCCACGGCCAGGGCGCACCACCGCGTCATCGACGCGGTGGCCCGGCACCGGGCCGTGGTGCCGATGCGGCTGGCCACCGTCTACAGCGGCGACGCCGCCGTAGCCACGATGCTCACCGCGCAGGCCGCCTCCTTCCGGCGGACCCTGGACCGCCTGGGTACCCGCAAGGAGTGGGGCGTCAAGGCCCACCTGGCCGGCCGGCCGGAGCCGGAACCGGCCGCGGGACAGCCCGGTCCCGGCTCCGGGGCAGCTTACCTGCGGCGGCGGCAGCAGCAGCTCGACGCGCAGCGGGACGGCCGCCGCGACGCGGCGGCCAGCGCGCGCGCCGTCCATGCCGAGCTCTCCGGGCACGCGGCCGCTAGCTGCTGCCACCCGCCGCAGCTGCCGCAGCTTTCCGGCGAGCGCGCGGTCATGGTGCTGAACGCCGCGTACCTGCTGGACGCCGGCAGCGCCGGGGACTTCGAGCGGGCGGTGACGGGGCTGGCGGCTCGCCACCCGCACATCCGCCTTGAGCTGACCGGCCCGTGGCCGCCCTACTCGTTCGCCAGCACGCAGGAGCCACCCGGATGAGCGCCGAGCTTGCCGCGCACGCGCGGCGGGGCGGGACGGCGCACGCGCGGCGGGGCGCGGACGCGCACGGCGGCGCCGGGCGGGTGGCGCTCGTGGACCTGCTCGACCGGGTGCTCGCCGGCGGCGTGGTGCTGGCCGGCGACGTCACGCTGGCCATCGCCGACGTGGACCTGGTCACGGTATCGCTGCGTGCCCTGGTGACGTCGGCCAGCGCGCTGGCCGGGCCGGAGGACCGCGGCCATGCGGTGACCCCCGGCGCGGAGCGCGCGCGGTGACCGCCGGCGCGTGCCCCGGCTGCGGCCGGCCCGCCCGGCCGCGGGCCGGACGGGGGCCTGCCGCTGCCGCCCGGCAGCGCATCGACGCCGACCCGGAGTCCGCCGAGCGCGGGCTGGCGGGCCTGGTGCTCACGGTGGTGGAGCTGCTGCGTCAGCTCATGGAACGGCAAGCGCTGCGCCGGGTCGAGTCCGGCACCCTGACCGACGACCAGGTGGAGGAGATCGGGCTGACGCTGATGGCGCTGGAGCGCCGGATGGCCGAGCTCACCGAGCACTTCGGCCTGGCACCCGAGGACCTCAACCTCGACCTCGGCCCGCTCGGGACGCTGCTGCCGGACCGCCGGGCATAGCCCGGCTGCGGGGATGCCGTCGTCTTACCTGCCGAACGCGTCGCGGACGTTCCTGGCCGCGTCCTTCGCCTGCTCGCCGACCTGGCGGGCGGCGCCGCCCATCCGCTCTTCCCTGCCCTTGACCTCGAGGTAGGGATCACCCGTCGCGCGGCCCAGGTCCTCCTTCGCCCGGCCCCTGCCCATGCGGAACTTGTTGCGGATCTTGCCGGCGAAGCCCATCGCTGCCTCCTGATCTGGTGGTCAGCAAACACTGCCCAGATCGCCGCGGACTATGCGCCGGCCCCGGTCCCGGCCGGCGGGCGCCGCGGGCTGCCGCAGCCAAATTGCGGCTATCACCGCTGGTAGGGCGGGTTTCCGGGTTACGCTGGACATGCCGGGTACGTGAGGCGGTGCGTGATGGGTAAGGCCCGATGACTGCGGGATGGGCGCCATCGCGGCACGTCGCCCTGGACGGTGCGGTGAACGTGCGCGACATCGGCGGCTACCGGAGCGCCTACGGGCTTGAGGTCAGGCGCGGCCGGCTGTTCCGCGGCGACGCGCTCAGCCAGCTCACCGCGGCGGACGTGGCACGGCTGGCTACGCTCGGGCTGTGCACGGTCATCGACTTCCGCACCCCCGGCGAGGTGCTGCTCGGCGGCGCGGACCGGCTGCCGTACGGCGTCGAGCTCGTCGCCCTGCCGGTCAGCGGCGGGGACCTCGGCTCGGTGTACGAGCTCATCGCCAGCGGCGACCACGAGCGCCAGCACCGGGCGCTCGGCGAGGGGCGCGCGGCGTCGCTCATGGTCGAGATCAGCCGCGGGTTCGTGGCGGATCCGCGGCAGCGGGAGGCGTTCGGCGCCGCGTTCCGGCTGCTGTGCTCGCCCGGGCGGCTCCCGCTGCTGTTCCACTGCTCCGGCGGCAGGGACCGGGCCGGGTGGATGACCGCGATCGTGCTCACCGCGCTCGGCGTGCCGCGTGAACTGGTGCTGCGCGACTACCTGCTGTCGAACGACTTCCACCGCACCGGGTACACCAAGCTCCGCTTCGACCTGGTCAAGACCGGCATGGTCCGCGATCCGGACCTGCTGCGGCCGATCCTCGAGCAGAGCCCGACGTACCTGGCCGCGGCGTTCGAGGAGGCGGACCGCAGGTACGGGTCGTTCGGCCGGTTCCTCGCCGACGGGCTCGAGGTCAGCCAGGCGATGCTGGCCGAGGTGCGCGACCGGCTGCTGCGCCGGCCCCGCGGGCCGTACGGGGCCCGCGGACCGGCACGGCCGGAGCCGGTCTCGCGGCTGCCGCCGGCCGCCGGCGCCGGCCCGGGCTGAGACGGCGCGGCCGCCGCGGGACCAAGGCTGGACCAGGATGCCAGCCGGGACGCTCGGATGGCATGTCTCCGGAGGGTAGGCTGGCAGGCCCGGCTCGGGAATCTCCGAACGATCCCGGCCGGCCGCGCGTTTGGATAGAGCCGCGCGTTTGGGATAGATAGGTGCCGGACAACCCTGATACTGGAATCTCCGGTACGCCGAGCACGGCAGGGGCTGGGACATGATCGTCGCGGATCGCGGGGAGATGGCGATGGCCGCCGCGCTGGCGGTCTTGTCATGAGCTCCGGCCCGACGCGCCCCCTGCCCGCCTGGCGGCAGGCGCAGGACCCGCCGCGGCCCCGGGTGCCGGGGGCCCGCGCGCGCCGGCGCCGCCGGGGCCCGCTCACCGCCGTGATCACGCTGGCCGTGCTCGTGGCGCTGCTGGTGGCCAGCGACCGGGTCGCCAACGCGGTCGCGGAGAACGTGATGGCAAGCAAGATCCAGTCCTCCCTCGGCCTGTCCGGCAAGCCCGCCGTGACCATCGAGGGCTTCCCGTTCTGGACCCAGCTAGCCGCCCGCGACTTCCGCGCCGTGGACATCGCCGCCAGCAACGAGACCGTCGACGCCGCCGGCGCGGGCGGGGTCCCGCTGCAGATCGCCAGCCTGAGCGCCACGCTGCACGGCATGCACATCCACGGGCGCACCAGCGTGACGATCGATCAGTTCAGTGCCGCGGCGCTGGTCACGTTCGCCGCGCTGGGCAGCGCCGGCGGCATCCCTCCCGGGATCACGCTGTCCGCCGACGGCCCGGACCGGGTGAAGGCCACCGTCAACGTGGCCGGCCTGTTCGGCGACTCGGCCGTGGCGCAGGTCAGCCCGGCGGGCGCCGACGCGATCAACGTCCGGGTGGTGGACGCGGGCGGCATACCGGCGTCGGCGCTCGGCACCCTGGCGGATTTCACGGTTCGCATCCCCAGGCTGCCGGCCGGGGTGTCGATCCAGGCCGTCAGCGTCACCCGGCAGGGCGTCCGCGTCACCGCCGCCGGCCACGACACCACGCTCAGCCAGTGACGGCAGCCGAGGGCAGGCTCCGCGGGCCGGCCCGGAGGATAGGCTCGCGGCTGATGCCGGCGACGTGTGTCTTCTGCGAGATCGCCCGCGGACAGCGGCCAGCGGTCGTGATCCTCCAGACCGAGCGGCTGGTCGCGTTCCTCGATCACCGGCCGCTGTTCCGCGGGCACACGCTGCTCGCGCCCAAGCAGCACGTGCGGCTGCTCAGCGACCTGCCGCCCGGGCAGGTGCCCGGGTTCTTCCGCACCGCGCAGCGGCTGGAGCGCGCGGTCGAGGACGGCCTCGGCGCCCAGGGCTCGATGATCCTGGTGAACAACGTGGTCAGCCAGTCGGTGCCGCACCTGCACCTGCACGTCATTCCCAGGAACTCCGGCGACGGCCTGCGGTTCTGGCTGGGCCCCCGGCAGCCCTACGACGATGCCCACCCCGCCGCCGCCTACGCGGAGAGGATCAGGGCTGCCCTGCCCGCCGACTAACCGGGAAGGTTCCCATGCCCGCCGAGCCTGACGACCTCAACCGCTTCGCGCGCGGCCTGTTCGCCCCGCTGCCGGGCAGGTACGACCGCCTGGCCGAGCTGCTGTCCTTCGGCCAGAACGGCCGGTGGCGGGCGGCCATGGTCGGCTGCATCCTGCCGGGGGGTGACGCTGCCGCCCCGGCACTGGTCCTCGACGTCGCCACGGGCACCGCGGGCGTCGCGCTGCAGATCGCCGCGCGGGGCGGGGGCAGGGTGGTCGGCCTTGACCTGACCGAGGAGATGCTGCGCCGGGCACAGGCCACGGTGAGGTCGGCCGGCGCGCGGCGCCGGGTCGCGCTGGTGGCGGGACGGGCCGAGCGGCTGCCCTTCCCCGACGCCTGCTTCGACGCGCTGACCTTCACCTACCTGCTCAGGTACGTGCGAGACCCGCAGTCCACGCTGGCCGAGCTCGCCCGGGTGCTCAGGCCCGGCGGCACCATGGCCAGCCTGGAATTCTGCGTGCCATCCGGGATGCTCACCCGGCCGGCCTGGCTCGCCTATACCCGGCTGGCGCTGCCGGCGGCGGGCCTGCTGCTGGGCGGGCGGCAGTGGCTGCGGGTCGGCCGCTTCCTGGGGCCGAGCATCTCCGGCCACTACCGCAGGTACCCGGTCGCCTGGACGGTGGAGGCCTGGCGGCGGGCCGGGCTGACCGGTGTGGGCGCCCGCGTCATGAGCCTCGGCGGCGGCCTGGTCATGTGGGGCACCCGTGGCGCCGGATGAGGCCGCCGGGGACCCACCCCGGCCTGCCTACTACGCGGCCCGGCCCGGCGGATGGCGGGACTGGTGGACGCTGCTGCACCCGCCGTACACCGGCTGGCACCTGTCCTACTCGGTCATCGGCGCCGCGCTGGCGCCGCGGGTGCAGGCGGGCCGCATGGTCGCGACCGTGCTCGCGTTCTTCCTCGCGGTCGGGCTCGCCGCGCACGCGCTGGACGAACTGCGCGGCCGCCCGCTGCGGACCCGGATCCCGTCCGGGGTGCTGGTGGCGGCGGTGGCGGCGGGCCTGCTCGGCGCGCTGGGGCTCGGCGTGGCGGGGGTATCGCGGGTCGGCTGGACGCTGATCCCGTTCATGGCGGCCGGCCCGGTCCTGGTGATCGCGTACAACGCGGAGCTGTTCGGCGGCATCGTGCACACCGACTTCGGGTTCGCCGCCGCCTGGGGCGCCTTTCCGGTGCTGACCGGCTACACCGCGCAGGCCGGCACGCTCGCGCCTGCCGCGGTCCTCGCCGCGGCCGGGGCGTTCGCGCTGTCGGCGGCCCAGCGCCGGCTCAGCACCCCGGCACGCACCATCCGGCGCCGGGCCACCCGCGTGCAGGGCAGCATCACCTTCGGCGATGGCCGCACGGTGCCCGTCACCGCCGACAGCCTGATCCTGCCGATGGAGCGGGCGCTGCGCGCGGCATCGTGGGCCATCATGCTGCTGGCCGCCGCGGTGGCGGTGGCCAGGCTGACCTGAGTCACTGATGGTACGAATTCGGATAAACGCCCCATTTAACAATAAAAGCGAGTGATCGGAACTCCCGCCTGAACTCGCTGTCCGTAGCCCATAATTGACAGGAGCGCACCAGCGTTTGCCATCGGGAGACCGCACATGACATCCGGCACGCCGGCGAGGGGCAGCGCGTTGGGGCCCGGCGCCTCGGGGAGCCCGGGGGCCGGCGCCCCGCCGGACCGCGCCCCGGCGCCCCATGGCCGCCAGGCCCCGGGGGTCTCCGGCAACGGCAGCGGCCGCGCGCCCGTCGTCGCGGTGGCCGCAGGCGAGCTCGCCGGCGCCGCCGCGGGCCTCCCGGACGGCGCGGCCGCCGCTGAGCACCCGGCACCGGCCCCGTCGGTGCGGATGCTCATCCTCGGCATCGACTACGACGGGCGCATCGTGCAGCACGACCGCAACGCGCCGCAGATCCTCGCGCGGGAGCCGGACGAACTGCTCGGCGCCCACCTCGGCGACCTGGCGGCGGCCGGCCCGCCCGACAGGCAGCCCGACGGCGGCCCCGCGGTCGGCGCGCTGCTGGAGGCGATCCGCGCCGACCGCGAGGGCACCGCGATGCTGACCATCGCCAGCCGCGACGGCTTCCCGGCCGAGGCAGTGGTCACCGTCCACCCGATGCGGGCCACCGGGACCGGCCTTGCCGCGCTGGCCCTGCTGCGCATCCCCGCGCCGCCGGAGGAGCGGTTCGTCGACCCGGCGCTGATGCGCAAGCAGATGCTGCAGGACACCTTCACCAGGATCGGCGACTCGCTCGACATCGACCACGTGGCCCGGATGCTGATCGACGCGCTCGTGCCGCATTTCTGCAACGCGGCCGACCTGCTGGTGCTGGAGAGCCTGGCCGGCGACGACGAGTGGCCCGCCCACGGGCCCGAGGGCTCGCTGCCGCTGCGGCGGATCGTGCTGTCGCACGACCGCAACGACCCGGCCTGGGAGGCGGCGTTCCCCACCGGCGAGATCCTGCGCTACCCGGCGCGCACCCCGTACTTCCAGTGCATGGACACCGCGCGTCCGGTGCTGGAGCCGACCATCAGCGACGGCCAGGCCGCCAAGATCGCCAAGGCATGGCGGCGGCGGCCGGTGGCCAAGCTGCTGTCCGGCGCCTCCATGCTGATGCTGCCGCTGGTCGCGCGCGGCACCATGCTGGGGTTCTTCGCCTGCACCCGGCAGGCGGGGTTCCGCCGGTTCGACGCGTACGACGCCGAGATCGGCATGGACTTCGCGTCCCGCGCCGCCATGTTCATCGACAACGCCCGCCGTTACAGCCGGGAGCACACCACCGCGCTGACCCTGCAGCGGAGCATGCTGCCGACCGGGCTGTCCGCGCCGTCCTCGGTCGAGGTCAGGCACCGCTACCTGCCCGGCAGCAAGCTCATCGAGGTCGGCGGGGACTGGTACGAGTCGATCGCGCTGCCCGGCGGGCGCGTCGCGCTGGTGGTCGGCGACGTGGCCGGGCACGGCGTGCGCGCCGCCATCACCATGGGCCGGCTGCGCACCGCCATCCACACGCTGGCCATGCTCGAGCTGCCGCCCGCCGAGTCGCTGCAGCAGCTCGACGAGCTCATGCACACCCTCGGCGCGCGGGAGCCGCACTTCGCCACCTGCGCCTATGCCGTCTACGACGCGACCAGCGGCGAGTGCGAGGTCGCGGTGGCCGGCCACCTGCCGCCGCTGCTGGTGCACCCCGACGGCAGCAACGAGCTGCTCGACGTCCCGCCGTCCCCGCCGCTCGGCATCGGCGACGGCGAGGTGGAAAGCCGCCGGTTCCCGGTGGCGGACGGCAGCCTGTTCGTGCTGTACACCGACGGCCTGGTGGAGAACAGGGACAGGGACATCAGCGACGGGCTGGACCGGCTGCGCGGCATCTTCGGGCCGGACTCGCCCACCGCGCCGCTGGAGGACCTGTGCAAGGCCACGCTCGACGGGGTGTACTCCGACCAGCAGCGCGACGACATCGCGGTGCTGATCGCGCGGCTGCGGCGGCTGCCCGAGGACCGCTACGCCTCGTGGACGCTGGCGCCCAGGCTGACCTCGGTGCGGCAGGCGCGTTCCGTGCTCGCCGAGCCGATGACCCGCTGGGGCCTGCAGGAGCTGATCCCGACCACGGAACTGCTGGTCTCCGAGCTGGTGACCAACGCGGTCAAGTACTCGCGCGGCGAGATCACCGTCCGGCTCGTCAACGAGAGGGCGCTGGTCTGCGAGGTCATGGACACCTCGGCGGCGCTGCCCAGGCCGCGCCAGACCGGCGGCGAGGACGAGAGCGGGCGCGGCCTGCAGGTCGTGCGCCAGCTCGCCAAGCGCTGGGGGGCGCGCCGGACCGCCTCCGGCAAGGTCGTCTGGTGCGAGCAGCAGCTGCCGGGCAGCCCGGCCGAGCCGGACCTGCAGCCGCTGCACTGATCACTCGACCGTGACGCTCTTGGCCAGGTTCCGCGGCTTGTCGATGTCCCGGCCCAGGACGGCGGCGATGTGGTAGGCCAGCAGCTGCAGCGGGATGTTGAGCAGCAGCGGCTCCAGCTCCGGCTCGGCGCGCGGGATGCGGATGACCGCGTCGGCCGCCAGCGGCTGCGCCGCGCTGGTGACCGCGATGACCGGGCCGCCGCGCGCCCTGATCTGCTCGATCGTGGAGACGTTCTTCGGCAGCAGCTCGTCGGCCGGGACGATGACCACGCTCGGCATGGCCGAGTTGATCAGGGCCAGCGGGCCGTGCTTGAGCTCGGCGGCCTGGTAGGCCTCGGCGTGCACGTAGGAGACCTCCTTGAGCTTCTGCGCGCCCTCGCGGGCCACCGGCCAGCCGCGGACCCGGCCGACGAAGAACATGTGCTCCGCAGCGGCGAACCGGCGCGCCACCCCGGCGACGTGCGCCTCGTCGGCCAGGATCTCCTCGATCTGCCCGGGCAGCGCGCGCAGGCCGGCCACGATCCGCTGGCCGGCCGCCGCGGACAGGTCGCGGACCCGGCCCAGCAGCAGCGCGAGCATGGCGAAGCTGGCCGCCATGTTGGTCAGCGCCTTGGTGGAGGCGACCGCGATCTCCGGGCCGGCGTGCAGGAAGACCCCGCTGCCGCACTCGCGCCCGATCGCGCTGCCCACCACGTTGACAGCGCCGATGACCTGCCCGCCCTTGCGCTTGAGCTCCTGCACCGCCATCAGCGTGTCGATCGTCTCGCCGGACTGGCTGACCGCGACGTACAGCGCGTCCGGGTCCACCACCGGGTTGCGGTACCTGAACTCGGACGCTGGCTCGGCGTCCGACGGGATGCGGGCCAGCTCCTCGACCAGCACCGCGCCCATCTGGCCGGCGTAGTACGCCGACCCGCAGCCGAGGAACTTCACCTGGCGGATCGACCGCAGCTGGCGTGCGTCGAGGTTGATGCCGCCGAGCCTGGCGGTGGCGAACCTGTCGTCGAGCCTGCCGCGCAGCGCGCGGCGCAGCGCCTCCGGCTGCTCGTGGATCTCCTTGCGCATGAAGTCCTGGTAC
>Ga0209061_1004320_pt1 | contig 13820 bp, 13 predicted proteins | sample Coa_R1_10_FD_187157 | JGI IMG/M metagenome (GOLD analysis project Ga0209061, IMG submission 187157) | Surface soil microbial communities from Centralia Pennsylvania, which are recovering from an underground coalmine fire - Coalmine... | ecosystem: Environmental > Terrestrial > Soil >...
CGGCGCCGCTGCGCTGGATCGCGGTCCACGCGCTCAACCCGTTCGACGGGCCGCAGCAGGAGCCCACCGCGGCCACCGTGCCGCCGCTGTCCTTGCCGTTCCCGTTCCGCTCGCGCGAGCAGTGGGGCTGCGACGAGACGCTGCGGTTCGACGCGGGCGGCGTGGAGAGCTGGCCGCGTGTGTACGTGCCCGTGAAGGCCCTGGTGGTCCACCACACGGCGACGACCAACGCTTACGATGACGCGGCGGCCGAGGTGCGCGCGATCTACGCCTATCACGCGCGCGAGCTGGACTGGGGCGACATCGGCTACCACGCGCTGATCGGCCGCGACGGCGTGGTGTACGAGGGGCGGCGCGGGCGCGGGCCGGCGCTCGGGGTGCCGCGCGAGGCGCTGTCGCCGGGCGTGGTCGGCGGGCACGCCTATTTCCACAACTTCGGCACCGACGGCTACGCGCTGCTCGGCACGTTCAGCGAGGCGCCGCTGCCGGGCCCGATGCGCGAGCGGCTGGTCGACTTGCTGGCGTACAAGGCGCGCTGGTGGGGGATCGACCCGCAGGGCCGCTCGGACTTCCTGCGCAGCGACGCCATCTGGCACCGCGCCGTGGACCACCTCAGCGGGCACCGCGACCTGGTGGCCACGGAGTGTCCCGGCGAGCAGGTGTACCGCCTGCTGCCCGAGCTGCGGGCCGCCGTGGCCGAGCGCCTGGGCGGGGCCGCCGCGCGGCAGACGGGGCGCGCCGTGTTCCTCCTGGCGCCGCCGGCCGCCGACACGACGCGGCGGCAGCAGCTCGCCAGCTGGGGCGGCCTGGGGCTTGCCGCGCCAGGCTGGCGGTTCAGCTACTACCTGGAGCGCTGGCAGCGCGCGGGCGCCTACGGGCTGACGCCCACCGACGCCGCCCAGCCCGTGTGGAGCCCCTATACCGCGCGGACCGCCGCGCTGCTCGCCGACCTGCCCGACGGCCACTACACGCTGCACCTGCGGGCGCGCGACCCGCTGGGGCGCGAGGGCGTGTACGAGACGACGGTCACTTTCCGCGTCAGCGACGAGCTGCTGGTCGACAACGAGGACAGCGGCCAGACGGTGCGGCGCGGCGCCTGGGAGCGGCGCTTCGACGGCCGCGGAGTATTGGGCGAGAACTGGGAGGTGGCCCCGCCCGGCCACGGCGAGCGCGCGTTCGCGTGGTGCCCGCTGGTGGCGGAGGCTGGCGAGTACGAGGTCTGGGTGCGCTGGCCAGCGGTCGAGGGGCTGGCCAGCGACGCCCCGTTCGCCGTCTTCCACGCCGACGGCGCGTACCGCGAGCGCCGCGACCAGCGCGTCGAGGGCGGCGACTGGGTACGCCTGGGCGGCGAGCGGCGGTTTCGGCTGGCGCCGGGCCGACGGCCCGTGGTGCAGCTGGACAACGCCGCAGACGGGCCAGTGGCGGCCGATGCGGTGAAGCTGGTGCTGCACCGCCGACCGGCGCCATAGACTGGTGGGACGTCCACCGCGGGAGGAGCCTCGACGAGCCATGCTGCGCGACTCGGCGCTGCTCGCGGCGGCCCGTGCCGCGCTGGCCACGGCGCCCGCTGGCCTGCTGTGCGACGTGGATGGCACGCTGAGCCCCATCGCCCCGCGGCCTGAGCTGGCGCGCGTCTCGCCGGGCGTGCGGCGAGCGCTGCGGGCGCTGCACGCCCGGCTGGCCGTGGTAGCTATCCTCAGCGGCCGCCGGCCGGCCGCTGCGCGCCGGCTGGTGGGCGTGCCCGGCCTGGTGTACGTCGGCAACCACGGCCTGGAGGCGCACGTGGGCCGCCGCCGCTGGACGCATCCGGCCGCCGCGGCCGCGCGTCGCCCCCTGGCCGCGCTGCTGGCTGCCCTGGCTGCCGACCCGCCCGCTGCCGCGGTGCACGTGGAGGCGAAGACCTATAGCGTGGCGCTGCACTACCGGGGCGCCGCCGATCCGGCCGCCGCGCGGCGGGCGATCCTCGCCTGGCTGGCTGCGCGGCCGGCCGCTCGCGCACTGCGGGTCGTGGAGGGGCGCATGGTGGTCGAGCTGCGCCCGCCCGCGGAGGTCACCAAGGGCACGGCCGCCGCCTGCCTGCTGCGCCGCTGGGGACTCCGCGGGGCGGTGTTCCTGGGCGACGACCGCACCGACGCCGACGCCATGCGGGCGCTGCGCGCCGCACGGGCCCGCGACGTGCACACGCTGAACATCGCGGTAGCCAGCAGCGAGATGCCGCCCGAGCTGCTCGCCGAGGCCGACGGGCTGGTAGACGGGGTGGCGGCGGTGGAGGCGCTGCTTGCAGCGCTGGCTACGGCCGGCTAGGGGCCCGGCGAGCGTGGCTTCCAGCGGCCCGCGCCGCTTTGCTACAATGAGTATGTACACCCGGCAAAGTACGGCCGAGTTGGCCAGGGGGGCCGGGCGGGCGGCCGCCAGCGGGCCGCTGATCGAGATGAGCGAACCTGCCGAACCTGCTAGTCCCCATGTAGGCGCTGTGGTGCTGGCCGCCGGCCAGGGCACCCGTATGCGCTCCCGGCTCCCCAAGGTGCTGCATCCCTTGGCCGGGGTGCCCATGGCGGGGCATGTGCTGGCGGCCGCGCGGGGCGCCGGGGCCGCCGAGGTCGTGCTGGTCGTCGGCCACGGCGCGGCCGAGGTACAGCAAGCCCTAGGGGCCCAGGCGCGCTACGCGCTCCAGGCCGAGCAGCGCGGCACGGCCCACGCCGTGCTCCAGGCGCTGCCGCAGCTCTCCCCCGCTATTCGCCGCGTGCTCGTGCTGTACGGCGATACGCCGCTGCTGCGGGCGGCCACGCTGCGCGAGCTGGTGCGAGCCCCCGCGCCGCTGGCGCTGCTCACGGCGCAGGTGGTTGCCCCCCAGGGCTACGGGCGCGTGGTGCGCGACGCCGCGGGCCGCGTCCGCGCGGTGGTCGAGGAAGCGGACGCCACGGCCGAGCAGCGCGCGCTGTGCGAGATCAACGTCGGCGCCTACGCGTTCGACCTCGACTGGTTGCGTGCCGAGCTGCCAGGGCTCGCGCCGGCGCCCAGCGGCGAGTACTACCTGACCGCCCTGGTCGCGCGCGCGGCGGAACGCGGCGTGCCGATCGCCGCCGTGCCGCTGGCCGATCCGCGCGAGGGGCTGGGCGTCAACGACCGCGTGCAGCTCGCCCAGGCCGAGCGCGTGCTCCAGGAGCGCCTGCGCGAGCGGCTGCTGCGCGCCGGGGTCACCCTGCTCGACCCCGACAGCGTGTTCCTGGACGCCACGGTCGAGGTCGGCCCCGATACGACGATCCTGCCGCACACGTTCCTGCGCGGCCGCACGCGGATCGGTGCCGAGTGCCTGATCGGGCCCAGCACGCAGATCGAGGATAGTGTGGTGGGCGACCGCTGCCGCGTGCAGTGGTCGCTGGTCGAGGGAGCCACACTCGCCGGCGAGGTGGTGGTCGGGCCCTTCGCCCACGTCCGGCCGGGCTCGCGGCTGGCACGCGGGGTGATGATCGGCAACTACGCCGAGGTGAAGAACAGCGTGCTGCACGAGAACGTGCAGCAGCACCATTTCAGCTACATCGGCGACGCCGAGGTGGGCCGCGATACGAATGTCGGCGCGGGCACCATCACCTGCAACTACGACGGCGTGCGCAAGCACCGCACGACCATCGGCGAGCGGGTATTCCTGGGCAGCGACACGCTGCTGGTGGCGCCCGTGACGCTCGGGGACGACAGCGCCACGGGCTCGGGCGCGGTGGTCACGCGCGACGTGGCGCCGCGGACGCTGGTGGTGGGGGTGCCCGCGCGCGTGCTGCGGCCGACGCGCGGGGCCGACGGGACGGAGGAGCAGCGCTAGGCCATGGGCGACGGGGCCCTGAAGATCTTCGCGGGCAACTCCAACCGGCCGCTGGCCGAGGCGATCGCCCGCCGGCTCGGCCTGGGGCTCGGTGCGGCGATCGTGGACACCTTCCGCAACGGCGAGGTGCGCGTCAAGATCGAGGAGAACGTCCGCGGCGCCGACGTATTCGTGGTGCAGTCGCTGTGCGCGCCGGTGCACCACCACATCTGGGAGCTGCTGCTGATGCTCGACGCGCTCAAGCGGGCGTCGGCGCGGCGCATCACCGCGGTGGTGCCGTATTACGCCTACGCGCGCCAGGAGCGCAAAACGGCCGGCCGCGAGCCGATCTCGGCGCGCGTGCTCGCGGACGTCATCACCGCCGCCGGGGCGGACCGCTTGCTGACGATGGACCTGCACGCGCCGGCCATCGAGGGCTTCTTCGGGATTCCGGTCGATCACCTGCGCGCCGCCAAGCTGCTGGCCGGGCGGTTCCGCGAGTTCGGTATCCAGGACGGCGTGGTCGTGTCGCCCGATACGGGCGGGGTGGCGCGCGCCAACGAGTTCCGCCAGCGGCTAGGGCTGCCGCTAGCCATCATCGCCAAGCAACGCCCGCGGCCGGACCAGGCCGAGGTGGTCGAGATGGTCGGCGACGTGCGCGGGCGCGCGGCGATCGTGTTCGACGACATGATCTCGACCGGGGGCACGATGGTCGAGGCGGCGCGCGTGCTGCGCGAGCGTGGGGCCACGGCCGTGTATGCCTGCGCGACGCACGGCCTGTTCGTGGGCGAGGCCGTGGAGGTGCTGCGCTGCGCCCCGGTCGAGCGCTGGGTGGTGACCGACACGGTGCCGCTGCCGCGGGCGTGCGCGCTGCCCAACCTCGAGGTGGTGAGCGTGGCCGAGCTGCTCGCCGAGTCGATCTACCGCATCCACGAGAACCTCTCGGTGAGCGGCCTGTTCGATTGAGGCCGGCGCGCCCGGTTAACAAAGGAGCAAACGTCGGTTGGACGTGCCAACACTCGTAGCGGCCCTGGGGCTCGCGGCCGGCCTGGTGGGCGCGGCGCTGGCCACGGCCGGGCTCGCCGCGCTGGCCGCCGCCAGCCGCGGGCGCCTGCGCAAGCTGGCGGAGGAGGGGGTGCCGGCGGCGCGCCGGCTGGTGCCGCTCGCCGAGCAGCCGGCGCCGACCGCCGCCGCGCTGGCGGCGAGCGACGCCCTCTTGGCCGCGCTCGCGCTGCTGTGCGCCCTGGCCGTGGCCCAGGCGATGCCTACGGCCCTGGCCGCCACCATGCTGCTCGCTGGGGCCATCGTTCTGCTGCTGCTGGCCCATGCCGTGGCCTGGGCCGCCGCGGTCGAGCGCCCCGAGGCGACGAGCCTCGCCCTGGTCGGGCCGATCCGCGTGGCCACGGTCGTCGCGCGCCCCCTGGTGGGCCGGCCGGCCGCCTGGCTCGCCAGCCGCTTCCGCCGGCCGGCGCCCGCTGCCGACGCCGCGCGTGAGCGCAGCCGGCTGGTGGAGGTGGTCGAGGACAACGGCGGCGCGCTGGAGAAGGGCGAGGAGCGCATGATCCACGGCATCGTCGAGCTGGGCAACCGCACGGTGCGCGAGGTGATGGTCCCGCGCATCGATATGGTCGCTGTGCCAGCCACTGCTACCGTGGGCGAGGTGCTCCAGCGGATCCGCAGCAGCGGCCACTCGCGCATCCCCGTGTACGGCGGCAGCATCGACGATATCGTGGGCATCGTGTACGCGAAGGACCTACTGCACGAGATGCCCAGTATGGATCTCCAAGCGCCGGTCGGGCCGCTGGTGCGCGCGCCGCTGTTCGTGCCCGAGACCAAGCGCGTCGATGAGCTGCTGCACGAGATGCAGGAGGCCAAGGTCCACATGGCCATCGTCGTGGACGAGTACGGTGGCACCGCTGGCTTGATCACCATCGAGGACCTGCTCGAGGAGATCGTCGGCGAGATCCGCGACGAGTACGACGTGGCCGAGGAGAGCTGGATCGAGCCGATAGGCGCGCACGAGGCGGTGTTCGACGGCCGCGTGAGCATCCACGATGTCAACGCTGCCCTCGGGCTGGCCTTGGACGACGCCGAGTACGACACGCTGGGTGGGCTGGTGTATGCTCGATTAGGGAAAGTACCGGCGCCCGGCGACTCGGTCGCAGTAGACAACGCCCGGGTGACGGTGCTCTCGACGCTCGGGCGCCGCGTGCGCAAGGTGCGCGTGGCGGTAGTCGAGGCGCCGCACAACGGCGTCGCCGACTAGGTGCGCTCGGCGGAGCGCGGGATGCCGCTCGCCCCGTGGCTGCTCGTCCTCGTCGGGCCGCCCGCCAGCGGCAAGTCGACGCTGGCGCGCGCGCTGGCCGCCCGCTGCGCCGCCGTCGTGGTACAGTCGGACGCGGTGCGCAAGGCGCTGGTGGCGCAGCCCACCTATTCGCGCGCCGAGCACCGGCGCGTGTTCGGCGCCGTCCACCGCCGGACCTATCAGGCGCTCGCGACGGGGCACAACGTCGTGGTCGACGCGACCAATCTGGAAGAGCGCCACCGGCGGGTGCTGTACCGCATCGCGGCCGCCTGCGGCGCGCGCCTGCGCATCGTCTGGCTGGTGGTACCCGTGGCGGTCGCGCGCGCCCGCCTGCACCGGCGGGCGACAGCGCGGGACCCGTGCGACCTATCGGACGCTGATTGGCGCGTGTACCAGGCACTCGCTCCGCGCCACGAGCCGATCGGCCCGCCGCACTGGCTGCTCAACGGCGCCCTACGCCCAGCCCTACTCGTCGCCTTCGTCGGCGAGCGGGTGCTCGCCGAGCGCTGGCCCGAAGACTTCGCTGCCGAGGGGCTTGCCGATGTCCAAGCGCGCCCTGGAACAGGTGCTGATGCGAGCCATTAGCGACGCCGACTTCCGCAAGCAGCTGCGGGCCGACCCCCAAAGCACGTTGAGTCGCTACGACTTGACCGACGCCGAGCGCGCGGCGCTTCTCGGAGGCAAGGCCGAGGCGCTGCTCGACTTCGGCATCGACAAGCGCATCGTGCAGATGCTGCCTCCGAGCATCATCCTCGACGACGCGCGGGCAGGCTGACCGCGGCCGCTTAGGCCGCCAAGGGCAAGCGCCGCAGCACCGCGCGCGCCAGCTCGTAGACCAGGGCCTGCAGCGCCGGCGGCGCCTGGGTGAGCTGTGCCTGCCGCGTGGCCTCGGCGTCGGCCGCCAGGCGCAGCCACTCGGGCAGCTCGCGCGGCGCGCACCACAGGAATGGTGGGGTGGGCCGCTCCCAGGCGCGTCCGAACCGCCGCGCCCAGTCGGGGTAGTACCGCGCGGCGAGATCGACCACCTCGTCGCGCGCGGGATCGATGGCCACCCGGCCCGCGCCGACGGGCTGGCTCGGCGCAACGAACCAGGCGTGGAACTCGCGTCGCGCCAGCCCGCCGGCGCGGGCGTCCATCCCTACCCACCGTTGCTCGGGGGGATCGGTGGGATGCAGCCACAGCGAGCCCGCCTGCACGAAGTAGCGCGGGCGCCCGACCAGCGTGTTGGCCACCACGCAGCCCACGACAGCGTAGTACCAGCATAGGCCCTCCAAGCGCAGCGCGGTGTGGTCGGCCAGCACCGCGTGGACCGCCTCGGCCAGCGCCCGCCGCTGGCCCGGCGTGACGGTCGCGCTGGCGGGTAGGGCCACCGTCCGTCGCGCGCGTTTCTGTTGCGCTCGCCGGCCCATTGCCATCTCCGTCCCGCAGGGTGTAGCGCCAGGGGCATGGTAGCCCGCCACTGCGCGCCCGGCGGCCGCCTGTGGCGCACTTGCAACCGCCGCGGCCGTTGTTGACACGGCGCCTTGGGGCTTGCTACCTTTCGCACCGCCACCATCCCAGCCCGCGCCGGCGGGGCGGCACCGGACGGCGAGACGCGTATGAGCGAAGCGAACGGCGGCGAGGGCCCCGCCCCCGACCTAGCCACACTGCTGCGCGAGATCGAGCTGGTCCACGCCGAGGTCCATGCCCTGGCCGATCGGCTGGACGATCTCGAGGCGGCCTGGGCGCGGTTGCCCGCGTGGGTGCGCTGGGTGGCGCGGATTCCGCCACCGCCGGCCCGGGGTGGCTGAGCCGCGAACGGTGGGGGGCTGACGCGATGGTCCGAACCCTGGTCGCCTTGCTCGTCGGGGGACTGCTTGTCGCGGGCCTGGCCACAGGCCCCGGCGCACGGGTCGTCGCGCAGAGTGAGGACGCGCCCGAGGCGGGAGCCGCTCGGGGCCCCGAGACCACGCTGCCGCCCACCGCGATCCCTAGCCGGCCTGGGGTGGCCGACGATCCCACCGCGCCCACGCCCGAGCCGCTACCGACCGTGCCGGCTGCCGCGGCCCCGCCGAGCACTACGCTGGTCGTGATCGATCGCCCCGCCGAGGGGGCCACCATGCCCCAGCGCTTCACGGCCACGGGCTGGGCCGCCGATCTCGACGGGCCGGGCACCGGGGTGGATCAGGTCCACGTGTACCTCGGCGGCGAGGCGGGCCGGGGCTACTTCCTCGGCGCGGCCCATTACGGGGAGGAGCGCCCCGACGTGGGCCGCCAGCTCGGCCACATTCGCTACAGCCTGGCTGGGTGGTCCCTCACCGTCGAGGTGCCGCCGGGCGAGCAGACCCTGTACGTCTACGCGCACCGCCGCGGCACCGAGACCTGGTCGGCGCCGACCACCGTCACCTTCACAGTGGTGCCCGCGAACGAGATGCCGACCGCCGTGCGCGGGCTGCCCGCCCCGGGCGGATGCTCCCGCGCGCCCGATGGCTCGTGCTTGCCCCAGGTGAGCGGCGTCGCCCCCACCTGTCCCGTGGTCGGTCCCGATGGCCAGTGCATCGCAGGCGCGCGGCCACCCGCGCCGGGGCTGGTTGGCCAGCCGGCGGGCGGACCGGGACCGTGTCTGCAGCGCGATGCCGCCGGCCGCTGCCTGGTGCCCGCCACGGCGACTGCCGAGCCGGCTCCTGTACTGCGCCTGGAGCTCGACATCGGCACCGCCCAGCTCCGCTGGACACCGATCCAGGGCGCCACCACCTACGAGGTGCTGCGCTGCAACACGGGCGGTGGTGGCACCTGCACCAGCGTCGCGATGGTCGTCGGCAGCACATACCAGGTGCCCCGCTCGGGAGGGAGTTGGTACGTGGTCCAGGCACGCGCCGCCAACGGCGACATCATCGCCACCTCGAACAGCGTCGGGCCCTTCTGAGCGCTCGCCGTCGGGTTGCTGCATGGCTCGGGGCGCCCTAGAATGGGGCAAACGCATCATCGGGGCAGCGCACGGCCAGGTAGAAAGCGAGGGCAGTAGCGATGGGGGCGGCATTCTCCCCGGTGCTCCTGATGTTTCCCCAGTTGGGGCCGATGGAGCTGGTGGTCATCCTCGTCATCGCGCTCATGATCTTTGGCGCGGGCAAGCTGCCCGAGGTGGGCAGCGCGCTGGGACGCAGCATCAAGGAGTTCAAGAAAGCGACGGCCGATGAGCCACCCGCGATCCCACCCAGCGACAGCGCGCCCGCCCCCTCGACGACCATCCCGGCCCCCCCCGCCGCCGCGGCCGGCCAGATCTATTGCGCGAAGTGCGGCGCGCAAGCGACTACGGACAGCCGCTTCTGCGCCAAGTGCGGCAGCGCGCTGCCGACCGCTGTCGCTTGAGCGTCCTCGCGCCCCAGCGCGTTTCCAGGGCGGTGGCCCTGCACTGGCGTCCGCTCTCCCCCAAAGGGCGGCGGAGACTGGCGCGGGCAAAACCACGCTGGTAGCCGAATGGCCTCGCGGGATCGGTACCGCGGTACCTATCCGCGTGCGGGGCTCCCACCCCATAATGCGTTGGGGGTGATGTAGGGAGGCAGGGGGTAGCAGGATGCTAGTGCTGGGGCGGCGCGTCGGGGAAACGATCTGCATCGCCGACGGGATCGAGATCGTGGTCGTGGCCATCGATGGCGGGCAGGTGCGCATCGGGGTGCGAGCGCCGCGCGAGGTGCCCGTGCTGCGCGGCGAGCTGCGGCGCGAGGTGGCGGCGGAGAACCAGCGTGCCGTGGCCCATCGCTCGCCAGCTGTCGCGGCCGAAACCGCGGCGTCGGGCCGGCGCGCCGCGCGCGCGGGCTAGCCCTACAGTCCGAGGACCACCAGCGTGTAGTTATCTGGGTCGAGATACGTGCGCGCCACGCGCTGGATATCCTCCGGCGTCACCGCGTCGATGCGGGCGAGGTACTCGTCGAGCGGCTGGTAATAGCCCAGCGCCACGCCGGCGGCGAGGTCGCGCGCCTGGTCCACGGCGCGCTCCAGGCCCCGCCGCGTGCTGCCGCGTACATACGCTTGCGCCTCGGCGACCTCCGCGGCAGCGAGCGGCGCGTCGCGCAGGCGGCGCACCTCGGCCAGCATGGCGGTCACGGCCTCGTCGACGCGCGCGGGTTCGCTCGCCGCCGCGATCAACCAGGTGCCCACGTCGGTCAACTCCCAGTAGCCCGTGTCGAGGCGCGAGACGAGCCCCAGCCGATCGCGCAGCTCGGCGGCCAGCCGCTGGCCCCCCGCCCCTAGGGCGGCGTCGAGCACCGTGAGCGCGTAGCGGTCGGAGCTATTGAGCCCAGCTGTCGGCCAGCCGAGCACGATCTGCGCCTGCCGCGCGCCCACGGCCAGCCGCTGCTCGCGGTGCAGGGGCGGTGGCGGTGCTACCTGTTGGAAGGTCGGCGCCGGGCCGTCGGGCATGGCGGCGAACGCGGCGGCGATCTGCGCCTCGACCTCGTCGTGCCGCAGATCCCCCACGGCGGCCACCACCAGGTTCGAGGCGCGGAAGAACCGGTCGCGGAAGCTGAGCAGCACCTCGCGGCTCACGCTGCGCACCGTGGCGCGGTCGCCCGCGGGTAGCTGGCGCGCCGGGTGGTCGGCGAACACCGTCTTGGCGTACGTCTCGATCGCGTAGGCGAGCGGATCGTTCAGGATACGGTTGAGTTCCTCGATCACCACGCGACGCTCCTTCTCCAGCGCGGCCGGCTCGAACAGCGAGTTGACGAGGATGTCGCTGAGCACGTCGACGGCCACTGGGAAGTCGGCGTTCGGCAGCGTGGCGAAGAAGTCGATGCCCTCCCAGCCCGTGGTGGCGTTGAGCCAACCGCCCCGCTCGGTGATCGGGGCATCGATATCGGCACTGGTGGGGCGGCGCGGCGTGCCCTGGAAGAACATATGCTCCATGAAGTGGGCAGACCCGACCGTGGTGGGATCCTCGTCGCGCGAGCCGCCGCGCACGTAGATCGCCAGGGCCGCTACCTCGCTGCCGGGGCGCTCGCGGGTCACCACGGTGATCCCGTTAGGCAAGCGCGTGCGGTACACCCCTTCCTCCTCCGTAGTCTGAGCACGGCTAGACGGCGCCACTAGGAGCGCGGCCAGTAGCACGAGGCCCAGGGCACAGCGGCCGAGGGACCAGGGGGCGCGGCGAGCAGCTCGGCGAGTAGCGCGCATGATGGTGCCCCTTTTCCGACGAAGTGTAGCAATCAGGTGGCCCGGCGCGGCTCACTGGGGCTGCAACACGACGGTCAGTAGGCGCTCGGGCGCCAGGTAGCGTTGGGCAGCGGCCTGCACATCGGCGGGGCGTACGGCCTGCAACTGGGCCCGGAACTGCTCGCGCGACGGCGCCACGCCGTACAGCGTCTCCCGCCGCACGAGATCGTTGGCTCGCGCCCTGACGGTCTCCAGATCGACGATCTGCCCGTCGACGAAGTAAGAGATGGCGCGGGCGACCTCTTCCTCCGAGGGCGGCGCGTCGCGCAGCTTCTGCAGCTCGGCCTGCAGCAGGCGGGCTACCTCGTCGGCGTTCGGCGGCTCCGTCCCGGCCGAGGCGAGCAGCACGCTCACATCGGCCATCTGGAGCAGCGACGCGCCGACCGCGTAGGCCAACCCGCGGCGGTCGCGGATCTCCGTGTACAGCCGCTGGCCCCCGCCACCCAGAATGCCCGACAACACCACCAGCGCGGCGCGGTCGGCGGCCTGCACGCCCGGCCCGCGCGCGACCACGGCGATGTTGGCCTGCTCGCTACCCGCCGGGCGCTCGATCCGAGTAGCGGCGGGCGCCGGCGGGAGCGGACCGGGGGCCTGGCGGGGGCCGGGCGGCAGGTCGGCCAGGGCTGCCGCGATCTTCGGCACGACCTCCGCGCGCCGTACATCGCCGGCTACCGCCACGATCACGTTGCCCGTCACGAAGTGCGCGTCGCGGTAGCGCAGCAGTTGTTCGTGGCTCAGGGCGCGCACGCCCTCGCGGCTGCCCGACGGGAGATGGCGCAGGGCCGGATCCCCGAGGGCCGTGGCGATGGCCACGTCACCGAGGTACTGGGCTGGCATGTCCTCGCGCTCCGCGATGTTGGCGAGGAGGCGCTCGCGCGCCGCCTCCATGCGCTCGGGGGCGAAGCGCGAGTGGAGCAGCACATCCGCGAGCACGTCGAGGGCGATGTCGAAGTCCTCGCTAGCAACTTCCGCTGCTAGGCGCACGGGCTCCCACCCGCTGGCGATGGTCAGGTCGCCGCCGCGCGCGGTGATGCTGCGGAACACATCGCGCCGGGTGGGGCGGGTCGGCGTGCCCTCCTTGAGCAACTCCTCCAAGAACGCTGCCGCCCCGGCGGTATCCGCGGTCTCGTAGCGTGCCCCGGCCAGCACGGCAACATCGAGCGCGACCAGCCCGGTGCCCGGCCGCTCCTCGACCAATACGACCAGGCCACCCGGCAGCACGTCGCGCGAGAACTCGGCGGGCTCACCGGGGGAGGCCGGCTGGGCGGAATAGGCGGGCATGGCGAGTGGCGGTAGGGCGACCAGCAGGCTCAACATGAATGCCCACCGCCAGAGCCCGGGGGGATAGTACGGGCCGCGACGCGCATGGGGGGGCTCGCTCTCGGGCATGGTACTTGGCTCCTCGCGGCCGGCTCGGGCCTATCGGTGCAGCCGCTCGGCCCAGTTGTAGGGCACCCGCGGCCGGCGACGCAATGTGGCACCGTGCTGGTGGCGCGGGCCGGTGGGCTACTGCCGCACGGTGATCGGGGGCTTTTCGGTCGTGCCACTGCCGCTGGGCGGGGCCGGCCCACCGCTGGGGCGTGGGCCGGCGGGGGCGGGGCCGGCGCTGGCGCCACCGCGCGGTGGGCTGGCCGTGGGCCTGGGGTTGCTATTGGCCGCCGGGACGGGAGTCGGCGGCGGGCGCAAGGCCACGGTGGCCTGGGCGTGACAGTCCTGTGCCTCGGGCCCCTCGGGCCACAGCGCCAGCGCAGCGCCGCATTGCTGCTGGGCCTCGGCATATTGCCCCGCGGCCAGCAGCGCCGTGCCGCTCGCCGTGCGCGCCTGGTACAGCAGGGCGGCCACGCCGCCGTCCGGCCGTACGGCGAGGTAGTCGGGCCGCGCCGCCTGGACCGCTTCGAGCCGGGCGACCGCTGTGGCCCAGTCGCCCGCGGCCAGCGCTGCGGCGCCCTCCTGGAAGGTCCGCGCCAGCTGCTGCTCCTGGGTAGCCTCGGGGTCGTCGGGCCGCGCCGCCAGCGCCCGCTCGAACTGTGCCAGCGCCCCCTCCAGCTCGCCTTGCGCCAGCTGCTCGCGGCCCAGTCCCGTGTAGGCGCGGGCCAACGCATCGGCTAGCCCGGGGTAGGTGCGGTCGCGCGTGCCCACCGCCTCGCACGCCGCGGCCGCGGCGGCCCAGGAGCCGCTGGCGACCGCCTGCTCGCACGCGGGAAACAGGTCGGCGGCGGTCAGGGCGGGGGTAGCCACGGGGGGCGGTGCACTGGCGGGCTGTGGGGTCCCCTCCGCCTCCGCGCGCGAGGGCTCGGGGGGGGCCGGTCGCATCCATACCACGCCGAGCGCGATGCTCGCCAGCAGGAGGCCCGCGCTCGCGGCTAGCGGCGCCATGCGGCGGTGCCGCCCGCGGGGAGCCGCCGCGGGCGCTGGCGGTTCGAGCGTATTGAGGGGGGCTGCGGGCGGGTGGAGCTGGGCGGGGGGGGCGGCCGGCCGGGAGGCAGGCAGGTTGGCCGTGCGCGCGAGCGCTGGCTCGGTCGGCGCCGGCCC
>Ga0209061_1004322_pt1 | contig 13819 bp, 10 predicted proteins | sample Coa_R1_10_FD_187157 | JGI IMG/M metagenome (GOLD analysis project Ga0209061, IMG submission 187157) | Surface soil microbial communities from Centralia Pennsylvania, which are recovering from an underground coalmine fire - Coalmine... | ecosystem: Environmental > Terrestrial > Soil >...
AGAGCCCTGAAGCCGTCGAACTGGCCACGCTCACTTGGGTCGATTGGTTCAACCACCGGCGACTGCTGGAGCCGATCGGGAACATCCCGCCAGCGGAAGCCGAAGCCAACTACTATCGGCAAACGGCCGCGTTGCCCAAGGCAGCGTGACTCACACCCAACAGCCTCCGGAGAACCCGGGGCGGTTCAGAAAACGTAGCGCTGATACTGCGAGAGTGGATCGACGCGTGCTTCGATCTGAAATTGAAGCGGACTCCGGTCATCCAAAGTGCCAATGAAACGCAACAGATGTCGACCGATCCGGTGAGTTGAAACCTCGATTTCGGATTCGCAGGCCGAGCAGCCGGCTGCCCGGCCTGCACTCCGGAACAATTCAGTAGGCGAACTGCTGGGCCAACCCGGCAAGTGTCATGTTCTCGGCGATCGCATCATGCGGGATCAGCACATATCGCCAAGGTTTGCCGCCGACATTCCGCGCGTAATCCGACGCATTCGCACACCACTTCTCGGCCACGTCTTTCTTGGCCAGCACGATGGCATCCTCCATCTCCGAACGGCGCTTGGGTTCCAGCATGTATACCACGCCTTCTGTTTCTGCCACGAAGTCGGGTTGGTATTCACGTGGATCGCTGCCACCGTCGCGGTAGAAGATCTGGAACTGTCCTGTTGCTGGCTTGAACCACTTGAGCGCCTCTCGCTCCAAGATCACCGCCAATTTGCGTTCGGGATCGGACCCAAATTTCTGGACCGGGTAGAGGCAGCGCTTGAAACCACCGAACAGATGGCGCGCCATGTTGCTCTTGTCATCCGGCGCGACACGGTAATCAGCGGGTTCCTCGTTGACTGCCTGCGTATAGGCGCACGGCTTCAATTCGGTGAAACCCTTGCTAATGCGCACTTCATACCCCGACGCATCCTCGAAGTAATGCCGCTGCATCTGCGCGTGCACGAACTGCGCGATCGGCTTCTGGTAGCAACGCAACACCTTCTCGGTGTCTTCGGGGGACAGATAGCCCTGGAAGTGCCGCACCACTTGTCCTGCCAGGTCGTACAGCAAGTCGGCCTGGTCGTCGTAGGAAACGTCATCGAAGTCAACGAGGCCGCTGACCACGTAGTCTTCCTGCCGCGCTTCGCGAACGCCACCCTGGGCCAGCGCCACGACTTCGCTCTTCTCGGTTCGCAGATGCTGTAACCACAGCACATCGGAAACCGGCGGATACCTGAGCGCAGCCAGGTCGAGCTTGAACGGCCGGAACCCGCAAGCCACTTCGCCCTTGGGCACGACCAGAATGCGGGGGATATCGATGGTCTGCTGTGCGACCAGGTCCACCGTCCTGGCCACGACCTCGGCAATATCAGGCCGTTCGACCATGCCTTCCAACTCGCCTTGAGCAGGCGTGTATTCGGATTCGACTCGCCGCGCGATGGCTGCCAGCACCTCCGGTTTCCGCAGGGCGGAGACCGCGGGCACTTCGTCGGGCCGATTTTCGAGCGCCCGGATCGCCTCGTAGGCCATTTGCGCGACTTTCTGCTCCTCCGGATGCGCAAACGCTGGCACCTCGTCGCGCCCCGCCAATACGGCTGTGCCCGTCATCGCCGGCGGTTTGAAACCCAGTTTGGCGGCCAGCGTGGGCTGCGACACCACGGTTTCCGTTTTCTTGCGCCATTGCGCAGGATCGATGACCAAGGCCTGCAAACGGATCGGTGAATCCGGCCGCTTGGCCTCATCCACGATCTCCTGAAACTTGTCATGAGCCACGATGTTCAACCGATCCACCGCGTTGACCCCGGTGCGCGTGCCATAGGGCAGACGCAGGCCGCGGCCGATGGATTGTTCGATCAACGTGCGCGCATTGGCCGCGCGCAGCGGCACGATGGTGTAGAGGTTGGTGACGTCCCAGCCTTCCTTCAGCATGTTGACGTGAATGACGATCTCGGTTGGTTCGTCGGGTTGCTCGACCTTCAGCAGCCGCTCGATCATCTCCTCTTCCCTGGCGCCGGTCTGGCTGGAATCCACCTGGATGACCTTGTCCTTGTAGCGACCCTCGAAAAAAGCCTCCGACTGGATCGATGCCAGCAACTCGCCGGCGTGCGTTGTGTCGCGGGCGATCACCAACAGAAAAGGCTTTACGATCCGGTTGTCAGTTTCGCGCGCGTAGGTTTCCAGATCCACCTTCACGCTCTCGTGCAGCCGGACGCCGTCTTCCAGTTTCAATCGCTCGATCTCCGGCGCCGACATGCCGCGGGGATCGAAATCCTTGCGCGTGACCACCGCCGGCTCCTTGACGAACCCGTCTTCCATCGCGCGCGCCAGCGGGTAGTCGTAGATCACGTTTTTGAACGGCACCGGTCCGCGGCTGGATTCAGTGAAAGGCGTGGCGGTCAGCTCCAGACCAAGGATCGGCTTCAGTTCGTTGATCGCGCGGACACCCGCGCTGGCGCGATATCGATGTGATTCGTCCATCAACAGCACCAGATCCGGCAGGTTGGCGAGATAGTCGAAATAGCTCTCGCCGATGTATTCGGACAACCGCTTGATGCGCGGCGCACGGCCGCCGCGCACTTCGGTGTTGATCTTGGAAATGTTGAAGATGTTGATGCGCACGCCGCCGAACAGCGCGCCGCTGGAAGGGTCGCGCTGATCGTAGTTGTCGCCCGTGATCAGCGCCGGCGCATTGACCGCGAACTCGGCGATGCCCTTGAACACGTACTTGGGCGTGTTGGGCGTGAAGTCCGCGATCAGCTTGTTGTAGATGGTGAGATTGGGGGCCAAAACGAAGAAATTGTCGATGCCATGCGCCAGGTGCAGATAAGTGATGAACGCGCCCATCAATCGCGTCTTGCCCACGCCCGTGGCCAGCGCGAAACACAGCGAAGGAAAATCACGCTCGAAGTCCGTCACCGACGGGTGCTCGCTGCGGATGACCTCCAGTGCCGTCGCCACGTCTGCATTCTTGCGTGGCGGCGCGATCTCGCAGATGCGACCCAGGATTTCCAGCGATTCCCGCTGCGGCGCGCGCAAGCTCAACCGGCCGGAGATTGCATTGACGTGACGGTTCATTGCTTGTCGGAACTCTTTGATGGCCGGCGCGTGGTCTTTTTTGTGACCACGATCAAGCGGGTGCCTGTCTGCTCGGCAAGCTTCTTCGCGCGCTCGGCTGAACGCCTCAGCGCCGGCAATGAACCCGCAAGAATCGGATTGCTGGATTCCGTAATACGCTTGGTGCTCATTGATCCACCCTGCGCTAGCCGCGCGGTCTTTTTGAACGGTCCGGAAGCGGGAGGCGCATCACCTTCCCTTGTTTTCATCTCAAGCTCCCCCAATGCCGCCGGGAAGGGTAAAATAAGCTCATGAGTTCGAAGCTCTCCAGTGCCAACGCCTTCATGCGCGATCCCGCCGTGCGCCAGCGCAGCGTGTTGCGCTCGGTCGCCACCTCCTCGGCCATCGAAGGCATCCGTGCGCCGTTCAAGGCGGCCACCAACAAGTCGGCTGGCCGCGCATCGCAGGCCGTCACGACGCGCCGCTCCGCGAAGAGTTGACCCGCGCTTTCAGGCTGCGCGCGATCACGCGCTCGAACACCGTTGTCATCGGCGCGTAGTTGTGATCCATCGATGCGTGGATGGCCGCGATATAGCGCCGCTTCTCCACTCCCCGGATGCCGCCGAAGTCCAGCGCCGGCAACCCGGCCTGCAACCCCATCAGCAGCGCCAGTAATCGCGAGCAACGCCCGTTGCCCTCGCGAAACGGGTGGATCAGGATGAATTCGGCGTGCACCACGGCCAGTGCTCGCGTCTGTTCCCGCACGCCGGGGAAGCGGCACGGCGTGAACTCACGCAGCGGCCCGCGCTCGAAATCGCGCATCAGTTTGGGAATCAGGTTGGCCGCCGCGAATGGAAAATCGCCCTTGGTGAGATTCACCTGCCGATAATCGCCGGCCCAGGCGTAGATGTCGCCCAGCCACAGGCGGTGCATGGCACAAATATCCGCGGCCGTGAAGCGGTGATTGAGATCGGTTTCGTCGATCAGACGATTGGTGGCGACCAACAGGGCTTCGGATTCCAGCCGCGCCATCTCGCGCACGGAGCGCACGCCCAACAGATTCCGCAGCACGCGCCCGCGCGAGCCGGGCTCGGTTTCCGCCTCCGGCCCTTCCGCGCGATAGCGGCCGCCCTCCGTCATGCTTCTTCCCCACGGTCGAACAGAGACGGTTGCCCCAGCTCGACAGGCGCCTGCGGCAGGTTCTCCACCTGCAAGGAATAGTCGTCGTGGCCCCACTCGCAGCGCGACAGCACCTGCTTGGGAATCTTCTTCACCGTCAGGTTTTCGTAAGCGTTCGCGCGGGCGCGGAAGGCCGTGCACAGCACCAGCAGGCTGCGGCCGTGACCGACCTCGTCATTCAATTGCTGCAACTGTTCGTGCGTCAGCGTTGCCGTGGTGACGTAGATGAAGTCGCGTTCGGTCGAATAACCGTGCTGCCAGTAGACCGAATCCGACGGCGCGTAGGTGAAGCCTTCCAGCTTGCACAGCGCTGCGCTGAGCATCGCCGCGTTGTATTCGCGGTTGATGACCCAGTTGCCCCAGCGATCTTTTTCCAGTAGCGAGGGCGCCAACCGGTAATAGCGGAAACCGCCGCCGCCTTTCCAACCGACAGCTTGCGTAATGCCGCCGGCATCCTCGCCGTCAATGACTTTCCTCAGGCGTGGAATGATGTGCGTGTGGCAGTGCTCGCCCAGCTCCACCATGATCCAGCGCCGGCCCATCTTGTGCGCCACCGCGCCGGTGGTGCCGGAACCGGCGAAGGAGTCGAGGACGAGGTCGCCCGGCTGCGTAGCCAGCTCAAGTATTCGCAATAACAAACGCTCTGGCTTTGGTGTGTCAAAAACATTAGCAGCGCCGAAGAGGGCAATACTCTCCTTCTTTGCCTCATCAGTGTGGCCCACTTCTGCATGTGGCCACCAATTGTGAGGCGTCATTCCTTCACGAACTTCGGACAAGAAAAGCTTCAGTGCTGGAACTGAGTTTTCGCCCCGCAAACCCCACCACAACCGCTTTTCCTCAACGTGCTTGCGATGTGTATCAGGATCATACTTCCATGCCTTCACGCGATTTTTTACAACACTTCCCGTAAATGGGTTTTGAATATCGTATACAAGATTTGGACGCTGCTCGACCGTCGCTTGATTTAAGTAATCGACTGCCTTCCAAGGTCCGCGAGAATCATTATCAGGATTTGAGTAACGGCTCTCGGCCTCTTCGGATCGCGGAAGAAGATTGTTCTTGAAAGCTTCGCTCTTCCTGTAGACCAAGACCATATCGCATATCGAGGCTATGCCCTTAAAATTGTTGCTCACGCTGTACTTTTTCTGCCAAGTTATCTGACGTACAAAGTCAGGCCGCCCAAAGACCTCATCACACAATATCTTTAAATAGTGCCCTTCGTTCTCGTCTATTGTGATCCAGAGCGAGCCATCCCCCGACAGCAGGCGTCTGATGATTTCCAGCCGGTCGCGCATCAGCGACAGCCACAGCGAATGCTCGATGCCATCGTCGTAGTGCGTGAACGCGCTGCCGGTGTTGTAGGGCGGATCAATGAAAACGCATTTCACCTTGCCCGTGAACTCCGCCTCCAGCGCCTTCAGCGCCAGCAGGTTGTCGCCGAAGATCAGCCGGTTATCGAAGATGTCCGCATCCGACACCCGCTGCGCCGCGTGATACGACTTGCCCGGATCCTCCAGCAGAATCCGCGGCTCCAGCTTCGGCCGGTTCTCCTTCCCGACCCACGTCAGTTCGAGCTTTTGCTTCTTCGTCACGACAATTACTTTGGTTGTTGTAGCGGATGAAGACGACGGGTTTCACCGGCATTTGCCCAGTACTTGCCGGACTTGTCATTTCTCGGCCAGCCGCCATCAGGGTCGGCGACAGCCTCCACCAGCTCCAACACCAGTTGGCCGAAGCCAAGCGCATCGCTGTCCAGCAAGTCGAAGGACAGCGCGTTGAAATGGCAGCCAACGACATTTCTTACCCGGGCGATGCGATCCAGTTCCGTGATAATCGGGCTGAGGCCTTTTTTCTGATAAGTAATGGCGCCCGACGTATCCTTGACCTGGATTTCAACCTCAAGGGCATCGCGTAGCTTCGGCTTTATCGCTGGCAGGAGCTCGCCGAGCGTGTAGAGGCCGCTTGCGCGGCGCGGCACTGAACATTCGTAGAGCAGAGTGATGAAGTCGAGTACAGCCTCCAGAATCACGCCACCCTTGGCGCACACGAGCTGTGGGTCGGGAGGATTTGCAGCGAGTAGCGTGCGCAATTGTTCGACATCAGGAATGGTTCGAACAAGGGTCAAGCCCGTGGCGTTGGTCCACTTCGACAATTCGACAAACTGACACTGGCCGTTCTTCAGCCAGCCCCACCTGAGCTTCTGTCTCCACGGCCGGTAATGCGTGGTGATGACACAGTGCCGAAAGTTGGACGCCTCGTCGTACAGTACGTTGACGAGGCGGTCCACGTGTGGTTCGTCAACGCTCCCGAGGACATCGTCGAGCACAAGAATCTTGTCCTCGGCCTTGTCCCTGGCAGCGAGCGCGAGAAAGATGCACAGACCAAGCGTATCCAAGTGCGAGTCGCTGAAGTAGGCTTGTGGCGGGACGCCGGTGTTCCCGCAGAATTCGGCGAGCATACCCAAAGACGCACGCCGGTTCGGGTCAAGTTGCAAGCTGATCTTGTTCAATCCCTCGCCCGGATGAACGGCCTCATAGATGCGCCCGACTTCAGTGGAGATGCTTGAAAGAATGCCGTCCACGAATACGCGCCGCTCCTCCTCCACGATCTTGAGTGTCCGTTCGAGGTTTGGTAGAAGCGTGTCCAAATCCGTCTGCGCACTGGCGTTGTCCGAATACGTCTTTACAGCACGCTGAAGCGTCTCGATGAACTGCTTTTTGTCCTTACGATCTGTTATCGCGTTTTGCCAATGCGCAGGCAGTCCCGATGAGGCAGCGAGCCATGTAGCCAAATTCTCCGCATCGTCTGGCGCAGTAGACGTCGGAAATTTCACATCGGGTGACCACGAATACGATGTGCGAGACCCTTCGAACGCTTGCGACTGCTGCCGAGCCTCCTGGCCGAGAAGTTCGAGGCTTTGCTCCGCTCTTTGAAGCGCAGCAGCGGCAGTTATGTTCTGCGTTTGGGCTGTGCGAAGTGCGGAAAAGGGAGCAAGACGTTCAGAAATTCGTTGTTGCAGCCCTTGCACCCGTTCTGAACTTTCACATAGAGGGCAGGCTGCTGGCGAGGGATGTTTTCGCAGGTAATGTTGGGCAGACTGCAGAACACTGATTAATTCGCCAGCATCCTGTGCTGCCGCTTGCAGATCAGTTTGCACCTGCTCAGCGGCCTTTGCGGCGGTGGCCTTTGCCAGCCGCAGTGCTTGCTTTGCCTGCTCGAACCGCTGAGGGTAGTCCGTCAGCTTCGTGTAGGCGGTATGAAGTTGTGTGAGTGCCTGAACTTCTGATTCGTAAGTCTTGGGGTCGCGCTTAGCTTCCGCTTGGGCCCAAGTCAGCGCATCCGGGCCAGGCTTTCCTGCTGTTTGCCAGAACGACTCGATCGCATCGAGGTTCTCCCGGACACGCGCGACGGCGACTTCTTGACTCTGCCGGAGGTCGCGGATCAGTGTCCGCAGCGAAGCTTCAGACGATTCGACACCAGAGACATCTATGAATCGCTTGATCGCGTTGTAACGATCACCAGGTTGTGCTTCGATCAAACTCAGAATTTGTGCGCGGCGCAATACCTCTACCACGGGACAGCTGGATTTCGGGTTGGCAATCGCTCCCTTGCTGCTTACCGTCACACGACACATCGAGCCATCTGCTATATCAAGTTTCACGGCAATGTCTGCAAGCGCTTTGCCTGCAGAAGGCCAGAATTTTTGTGCTTGGCCAAGCCCACGACCCTCAAGCGAACCCACTTTGCCATTCCCAAGCAGGTCCAAAGCATCACAGACCGTGGATTTGCCACTCCCATTTTCGCCATATACAACGGTCAAGTTCTTTCCCTTCTCAAACACGAGTGTGAAGGGAGCAACGGAGCCGCGCAGGTGCTCTATGCACAGTTGCTTGAGGCCGACGGAGCTCATGGCTGCCCCTCCGCCGAATCATCGCTCTTGGATGTGGCGACCTCTATAGGAAGTCGCCAGTCTTCTGCCCGCAGTTCGCCTGACGCAAGTTTGGTGAGCAACTTGGCCCCATCTTTTCCGGCAAGCAGCTGCTCCTTCGTCAGGCGGGCAATGATGCGTTCGGCCAATTTGTAGGACGGTGTATCCATGAGTAGTCCATAATCAACGGCACAATGCCTGGATGTGGTGTGCGACGGCTAGTCAGATTCCGACCCATGATCGAACCCAATTGCAGGTAGCTGAAGCCCTGCAATTTCCTGTAGGGACTTACCCGCGATTCCTTGCAGGTCACCATACATGCCAACCGTCGAGCTCATCACGCGGTCGATTTGTGCTTCACGCTTGGCCCACTGCTTCTGGATCGCCTTCTTTTCCTTGTCCAAGTCCTCCTGCATGGACGAGAAGGCTTCCACGATGGCCTCAACGCGCTGCTTGAAGCGCGGGCCGGTGAGGTACTGATAGATCAGTTCGGTCTTGGTGTGCTGGCCGGCCGAGACCTGACGAGCGGTATTGACTTGCACCAGCAGATCGCGAAGTACGGTTGCGATGGGAATGATGCAGCGAGGATGCGCAACCCAGACATTGTCACGAACATCGAACGTTTCGATGTCCTTGGGGAGGGCTTGGCTGACGATGACCGATAGATCCGCCTTGGCAGACCGCTGATCATCACGCAACTTGGTGAGCCAGCCGTCGCTCCAGTTTCGGGTGCGTTTGGATTCCCAAAGAATGATGCCGCAAGGCTGACCACTCGGGCTCGTGACGCGTTGCAGGACATCGCCGCCGAATTCGCCCTTTGGAACGGGCTCGACCGTATCGAAGGGAAATCTAGTGCGCAGCAAGGTTTCCAGTTCGAGTTCCAACACTTCGCCCTGCAACTGCTGTGAGCCTTGCTCGGCCCTGCGCTTCAACTCCTCGATCTGCGTGCGCATCGAGACGATGGTCTGATCCTTCTCCGCGACCTTGAGCCTGAGGGATTCCTCGGCTTCCTGCACCGCCTTGCTCCGAACCTCTGTCAGGCTCTCCTGGACGCGTCTTTCGATGGTGAGATCAAGTTCGCGCTTGGCATCGGCCAGCTCGCGTTCCTTCTTCATGAGGCTCGCTTGCGTCTTTTGCGCCTCGGCCAGCTTTTCATCACGCTGCTTGAGCACTTCTTGAAGATCGGAGAGTTCTTTTGCCTTCTGATCGAGATCGGCCGCTGCCGCAAGCCTCGCTTTCTTCGCCTCCTCGGCAGCGATGCGAGCGCGATCCTTCTGAAGTTGTGTTGCCACCTGGTCGGCAATCTGTTGATCGAGCTTGGCCTGGGCTTCTTCGAGCGCTTTGGTTTGCGCGTTGACTGCCTGCTCGCGTTTGGCGATCTCGGCATTCTTGGCCGAAATCTTGGCTTCGTACTCCTGCTTGGTGGTGGCTATCAGCGGCGCTGCCAGTCTTTCCGTGAGTTTGATTTCCGTGCCGCAGTTCGGACAAGTGATGGTTGGATCGGTCATTTGTGTTTTATCCCCCGATGACTTCCGCGCTTCAGCCGATCTGCCATCGCAACAGGAACAATCGCGTCAGGCTGACGGATTGCTGCAGCCGGCCTTCGATGTTGGCGATCATCGCATCGTGTTGCGCATCGACCTGGTCCTGCGCCTCGAACAACGACCGCCGCTTTTGATTGCGCTGCGCCTCGAGCGCCTTGATCTGCCGCTGCGCGGCGAGCTTGTCTTCCAGCGTAATCCCCAAAGTCGCCGCGCGCCGCGCCTCCTTGATCTGACGGTCGAGATCCTTGATCTCGCGCTCAAGACCTACCTTCAGATCGTCGGCCCAGCCTTCCAGCTTTTCAGTCTCGGCTTCGAAGAAACGCGCGTTGCGTTCCGAAACATTGCGCTGGATTGCCGCCTGCCGCTCGGCGGCAATTTGGCTCAGGCGCGTCTCGTCCACTGATACGTCTTGCTGGAGGATTTCACCGGGCAAGGTGAGCAGTCTGCGAGCGGCATCGTCGTCCAGCGCCTCGCCCGCGTCGGTGACGGCGGTGACGGTCAGGTGATCCTCGATCGCGTCCAGTGAGCCCACGCTGAGGCACCATGCAGCCAATGTGCCGCCTTTGCCGATGTAGGGCTCCAGCGCGCTGACGCGGCCCTCGTGCCGTACAAGATCGAAACGGATTTCCGCGGCCGGCAACTCGCGGGATTTGACGTGGGCCAGCAGCGCTTCGGCCAAAGGATGATTCAAGCGATAGAGGTGGGCCTCACCCGAGCGCCGCGGCAGTTCGTAGCGACCGAGCGGGATTTCTGCCGTGCCGACCCAGTCGGGCCGCGTTTTCAACTCGAACTCGCCGTCGCCGTTGAACTGGGCGCACTCCCCCAACACGTGTCGTGTGAGGCGCATGAGCCACTGTTCGTAGCGATTCAGGGCCTTTCGAGAATCCTCATCGCGGACTCGCAATTTTTCGCGCACCTCGTCATCGAAATTCTCCAGCAGCTTCTGCCGGGTGCGAGCCATTGACTGATCAATCTCCAGGCTCAGCTCCAGTTGCAACTGGTCGAAGGCCGTCTTGATTTCCTCGGTTTTGCGGCAGGCTTGATAGATGGCTGCGATACGTTTCTCGAAATCCACGCCGGATTCGATCGTACCCAACACTTCGTCGCTGGCGCCGAATACGCCTTCGAACAGGTGGAATTTGCGGTCCAGCAGCTCGTAAACGCGCTGGTCCGCGGCATTCTTGCGATTGAGGAAGTTCACGACCACCACATCGTGCTTCTGGCCGTAGCGGTGGCAGCGGCCGATGCGCTGCTCAATGCGTTGCGGATTCCAGGGCAGGTCGTAATTGACCACCAACGAGCAGAATTGCAGGTTGATGCCTTCGGCGCCGGCCTCGGTGGCGATCATGATGCGGCCGCGCTCGCGGAAATAATCCACCAGCGCCGAACGCATGTCGGCGGTGCGCGAGCCGGTAACGCGATCCGTGCCACGATGACGTTCCAGCCATTCGTTGTAGATACGTCGTGACTGCTCGTCCGTATTGGTGCCATTGAACAGGACGATGCCCTCGGCCCACGCACTGTCGGCCAATACGCGCAGGAGATAGTTTTGCGTGCGGCGCGATTCGGTGAAGATGATCGCCTTCTCCTGCGCACCCAGCTCACGCAGCTTGCCGAATGCCACCCTCAGCGCTTTGAGCAGCGCCTTGCCCTTGGCGTTGTGATCGATCGAAGTGGCCAGCCGAATGAAACCATCGAGATCGGCGATTTCCTGTTCGATGGCCTGGCGATCGGTCTCGGTGAGCGGCTCGGGTTGTGATTCTTCCGGCCATTCGTCGGCGGTTTCGTCCAGGGCTTCGTAGTCCTGGTTCAAGTCCTCTTCGAGCGGCGCCGCTTGTTCGCCTTCGCGCAGGCGAGCCTTGAGACGTTCGGACATCGAAGTAAGCGCGCCGGCGATGGCGAAGGTGGAAGATGCCAGCAGCTTGCGGAGTACCAAAGTGATGAGCGCACGTTGGCCCGACGGCAACGCCTGCAGGTTGGGACGCCGCAAGTACTCCGAAACGTGTTCGTAGAGCAGGTCCTCGCCCTGCTCGGGGATGAATTCCTCCACCAGCGGCAGACGCCGGGTGAACGGGATATAGGCGGTCACTTGCCGCCGCAGGGTGCGGTGGCAGATTGGCTTCAGGCGCGCCTTCAGCGTGGCGAACGTCTGGTCTTGTTCGAGATGAGCGAACTGTTCGCGAAAGCTCTGCAGATCGCCGAAGGTGTGCTCGTCGATGAAGCTGACCAGACCAAACAGTTCCAGCAGCGAATTCTGCAATGGGGTGGCGGTGAGCAGCAGCTTGTCTCTACCGGCCAAGGCCAGCTTCAAGGTGTTGGCAATGACGTTGGATGGCTTGTAAACGTTGCGCAGGCGATGCGCTTCATCGATGACGATCAGATCCCACGGAACAGCTTGAACGTCGCCCGCCTTGCTGCGCGCGAACTGGTAGGAGCAGATGACAATATCCGGGCCCTCGAATGGCCTGAAGCTGCCCTGCCTGACGGCCGCGTTGTAGGACTTCGATTCCAGAATGCGGCAGGGCAGGAAGAATTTTTCCGTGAGCTCCTGCAACCACTGCTTGCGCAAGTTGGAAGGCGTAATGACCAAGATGCGCCGCTTGCGCTCGGCCCACTTCTGCGAAAGCACCAGGCCGGCTTCGATGGTCTTGCCGAGCCCGACCTCGTCTGCGAGTAGCGCCCCCTTTGAAAGCGGCGATTGGAAGGCAAACAAGGCCGCATCCACTTGATGCGGGTTCAGATCCACCTGCGCGCTGGCCACGGCACCGGCAAGCTTCTCGCCACTATCGGGCGGGAAACGGCGGGTCAACTCGTGGGCAATGTATTGGGCGTGATAGTCGGTGATCCCCATCCCCGAATTATAAGAGGTGCGGGAACCGAACCAACATTCCGATTTCATGCAGACGCCACATCGGAACCGGCCCGATTTGGGCCTCTTTCGTCTGCGAAGCATCAGCATTGGGCTGTGACTGTTGGCTTTGGAAGCGTCCCGTTTTCGGGTGCATTCCCTGCCTCAACTGATTCATCCGAGCTTCTTCGCGAGTTTTTCGGCGTGCAGATGCGTATATCGCTTCAGCATTGACAGGGTCTTGTGGCCGCTGACCGCAGCGACCTCCATGACATCCAGATGCCGCTCGAAAAGCCGTGATACGGCCTCATGGCGAAGATCATGGAGATGGAAGTCATCCAGCTTGGCACGTTCGCAGGCACGCCGGAAGGCTGCCGTGATCGTGCCGGGCTTTACGGGCATGATCGGACCTATCCCGCCCCGTGGACGGCCCAGACCTTTCAGCACCTTCCGCGCCCGTTGCGAGAGCGGCACGATGCGAGTCTCTCCGTTCTTGGTATCGCGCAAGACCATCGTCCCACGCTGCGTATTGATGTCTTCCCACCGAGCGGTCAAAAGTTCCGAGCGGCGGCATGCGGTTTCGAGGGCGAGCGTCACGAACGGCAGCAAGGCCGGGCACCGGCTCGCGTTGATGGCATCGAACAATCGCTTTTCTTCGCCACGCTGGAGTCGCCGATCCCGCGCTTTGCCGGGCGCGGGCTTTCGGATCGAGCGCACGGGATTCTGGATCGGAAGCGACCATTCCAGCCGTGCGTGCTCGAACACCGATGAAAGGGCAGCCAATTCCAGACGGATCGTGTTCGGGCTGGCGCCTTCCCGCGCGCGTTCGTCGCGGTAGTCCGCCACGTCGGCAGGGCGAACCCTAGCCATCGGTAGCCGGGCGGACGTGGTCTGTTTGAGAGCTTCCAGACGGTACTTGGCTTGGGCGGCGCCCCGGAGTTGCGGGAGCCGTTCGACCATGTAGCGGTCGATGGCAACCGCGAGCGAGAGCGTTTCGGCTTCACCCATGGGGACGAACGCGCCGCGATCTATGTCAGTCTCGGTGCGGCGCGCCCAAGACTCCGCTTCCTTGCGGGTGTTGAACGTCTTAGACTGAAGCGGCCACCCCTTGCGTGAACCGCCCCGGCTTTCCCGGAGGCTCCAACCTTTGAGAAGATTGGAGCATGAACACCGAGAAGCGGTACTCACCTGAGGTACGGGAGCGGGCGGTGCAGATGGTGCTGGAGCACCAGGGCGAGCACGGTTCGCAGTGGGCGGCGATCGGTTCGATCGGGGCCAAGA
>Ga0209061_1004323_pt1 | contig 13817 bp, 7 predicted proteins | sample Coa_R1_10_FD_187157 | JGI IMG/M metagenome (GOLD analysis project Ga0209061, IMG submission 187157) | Surface soil microbial communities from Centralia Pennsylvania, which are recovering from an underground coalmine fire - Coalmine... | ecosystem: Environmental > Terrestrial > Soil > Unclassified...
GAAGGCGCCAAAGCTTCTCAAGGAAGTTCTTGCTGGAGCGCGTTACGTCGACGGGATCAGGAGAAAGGAGGAGAAACGCACAGAGGATGCCGCCTGACAGTTTTTACACAGGACTTGACGAAACCTCGGGACAGCTGCCCGCCAGACGTAATTGTTTGGTCAGAACTCGTATAAGTAGCCATAGTTATTTCCTCACATTTGCAGTCCATAGAAGTTCCGCGCCGAAAATGCCGTTCCGACTGCGTATTCCGGCGAAATCAGCGACCAGCAGCGATCGCTACTCAATCATGGACACATCTGAAGCTGTTTCAAGTTGCAGTGATTATGCGGAGCTCCAATACTAAACTATCACACCGTATTGCATTCGACTATGGGGCAAGCCTAGATTCCATGCGGGTTTGCCTTATGTGTTGCGGCAAATAATGGTGCCGGCTTGAGGGGTCCTATGCCTCTAAAGTCACTTGCCGTTGAACTTTCGTCGCTACACGCTGGAACCACGCCCGGTCAGGGTTTCGGGACTAACGCTACTTTCCGGTCGGATACTACTCACGTCCCGTGTCCTGCGGTCTCTCAAGATTGACGCCCAGGAGGCGATATAAGCAGCGGTTTTGACGCCGGCAAGGGAATCACCCTCACGGAAAATGGGCGTTTCCGGGCTTTTGGGAGCTTCCGCCGGCGGACCGGGACAGCATAGACATATCGAAGAAAACCTTTGATGTGATGCTGCTTTTGGGGAAAGGGAAGCACAAAAAGTTTCCCTGCTAACCGAACAGTATTGGGGCTAAGGATGCAGGAATGAAACCGCTTAAGGAAGTTTTTCCGGACCCCGGGAAAGTGCTCGAGCCCGAGGAGCTGGGTGAGCATGTTCTGCGCGGGGAGTTGTAGCAGCTTGTGGTCGAGTTGCTGGAACGTGAGCGGGGCAGATTGCCGGCGGCGTCCTAACGTTTCCTTTGCTTATTTTCTATGTGCACTTTCTCCGCCAGCGCGGAGCAGCGCATGCTGAGGATGCGGGAGGCGACAGGGGCCCTGGCTCTGGGATTTTCCAGTTTGTTTTGCGCTTGCATCGCCTTTACGCGCCGGGCGAGCTCTGCCGCCTGCTTGCGGCGGCTGGTGGCGCGCAGCAGGTAGCCCTCGTATTCGAGCACGGTAATCACCTTCGGATTCTCCGGATCCAGGGACTTCTCCATTACCCTCTGAGCCTTTCTGAACAGCGAGTCCGCCTGCGGGTAATTCTCCTGGGCGTACTGCAGCCAGGCCAGGTTCATCAGGCTCTCGCCCACCGCCGGATTGTCCGGACCGAGCGCCTTCTCCCGTATGTCGAGGGCGCGCCTGAAATTTGATTCCGCCTGGGGGTACTTGATCTTGAGCTCGTAGATAAGCGCCAGGTCGTCCAGGCAGTCGGCGACCGCCGGGTGATCTGCGCCCAGCGATTGCTCGGCTATGGACAGCGATTTGTACAGGAGCGGCTCGGCCTCGCTTAATTTGTCCTGATAAAGATACAGCTCGGCCAGGGCGTTGGTGCTGTCGATCAGCCCGGGATGATCCGAGCCCAGCGACCTTTCCTGCATGTTCATGGCGCGCTGCAGGATCTTGCGCGCGTCGTTCGGGCGCCCGTTGACCATGTTGATCCTTCCTGCCAGGACCAGACTTTCTGCCAGCTCCGGGCTGTTGCTCGCGGGCGGCTTGTCCAGAATCGCCAGGGCGCTCCTGGAGGCATCCTCGGCTTGCGAATATTTACCCTGCTCGAAGAGATCGCGACCGAGCAGCGTCAGGGTGACGGCTTGCTGCGGGCTGTCGGCGCCCTTCGCTTTCTCGCGGATCGAAAGCGATCGTCGCAGGATGGCGTCGGCCTCGGCGTACTTTCCCTTGTCGAGGAGCAGCCTGCCGAGGTCCGTCAGCGTTTCGGCCACCTCCGGGCAGTCCGGGCCGCCAATCTTCTCGCGCAACGACAGCGCTTTCCGCAGCATCGGCTCGGCGTCGGCATATTTGCCCTCCGCGGCCTTGAGCCGGCCGACGGCATTGAGGGTGGTCGCCTTGCGAGGGTCTTGATCGGCAAACTGTCCGGCAAATTTGAGAGCCTCCGCAAGAGCCTTTTCCGCGTCGGCGTAGCGACCAGCCTGGTACGCGCGCTGGCCGCTCTCGAGATGCGACTGCCAGAGGCGCTGTTGCGCCGCTGTGCTCGGCAGCGCGTCGGCAATCGCGGGCGCACCTGCGGCGGCGCCCCTCGCACCCGCCGGCCCGGATGGTATCAACTCCGGTGGCACGCTTCGCGGTGAAGCGGGCCGGGAGGACAGGGCGAGCAGCTTTGCATCCAGATCGCCTGTCATGACCGGCGTCTGCATGGCTCCCCGATCAGCCAGCACCTCCTCCTGCACCTTCTCTTTCATGTAGCCGAACGCATCGGCGAGCGTGGTCTGCTCGCCTTCGTGCTTAAGTCCTTCAATCAGGAAGTGGGTGAAGACCCCGTTAGAACGATCCTTGCTTTCCCAGGACATCTGGCTGGGCTCACTGGACGAGACTATGAGCCTGCCCGTTTCGTGAGCCAGCTGCTGCGCGTTGAGGTTCGCCTCGCGAACGAGCCCTTTGTTCTCCTCGGACACGTTGCCGCTGTGACAGGCATCCAGTACCAGCACCACCTTGTCCGTCGGCACGCGATCCTTGATCAACTTCGCGAAGTCCTGCATGGCTATTCCCGTGCCGTACACGTCTTCGGTGTTCGTATCCCGGGTAATCAGATAATTGACCCCGCCCACCTTCGGGTCGGAGGGGCTGCCGTGGCCGGAGAAATAGATGACCACCAGATCCCCGGGCTTCACCACAGCCGGCAAGAACTTCTCGCCCACGGCGGAGAGGATATTCTTGCGGGTTGCCTGCTCATCCAGCAAAAGCGCCACGTGGTCCGGCGCAAAGTGTCCATCCGTGGTCAGGTAATCGTAAAAGTCGCGCGCATCCTTGGACGCGTACTTCAAATCGAGATCAGGGTTGCTGAACTTGCTGATGCCCACGACGACGGCCCATTTGTCGTTGAAGGCGGTGCCTGTCGCCGGCTCAGCGGCAGCCGGTCTCAAGAAACCGAATACAAAAACCAGCAGGGAGATCAGGGTGACCGGACCGCGGTTGTTCACTTGGCAAACCTCCGGAGATCGAACCAGCATATTTTAGCGATGGCCGCCGGTCGTTCCGAGTTTCCTTCGCACCGCTTTTGCCCTGGTCGCGTACTGTCTGGCCTCGCTGAGTCGCTGCAACTTGCTCATCACGTGGGAATAAATCTCCAGGCAGTCCGCAGTCTCGGTCGTGTTCGGCCCGAAGCTTTTCGTGCTCAGGGCGATGGCCCGCTGCGCGTTCGCCTCGGCGTCCGCGGCCTTGTCTTCGGCAATCAGCGCTTTGTTCAGGAGACAAAGATTCTTCACCAGCTCACGCTCGTCCGGCGACGGCATTCCCTGCCTGAGCGCCAGCGCTTGTCTGGCATATTCCTCCGCCTGCCCCATCCGCCCGGCGCTTAAGCTCGAGGCGGCCAGCACATCCAGCGCCGCGGCTTTCACGCGGGCAGGAATGTCCGCCTTGTCCTGGAGGGACAAAGCCTGTTTTGCGAGCTGTCCGGCCTCCTCCGTCTTGCCCTGGATTTGAGAAATCTGCGCCAGGCTGGCAAGGACAAGAACGCGTTGGGACAGGTCGGGTTTCGGGGTTCTCTCCATATCAGCTAGAACCGTCCAGTAAAGCGGCTCAGCCTCGATGTAGTCTTTCTGCAAGAAGGCCAGGTTGGCTACTTCGAGCTGCGTGGACGTGCGCCTGGGATCGCCCGCCGGGAAATTCTCGGACTCTCTCTGCGCTTCGCCCAGAATGCGCCGCGCCTCACCGAAATTGCGGCGGTCAATCTCCTGGCGGACGGCCTGCATGTAAGTGTTCCACAGCGTCGCCTGCGCCCCGTTCACAGGATTTGGGCTGCTCGGGGCGGGCGTCGGCTCGCTTGGCACAGGAGCGGCCGGCGTTAGCGGCCGCGCTCCCGGCCTGGGTTGCGCTTTCCACTCGATCGTCTGCTCTTTAAGCCCGGGGCGTGGCTTGTACGGGGGTGCCAAAAGGGCCAGCTCCCTGCCTTCCCACTTGCTCTTCAGAACGGGCGTCTGCAGGACGCCGCGGTCCCTTAAAACCTCGGTCTGGACCTGGTCCCTCATGTAGGCAAAGGCTTCTCCGAGCGTGGTGCGATCGCCTTTTTGTTTGAGCCCCTCGATCAGGTATTGAGTAAAGACGCCATTCGGGGTGGTCTTGGACTCCCAGGAAACCTGATCCGGCTGGCTGGACGAGATGACGAGCTGCCCGGTGCCGGCGACAATCTCGTCGACGTTGACGTTGCCCTGTTGAAACACCCCCTTCCCTTCCGGGGTGGCAGCGCCGCTGTGACAGGCGTCCAGCATGAGAACAATCCTGTCGGCGTGTACCCGTCCCTTGATGATGCGAACGAGATCTTGCATTGGCAGCCCGGTCGAGAACAAGCTGTCCCTGTCGGTGTCATAGGCGACAATGTAGTTCACCCCGCGGACATCCATGCCGGCGGGGCTGCCGTGGCTGGAGATGTAAATGACAACCAGATCGTTGGGGTTTGCCACCCGGGGAAGCCACTTATCACCGAGGGCTGACAGGATGTTCTCCCGCGTCGCCTCCTCGTTCAACAGCAATTTGACGTGGTCCGGGGCGAAGTTGCCCTGCTTGAGCAGAAAGTTGTAAAGGTCGCGGGCATCCTTGGCCGGGTACTTCAGGTTAATCGATGGGTCCTTGAACTTGCTTATGCCGATGATGAGCGCCCACTTGTCGTAGATGGGGGTATTGACCGGCGGGGCGGCGGCCGGCGGCGCCGCGGTCGCCACGCCCCCAAAGATGGAACAGGCAACAATCATTGGCAGCAGCAGTCTCAACCAGTTAACCATGGTCGGCCATCCTACAGCCTCCCATGCACGGCAGTAATCGTTCGAACGACGCAAAGCATCTTTTTCCCCTGTTCATGGCCACGGCATTCTCGCCGTCGGATAACTCCCCGACTCCCCGCAAACCAAATTTAGGGAAGCCACGTCCCCGGGTTTAGTAGTTAAGATACTTGCCCAGCAGCTTCCTAACCTGATCAAACATCACCGGCTTGACCGTGTAGTCGTCCATGCCGGCCTCCAGGCACTCGGACTTGCCCGCGTATCCGGCCGTTATGCCCACTATCTTGGCCGGATCCTGCTTTCTTGTCTCCTCGAGCTTGCGAATGGCAGCGGTTGCCTGCAGCCCGCCCAGCTCCGGCAGCTGGATGTCCATGAAGATCAGCTTGTACCGGCCTTCGGCGAACTTGGAAACCGCTTCCTTTCCGGTTGCGGCCGTGTCCGCCCGCAATCCCATCTTGGCCAGATAGCGGCGAAAGACCTCCCTGATCTCCGCGTTGTCGTCGACCACGAGGACCGGCATCGCTGTCTCCTCGAGCTGTTTGATGATGGTCCACAGCTTGGTATTCAAGGCTGTTGCCAGTTTCAACATGACGAGCAAGGTCGCGTTGGCGGCGCCGCGCTCGATGTCGCTGATGTAACTTCGGTCCAGGCGGGTTCGCTCGGCCAGCTTCTCCTGCGTGACACCGGCCTTCTGCCGCAGGTCACGCAGCGCCTCACCAAAAATGGCTAACCAGCGCTTGTCTTCGTTGTTAGAGAATTCGTCGTCGGGCACCGGTCAGCCTGCGTCCTTGCTCCAGGACTGCATAGCAGGGAATCCACTAGCAGCCGCACTGAGATAAACAATCCCACGTCCAAGCCCAAATTGCAGTAGGTTATATGCCACAAGCAGTTTTCACCCGACATGGAACCTCGAAACACAGGTACCGGAGATGGTTTCTCGGGGGATCGCGGATGTTGAGTATATAAGACGTCCTGCCCACAAGGCGGGTTGGTTACGACGGTGAAGCCGCAGCGAAGCTGAAGCTGGTAGGGCAATCCAACGAATGGCGATGCCAATAACTTGGTCGAACGGCTCGCCGTGTGCTATCTTTGCCATACGATGCGTGAATGCGCACCTTGCCGGGCGAGTGGCGGAATGGCAGACGCGCTAGACTTAGGATCTAGTGTAGCAATACGTGTGGGTTCAAGTCCCACCTCGCCCACCATCTACGTTTCCGCCGAAAGGCGGTTTTCTTTTTGGGTGGGGTCCAGCGGGGTCTAGCCCAGAACTAGCCCAGACCCTCCAAGTCCATTCATCAAAGTCCAAGAACAAGTCTTTGACAAATACTCGGTCTAAGGCGTGATGGTGCCACTATATTCAGTGGCATTGGAAACCGCTTTTGCCTGCAGATGCTACTGCACCGAAGGGGAAGAGCATTCGCTGATTATGAGCACCTAGACCCGGTACGAATACCTAGCCGGTCAAGGGATATTGCTATGCACGCTAGTAACCGTTAATCTTATGAACGGACGCGTTTTACCGCACTGCATCTATGCTGCAGTGAAGGGTTTTAAACTGGCACTGGGCACATGTTAGCGAAAATGCTCGCCGCTTTGCAACTCACGGGGTGCAGGTTTCTAATAGGAGGGGTGCGTGGTAGGAAGCTGTTATTGGTCTGCGCCGGACAATTCTACAAAACCACGGAGATACTGTGGCTGATTCAGAGTTACCGTTTTACGAACATGAAGCCGAAGCAATTCGGAGAATCAAGAAGGGCCTAGAACGATTTGCTCCTCTGGTACGGGCATTTCCAAATGTTGAGGTCCCAGACTCATACAACAAGTTTTCCGAATGCGACTTAGTTGTAGCGACTCCTTGGTTCATTTCAATAATTGAACTGAAGCATTGGTACGGCATTATTGAGGTCGGAGAAGTACAGTGGTCTCGTGATGAGAGGCCTATTGCCAACCCACACCAAAACAATCAATTCAAGTGTAGAAGCCTAGCGTCTTGGCTGAACAGGCAACTACCAGCTTTGAAGATACCCTTCATTGACTCGGTAGTGATACTGACGCACGACGATGCGGAAGTAACACTTTATTCTGGTGCGACGGACCTACAATCCGAAAGAAGAGCAAACAAAACCTTTGCAGGCATAGCAAGTTTTCTCCAAATATTTGAAGATCGCCTGACCGAATTACAAAGAAAAAAGTCTCCGTACAGCCAACCGGATTTCGAGCTAATTGGCAATAAGTTGCAAGAGCTCGCTAACAAACCAAAGCATTTCGCAACTCAAATACCAGGATTCCACATTGTGGAGACACTCAGCGAAAGCCCACTTGTAAGCGAGTTTTTGGCGTATGCAGAAGGTGTTCCAGACAAAAAACCGAAGCGGCTTAGACTGTTTGGTTCATTGTCGACGGATCCGGCCTTGCGGGCCAAACAAACTCGTAGTTCGGCGATTTCGAAATTACCGCCTCATCCAAACATCTTGCGCACGTCATACCATCCAAATCACAGAGAACTGCTAGTAGAAGTAACGGATTGGTCTCAACTTGGTACGCTGCGCGATGTTCTCAGAAAAGATGCCAAATTACCTTGTAATCAGGTCTCTTCAATAGCTAGGCAACTTTTTTCTGCTATAGCCTTGATTCATCAACATAATTTGGTGCATCGCGATATTAGGCCAGAAAACATTCTGGTTGCTGGCGACACGATTCAGATGATGAACTTCGAACTTGCCTATGATCCGGCTGAAGAACATACCGTGTTCACAGATGAGGACGAAAAGGCGGAACTCCCATACAGGGCTCCAGAAGTTCTTTCTAAGCACACAGAACCGGTTTCCGATATGTATTCCGCTGGCGTTCTGTTGTACGAATTACTAACATCGAAGCCGCCAATTCGCGCCTGGCAAGAGTTGTCGAAATCAAATGGGAAAATTTCTCAAATCGCGTTAGATGCCATTCCTGAGGACTGCCAGCCTTTGAAGAGCATTATCGAGCGGTCTATTCGTGTTACGCCATCAGAGCGTGTATCGGCAAGCGAAGCATTAACCATGCTGCAAGCTCCTCTCAAAGAACCGGACCAGCCTCAGATGCTAAGCGTGTGGAAGTTAGTCGATAAGATAAGCGAGGGCGCAACGGCCGAAGTATGGAGAGCCCTTAAGAGTGGCGAAGAAACCGTTGCGTTGAAGCTTTTTCATAACGATCAACCACCGGAAATTGCAAAGCATGAATATGAGATGGCGAATAGTGTGAAGCAATCGCCGTATGTTGTCCGGGTCATGACCTATTTTGCCTGGCAAGATGGCAGACGTTGCATAGAAATGGAGTACCTCGACGGAACCACGTTGCGTCAGGACATCGATCAGCAGAGGCGTCCGGATGACTTAGTCTTTCACAAAACTGCAAGCGAGTTACTCGACGCGTTGGCAGAGTTGCACATGGATCATGCGAATGCCGAAGAAGCCATTCGCTCGCGAATTGTACATAACGACCTGAATCCATCGAACTTAATGCTCACTCGAGGTGGTCCAAAAATAGTCGACTTCGCCCTGGCTTCCGAGACAGGAATTGGCCCGCTATGCGGCATTCCAGGTTACATCGCGCCTGATTTGGTAATTGATGGCGAGCTGCAGCGTTGTCCGAGTGGAGATCTATTTGCGCTGGCAACATGCCTTTTTGAGTGGTATACGGGTTCCCATCCCTTTGGGCGACAGCCGGCGGGCTCCAAACCCATTGCTTCCTTTGAAGAACTGGATCTATCTAAATCTCGAAAGCGATGGTTCGAAAGGGCACTTGCGCCATCAGCAAAACTTAGATTTAAATCCGCAACCGAGGCAAAGGAAGCTCTGCTGAAGGAAGATAGTGAAGAAGAAACCAGCGGAGCAGTCATTCAATACATTGAACAAGAGCTGTCCACGGAATCAGCACCACATGCGATACCAGACGTTCAGGGTCCTTCTGCCCCACCTGCAGCTGCTTTCGTTGACTACCTCAATACCTTGCATAACAGCACGTCTGCCAACAAGCATGCGTTAGCGGAGTCCCAGGCGCTGAGCGAGTACTTCGGTACCGTCAGGGTCGCTCATCCTATTACTGACGAGCTGCGTCGTATTTTTGAAGAAGATGATCGAGCCATAGTGCTCTTGACCGGACATGCTGGGGACGGTAAGTCAACGATCGCTCTTGATCTCTACAAACATTTCCTCGGCAGACCATTACATCAAAAACTCGATTCTGCAATGTCCGATGTGCAGACCGTGTCGTTGGCAAAGAGATCTTTGACCATCGTCAAAGATATGAGCGAAGCCACTCCTTCCAAACGCACGGAATTAATGGCTCAAGCTCTAGCCACTGACGGTGCGCATCTTATCGTGACTAATACCGGTCCGTTGCTAACGACGTGCAGCGAGTTTTTTGCATCCTTCAATCTGATTGATGCGCTAGACCTAGAAAGCTCGATTCTTGGGATACTTCAACGTCCAGTGGTGAAGGGCTTATCCGTTGATCACCAGATGATCACCAAGGACGGCAGAAAGGTCTGGATCGCCAATCTGTCGATGTATGACAATCTGTTTCTTGTCGATGCATTTCTCAAGAATGCAAGTCAGCACACGGAATTTTCACAATGTGGTCATTGTCCGGCTTTCAACCGATGCCCGATCGTGTTCAATGCTCAGACGGTGGCGCAGAATCAAATAGTATCTGACCGAATCTACTTGCTCCATCGCAGACTCGCCTCCTATGGAGATCGGGTCACAGCACGGCAGTTGATAGCTCATTTGGCTTTCGCCATCACAGGTGGTCTTAGCTGCCGCGAGATCGTGAAACATGCGACGTTAAACGAACATTCGCTCCGGACGACCTACAACATAAGTAATACCTTGTTTGGCTACGAAGGACTTCGGATCAATAAGGCAGCACGAATGTTGCAGGCAGTTCAGTTGCTTGATGCTCTGGAGCCAGGCAGCGAACCTGATTCGGTTATCGATTTGCTCATGTCGCGTTCAGGCAGCGAATTTATGCCAGTATCGCAAGATTGCATGGTGTTGTATCGAGCATTGCAGCGAGGACTTGAAGAAGCTGGCCGAGACAGCAAGTCGGGACTACGCAGATCGTTGAGAAGGCTCTTGTATATTTGCGGACAATGGGAAAATGACAAGACTTTTCAATCAAGGTTCCTTCAATCTGAGCGCTTGCTTGACTTTGAGCGATGGGCAAAGGATGGCTTACAGGCAAGTGAACGACGATTATTGCGGGATCGAATTTTAACTGCTCTCTTGGAGCATTTTACAGGTTACCGGGGTGGGCAGTACGACAAGCTTCCTAGGAACGTCTTGTATCTGACCTTGAAACGCGGTGGCGATGAACTTCCTCAGCCTGTACAAGTTATCCTGCGAACGTATCCGTTTGACATGTTCGAGTTGAAGTTTGATCAATCGGAACGTCGACTAGTCCTACTCAATCGAGATCCTCAACAGTCAAATGAATTGACACTGCCTCTGCCCGTGTTGGATTACGTAGAACGAATTCTTCAAGGAGCGCTAGGGGACGAACTAGATGATATCTACCTGAATAGGCTTGAATTGTTCAAGTCTCAATTACTGTCTAACAATTCTGATGAAGTCGAGCCCAGCGATTTGGAATTGCTAGAGACCTCTGCCGACGGCACCGTTAGAAAGTTCAGTGTTCGCATCAAGGGACGAGAGTTACAGGCGGATTACATATGACAATTGAGCGATTTCCTACGGTAGAAGATCCTCAAAACGATGTTAACAACGCCATACTATTGTTCGGCCGCAGGTTTCATCCTGACCAGACAGTAGTTGAACACCTCGCGGAGTTTCTACTTTCGTTTGCCTCAGAAAAGGTTTTGGATGGTTCGCAGGTAGGTTCAGGTTTTCCAAAAGTACCTGTTGACGTTGGTGAACTCAGTTATCGCACCGAGACTGGATTGCCGCTCAAGTTTTTCTCCTTCTTTCCGATCTCAAAATTGGAAACAAGGCACCGTGTCCATCAAAAACTATTTGCGAAAGAGATGGAACAGGTTTCGAGTGATGTTAAGTGCAAATCGCGGCAAGATGCAGAACAATTCCTGAAATCTCTTCAGTGCCTGTTATCTGGATTTGTAGGTGTGGCAGGGAGTCGGACCTGGTGTGCTCACACATTCTTACCCATCACTCGCTCTCTGCTATTTTCAGAGGTAATGTGGAAGCATAGTTCGGCACGCGAGAAAACCGGCGATGTATCCGAGCTATCTAAGTATTTCAATCTAAGCGCTCATTCCTTTATGGCTCGCGGCGGCGAATCGCTTTATCTGCAACTTCTGCATTTGTTTTCATTGGACCAATCGGACATTCGCGAGGTTTTTCCCGCTGATGGATACGAACATGTTCTTTCTCAATTTGGGAACTTGGAAGTAGATCTGTCCCGGGGATTGAACAGTTATCTTGACGATCTAGATCGCATGTTGCAGCCTTTAGTGAGATTTGTAAAAGATCAATTCAGCGAGATAGATAAGGTTGGATCGAGCGGAAACTTGAATAGATTTGGATGGATTCCCAAAGAAACGACCGTAGAAGCAGCATTATTCGCTTGGGAGTTAAGAAACATCTGCGATGCTCAAATTGCTGCTATCGAGCGAGCAGAACTATTACAAACATTGTGCAGCTTACATGTTCTTCGCACTCACTGTTTCCAGGCAATTCGCCATCATCCCAAAATATTCTCGCCACCTGGCTTTGTAGGCGGGTATTCATGGGTGCCGGCGCCCATCGGTGAAGCAAATCCGGAAATTAGGAAGTTGTCTATTCAAAATTATGAGCGCATGCATCAATGTTTACTCTATGCAGTCACAAGACCCGACTATGTGAACCGAACCGACTCGAAAGATCGGGCCGCCGATTCCGAAAAGAATGGACCAGGCCTGCTTAGGAGAATCGGTAAATCTTTAGGTGTCGTTGTTCCACCGACTGGCAGCCCAATCAGATTCACTCTGCCTCCACATGTGGTGCGCTGTCTGGTGCCAGCGTTGGTTCCTCCGGGCACGAGAATGCGGCTTGATGCCTTTATTGAGAGAGTTTATCTTCATTTTGGGATCGCGCTTTCTCCGGGTCAACTAATCCAGGCTCAACGATGGACCGATCCAGACATTCCGGCCAAATTGTCTTGGGCTCAGCCAGATTGGTTTATCCGTTCTCTTATGTCGGCTGGATTCCTTTTCCCACTGTCCGATGCAGTTTCCATCGTCGAAAATCCGTTTAAGTAGAGAGAGCTCCTACAATGAACCCCCCGTTAGTATCGACTCTATTCAATTACGCAAAAAAAGAAATCGAACGCGGCTGGAATTTAGCCGACTTACCGGAAATTCGACTGCTTTTTGACAAAGTTTCAGCTTCCGTATTCTTCGAAACAGCGTGTCTAGTCGAAGATTTCATTGATCGGTCAGGGAAGAAACTTGAGTTCATCGTGAAGGCTTCAAACATTTCTTGGCAGGAGTGGCAACGCGATCCAAAACTGTCGCAGATCACATCCCCGATGAAAAGCAAGAACTGGATCGTCGAAGATGACACGCTGACTCACTATCGAAACATGAAGTGTAGTGATGGTTTCGATGGTCTGGTGATAATGCTATTTGATGTTCGCTCAGTCTTAGATGCGGGTGGCTTGGCTGATTTCCACGTTGTTGATGAGAATTACGTTTGGTCGCGTTTGATGGGAGAGTCATACGATAGCTGGACAGGCATGTTATTTGACGACCTCGGATTCAGTGACGAGGGTAGTGTGCGTGAGTTACTTGATGAGTACTTCGAAACGCTATTCAGAGTGCTTCCTAGAGACTTATCGCTCGTATCCGAGTTCATCTATCAACTTTTAAGCAAGCGGAATCAATTCACCACGGCCCTAGACGTAGTGCAACACGTTTATGCAGACTTACCATATTGGGGTCTAGCTCCCATTATTGATCTCAATGTGAAGGACGCGGCTTCATACATTGAGCCGGATTTGAGATACATCAGCTATTCAAATTTCCTTGAGCTGAATGAAAGAAAAAAGGCCATTCAAAAAATCGACAAGGCTGCTCAAGCTGGTGAATTGACGCTTCCTAACTCGATCAGCACTCCACACCCATTTGGGACTGAGGAAGCTTTCATTGGCTCGCTCAGAGATTACATACTGTATAACGATAAAGACATTCGCAAGAAATTGCTGCGCGTTGATTGTGTCCCTGTTCTGAAGGCTTTGAAGAAAAAGAAAGCCTCTACGAAGAAGCCGCCAAAGCCGGTTGTCCTTGAGGGTCCTCTTTATCAGTGCTTTCTTCGTGCAGTTACTTTGGCTACTTTAGATTTGCAGGGGTCTTCTGCCGATGCTTTGCAGGGCTTGCAAATTGTCGTGCATACTTTCGAACACGATTTTGTCGAAACTAGCGACGATTCGGAGGACAGTACTCTTCAACTTGATCCTAGAGAAGACGCTGAATTGACCCTTCGGGGCTGTCTTGGCGGGATCGAGCAGTTCATGGACTTTGGTATAAAGACGGGCCCGGAAGGAGCCGTTGCGCGAGTAGAATTACACTCGCTTAGCGAGAGTACCGACTATAAGAGCAAAAAGACGGGTACACCGCGACTCTTTGTGACAGTTTCGGCGTCAGGCGACGATCTTGAAGATGCTCCCCGGTCTGAGTTCTATATAAACTTGCAAGACTATCACGAAGAGCGAATCGCTTTCAATTTGATTCGTGCTGCGAGGTTGATTTTCGATGAAAAGGAAATTTGGCTTCCTTTGTTGAGGTTTCGTCAAGTCCTGTGTAAAAACTGTCAGGCGGCATCCTCTGTGCGTTTCTCCTCCTTTCTCCTGATCCCGTCGACGTAACGCGCTCCAGCAAGAACTTCCTTGAGAAGCTTTGGCGCCTTC
>Ga0209061_1004324_pt1 | contig 13814 bp, 13 predicted proteins | sample Coa_R1_10_FD_187157 | JGI IMG/M metagenome (GOLD analysis project Ga0209061, IMG submission 187157) | Surface soil microbial communities from Centralia Pennsylvania, which are recovering from an underground coalmine fire - Coalmine... | ecosystem: Environmental > Terrestrial > Soil >...
GAAAAGGTTGTAGGTGTATGAGTCGTAGTTATCGATAAGAAGCGTACGCACGTTGCCTGGTCCGCCCCTCGGTTATGAATTCGGCCATCTGATCCACGGTATAGCTGGCCTGGGCGTTGTTGAGGCGGCCGTCGCATAGAGAGCGATAAGCTCCCAGGAACTGCTGGCCGTTTTCCTGTTCGTCGCCCCAGAGGCATTCGGTGACATCTTCGCCTGCGACCTCGAGATGTATTCCTCCCGGCCATTCACCGAAGCTGCAAATGATTTCCGTGAAGGCACGAAGCTCATCGACGATATCGGTGACTCGCCTGGTCTTGACGCCGCTGCTTGTGCGTACCTGGTTGCCGTGCATCGGATCGCACATCCAGATCACCGGGTGCCCTGCTGCGGACACCGCCCGCACCAGCGCAGGGAGCCGGTCTTCCACCATGCCGGCGCCCATCCGCGCGATGAGCGTCAGCCGCCCAGGCTGCCTTTCCGGGTTGAGCTTCGCGCACAGCCCGAGCACCTCATCCTCGGTCGCCCCGGGTCCGATCTTGCAGGCGACCGGGTTGGCCATGGCGCCGAGGAACGCGACGTGCGCGCCATGCAGCTGCCGGGTGCGCTCGCCGATCCACGGCAGGTGTGTGGACAGCAGGTAACGTTGCCCGGTGCCCGGGTCACGCCTGACGAGCGGCTCCTCATAGGCGAGCAGCAGAGCTTCGTGACTGACCCAGAACGGATCGACGGCACCCTCGGCCGGGGCCAGCCGGGCGCTGACCGCAAGCTCGCCGAGCACCAGCCTGGCCGTGTTATAGCCAGCGATCATCCGCAGTGGATCCGGGCGCCGCTCCGCTTCTGCCGGGGCAGGCCCGTTAACGGTCAGCCCGCGGAATGCCTGTATTGTCTTCCCGCCGATGACCTCGACGGGAGTGGTCCGCGGCTTGGCGAACTGCCCGGCAAGCCGGCCGATCCGCAGCACGGGGACCCCGAGGGCCTGCTCAAGCGCCGCGCTCAGCCGCCGCATGATGCGAACCTTGTTCCGTGCTCCGGCGACGGCCGCCGCGCCGAACGGCTCGGCGCAGTCGCCCGCCTGCAACACGAAGGCCTCGCCCGAGGCCACGCGCGCTAGATGTTCGGACAGTTCGCGGACGGCCGCAACGGGCACCAGCGGCGGCTGTGCCGCGAGGAAGGCCCTGACCTTGGCCACCTCCGCGTGGTCAAGCCACGGTGGCTGTTGCTCGGCGGGCAGGTCATGCCAGTCTTCCAACAGCTCCATTACTCTTACTCTCCGATCGCCGCGAGGATGCCATCCCATAGCCGGAGCCTTGCCCCCAGGGCGGTGTTGATGGTGGTGACGCACTCATCCCACTTGCTGTCGTCGTCGCCGCACAGGTCGGCGAGCATCTGCATCGCCATCGGCGTGTGCTCCTCGCTGTCCACCTGGATGTGGCGCGACAGGTAATCGCAGAAGGCGCTCAGAGCTCCCTCGCGCCGACTGACCTCCACCACCTGGTCGAACATGTCGGGGATGAGGTCTTCCCTGCCGAACGCGAACGCCGCGGCCTTGCAGTGCACGGGCGCGGCCTCGATGAAGTGCCAGGTGGTGCGGACGAACTCGGCCGCCGGGTCGGGAACCCCGGCCGCGTCAAGCGACGGCAGCACCTGCTTGCCGTCCCTGATCACCGCAACGAAAGCGTCTATCGCGGCGCTTGAAGCGCCCGCCTCTGCCATGCCATTGAGGTACAGCTCGAAGTGGCTGATAAAGCCCTGGCCGAGCTCGTCGCTTTCCTCGACGAGGACGATGTCGTTGATAAGCCGACGGCTTCCTGGAGCATCCGTGGGAAGCCATGGGACAGTGACGCAGGTAAGCTCCTGCTGCAGGGACTTGAGAAGCGACATGAAGTCCCAGACGGCGAATACGTGATTCTCCATGAAGGTGCGTATTGCGCTGAGCGTACTCAGGTTCCGGTAGATTTGGTGGGAGACTACCTTCGACCGGGTTGGCTCGATTTCTTTGTTTAGCCGTTCGATCTGCGGATGGCTTCCGCTCCAGTCATAGCGAGACATGCACGTACCTCCATTGAGCATGAGCAATCATGCGCACCGGCCGGATTACCGTAGACAGCCAGCCCAGACCGCAGTAAGCGAATAACGCCTGGGGATACCTTCGTGATACGAAGATTAGGACGAATCGGATGCACCGCCGCAAGCGAGATAACTCAGCCTGCCTCAGGGCAGCATGAACCGACAGGAAAAGCGTGACATATGCGCCCGACGACTGTCAAGGCCCTGTTGGCGCGCAACTGAACGGCGCACGGCAGTGTGAATGTGCCGGCATCATCGCCACGACGGAACAGGATGCCGGTACCGGCCAGTGCCCGCTCCAGCACCGCCAGGCCCAGGCAGGGCGCGCCGACGCCGCCAGGTCCAGGCAGGGCGCCGACGCCGCCAGGTCCAGGCAGCACGCCCCGTGCGTGCCAGCGCGTCCCATTCGCCGCTATGAGAGGGTAGGCCAGGGAGGTATCGATGAAGATCGGCTTGCAGATCCCTGACTTCAGCACGCCGCGCGGCCCGGAGCGGCTCGGCGCGGAACTGGCCACCGTGGGCCGGGTCGCCGACGAGGCGGGGTTCGAGTACATCGCCGTCATGGACCACTTCTTCCAGATCCCCGTCGTCGGCCCGGCAGAGAAGGAGATGCTGGAGGGCTACACGACGCTGGGGTACCTGGCCGCCTGCACGTCACACGCCACGCTGGTCACGCTCGTCACCGGCGCGGTCTACCGGGAGCCGGGCATCCTGGCGAAGATCGTCACCACGCTTGACGTGCTGTCCGGCGGCCGTGCCTGGCTGGGCATCGGCGCGGCGTGGAACGAGGAGGAGGCACGCGGCCTCGGCATCCCGTTCCCCCCGGTCGCCGAGCGCTTCGAGCGCCTGGAGGAGACCCTGCAGATCTGCCTGCGGATGTGGCGCGGCGACCAGTCGCCGTACCACGGCAAGCACTACCGCCTCGACCGCCCGCTCAACTCGCCGCAGTCGCTGAGCAGGCCGCACCCGCCCATCATGATCGGCGGCGGCGGGGAGAGGAAGACGCTGCGGCTGGTGGCGCAGTACGCCGACGCGTGCAACCTGTTCGCCGGCCGTGACCAGGCCCGCAAGCTGGAGGTCCTGCGCCAGCACTGCGAGGCGGTCGGCCGCGACTACGACACGGTCTACAAGACGGCCTACTACGCGTTCGACACGCGCAAGGGCGCCGCGCGGATCATCGACGAACTCGGCGCGCTCGCCCAGGCCGGCTTCGACGCCGCCATCGGCTCGGTGGCCGACGTGTGGGACGTGCGGCCGCTGGAATTCATCGGCAGCGAGATCATCCCCGTCGCCGCGGATTTCTAGGCTTACCGGAAATTCCTCCGCAGGCCGGACCACACGGCGTCGTAGTCCCGCTGCCGGTGGCCGCCCTCCATCGCCTGGCGGGTCGGCACCATCACCCACCGGCTCTCGAACATGAACGCCAGCGTGTCGTCGAGCTTTTGCGGCTTAAGTTCGGCGGTGCTCGCCTTCGCGTAGGTCTCCGCGTCCGGGCCGTGCGAGGAGAACATGTTGTGCAGGCTCGCGCCGCCGGGCGTGAACCCCTCGGCCTTGGCGTCATAGACACCGCGGACCAGGCCCATGAACTCGGACATGACGTTGCGATGGAACCACGGGGGGCGGAACGTGTCCTCGCCGACCAGCCAGCGCGGCGCGAAGATCACGAAGTCCGCGTTGGCCAGGCCCGGCAGCGCGCTGGGACTCGTGAGCACCGTGTAGATCGACGGGTCGGGGTGGTCGAAGCTGACCGTGCCGAGCACCATGAAGTTGGCCGTGTCGTACTTGTACGGCGTGTAGTTCCCGTGCCAGGCGACCACGTCCAGCGGCGAGTGGTCGTAGTCGGCCGCCCAGAGGCTGCCGCCGAACTTCTGCACGACCTGGACGGCGTGGCTGCGCTCTTCGAAGGCGGCGTGGGGCGCCTTGAAGTCCCGTTCGTTCGCCAGGCCGTTCGCGCCGATCGGGCCGCGCTCGGGGAGCGTGAAGGCGGCGCCGAAGTTCTCGCACAGGTAACCGCGCGCGCAGCCGTCCGGCAGTTCCGCGCGGAACCTGATGCCGCGCGGCACCACGGCGATCTCGCCGGGGCTGACCCGGAGCGGCCCCAGCTCGGTGTGCAAGATGAGGGCGCCCAGTTCGGGGACGAAGAGCAGTTCGCCGTCCGCGTTCACGAAGTAGCGGTCGGTCATGTCCGCGTTGGCCGCGTAGAGGTGGACGGCCATGCCGTCGCGGACCCGGACGTCGCCGTTGCCGGCGACCGTGTACAGGCCGTCGACGAAGTCCGTCGGCGCATCCCGCGGCGGCAGCGGGAGCGGATCCCACCGCAACCGGTTCGGCTCCGGCTCGACCTCGTCGAACGGCGTGGACCGCAGGCGCCCGTTGCCGATCCTGGCGAAGCGCGGGTGCTTCGCCGAGGGCAGGATCCGGTACACCCAGGTCCGCCTGTTCACCGCGCGCGGCTGGGTGAAGGCGGTGCCGCTGATCTGTTCGGCGTACAGGCCGAGCGGCGCCCGCTGCGGCGAGTTGCGGCCCTCCGGCAGCGCCCCCGCAACCGCCTCGGTAGCGAACTCGTTGCCGAACCCGCTGGCGTAATGAAACTCGTCGTCGGCCATCGCCCGCCTCCTTGCCCGCGTTCGGTCGCACCTTCAGATCATGCCCGCCCGGCGGTCACATAGACCTGTGTGAAGTTTCGCCGGTCGTGCCTGGTTAACAGCCGTTACCGTAGGAACCAGCTCATACTCGGGAGGTTTTCGGGGGTTAATCACACGGGAGGTTCTGATGGCCGGCGACAGGTGGCTCACCTTCGACTGCTACGGCACGATCGCAGACTGGAACGCGTGCATGCGCGCGGCCCTGGACCCAGTCGCCGGCACCAGCGCCGCGGCGCTGCTCGCCGCCTACCATCAGGCGGAACTCGTCCTGGAGGCCGGTCCCTCATGGCGGCCGTACCGGGACATCCTCAGCTCCGGGCTGCGCCGGGCCGCGCGCAGGCTCAAGATCCCGCTGGACCCCCGGCAAGCCGACGCCCTCGTGGCGGCGTGGCCGCAGATGACGGTGTTCCAGGACACCGGCCCCGCCCTCGGCGCCCTCGTGTCGGCCGGGTGGCGGCTGGCGATCCTCACCAACTGCGATGACGACCTGTTCGCCACGACGCGGCCGAACCTTCCGGTCCCGTTCGACGTCGTGGTGACGGCCGAGCAGGTGCGGTCCTACAAGCCGGACCTGGGCCATTTCCGCAGGTTCGCCGAACTGACCGGGGCGATGCCCGAGAACTGGATTCACGTGGCGAACAGCTGGGTGCACGACATACTGCCCGCCGCCCGGATGGGCCTGCGCTCGGTATGGGTGGACCGTGACCTCACCGGGCACCCCGCCAAGCTCGCCGAGCGCCGCATCACCGCGATGCGCCGCCTCCCCGAGACGGTGGCCGACGTCAGCGCGGTCCCGCCCTGGCCGCTTCCGTAACGGGCCCGTCCGGGGCTCAGCGTCCCGGCCGCGTCCGCCGGGCGAAGCTCAGTGCCTCGGCGGCGAGCGCGGACCAGCTCAGCGGGCAGTCCGGGGCAACGGCGAGCCACTCGCGCATCGGCGTCCCCTTGCCGGCGTCGAACCGTGCGCCGTACCCCGCGCCGGCAAGCTCGTCCACCCGGTGCGCGGGCAGCTTCACCACGAGGGCCCCGCGGACGAACATCGCGAAGATCTTCCCCTGATAGCGCAGTGCGCTCCGGCCGAAGCCGCTGCCGCCGTGGGGCAGCGTCACGCCGTCGGTGTCGCTGAACTCACCGGCCAGGTCCTCGAACCGCCCGGCCGGCGTATGGTCTGCGCTCATGGCGACAGGGTAGACCTTGACCGGGACGCGCGTCCCCGCCGCAACGGAGGAGGGAGGAATGCCTTGACCAGTGCCGACCTGCTGGCCGATGCCTTCGGCCGGATCCGGGAGACGGTCAGCGACGTCATCGACGGCCTCACCCATGAGCAGCTCGCGTACCGCGTCGACCCGGACAGCAACCCGGTGAGCTGGCTGATCTGGCACCTGACCAGGATCCAGGACGACCACGTCGCCGCCGCCTTCGGCCTGCGGCAGGTGTGGTCCGCGGGCGGCTGGGCCGCGCGCTTCGGCCTGCCGGCCGGCTCGGTGGATACCGGCTACGGGCACAGCAGGCACCAGGTCACCGCCATCGCCGAGGCCGTCTCCTCCGCCGCCGTGCTCGCGGACTACCACGAGGCGACGTACCAGCAGACCGTCAAGCTCGTATCGGGCATCACGGACGCGGACCTGGACCGCGTCGTCGACACGAGCTGGCGGCCGCCGGTGACGCTGGGCGTCCGGCTCGTCAGCGTGGTCAACGACGACATGCAGCACGCCGGGCAGGCGGCCTTCATCCGCGGCATCGTGCTCCGTGCGGGCCGCTGACTCCCCCGCCGGCGGCCCGGTCAGCCGAGCGGCTCACCCGGGTCGGCGCAGATCAGCCCCCAGGGCTTGCCGCCGACCCGGGTGAGCACCACGGTCGCGCGGTGCTCGCCCGTCAGCTTCAGCCGGCGCCGGATCTGACCGACGTCGCCCGCGAGCCCGCGCCGCCGCAGGTCCGCCGAGCCGACGCCCAGGTCGCGCAGCCTCCTGGCGAACCGCTTCTCGTGCCAGGGGGCGGAGTCGACCACCCGCAGGGTCCGCGCGAACGGCGTGACAACCTCCCGCCTGACCGCGAGAAAGGCGATCCGCGGGTCGAGCTGCCAGGCGCCGACCGCGCGCGCCAGGTCAGCCACGAGACCCGCCCGGGTGACGGCGGGGCTAGGGTCGAGCAGGTACTCCCCCGGGCCGCCGACCGGGACCGGGTCGCCGGGCGCGGCGACCAGCGTGTCACCGCCGGGCAGGATCGTCGCCCGCCGCGGCGCGGTCGCGAAGGCGGGCGACCAGAGCACCGCCTCCTTGAGGTCGCGGCCGTCGGCGACGAACTCCGCCTCCCAGCCGGCCGGGACCAGCCCGGCCGGCAGGCCGGGCGCCGCCTTGACGCAGACGGCCGGCACGCGCCCGGCGAGCGAGCGGCACCAGTCAAGCGGCGGCTGCGACACCCCGGCGGGGAAACGGCCCGGCCCGGCGCGCCGGGCCGGGTCGATGAACACGGCATCGATCCCCGTCAGCCGGATGTCGCGCACGTCGGCCACGCACGCCCGGATCTCGCCGGCCGCTCCGTAGACGCCCGCGTTGTGCACGGCGAGCCGCGCGCGCACCGCGTCCCGGTCGACCGCCAGCACCTCCCGCCCGGCACCGAGCGCGATCAGGTCGCCGCCGATCCCGCAGCACAGGTCCGCGACCCGGCGGGCCGGCGCGAAGCGCCGCGCCCGGTGCCTGGCGACCAGCTCGGCCGACGACTGCTCGCAGCCTTCCCTGGTGAAGAGCATCTCCATCGCCCGGCCGAACTTCGCGCGCGCGGCCAGGCGCAGTCCGTGCTGCGCCGTCGCGGCGGCAACCAGGCTCGCCGGGTACTCGCGCCGCAGCCTGACCGCGAGGGCCAGGTCCCCCGCCGCCCCCTCGCCGGCCTCCGCCAGCCGCGCCAGGAGCTCTCGCCCCGGCGGGGACAGCAGCACGGTCGGGTCCTCGTTCATCGCAGCGAGGCTAGCCGGGCCGCCGGCGCGGCACGCTGGCGGCCGCGCCGGGGCGGCGGGGGGCCCTGTCAGCCCCGGACGGGCGCCGGCCCGCCTGCCCGCCGTCACTTCCGGGCGCGGCGAGCACCGCGACGAGGTAGCCGACGCCGAACGGGGCATCGGCGTAGACGATCTCCCCGGCGGGCGCCCGCCCGGCGCCCAGCGCCCCGGCGAGGACCTGCCAGGCGGCGCGGCCGGTCGCCATCAGCTCGCGCGCCAGGGCGGGGTCGAGCGCGGCGATGGCCGCCATGTCCCCGTCCTTGATGGCCTGCTCCACCGCGAAGTCGAACGGCTCGGCGCGCTCGTCGAAGTGGCCCGGCGCGGCCGGGCTGCGCCGGGCGCTCCCGTCGCCCATCACCAGCATGGCCGCGGCCGGCGCCGAGTCCGCCAGCGACGCTCCCAGCCGCAGGCACGCGGCTGCCGGCTCCGCCTCGCCGACCGCCTGCATGACCCGCCGGCCCGCGTACCCGGCCGCGTCGAGCAGCATCGCGCCGAGGCCCAGCGGCAGCGGCAGGCCCGGCGTGCCCCGCACGCCGAGGCCGGGCGCCCATGCCGCCAGGTCCAGCCGGCCGCCGGGATCCCAGGCCGCCGTCGCGTGCCCGGCGCCGACGACGATCACCACGTCGGGGGCCGGCGATAGCAGCCGCGCCACCGCGGCCGCGCACGCCGCCCGCAGCTCGGGCAGGACCGGGGCGCGCCCGGTCAGCTCCCGCGCCAGCAGCGGCGGCGACGGGCACACCGCCGCGCGGGCGATCACGCGAGTTCCCCGGCCACGCGAGCCCCCGCAGGCTCCCCGGTCACGCGAGCCCCCGGACGAGCCGGGCGGGCAGCTGGTCGCCGCGGATCGCCGCCACCATGTCAAGGGCCTGCCGCGTCTCGGTCACGTTGTGCACGCGGAACACGCGGGCCCCCAGCCACGCGCCCACCGCGGTCACCGCCAGCGTGCCGGCCAGCCGGTCCTCGATGCCCGCGCCGAGCGTCTCGCCGACGAAATCCTTGTGCGAGGCGGACAGCAGCACCGGCCAGCCGGTCGCGGTCATCTCGCCGAGCCGCCGGGTGACCTCCAGCGAGTGCCAGGTGTTCTTGCCGAAGTCGTGGGCGGGGTCGATGATGATCCGCGCCTTGTCGACACCGGCCCGTTCGGCGCGTCCGGCCAGCTTCAGCACGTGGCCGAGCACGTCGGCCATGACATCGGGGTAGGCGACGCGGAACGGGCGGGTGCGCGGCCGCAGCCCGCCCGCGTGCGAGCACACGATGCCGGCGCCGGCCTCCGCGGCCACCTCCGCAAGCTTCGGGTCCCAGCCGCCCCAGGTGTCGTTCAGCAGGTCGGCCCCGGCCTCGCACGCGGCGCGCGCTACCTCGTGCCGCCAGGTGTCCACGCTGATCACGAGATCAGGGTAGGCGGCGCGGACCGTCGCGATGAACGGGACCGCGCGCCGGATCTCCTCCGCGACGGTCACGTCGTCAGGGGGCTTGGCGGGCACGCCGCCGACGTCGAGGATGTCCGCGCCCTCGGCGACGACCTCGTGCACGCGGTCGAGCGCCTTCTGCTCGTCCCAGGTCACGCCGGGCCGGTAGAACGAGTCCGGCGTGCGGTTGACGATCGCCATGATGAGCTTGCGGCCGGGAGCGAACTCACTGTTCCGTAGCCGCAACGGTCCTGGCTCGCGCGGCCCCGCGCTTTCGTCGCTCACCGTGCCAGACTAAGGCGCGCGGCGGCGGGAGCGCACCTCGCGCGGCTTCGCGGGAGCCGGCCGGCGTCGTTTGCGATCGCACGGCGTCGGAAATAGCCCCAGCTAAGAGCATGCGGCCGGCGTCGGCGCCGGTTCGTCTCACCCGGGGGACGGTGATCCTGACGTGGCCTCACGGACCGATTACGAAACCTTCGACCTAGGCGACTTCACGCTCAGCGGCGGCGCGACGCTCCGCGGCGCCAAGCTCGCGTACAAGACATACGGGGCGCTCAGCGACAGCCGCGACAACGCGATCGTCTACCCGACGTGGTACTCGGGGCGCCACTGGGAGAACGAATGGCTCATCGGCGACGGCATGGCCCTCGACCCCGCGCGCTATTTCATCATCGTCCCGAACATGCTCGGAAACGGGCTGTCCTCGTCGCCCAGCAACACGCCCCCGCCGTACAACGGGCCGCGCTTCCCCGACGTCCGGGTCCAGGACAACGTGCGCGCCCAGCACAAGCTCGTGACCGAACGCTTCGGGATCGAGCGGCTCGTCGCCGTGACCGGCTGGTCGATGGGCGCCGGCCAGGCCTACCAGTGGGCGGTCAGCTATCCGGAGATGGTGCCGCGCATCCTGCCGTTCTGCGGCTCGGCGCGGACCAGCCGGCACAACGTCGTCTTCCTCGAAGGAGTCAAGGCGGCGCTCACGGCCGACGCGGCGTGGCAGGGCGGCTGGTACGGCGAGCAGCCCTGGCGCGGACTGCGCGCCGCCGCGCGCGTCTACGCCGGCTGGGGTTTCTCGCAGGCGTTCTACTGGGACGAGGTCTACAGGCAGCTGGGCTACACGTCGCTCGAAGACTTCCTCGTCGGCTTCTGGGAGGGATTCTTCCTGGACGAGCGGGACGCCAACAACCTGCTCACGATGCTGTGGACCTGGCAGCACGGGGACATCGGCCTGACGGAGGGATTCGGCGGCGACACCGAGCGCGCGCTCGGCTCCATCCAGGCACGCGCGATCGTGATGCCCGCCGAGAAGGACCTCTACTTCCCGCCGGAGGACAACGCGTGGGAGGTCGAACGGATGCCCGATGCCGAACTGCGCGTCATCCCGGGCGTGTGGGGGCATTTCGCGGGCGGCGGCGCCAACCCCGCGGACACCGCGTTCATCGACCAGGGCCTCAAGGACCTCTTGCGGGACTGAGCCGGCCGCTTGCGGGACCGAGCGGCCGGGCTCAGAAAAGGGCCGGCGGCCCGGCGGGGACCGGCTCCGGGAGCGGTTCGACCTCGGGCACCCGGGCCCGCACCTCGTCGTGGAACCGGCGTGCCAGCCCGAGTGCGTCGACGTTGTCGGGCGTATGGATGAATACGGTCGGGGAGCGCCCCTCGCGCAGCCAGCCGGCGACCGTGCCGAGCCAGTGCTGCCATCCCGCGACCGTGCGTGCCGCGTCGTCCCGGCCGATGTAGCGGACGACCGGATGGGCGGTCAGGGCCCGTGACCGGCGGGGCACCCGCGGCTTCTTCGCCTGCGCCTCCCGTTCGGCGTCGCTTGCCGGAGGACCGGCGAACAGGACGGTGGTGTCGAAGATCACCCATTCGGCGCCGGCGCCCTCCAGGACCCTCTCAAGCTCCCGTCCCGCCCGCGGGTCCGCGAAGAACGCGCGGTGCCGCACCTCGGCGCAGTACCGGTGCTGGCGCGGGAGGCGGCGCAGGAAACCGGCGAGGGCGCCGAGGTCGGCGGGGCCGAAGGACGGCGGCAGCTGGATCCACAGGGCGTGGGCACGCTGCCCGAGCGGCTCGATCGCGGCGAGGAAGGCGCGAAGCGCCTCGCCGGGGCCGGCGAGGCGGCGCTCATGGGTGATCAGCCTGGGCAGCTTGCAGATGAACCGGAAGTCAGGGGAAGTCTGCCCGGCCCACGCTCGCACCGTGCCGGGAGCCGGCGTCGCATAGAAGGTCGTATTGCCCTCGACGGCGTTGCACCAGGTCGCGTAGGCGCTGAGGCGGTCACGCGGTGACAGCGCGCGGGGCAGGTAACGGCCCTGCCAGGGTGCGTACGTCCACATCGCGCATCCGACGTGGAGTTTCACGTCCCCGAGGCTACCGGAGCCCGGCGGCGGCGCGGCCGGATCCCGGCCCTGACCCTAGCGGGGCATCTCGGCGACGCCCTGCGCCACGGCACAGGGCGCGCACAGCGGCACGTCCGCCCCGCCAAGCCGCCGGGTCAGGAGGGCGCGGCCGTCGCACACGTCCTTGTCCTGAGGATGCGCCGTGGCGCACGGGCACCGGCAGCCGCCCCCGTTCCCGGCAAGCGCCGCGCGGGCGGCCTCCACCGCGGCGCGGACGGCCGGGTCGAGCTTGTCCAGGGCCTCGGCGGTCGCTTCCGTCACCTGCTTCCGCCACTGGCCCAGCGCGTCCACGGCAGCCTGCCATGCCGCGGCGAACTGCCGTGCCGGGTTGTCCTGGTACCCCCCCATGACCGCATTTTCTCACCTGACGGCCGCGCTGGCCAGCGCCGATGGCTTCCCCACCGCATCCAGGGCCGGCGGCCAGGGGCCGGCCGCCCGGTTACGGACCAAGGCCGCCCGTGCGAGCGCGGCGCCGGCGCCGCCCCGCCGGGGGGCTCGCCCCAGGGCCATTCGGGGCCGCGGGGCAACCGTGCGAGCGTGGCGCCGGCGCCGCCCCGCCGGGGGAGCCGTGCGGAGGCCGGGGCGGGACCACCGTCCGTTCGGGATAATTTAAGGGCAGTGACGACCCGCGTGCGTCGCTCCCGGCGGCCGCCGCCGCGGAGCGGGGCGCACGCCGGAGCCCGTGACGGGCAGATCCGCGAAGTACGTCCCGCCACGTGGTGTTTACCGTAGTTACGCGGGTAGCCCCGGCTGAGGCGACAGTGAAGGAGGCGGCAGCGCTGTGGCAGGCGCGGGCGGCGGGGGATCGGGCCGGCAGACGGCCCGCGACGTAATCGACGGCCTGCGGCAGGCGCTGCTGCCGGCCGGCCTGCCAGTGCTGCCGCGGGCACGGATCGCGGCGCGGTACCTGCCCGCGGCGCAGGAGCACGCGGCGGGCGGCGACTGGTTCGACGCGGTGGTCCTCCCGCGCGGGCGGGTCGCGCTGGTCGTGGGGGACGTGGCCGGGGGCGGGGTGGCCGCCTCGGCCGCGATGGCGCAGCTGCGCGCGGTGCTGAACGACCTGCTGGTTACCGTCCCGGACGTGGCCGGCGTGCTGCGGCACGCCGACGCGTTCGCGGCCCGTACCCCCGCGCTGTCCGCCGCCACGCTGGCCCTGGCCGTGCTCGACCCGGCCGACGGGACGCTGCGGTATGCCGTCTGCGGGCATCCCGCGCCGCTGATCACCGGGCCCGCCGGGGGCGCCCGGTTCCTGGACGGCGGGCGTTCCGGGCCGCTGGGCACCGGGTCGGCGCCGGTGCCCGCCACCGCGGCCCTGCGGCCCGGGGAGCTTGTGGTGCTGTACAGCGACGGGCTGACCCGGCGGCCGGGCCGCACGCCGGCCGATGCCAGGGCCGACCTCGCCGCGGCCGCCGCCGATGCCGCGGCCGCCGCCGATGCCGCCGCGGGCCCGGCGCCGCCGGCTGGCGCGTCCGGCGCCGCCCCCGACCTCGTGTGCCAGCTGACCGTGGAGTCGCTGGCCGGCGCCGGGTACGCCGACGACGTCACCATCCTGGCGGCGCAGCGGCTGGCGGCGCCGCTTCCCGCGCTGCACCTGAACCTCCCCGCCACCAGGTCCAGCCTGAGCGAGGCCCGGCGCGAGTTCGGCGTGTGGCTGGCCAGGACCGGCTCGCGTGCCGCCGACCGCGACGGGCTGCAACTCGGGCTGGGCGAGGTGGTCGCCAACGTCATCGAGCACGCCTACCCGCCCGGCGTGGCCGGCACCGTCGGGATCGACGCGGAAGTGGGCGCCGACGGCGTGCTCGAGTGCCGGATCAGCGACCACGGGCGCTGGCGCGAGCCGGGCCCCGGCGAGGACCGGGGGAACGGCCTGATGCTGGCCGCGCACATGGCCGGGGAGCTGCGGGTCAGCCACCCGCCGCGGGAGCCTGGCGCCGCGGCCCCCGGCTCCCGCGGCACCGTGGTCACGCTGCGCCACCGGCTGCTGCGGCCCGCCGTGGTCACGCCGCCGGCCGCGCCGGCGCTCCCCCGGACGCCGGCTCCGGCGCCGGGCGCGGGCACCGGGGCGGCCGCCGGAGCGGGCGCCGGCGCGGGCGCCGCCAATCCGGTGCCTCCGCTCCGCGTCGACATCAAGGCCGCCGGCCGCGCGGTGGTCTCCGGGGCCGCCGACAGCGCCAGCGCGGAGCGGCTGGCCGGACGGCTGCTGGCCGCTTGCAGGGGCGGCACCCTGCCGCTGGTAGCCGACCTCACCGGCGTCACCTTGCTGGCCACGGCCGGGATACAGGTCCTGTTCCAGGTGCGGGACCGGCTGGCC
>Ga0209061_1004325_pt1 | contig 13813 bp, 8 predicted proteins | sample Coa_R1_10_FD_187157 | JGI IMG/M metagenome (GOLD analysis project Ga0209061, IMG submission 187157) | Surface soil microbial communities from Centralia Pennsylvania, which are recovering from an underground coalmine fire - Coalmine... | ecosystem: Environmental > Terrestrial > Soil > Unclassified...
CCGAGGAAGGCGGTCCCTTGATGGCGAACGTGAGCGCGCGGCTGGAACGGATCCGGAGCAGCCTGACGCCGCGCGAGTGGGCGGGCGCCGGCGCCATGGCGGCGACCGTGGCGGGCCTGAACGTGGCCGGCTGGGGGATGCTCGCGGCGGCCGTCGGCGGGCACTACCACATCACCGGCACCGAGATCTTCGGCTTCGGCACCGGCGTGCTGGCCTACACCCTGGGCATGCGGCACGCGTTCGACGCCGATCACATCGCCGCGATCGACAACACCACCCGCAAGCTGGTCAACGACGGCAAGCGGCCGCTGTCGGTCGGGTTCTTCTTCTCCCTCGGCCACTCCACGATCGTGTTCATCATGGCGCTGCTGCTCAACTTCGGCATCCGCGCGCTGGACGAGCAGGTCAAGAACGACAGCTCGGGGCTGCACAACGTCACCGGCATCATCGGCACCACCGTGTCCGGCACGTTCTTGTACCTCATCGCGCTGCTGAACGTCATCATCCTGGCTGGCATCATCCGCGTGTTCCGCGACATGCGCACCGGCCGCTACAGCGATGAGGAACTGGAGGCCCAGCTGGACAAGCGGGGGCTGATGAACCGGTTCCTGGGCCCGGTCGCCCGCCGCGCCGACGCGCCGTGGAAGATGTACCCGGTGGGGGTGCTGTTCGGCCTGGGGTTCGACACCGCCACCGAGGTCGCCCTGCTGGTCCTGGCCGGGTCGGCGGTGGTGTCCGGGCTGCCGTTCTACGCGATCTTGTCGCTGCCGGTCCTGTTCGCGGCCGGGATGTGCCTGTTCGACACCCTCGACGGCTGCTTCATGAACTTCGCCTACGACTGGGCCTTCGCCAGGCCCGTCCGCAAGGTCTACTACAACCTCACCATCACCGGCCTGTCGGTCTTCGTCGCCGTGTTCATCGGCACCATCGAGATCCTCGGCCTCATCGGCTCGGAGTACGGCCTGACCGGCGGGTTCTGGTCCTTCATGGGCGGCTTCGACATCAACAAGGCCGGCTTCGTCATCGTCGGCGTCTTCGTCCTGACCTGGGCCGCCGCCCTGGCCATCTGGCACTTCGGCAAGATCGAGGAAAAATGGGACGCCCGCCAGGCGGTCACCGCCGACACCCGCGCGAACTTACAGCGGCGTGACGTAGGCGGCGGAGATGCCGCCGTCGACCAGGAACGCCGATGCGGTGATGAACGACGCGTCGTCGCTGGCCAGGAACGCCACCGCCGCCGCGATCTCGGAGGCCTCGGCGAACCGGCCGAGCGGTACGTGCACCAGGCGCCTGGCGGCTTGCTCGGGGTCGGCGGCGAACAGCTCGGTGAGCAGCGGGGTGTTGACCGGCCCGGCGCACAGCGCGTTGACCCGGATGCCGTCGCGCGCGAACTGCACGCCCAGCTCGCGCGAGAGCGCGAGCACCCCGCCCTTGGATGCGGTGTAGGAGATCTGCGAGGTCGCCGACCCCATCACGGCGACGAACGATGCCGTGTTGATGATCGACCCCTTGCCCTGCCGGCGCATGTAGGGGATGACCTCGCGGCAGCACAGGTAGACCGACGTGAGGTTGACCTCTTGCACCCGGCGCCATGCGTCCAGGCCGGTGGACAGGATCGTGTCGTCTTCCGGCGGCGAGATGCCTGCGTTGTTGAAGGCGATGTCGATGGCCCCGTAGGTGTCGTAGGCGACCGCGAACGCCCGCGCCACGTCCCCGGGGAGGCTCACGTCGGCCTCGACGAACACCCCGCCCGCCTCGGCCGCGGCCTTGTCGCCCGCCTCCACGTCGATGTCCACGGCCACCACGTTCGCGCCCTCGTCGGCGAACCGGCGCACGGTAGCCAGCCCGATGCCGCTGCCGGCACCGGTGATCACCGCCGTCCGTCCCTCGAGTCTTGCCGCCACCAGTGTCTCCTCAGGCCCTCAGATCCGCTCGAAGTACCGGCGCAGCTCCCAGTCGGTCACCGCGCGGCGGTACGCGTCCAGCTCTACCCGCGCCATCGTCGCGTAATGGTCGACCACGTCCGCGCCGAACGCCTTGGCCGCCAGCGGCGATGCGATCCACAAGGCTAGCGCCTCGTCCAGCGACGCCGGCACCCGCGGCAGCCCGGAGGCCGCGTACGCGTTCCCGGTGACCGGGGGCGGCAGCCCCAGCGACTCCGAGACCCCGGACAGCCCGGCCGCGACCAGCCCGGCTAGCGCCAGGTACGGGTTGACGTCGCCGCCGGGCACCCGGCACTCGACGCGCAGCGACGGCCCGTGGCCGACCAGGCGGAGCGCGCAGGTCCGGTTGTCCGGTCCCCACGCCACCGCGGTCGGGGCGAAGCTCCCGGGCGCGAACCGCTTGTAGGAGTTGATCGTCGGCGCGAACAGCAGCGTCAGCTCACGGAGCCCGGCGAGCAGGCCGGCGATTATCGAGCCGCCGGCCTGCGACAGGCCGTACGGCCCCTCGCCCGCCATCACCGGCGTGCCCTCGGCGGTGCGGAACGACAGGTGGATGTGACACGAGTTGCCTTCCTTGTCGTTCGGTTTGGCCATGAACGTGAGGGCGTAGCCGTGCCGGGCGGCGATCTCCTTGGCGCCCGTCTTGTAGATCGCGTGGTGGTCGGCGGTGGTGAGCGCGTCGGCGTAGCGGAACGCGATCTCGTGCTGGCCCAGGTTGCACTCGCCCTTCGCGGACTCGACGGACAGGCCCGCGCCTGCCATCGAGTTCCTGATGTCCCGCAGCAGCGGCTCGACCCGCCCGGTTCCCAGCACCGAGTAGTCCGCGTTGTACCGGTTGGCGGGGACGAGATCCCGGTAGCCGCTGTCCCAGGCCCGCTCGTAGCTGCCCTCGAACACGACGAACTCGAGTTCGGTGCCGGCCAGGCAGGTCCAGCCCAGCGAGGCCGCCTGCGCCAGCTGCTCCCGCAGCACCTGCCGCGGTGACGGCCGGACGGGGCTGCCGTCAAGCGCCGCCACGTCGGCGAGGGCCAGCGCGGTCCCCGGCTGCCATGGGATCACCCGGAGCGTGGCCAGGTCGGGGACCAGCATGAAGTCGCCGTAGCCGGCGTCCCAGGAGGTCAGCTCGTAGCCGTCCACCGTGTTCATGTCCGTGTCGACGGCGAGCAGGTAGGCGCAGGCCTCCGTGCCGTGCTCCGCGACCGTGTCCAAGAAGAACCGGGCGTGGAAGCGCTTGCCTTGCAGCCGGCCCTGCATGTCGGTTATGGCCACGACCACGGTGTCGATCTCTTGCCTGCGGACCGCTTCGCGCAGCGCTTCGATGTTCACAGCCGTTGATCCCCCCACTTCCTGTTGGCGCAGACGGCCGGCTAGGCCAGTGACTCCAGCTCGGCCTCGATCGCGGCCAGCTCCGCCGGCGTCCCCTGGACCCTGGGGCCAGCGAACCAGTTCCGCGCGGACGCCAGCCACCAGGTTCCGGCGAAGCCGAGCACGACCACGACGGCGACCACCGTGTAGTTGAAGTTCGTCCCGGTTACGGGCGATGCCGTGGGCAGCATGAACAGCACGGAGATGATCACCACCCACGCCACCGCGGTGATCCCGACCGGCTTCGACCAGCGGCCGAGGTGCCACGGCCCGCGCTGGAACGACGAGCCGAGCCGCAGCCGCAGGAACGTGGGCAGCACATAGGCGACGTACAGGCCGATCACGGCGATCGAGGTGACCGCCGCGTAGGCGGTGCTGTTCCACAGGTACGGCAGGCCGAGGACGAGCGCGCCGGCGGCCGCCAGCCAGATCGCGTTGGTCGGCGTGCGCGTCCTCGGGTTGACCCGATGCCAGAACCTGCTGCCCGGCAGCGCGCCGTCGCGGGAGAACGCGTAGATCATCCGGGAGTTCGCGGTGACCGACGACATCCCGCAGAACAGCTGGGCGACGATCACGATCAGCAGCAGCAGCTTCCCGCCGGTCGCGCCGAGCGCGTCGACGAAGATCTGCGCCGGGGGGACGGTCGAGCCGGCCGCGGCGCCGTAGTCCTGGATGGCGAAGGTGACCCCGATCAGCAGCGCCCAGCCGGCGAACAGGGAGACCACGATCGAGGTGACGATGCCGCGCGGGCCGGACAGCGCCGCGCCGCGCGTCTCCTCGGTCATGTGCGCGGAGGCGTCATACCCGGTGAACGTGTACTGGGCGAGCAGCAGGCCGAGCAGCACGACGTAGAGCCCGGAGCCCCACCCGGTGTTGTTGACGAAGTGCGTGAACACGAACGACGCGGACTGGTGGCGCGCCGGCGTGAAGGCGAGCGCCGCGACGATGATGAGCACGCCGGCGATGTGCCACCAGACGCTGACGTTGTTGAGCACCGATATCAGCCGCACGCCGAACGAGTTGAGCAGGCCGTGCAGCACCAGGATCCCGGCGAACAGCACGATCGTGTGCCACGGGACCGCGGTGCTGAACCCCCACTGGATGTCGAGCAGCGCGTTGAGGAAGAACGCGGCGCCGAAATCGATCCCCGCGGTCACCGCGACCTGCCCCAGGAAGTTGAACCAGCCCGTGAACCAGCTCCACGCGGCGGGGTTGTGCGGCGCGAGCTTCGCTGACCAGTAGTACAGCCCGCCGGCGGTGGGGTAGCTGGAGCACACCTCGGCCATGGCCAGCCCGACGAACAGCGTCATCACGCCGACGAGCGGCCACCCCCAGGTGATGAGCACGGGGCCGCCGGTGTTCATGCCGTACCCGTACAAGGTCAGGCAGCCGGACAGGATCGAGATGATCGTGAAGGAGACCGCGAAGTTGGTGAAGCCGGACATGTGCCGGCGAAGTTCCTGAGCATAGCCTAGCTCGTGAAGCCGTTGCTGATCGGCGCTGACCACCGCGGGCGCTGTGGTCTCGTCTGCGGGCACGGGGGGACCTCCCAGCGTCTGGCGTGTCTGGAGAGGCGACAGCCGGTCCAGCTACAGAAATTGAGCACCGCGATACGCAGCGTGTCAAGGACGCGGCGGCTCGCGAGGCCCGCGTGGCGCGCGTTACACCGCGGTCCCGCGAGCCGCCGTCGTCGTCCGGTTCAGCGTGGCCCGGTAGATTCGAGCCGGGAACGCGACGAGGAGGAGGCAAGGCGTGGCCATCGCCACTCTGCTGCTGTGGATGTGTACCGCCGCCGTGGGCGGCTACCTGCTGGTGACCAGCACTCGCATCGGGGGCGCCGGGCAGCGCCACGACCCCGGCGCGCCGGTCCCCGCGTCCCAGCCGGCGCCCCCGTCCCAGCCGGTCCGCGCCCCGGCGCAGGCGGCGCCGGGGACCGCGCAGGCGGCCACCCCGCCGCGCGCCCGGGACCGCTTCGACCCGCCGTCGCTGGCCCGCGCGAAGAGCGAGCCGCTGCCGGGCATGCGGGAACTGGCTGAGTTCACCCATCCCGCGCTGGCGATCATCGGCCTCGGTTTCTGGCTCAGCTACGTGCTGAGCCGCGACCGCGTGTTCGCCGCGATCGGCTCCGGCGTCCTGCTTGGCGCGATCGCCGCGGGCGTGTCCTGGGCCATCGTCAACGCCCGCGCCGCCAAGCGCGCCGCGGACGGCGGGCCGGCCGCGGCCGGCCCGTACGCGGGCGCGCTTTCCTTCTCACCACGGCTGCTCGTCCTGCACGCTGCGGGCGCGGTTCTCACGCTGTTGATCGCCGTGGTGATCGCCGCCCGCGCCTAGCCCGCCCCTATCCGCGTGCCATCTCGGATGCCCATCCGCGTGCAATCCCGGATGAATGTGACATTCAGCCGGCTATAGCCGGCTCGATGTCACATTCATCCGCCGTGAAGACTTCAGCCGCTGCCGTGAAGACTTCAGCCGCCGCGAAGACCTTGCGGGATCTACCGCGAAGACCTCGCGGGCCGGGCCGGCGCTACGCGCCGGCCAGTAGCGGCGGCAGAGACGCCACCGTCCGTTCGGAATAATGCATTTCAGCGGCCGACACCAGGGCGGAGAACAGCCGGGGGTCAGTCCCCTGCTCGGGGTGCCACTGCACGCCGACGATGAACTCTCCGGGGGAGGCGGACTCCACCGCCTCGATGATGCCGTCGTCCGCCCACGCCACCGCGATCAGCCCGTCGCCGACGCGGTCCACGGCCTGGTGGTGGTGCGTCGGCACCTCGAAGTACTCCCCGCCGGGCAGGATGGCCTGCACGGTCGTGCCGCTGGTGACACGGACCTTGTGCATGCCGAAGCCGTGGGGCAGGCCGCTGTGCTCCTCGTGCCCGACGAGGTCGGGGACATGCTGGTGCAAGGTGCCGCCGCAGGCGACGTTCAGCACCTGCATGCCGCGGCAGATGCCGAGCAGCGGCACGCCGGTCCGGATCGCGGCGTCAGCCACCGCCAGTTCCCAGGCGTCACGGTCGGGCGCGTTCACGTCCGTCTTGGGGTGCCTGGCGGCGCCGTAGATGGCGGGGTCGATGTCACCTCCGCCCGCGATCACGACGCCGTCCAAGACGGCCACGGTCTCCTCGGCTTCCGTGGCATCGCCGCCGGGCGGAAGCAGGACCGGGCGGCCCCCGTTCTCCCTGATCGCGGTCACGTAGGTCCACGGCAGTAGGGCACCTTCTTCCGACCAGCCCCGCCAGTCGGCGTTCGTGTGGTACGTGGTAATACCAATCGTCGGCGCCATTTGTCCCCTTCACGATGATGGAAGCGCACCGAAACCGCCGTCATGCCCGCTGCGCTGGCCCGAGGACTACCCCCGGAAACCCCGAAAAATCCGGCCAGGCAATGGGGAAGGCGGGCGAGGTGCCGAGATTGAGGTTACTAGCGCAAAGCCTGGGATTGCGGCTAATCCACGATACTGCTGATAGTAACACTTGATAAACGTTCTGTAATCAGGCCCGGCGCGAGCGCTGGCGCTCCCGCCCTCCGCCCATGCCGTTGTTTTCGCCTGTTCTGGCGGTACGATCACGGTGGGCGGAGCGTGCGGGGGGCCGGACCGCGATGAAGGGACGGCGGCGGGACCGTGCGGGAGGCCATCAGACGAGCCGCCGGCGCGGTCCGGGCCGCGCGGGCGGGCGTTACCACGCGGGCGGGCCTTGCCAGGCAGGCGGGCCTTGGCGGGCGGGCGGGCGTTACCGGGCAGGCGGGCGGCGGGGCGCAGGCGGGCTTGTCACGCAGGCAGGTCTTCGCCATGCTTGGCGGCGGTGCCGTGCTCACGGCCGAGGCGGCCTTCCTGCGCGGGCGGCAGCCCGGGTCATGGTGGGGCTCGGCGGCCGCGTCCGACCCGGCGGGCGGGCCGGCATACATTCCCTGCTACCCGCTCGCGGCCAGCGGCTACGCACCGGACGGCGCCGCGGGCGCCACCGCGGCGTACCCGCTGTCCTCGGTCCGGCTGCTGGACGGGCCGTTCCGGGCCAACCAGGCGCGGAACCTGAACTACCTGCTCTTCCTCGACCCGGACCGGATGCTGCACACGTTCCGGCTGAACTACGGCCGGCCCTCGGCCGCACTGCCGTGCGGCGGGTGGGAGGCACCGAACATGGAGGTCCGCGGGCACACCACCGGCCATCTGCTGTCCGGGCTGGCCCTGTCGTACGCGAACACCGGCAGCCCGCAGGCGAGGGCGGCGGGGGAGTACCTGGTGGGCCAGCTCGCGCAGCTCCAGTCGATCGCGCCCCTCGCCGGGTACGCGCCAGGCTACCTGTCGGCGTTCCCCGAGTACTTCTTCGACTGGCTGGAGGCGGGGCGGCGCGTCTGGTCGCCGTACTACATGATCCACAAGTACCTGGCCGGGATGATCGACCAGTACCAGCTGGCCGGCGTGGGACAGGCGCTCGACGTCGCGATCCGGCTCGCCGACTGGGTGGACGCGAGGACGTCCCGGCTGAGCTACGCGCACATGCAGCAGGTGCTGCAGAACGAGTTCGGCGGGCTGCCGGAGGCGCTGGCGAACCTGTACCGCATCACCGGGTCGGAACGGTACCTGCGGACGGCGGAGCGGTTCTATCACGCACGGTTCCTCGACCCCCTGGCGGCGGGCGACGACATGCTCGACGGCGAGCAGTGCAACGTCAGCGTCCCGAAGGTGATCGCTTCCCTGCGCATGTGGGAGGAGACGGGGGAGGCGAAGTACCGCGCCATCGCGGAGAACTTCTGGCAGATCGCCACGGCGCATCACTCCTACGTGATCGGCGGCCAGGGCAACCACGAGCACTGGGGGCCGCCGGACGTGGTGGCCGGCGCGCTGTCCAACTACACCTGCGAGGGCTGCGTCACCTACAACATGCTCAAGCTGACGCGGCTGCTGCACTTCCACGACCTGGCCCGGGTGGACCTGCTCGACTACTACGAGCGCGGGCTGTTCAACCAGATGCTCGGCACCCAGGACCCGGACTCCCCGCACGGCTTCGTCTGCTATTACACCGGGCTGTCCGCGGGCGCGTTCAAGCAGCAGCCGCTGAACTACTTCCCCCGGGGCAACCCGGACGTCTACTCCACCGACTACGGCGATTTCACCTGCGACAACGCCACGGGTCTCGAAACGGCGGCGAAGTTCGCGGACACCGTCTACGCGCGCGACCCCAAAGGCGTGTACGTCAACCTGTTCATCCCGTCCGAGGTCCGCTGCGCCGACCAGGGCATCACGCTGCGCCAGACGACCGGCTTCCCCGACGACCCGGTGGTCCGCCTCACCGTGATGCGCGGCACCGCCCCGATGATCCTGCGGCTCCGGGTGCCGGGCTGGACCGCCGGGCCGCCCGATGTGGTGCTGAACGGCACGCCGCTGCCGAACGCGGTCGTGCCGGCCGGGTCAGCCGCCGTGACGACCGGCCTGACCGCCGGCGTCGCCGGCGCCCGCGCGGGGAGCGCCGGCGGCTGGGTCGTGGTCAGCCGGCACTGGCGCCCCGGCGACTACCTCGAGGTCACCTTCCCGATGCGCCTGGCGTTCGCCGCCGCCCCCGACGACCCCGCCGTTCAGGCGGTCACCTACGGCCCGGTCGTCCTCAGCGGCCGTTACGGCGCCAGCTACGCCACCGCCGTCACCCCCGCCGCGGCGCCCCCGGGCACCGGCGGCCCAGGGATCGCCCCGCTCCCGGTGCTCGAGGTCGCCTCGGTCCGGCGCGTCACCGGCCGGCCGATGACGTTCGAGGCGACCGCCGACGCCCAGCGGATCACCATGATCCCGGTCGCCCGCGCCCAGCACGAGCACTACACGGTCTACTGGCGCACGGCGTGACCGCCGCCTGCGGCCGCCGTAGAATCGGGCATTGATGACGTGCAGCGCCTCGGTTTCCATCTGCGGCGACGTCGAGCGGCCCGCTCGCCTCGCGCTGGCGGAGCTGCGCTCGCTGACGGACGCCGAGGTGGTCGCGGACTTTCACTGCCGCGAGGGCTGGAGCCGGCCCGGCGAGCGCTGGCGCGGAGTGCGGCTGCGGACCCTGCTCGCGCTCGCCGGCGCCGCCGATACGGCCGGCTATGTCACGGTCGGCTCCGGCGGGTACACCGCCGTGCTCACCCGCGAGCAGGCCGAGGATGAGCGGGTGCTCCTTGCCCTGGAGCACGAGGGAGCCGTGAGCCCCCGGAGCCCCGGCTTCCCGCGGCTGGTCGGCCCCTCGGAGTGGGACTGCTTTCTGAGCGTCAAGTCGGTGGACCGGATCGAGGTCACCCGCCAGCCTCAGCGAGCGACCGCGGCGGCGATCGCGCTCGCCCGGCTTGGACGCTAGCGCGGCGTTCTTCAACGAAGGTACACAAAGGGTCGGCTGCCGGGACCGTCTTGGCCTGGGCCTTCAGGCAGGCGCCCGCTCCGGGTGCGGCCGCTCCGTGCGGCCGTGGGCCGTGCGGCCGTTATTCAGGCTTGCATTCAGGCTTGCTGATCTGGATCGGCTCGGCGGCTCGCGTGGCCTGCGCGTTCGCCTAGCGCCCCTATTGCCCCTATTGCCCCTAGCGCCACCAGGGACGACGGCGGACCTCCGCCATCCGCAGCGCCGGTCCGCTGACCGCCTGCGCGCTGCGGCTCAGGTGGTGCAGGTGCTCCTGCACCCACAGCAGGTGCGGGTGCGGCAGCTGCTGCGCGGGCGCCGTGCTGGCCAGCACGGCCGCGCCGCCGTGCGCGGCCGCCTCCGTCACCGGGGCGGCCCCGCCCGCTGGAACCGGGCCGGCCGCGTGCGCCGCGCCCTCCGGGGAGGCCGATGGGCGGGGGACTGCCGGTCCCGTCATCGGGGGCGGCGAGACGGCGGCCACGTCACCCGACCGCCCCGGACGGCTCACCTCGTCGGCTATCGCGCGGTAGAACCCGGCCAGGCCGGCCGCCGCCGATCGCAGCGTCACGCACGCTGGCGCGCCGGCGTACTCCTCCGAGCCGGCCAGCGGCAGGCACGCCGCGCCGGGCGGCATGCCGGGCGCCGACTCGGGCTGCCGCAGCCCGGCGAGCGTGTTCGCGGTCAGCCGCACCCGTGTCGAGGCGTTCACCAGGGTCCACAGGTCGTCCTTGCTCACTTTCTTGCTGCCCTGTTCGGCCAGGAACCCGCGCACCGCGTCGTCTAGCCTGATGCCCGCGCTCACGGCGGCCATCGCGGCGGCAGGCGGCATCATCAGCTCGCTCAGCGCCCAGTCCACCGCCTGCGTCAGATACTCCGCGCCCTGCCGGAACGCGTCGGCGAGGTCGGCCGCGACCACCGACGACGCGCCGCGCGGCCAGAACAGCACGCCTACCACCAGGCTGACCGCGCAGCCGATCGCCACGTCCTCGACGCGCAGCAGGCCGACCTTCCACCCGACGGGAACGAGCAGGTTGAACAGCACCACGATCGTCACGGTGAACGCGGCCTGCCCGACGAGGAACGGGGTCGTTCCCGGCGCATAGGAGGCGACGAGCACCGCCACGGGCAGCGCCACCCACAAGGCGGTCTGTCCTGTCCCGATCGCGAGCAGCAGCGCGGCGCCGACGATGAACCCGACGACCGTTCCCGCCAGCGCCCGCCACGCCGTGGCCCCGGTCGACGCCGCGCTGGTGCGCAGGACGGAAAGCGTGCCGAGGACCACCCAGAATCCGTGCTGCACGCTGGAGAGGTCTGCGACGGCGACCGCCGCGGCCAGGGCCACCGCGCCGCGCAGGCTGTTCAGGAACCACACCGAACGGATGCTGGCGTGTCTGGTCACCACGACCGCGGCTCCGGCCAGATCGGCCATCCGCGGGGCTCTGCTGATCCGGGGGGAGCGATCCTCCCCGGATCCTGCCTGCGCACGGGGGGACTGCCCGTCCGCCCGTAGCCCCCCGGCTCCCCGTCCACCCCCGGCTCCCCGCGCACCCCCCGCCACGGGCCCGGGGCCGCCGGCGTACCACGTGCGGCGCTCGGCTTCGACCATCTCCGTGCCGGCCCGGCGGCTCGCGATGAGCGCGTCGGCGGCAGCGCTGCGCGCGACGACCGCGATGGCCTGGGCGTGCACGGCATGCGCCGCCGCTACGCGTGCGTCGGGTTCCCCGGCGCGGCCGGACAGGCTGCTCAGGTTGGCCGCAGAGCGGGCACGCGCGGCCTCGAGCGCGCCGAAGTCCGGGTCCGCCTGCTGCCCGGACAGCAGCGCCTGGACGGCGGCGAGCATGTCCGCGGCGGCGCGCAGCAGATCGCGGTCGGCCAGGCATGCCCGGGCCATGTCGACGTGCCCGTCGAACGCGTCGCTGACCTGCGCGGCACCCCAGTCGAGCAGCTGGACAAGGCTGGACATCGCCTGGTCGGCGGCCGCCAGCCCGGTGGGCCGGAACGGCGCGGCGGTGAACGTGGTCCGCAGCTTCTCCTTGGCCGCGTGCATCGTCTGCGGCTGCGTGGCCTGCCCGCTCGCGGCGGTCCTGACGCGGCTGGAAAGTCCGGCGGCGAGTTCCGCCGCGGCCGCCCGGAGCCGGTCGCTGGGAGAGCGGGGGGACAGCAGCAGCACGGCTGCGGTTCCCGCCGCCGAGGCCAGCCACCAGCCTTCGAGCCGGCTGGGGATCGTGGCGGCGCCTCCCGCCGAGGCGACCGGCAGCACATAGGCGAACATCGCCGCGGTGGAGCCGGAAACGGCGTTCGGCCCGGCGACCCCTGCGAAGAATATCGCGAACGTGACGGGGATTGTGACAAGCGCGGCGAGCCAGGTTGTGCCGCTGACCAGCGTGCCGATGATCAGCGCGAGGCTGCCGGCGACGGCGAGGCCGGCGTGACAGGCAAGCTTGTCTTTCCTGGTGCCGCCGAACCCGGCGATGACCAGCGTCGCGAACCCGCCGAACGTCGCGAACAGCGCCATCTGCGGGTCGGCGATCACCTTGTAGGTCAGCGCGAACAGCGACGGGACGACGATGGTGGCCCGCACGGCCCGCATGGCGGCCGGCACCGACCAGCTTGGCTTCCACCAGGGCTGTGCCATCCTCAGCATCCTACGGACTGCCCGGCGCGGGCCGCCAGGCCTTATCTGGAGGGGCGGGCCGCCAGGCCTTCTCTGCGGCGAAGGGCGCCATCTGCGGCGAAGGGCGCCAGCCTTATCGTGCGGCGAGGATGGCTGTCACCGCGGCGCGGAGCGGCGCCATCCGCCGCGCGGCCGCCGCGCGCGCGGCGGCGAGATCATCCCCGGCCGGCTCGACGACTTCCAGGTACGCCTTGATCTTGGGCTCGGTGCCACTCGGCCGGATCACCACCCTCGCCCGGGGGAGCGCGTAGCGCAGCACGTCGGACGGCGGCAGGCCGGTACCGGGACCGGTGAAATCCGTGACCGTTTCGACGGGCAGCCCGCCAAGGGCGTCCGGCGGAGCGGCCCTGATCCGGCGCATGACCTCGGCCGGACTGCCGATGCGGAGGGATAGCTGCCCGGTCAGGTGCACCCCGTGTGCTCGCTCAAGGCTGTCGTAGCCGTCGAGGAGGGTCTGCCCGGCCGCTTTCGCGGCAGCGGCCAGGCGCAGGACGGCGAGCGCCGCGCCGATGCCGTCCTTGTCGCGGACCGCCTGGCCGACCTGGTAGCCGAGCGCCTCCTCATAGCCGAAGACGAACTCACACCCGGCTTGGTCATCGGCCGCCCGGGCGATCCACTTGAAGCCGGTGAGCGTCTCCTTGCAGCGCGCGCCGGCCGTCGCGGCGATCTTCGGCAGCAGCGTGGCGGAGACGATCGTCGTGGCCACGAGCGGCTCGCGCGGGTTCGTGTCCGCCCCCGGGCCGCCGTCGTCGTCCCCGCCGCCGCCCGCGCTGTTCCCCCCGCCGCCCGCGTTGTCGCCCCCGCCGGGCAGGTGAGCGCCGGGCAGGTGAGCGCCGGGCAGGTGAGCGCCGAGCAGGTGAGCGCCGAGCAGGTGAGCGCCGAGCAGCGCGCCCAGCTGGTCGCCGGATAGCTGCCGCCAGCCCCCCGGCCCCGGCACGGCCACCGCCAGCCGGTCCCCGTCCGGGTCGCTGGCCAGCACCAGGTCCGCGCCGAGCGCCCGTGCGTCCGCCAGCGCCAGGTCAAGCGCGCCGGGCTCCTCGGGGTTGGGGAACGCGACCGTCGGGAAGTCCGGGTCCGGCTTGGCCTGCGCCGCCACCATATGCGGGGCGGCGAACCCGGCCCGCCGGATGGCGCGCAGCATGAGGTCCCCCGCGACCCCGTGCATCGGCGTGTACACGATCGTCAGGTCATGGCCGTCCGCCGCGGGCACGGGGGCGTCCGCCGCGGGCACGGGGCCGGCGACCGCGTCGAGGTACGCCGCGGCGATCTCGTCGCCGTGCCAGACGATCAGCGGGTCGTCCAGGCTCGCCGTGGGGATCTTGGAGAGCGGGCCAAGCCGGGCGATACGGCCTTCGATCTCGGCGTCGACCGGGGGGATGACCTGCGCGCCGTCGCTGAGGTACAGCTTGTAGCCGTTGTCCGCCGCGGGGTTGTGGCTCGCGGTTATCATGATCCCCGCGCTGACGCCCAGG
>Ga0209061_1004326_pt1 | contig 13812 bp, 15 predicted proteins | sample Coa_R1_10_FD_187157 | JGI IMG/M metagenome (GOLD analysis project Ga0209061, IMG submission 187157) | Surface soil microbial communities from Centralia Pennsylvania, which are recovering from an underground coalmine fire - Coalmine... | ecosystem: Environmental > Terrestrial > Soil >...
CGATCTGGCACAACGACAAAACCAGCCAGCCCGTCATGCGGTCGCTCATCGCCTACGACCACTGACCGTCACCACACGACCTGGAATCACTCGTCTAGTTACCTGCCGCAGCCATGCCGCCAGTGATGTGACGGATCGCATGGCCGGTTCTGAGGCCCGTTCGATGAGGCCGAATTCCGGGGCCCCGGCCGGTTCGCCGGCGACCGGTACCGCACGCAGCCCCGGCAGGGTGGCCTCGCGGGCATACGGTGGCCAGAAAACGACGAGGACCCCCAGCCCGGCCTGGGCGGCGAGCACGCGGGCCTGGATGCCGCTGACCTCCAGTGCCACGCGGTAGCGGTGCAGGCCGACCGCGCGCAGGGCGTGGCCGTAGTATTCCCATTCGGCGCTGTCCAGGGGCGCGGTGATCAGCCCCGCGGCGCCCACCGTGTCGGCCCGGGGGTGCGGCTGCGCGGCGAGGGGGTGATCTTCGGCGACGAAGAAGGCGATGCGGCTGGCGTGCAGCGTCACGTACCGCACGTCGGCGGGCATGTGGCAGTGCATCACGTACGCGAGGTCGGCCTCGCCGGTGCGTACTGCCTCAACCATCTGGCGGCTGGTCCCGAAGCGCAGCGACAGCTCGATGCCGGGGTGAGCGCGGGCGAACGGTACGACGACCGTCCTGAAGAAGAACGCCTGCTCGAAGGCGATGCTGGCGCCCAGCCGCACGCGCCCGGCGTGCCCGGCGCGCAGGCTGGCCATCTGCGTGGTCAGCGCCTCCGTGTCGCGCAGCGTGCGGCGCGCCAGGGTGTACAGCGCCTCGCCGGCGGCCGTGAGGTGAACACGGCGTCCCCGGTAGGCCAGCAGGCTGGTCCCGAAGGCGCGCTCCAGCGCCTGGACGTGAAACGACACGGTGGGCTGGCTGAGGGCGAGGCTGCGCGCGGCCGCTGAGTAGCCACCCTGCTCGGCTACTGCCACGAAGACGCGAAGGCGCAGCAACGACAGGCCGGCCGGGAAGGGGTGATCGTTCATGGCGCGTCCCGGCTATAGAAAGGTTCGATGATGCTATTGAATATGCCAGCTTGTCCCTATGGGTAGGCGGCCGTACGGTGGCCGGTAAGGGGGTGGCCTGTCCAGTTAAAGGCAGCGAGGCGTGTGGAGGCGGCAGCCGATGACGTTCCGTATCCAGCCGCATGTGCGGTTGCAGGAGTGGGTGGCCGAGGAGCGCGGGTATTTCCGCGAGGCGGGGCTGGAGTATGAGTTCGACCCGGCGGGTTTCGCGGGCGCGGCGGTTACCACGTCCTCGGTCAGGTCGGCGGGCGAGGTGGACGTGGGGGTCGTCAGCGGCGCCTTGGAGGACATGCGGCAGGGGCGGTCCTGCGATGTGTCCGCGGCGTGCCACTGGGCGGTCAGCGCCGCCGCCGCGGCGGGGGCTGGCCGGATGTGGGGGAAGGCGTATTCGGTCTGCCCGGCCGGGATTTTCGTGGCGCCGGAGTCCGCCTGCCAGCGGCCCGAGGACCTGGCCGGTGTGCCGGTGGGGGTCGGCTACCACTCGGGCAGCCATTACTCGGCCATCGAGGGGCTGGAGCAGTTCCTGGACCGGGCGCAGATCAAGGTGAACTTCATCGGGCGGCCGTATGACCGGCTGCGGCTGATGCTGGAGCGCAAGGTGCCCGCAGTGAACGTGTTCGGCGCCCAGTACTACACGCTGGAGCAGCACGGGTTCCGCAAGCTGGTGGATACCACGTTCATGATGGGAGCCCTGGTGTCCGGGGACACCGATCCGGCGGATGCGGACAAGTACTTCGCCGCACTGCGCCGCGCCCAGCGCGACATCGACCTCGAACCCGGCCGGTACAAGCGCTACTGGCTGCGCGAGATGCCAGAAGATCTCCAGCGGATCGTGGACGTGCGGCGGTTCGGCCCCGGCGAGCGGATCGTCTTCGAGCCCTACACCCGCGAGATGTTCGAACGGACCCGCCACTGGATGACCTCCTGGGACCTGTACGACCCCGCCACCGCGGCACGCCCCGGCTACGAGCAGGCCGTCCTCACCTGAAAACCGTCCTCGCCTGAAAACCGTCCTGCTCGCGCCTGAGCGCGGGTCGCGGGCGGATACGCCGCGGTCGGCAGTGGTCAGCTACCCTCCCTGGCGGTTTGCCCATCACGAAGAAGACACCGACGATGGCCGGTATCACCAGTGCGGGCCTTGGCCGGCGCGTGGGGGATGCCGGCGCTGCTGGACGCCGTCGGCGGGCCTGCCGCCGAGGGCGCGCCCGGCTTGCTGGTGGAGCGGCCGGGGCGAGGCTGGCCTGCTGGGGCCCGGCTGCCTGCTGATGGTGGCCGGGGTGGTGGCTGCCGTGCCCACCGCAGCGTCCAGGCTGAACGAGAAGCGGCCGTGCTCTGCCCGGTGGCGCGGTTGTTCGCCGCCGCCCGGATCACCGCCGATGCCGAGCTCGAACCACGATGATCCCGTCCTAGGCAGGGCCGGTGCGGGCAAGCAGCAGCCCGGCTGGGATGCTCACCAGCAGGACGGCGACCAGCAGCCGGAAGGCATGTAGCGGCCAGCCCCGGCGCCCCCCCGCGCCGCGGACCCCGTGGACCAGCAGCGCCAGGGCGGCCACCAGCAGTGCCCCGCCGACGTCAGCGAGCGCTGTGACATCCAGCAGCGTGCCCGCGAGGACGGCGGCGTTCCCGGCATTCCACCCGGTGAACTCGGCGGCGACGAGCCGGCGTGAGGGGGGCCGCGGGGCAAGCAGCGCCTGGCCGCCGCCCAGGGCGACCTGCGCGACGCCGGCGACCAGCACGAGGTAGGCAGCCGCCCATGACCCGTGCCCGGACGGCGCGGGCGCGGTGGCGGCGGCCACCATACCCCCCGCGATGACGCAGGCGGCACCGGCGGCGGCGAAGGGGCTGAAGGCGGCGAAAGGGCTGAAGGCGGCGAAGGGACGGGCGCAAGACCGCCGGGTGACATGCATAGAAACAATACTATTAGTGTCAATGGGCATCAGTGGCTGGCGGCTGTCTGGACGGGAACGGTCGCCCAAAACCGCGTGCCACGACAGCCGGTCAGGCGGTCGGCCCCTGGCTCCCGGAGTGCCGGTAAGCGGCGGGGAAACGGCGCGCCTGCGCCGTCCGCGGTTTGTGACCGGCCTATCCTTCCCCACCATGCGGCATGCTGATGCTGCCGGGCACCGCGGGACCGGACAGTAGCGCCGCCCGGCCCCGCCAGCGCTCGCAGGCTGGCCAGCATGGCGCGTCAGGCCGGCCAGCATGGCGCGTCAGGCCGGCCAGCATGGCGCGTCAGGCCGGCGAGGTAGCCGAGCGCGTCAGCGTCAGCCAGGAAAGCGCCGCCGGGGCCGATGACGGCCGGGGTGATCTGCCGCGGCAGGGCCAGCCACCCCGGCCGCCGCTGCCGGATCAGGCGGTACCCAGCCGCCGTGAGCGGGCAGCCATCCGGGGCGATCGTGGTGCCGGGTCGGCGCACGATCCGGGTCAGGCCCGGGTCACGGCTCAGGAGCCGGGCAGGTCGGGGCTGTACAGCCGGGGCCCGATGGGGCCAACCCGCCGCATGACATCGGTGATCACGGGTCGCACCTCATAGGCGCTGCTGAGGTGCCGCCCTTCCGCCCGGATGGCGTGGAACGGGCGGCCCGCAGCACATCGCGGACGCCGTCGGAGACGGCCACGGCGTAGGCGGCCACCGCGGCCATGGTGCTGCTGATTACCGGGGGCGGGCGGCAGGAGGCTCCTCGCCCGGCAGCGCGAGCGCGGCGACAGCGGCGAGTTCCGCCTCCCGGGCCACCTTGCCGGCCTCCGGTCGGCTGCCGATGGAGGCTGCCGGTGAGAGGATAATCATGACAGTCTTCCGATGACAGCTTGCCAATGACATGCTGCCGGTAACCGGCAGCGTCTGGTCATGCTCGACAGCACGCCACACGGTCCCGGCCGCCTCGCCGCGGGCCAGCCGGTCCACCCGCTGGCTGGCCAGGTACCAGTAAGGGCAGTTGAAGTCCCGGAGACGACCATGCCCATGTCGTCCTCCCAGTGCCATCCGCTGAGGCCGCCACAAGCCGGTACGCCCGGTTTCTTTGACTGATCGTCTATTTATATTAAAGTAATTATAAAATTAGGGCCGTGCAGAACTCCTGGTTTCCGGGCACAGCGCGCTGGACCGGACGCGAGCGACGCCCGGACCTGGGTTACCGCGCCGTTCAGGGCAGGAGGGTGGCGAGTACCGGTGAGCAGGTCTACGGATAACTTCCGGCACCGGGGGCGGGACGTTCGTCTCCGGGATCCCGGCAGCGGCCGCGGCGCCGATGGCATGAGCAGCCATCCTCGTTCCGGCTGTGACGCCGTGCTGGCGGACGGGCGTGCCGTGCGCATCCGCCCGGTGATGCCCGGGGATGGGCCGGCGTTGCGGGCGCTGCATGAGGGCGCGTCTGGCCAGAGCGTCTACCAGCGGTTCTTCGCCCGATCCCGGGCGGCCGCGGACCAGTACGTGGACCGCGTCTGCGCGGGGGCTGGGGACGGGCACTGGGTGGTGGTGGCGGAGCTTGCCGGGAGGCTGGCTGGCGCCGCGGACTGTTACCGGGTCCCGGGCTCGGAAGAAGCCGAGATCGCGGTGCTGGTGGGGGATGACCGCCGGCACGACGGCATCGGGACCCTGCTGCTGGCGCACCTTGTCACCCGGGCACGGCGGGCCGGGACGCGCCGGTTCGTCGCCGAGGTCCTGAGCAGCAGCGCGCACGGGCAGGACATTCCGCCGCGGCCGGGGTTCCGCGCTGATGCGCGCCCGCCGGGGGGCGTCACCACCATGGTGCTGGAGCCCGCTCCGGACCGTACCGGGCGGCCCGCGGCTCCGCTGATCACACGCTGCCTGCCGTAGTCAGCGTCACGGCTACCCCGCACACCACCCCCGGGCTTGCATCCCAGGGTTCATGTGTGCTGGCCCAAGGTCCCGGCCCGCGGGGTACTGCACCCTGCCAGCGGCCATGTGTCCCAGGTCAGCGTGACCGTGTGGCGTCGCGTAAAGGGGAACCGATGAGGGAGGAGTTCTGCCTGCGGACGGTGATGGCCGCCCGGCGCGGGCCGGCCAGCATGATGCGTACCCGCGGAACCATGGTGGCCGGTGATCTGTTCAGCCCGTCGGCCGCAGCCGATTTCCGGAACTGGCCGCCGGCCGGGTCCGCCTGCCCAGCCACGCGCGCCCGTTCAGGCCAGGTGACCGACTGCCCACGGAACGCCACCTCAGCGAGCAGCTCGAAGCCAGCAGGACGACGGTCCGCGCCGCCATCCGGGTACCTGAAACCACAGGACGTGTCCAGATGCGCGCCGATGCTGGCGGCGGGTTCATGGCGGCTCCCTCGCCGCGCGGATCAGGGTTCGTAACTGCTGCCATTTGAGCGTCCTTTAGAGTTCTCCGATCGCCTGTAATGGTTATGTGAACCTCAAGGAGTGGGCGAGGTCGGTGGGTATCTCGTACACGGCCGCGCGCCGTTGGTACGAGGCCGGGAAGCTGCCCGTGCCCGCACGGAAGGTCGGTGGCCTGATCCTGGTCGGTGAGCCGTCCGCGCCGCCCGTTCCCGGGGTGGCCGCGGTATATGCCCGCGTGCCGTCGGCGGACCAGCGGGCGGATCTGGACCGGCAGGTGGCCCGGGTGACCGCATGGGCGGCGGCCGGGGGGCTGGCAGTGGGCCGCGTGGTGACCGGGGCCGGGTCCGCGCTGAACGGCAAGCGCCGCAAGTTCCTGGCCCTGCTCCGCGATGAAGCGGTGACCACAATCGTGGTGGGGCACCGGGACCGGTTCGCCCGGTTCGGCGCGGAGTACGTGGAAGCGGCACTGGCCGCACAGGGACGGCGGCTGCTGGCCGTGGACCCCGCCGGGGTGGATGACGACCTCGTGCGGGACGTGACCGGGATCCTCACGTCCCTATGCGCCCGGCTGTACGGGCGGCGCGCGGCGGCGAACCGGGCGGAGCGTGCCGTAGCAGCCGTTACCGGGGGCGCGCCGTGCGCGTGAATCAGGCGTACCGCTTCGCCCTCGACCCCACCCCGGCGCAGGAGCGCATGCTGGCATCCCACGCTGGCGCGGCCCGGTTCGCATGGAACTGGGGGCTGGCGAAGTGCAGGGAACGCTACGAGGCCGAGGGTAAGTGGTACTCGGCTACCGACCTGCACAAACTGTGGAACGCTGCCAAGAAGGCTGACCCGGCACTGGCGTGGTGGAGCGAAAACTCTAAATGCGCCTGCCAGGAAGCGTTCCGCGACCTTGACCGGGCACTCCGCGGCTTCTCCGCATCCAGGAAAGGCACCCGTAAGGGACGGCGGATCGGCTTCCCCCGGTTCAAGAAGCGCGGGAAGTGCCGGGACTCGTTCCGGTTCGGCGCGGGCGTCATGCGCTGCGCCGGTACCACGGTCACCCTGCCGCGTCTTGGCACCATCCGTACTCATGAGGCGACGCGCAAGCTTGCCCGCAGGCTGGACAACGGCACGGCCCGCATCCTGCCGGCCACGGCCACCCGCACGGCGCAGCGGTGGTTTGTTTCCTTCACTGTTGAGGTGGAGCGCGCCATCCCGGAGCGGCATGCTCGCCCGGGGGCGGCTGTGGGCATCGATCCGGGCGTCAAGACCCTGCTGAGCGGAGTCGATGACCAGGGCCGCACGATTACTGTGGCCGGGCCGAAAGCGCTCCGCGCCAGCCTGCGTAAACTCCGCCGTGCCAGCCGGGCGCACTCCCGCAAGGCCAAGGGGCTCCGCGAACCGGCGCAAGGCTGCAGCCCGGCTCGCCCGCGTCCACGCCCGGGTGGCCAGTGTCCGTGCCGACGCACTCCACAAGGCCACCAGCGACCTCGCCGCCCGGTATGAGACCGTCGTGGCCGAGGATCTGAACGTTGCCGGGATGGTGCGCAACCGCCGGCTCGCCCGCGCCATCGCTGACGCCGGTTCCGGCGAGGCGCGGCGGATGCTGGCCTGCAAGACCACATGGAACGGCGGCCGGCTGATCATGGCCGGCCGCTGGTTCCCCTCCAGTAAGACGTGCTCGGGCTGCGGCGCGGTGAAAGCCAAACTGGCCCTGTCCGGGCGCACCTACGTCTGCACGGCCTGCGGCCTGATCATCGACCGGGATGTGAACGCCGCAGCGAACCTGCTCAAACTCGCGGCCAGTGGGGCCGAGAGCCTAAACGCCTGCGGAGGGACGGTAAGACCCGGCGTCGCCGGGCACGGCCCAGTGAAACAGGAACCCGGCACCAGGCGACTGGTTGCAACCGGGACCGCCAGCGGGCAACCGCTGGCTGCGGGACGAGAGATCACTCATGCTCACTGACCCGCAACGGAACAGATCATCGACCCGCTCGCCGCGACCGCTCCTGCTGTCACCCGGACACGCGTGCGGGAATGGTCCCGCCGACGATGGTGATGAAGGGTTTCGCGGGCATACGGCCTTCGTCGCCGCCGTAGCGGACGGCGACGGCCTGGCCGCCTCGATCATGCGCCGGCACCTTCGGCGGGTGCCTTCACGCTTCAGCCTTACGGCGAGGAACCGTTCACAATGGCTGTGGCGTCCTGAAACGGCTTCACCGTCCGTCGTCCGGCGTCGTGGCCTGCGGATACCTCAATTCATCGCGTTCAGGGTGCGCTGGGTCAGCTCCCACAGCATGTGACAGACAGTGACCTACGCCGCCTGGATCGGTTGCACCGGCGACGGCGGGACCACGAACAGGCAGCCGATGGTGCCCGGGCGGGCCATCGGGCCGCTGTCGTGGCCGGCCAGCCCCACCGTGATCACGCCGCGATCCCGGACCTCTGCGGAGGATGCCGGCCGCTGCTGGGAGACGCGCTCATGCGGGGCCGGCTGCAAGGGCCGCCGCGGCCGCCCCGCCGCGGTCACGGCCTGCCGCGGTCACGACCTGCCGGGATCGGCAATGTCGCCGCGGGCAGTCAACTCTCCCTCTGGCGCGACAGCGGCATCCTGCCCGCCAGCGTCACCGGCCGGCCACCGGAAGATGCCGCCATGGTCAGGGTCGGCATCCCCGAGGCTCGCCGCCCGCCGCGCCTGGCCACCACCCCCATGACCCGCACCGCCCGCGACCTCGGCGACGCCTGGTCACGCTGGCGAAAACACCAGGCCCGTGCCCGCTGACCCCGCTACTACGCTCGGCTCCCCGTCGCCCGCATCACGTGACCAGCATCAACCCGAAGGGGCGGCTGCATAACAAACCAGGAGTGTAGTACCTGTGACGCGTCACCCGCCCGGCTCGTTTTCCCGTCCCCGGCGAGCGGCTAAGCTTGGCTCGGCATGTTGCCCCGATAGCTCAGTGGATAGAGCGACTGCCTCCTAAGCAGTAGGTCCCGCGTTCGAATCGCGGTCGGGGCGCGCGGGCAAAAGCCCAGGCCCGCCACCACGTGACCGGCCTGGGTCCACCCGGCTACGAGGCCCTCCGGCGGCGGCGTGCCCGTTGCGTGCCTGTGAGCATGAGCTTGCCGGTACCGGCTGTGTTCTCTGGCGGGTCCTGCCAGGTTGGTGTCCGGTGGTGCCGGGTGACTTCCTGCGTGCCTGACCGCCTGGCGGCGTGTCTTCGATCAGACGTGTCCCCGGCGCTGCCAGCACCGGCCTTGCCGCCCTCGTTGGCCTGATCAGGAGCTTGCCCGGCCCGCTGGCCGCGACCCATCACAGGATTGCCGCGGGCGGTGGAGCTGCGCGGGCGGTGGGGTGGCCATCCGGTCCGTCAGCTCCCGCAGGTTCGCGCCCGCAGCAGCCGCGAGCGTGTTTCCCCGCGTGGCGAGGATCATGAAATGAACGCGCGGCAGCCCCGCCGCCGGGAGGGCCAGCCCTCCGCGGCAGGGCCGGGTACCAGGCCCGGCGCCGGGAATCGCCATACCGCTCGCCGGCATACGGGATGGCAGGCGGCCCACGGGATGGCTGGAAGGACAGGTGCGCGCGGGAGCGCGCCGCTTATGCGGTGGTGGTATGAGCCGGGACCGCTTCCGGCTGACCGTACATGCTGGCAAGGCGTGCGATGACGAGCCGGTCCGGTACCCCGCGGATCAGGGCATCCCGGAGCCAGGCGATGCCGCCAGTTTGCGAGGTGAACCTGGACATCCGAACCGCTAGCCGAAGCATCCGGTTGGCGCGCGGCCGGCGGTCGGCGTCGTAGCGGCGAAACCGCTCCACGACGTCGCCGGGACCGGCGCCAGCCAGATGCCTGCTCAGCGCGGCGGCGTCCTCGAAGCCCTGGCTGGCTCCCTGGCCGAGGTCAGGAGGCATGCCGTGGGCGGCGTCACCGATCAGCGCGACCCGTCCGAGCACGAAGGAAGGAAGCGGCCTGGCCAGGCAGGTGATCGCGTCCACGTAGATACTGCCCGGTGATGTGGCCTGGATCAGCGCCGGTACCGTCGGGTGCCAGTCGGCCGTCAGCTCAAGCACCAGGCGGCGCGCCTGGTCCACTGAGGGCGCCTCTCCCGTCAGCGCGGAGTCGGTGAACCAGTACAAGCGGTCCGTGCCGACCGGATACAAGCCGAACTCCGATCCGGTGCGCCGGTCAATGAAGTTGCCGGCCGGCAGGCCGGCCGTGTCCACACCGGCGGGGACGGGCAGCATGCCGCGCAGGTCCAGCCGGCCGGTCCGCCGCAACCCGGGATGGCCGGGAAACAGTTGGGCTCGCAGAGCGCTGCCGATGCCGTCGGCGGCGACCACGGCATCCGCGTAGACACGCATGCGCTCACCCGACCCGTCCCCACCGCCAGGGAGATCATTTTACTACATCATGTAGTCGGAGGACCTGCCCGTGCCCGTAGTCGGAGGACCTGCCGCGCGGCCGGGCGTCACGGTGACCCGGCCTGCGCCCCAAGGGCCTTTGCGCCCAAGGGCCTTTGCGCCGCAAGAGACCTGTGCCACAGGAGATCTGCGGCGCGTGATCGTCCGCCTGCCGGGGCGGGTGAGGCACGGGCGCACCTACTCCTGGTGACCTGGCGGGAACTCGGCCGTGACTTCCTCGCGACGGTGGTAGGTGCGCTCGCTGGCGTAGGCCTGGTAGGCGCGGCGGTCGGCGTCCGTCTCCGGGGCCTTGGTGAGGCTGCGCGGATACAGCCGTTCCTTCAGCACGACGTTGAGCTGCGCGCCGAACAGGCTGACCACGCCCTGGATGTAGAACCACCACAAGATCGTGATCACGGTGGCGAAGTGGCCGTAGGTGCTCTGCGCCTTGTGCAGGTACCGGCTGATGATCAGCGAGGAGAGCGATTCCAGGATCCAGAACGCCACGCCGGACAGGACCGCGCCGGGCAGCACGTCCCTGGTGGTGATCTCGCGCGCGGTGAGGATGCGGAACGCCGCGACGAACAGCGCCACATCCAGGGCGATCGAGATGAGGTACCCCACGATGTGGCCGGCCCAGCCGAGGTTGACCGCGGTGGCGGCACCGGTGACGAACCCGTTGATCAGCACGCTGAGGACCAGGCCACCCCCCATGACGGCCAGCACCCACACGGAGCGGAAGACCTTCACGAGGAACTTGGGCCGCTGGGCCTGCGGAACCTCCCAGACGGAGTTGAGCGCCTGCTCGATGGTGCGGACCGCCGACAGGCCGCTCCACAGCGCGGTGACCACGCCGAGTGCCAGCGCCCACCACGAGCCGCTCAGGCCGCGCACCGTGGACACGCTCAGCAGCGGGAACATCTCGGCGACGCGTGTCAGCACGCTGGCCTTCAGGCTGGCAGGCAGGAAGATGCCCATCAGCGTCACGAAGACGAGCAGCAGCGGGAAGATGGAAAAGAACGTCCAGAAGGCGATCATGCTCGCCAGGCTGGTGGAGTTGTCGTCGCCGAACTTGCGCACCACCGCAACGGGGATCGCCAGCCATCTGTGCTGCTTCTGGAAGGCATCTACCCGGCTCAGCGTCCCGCCGCGCCCTGCCTTGCCGTTCTCCGCGGCACGGCCCTCCGCCGTGCCGCGATGCGCGGCGCTGCCCTCACGTCCGACGTCGCTCATCGTCCCCCCGCGGCCTCGTCCGGGCATCAGCCCGGCTCCTCCTGTTCGTACCCGCTACCGCCGGTAACCAACATCCTGCCCGCCGGCAGCTCTCATTCTTTCAGCGGCCGGCAGTCGTCCCCTCGGGCACGAGCCGCGGGAAACCCCGGACGGTGAGCGTGCCCCGCGTGATCCTGGGAAGCGCGATCCGGGAGGGGGAAGGAAGGCGGAAAGTGATGCGTACCGCCAGCGTCACCGTCGAGGCCGGCGATGCCGCGGTCGCGGGCGACCTCGCCGTGCCGGGGCAGCCGGCCGGCATGGTGCTCTTCGCCCACGGCAGCGGCAGTTCCCGGCACAGCCCGCGCAACCGCGCGGTTGCCCGGGGCCTGCAGGCGGCCGGCCTCGGCACGCTGCTGTTCGATCTGCTCACCCCGGAGGAGGAGCGAATCGACAGCGAGACGGCAGAATTCCGTTTCGATATCGGTCTGCTGACCCGGCGGCTTGCCGGCGCGATCGACTGGCTGGCCGGCGTGCCTCAGGTCTCCGGTCTTCCCGTGGGCCTGTTCGGGGCGAGCACGGGCGCGGCGGCAGCACTGGCCGCCGCAGCCGCCCGCGCCGCCCGCGCCGGGGCGGTGGTGTCGCGCGGCGGCCGCCCGGACCTTGCCGGGCCGTCTCTCGGGCAGGTCCGTGCGCCGGTCCTGCTCATCGTGGGCGGCCTGGACACCCAGGTGCTCGAGCTCAACGAGGCGGCCAGGCGGCGGCTACGCGCCCGCAGCGAGCTGCGTGTGGTCCCCGGGGCAAGCCACCTGTTCGAGGAGCCGGGAGCCCTTGATCAGGTCACGGCGCTGGCCGCGGACTGGTTCCGCGAGCACCTGGCCGCGGCAGGGCCGGGCGGTTAGGGCTTCAGCGGATCGTGGCCGACGGTCATCAGGGACCGGCGCCACCGCTCATCGCCGGCGCCGGCCGGGGGCCGGTTCGCCTCCTGCTCCGCCACGAAATCCACGACCCGCTGCATGACCTCCACGTCCTCGCTGGTCAGGTCCACTTTGCGCTTGCCGAGCAGCCGCACGATGCGCCGGCCGAGCTCGGGCAGGTTCAGGTCCGGATCGGCGGTGAAGGCCTCTTCGCCTTCGGTCACCGCCCGGATGATGAAGGCTGCCTGCTGCTCGCGGACCCCCGCGCGTTCGGCGACCCGGGCGATGAAGTCCCGGCGACCGAACCGCTCGCCCGTCCCCTGGCCCTGGGAGACCTCAGTCCTCCTGAGATGCTCGCCGATCTCGTGCGGGAGCTGGGCCGCGAGGTTGTCGGCCAGCCCCTCCGGCACCCGCTGCCCGAGGGTTTCCAGGGTCGCGCGGCAGGCGCGCTCCGCATCGCCCCGGCTGAACAGGTGAGCGCGATCTTGCACATGACCGATGAACTCGTCGTGTTGCATGTCTGCTCCTTCCGTGCCGGGCTCCCAGCGTGACACCGCCCGGCGGCGGCAGCCGCCGCTTCCCGGCGGCGCCGCGAACGTCCGGGCCTGCCCCGTGACGGGGCTGCCCGGTACGGACCGCGCCTAACACGTGCCCGTCCCGGGCGGTCCGCATCCCGGCCGCGAGATCCCCGCCCGTGCCCCTCCGCGGGGCACACAGCGGCTGTTGCGCACGCGGGGAGCGGGCCAATGACCTGATAGTGCCGAACGGGTGGCGCATGAACTTATCGCTGGCCAGATAGCTGCTGCGGGCTGCCGTATCCGTTCGGGCGGCCGTCGGGAAGCCGGGTTTCGGCGCGGGCCTGGATAACGCGAGTTCGCGGATAAGGCGAGGTCCTCCCGTGCATGGCATGGCGCCCCGTCCGCCGGTAACGGCGCCCGAAGACCCTGGCCGCCGCCAGGCAGCGGCCGAGCACCTGGCGCTGCCGTGCGGCAGCACCCGGGATCAGTGAGACGAACGACATGTTTCCTCCCGTTTTACCCCGTACTCGCGATCTGGTGTTGCCCGCCAGCAGGCACGCGCCCGGCCCGCCCAACCGCAGGACGTGAAGAACCCGGACTCGTGACCAGAAAAGCGCCGTAAGCTGATTTGCCCGGCCAGCCAGGCCGCGCACCGCGCGGAACCCGGCGGAAAGCAGTTCCCGCACAGCGCCCGCTTAAACCTGCGGAAGGAAGGAATTCTATGCGGGTGACGCAGGTCAGTGCACGTTATCCGGCGCCGCCCGGCGTGGCACGGGAACCATTCGATGCATGCGGGATATAAGATCGACCTGCGGATAAAATGGATAAAAAATAGTATGTGAAAATAAACGGCGCCGAGGCGGCTGCAGCTTACCGGTTCCCGTGACCAGCACGCCGAGGAGCGCGGCGAGCGGGATCACCGGCACGGTGGCCGCGTCATAGGCGAGGAGAACGCCGCCGAGCCCGGCACCGGCGGCGAGCGCGAACAGGGCCATGAGCCGGTGGCGGCCGGCGCGCTCCCGCGAGTCGGGAGTGGCCATCGCGGTGACCAGCGTGGTCAGGGTCCCGGTCATGTAGGTGGTCGACACTCCGGCGAGCCCTATGCCGAGCACGGTGGCGCTCTGCACGCCCATGGCCGCCGTGGCGACCCCCAGGATGACGAGCTGCGCCTCGCCGGCCGGCCTGGCGCCCGTCAGGACCCATCCTGCGGTGAACGCGATGAAGAGCCCGATCTCGATGAGCAGCGCGACGGTGATGCGGGCGGGCCAGTGAGCAGTTCCGTGGCCGTCCCGCCGGCCGCGTCCGTGCCCTGCGCCGGTGAGCCGCGAACCGGCGGCCACGCCGAGCACGTAGCCGAGGAAGCTCACCGCAGCGTGCACGGCAAGGGTGGCCGAGGTGCGTGCCGCGGCCAGGCCGAGGAAGACGATGTTGC
>Ga0209061_1004328_pt1 | contig 13812 bp, 10 predicted proteins | sample Coa_R1_10_FD_187157 | JGI IMG/M metagenome (GOLD analysis project Ga0209061, IMG submission 187157) | Surface soil microbial communities from Centralia Pennsylvania, which are recovering from an underground coalmine fire - Coalmine... | ecosystem: Environmental > Terrestrial > Soil >...
GATCAATAGCGGGCATCAGCAGATCGGTCGTCATGATCATATGCACCTTACCTGCCCGGATCAGCGCACGATAGGGAGCCAGATCGATATTCTCGATCTGCTCACGCGAACTATTGATCACCGGCAAGCCCACATGCGCGTCAGTCTTGGCCGACCCCAGGCCAGGGAAGTGCTTGAGTGTTCCTATCACGCCGTTGTCCTGCATGCCATCCAGGAAGGCGCCACCCATCTTGATGACCTCCTCCGGCGTCGAGCCAAAGGTGCGCGTCACTTGATCCGGCCCGGCCACCAACTGCACATCCACATCAGGAGCAAGATTGACATTCAACCCCAGCGCCTTCATATGTTCCGCGTCAATCTTCCCCTGCTCATAGGCATAGTTGGGGTCGTTGGTTGCGCCAATATCCGATTCGCTTGGGTCTGGCCCATAGATATCGCTCAGCCGATTGACGTAGCCACCCTCCTGGTCAATCGTCATCAGGAGCGGCAGGTAAGCATAGGATTGCGAGGTAGAAAGCAGGAGACGCGCCTGATCCGCTTTCTGAAGATTGACGTTATAGAGGATCAGACCACCAACATGCTCCTGTTGCACCACTACCTGATCATCGTACGTAAATGTTGGGCCGCCGAACTCGGCGATGAACAACTGACCGATCTCTTCGTCAATGGTCATCTGCGAGATATACCAGTCGGCAAGCTGCGCCGGAGTCAGCGGCTGCGTGCGATTCCAATGGAGCAGCGCCGGATATTGCGTCGCCGATGGACTGGGATAGGAGCCCGGAACCATCGTCGGCGGCGAGGTTGGCGCCGGAGTCATCACATGCGCAGGGTTTCCACCACACGCGCTCAATACCACCATACTCAGGGTTGCGCAGAACACGCCAATCCCCACAAGAACGCGCCGCGCCCGCTGTCGCACGAGAACACCGCCGACACTTGAACCGAAGCCCATCATCCCACACAATCCTTCTTCGCTGACCCTAATTGATCAACCACCACAACAAGAACAAAACCGCGAATTGTATGCCGTATTGACGCCAAAAGAGAGAAATATGCCACGCGCCACAAACCGCGCCTCTTGCGAGACACTCCTCAATACTATGACGAACAACCGGGCCGAAAACTAACGGCCCCAAGCGCCAGAAACCTGCATTGTGAGTAGGCTCACAGACCCCCCAACGCCACCTGCTATAAACAGACGGAACGACACGCCAGCATGCTTCACCTGCCAACCAAAATACTTGCGGCTGGTTCTTTGGTCACTGGATGTTCCTCAGCTATTCTACAGAACTGGCGCGGCTGGCGATGTTGAGATACGATCTGGCGTATGAATTGCGGCATACTCTGCCGCCTGAAAATGGGGACGATGAAGGGGGACATGCAGATGGCGTCGCACACGGTGGATCAGGATACCGCAAACACTCAAAAGGATGATACGTCGCTGCCTCCTTTGCCGCGTTGTGTGGCGCTCACGCAGGAGCGGCGCGGCCACGGCGTCAGCGTAGCAACATACTACCTGGGGCGCGTACTGGTCTTGCAGGGGTTGCGTGTACTGATCGCCGACCTGACCGGTCGCTTTCCCTATGCCCAGAACGCCCTGAAACACGACCCCACAAAAAACCTGGCGCTCTGGGCGCCGGGCGCGCCACGCGCCGAAAACCTCCGCGCATTGCTTGCCCAGGCCCGCAAGGAAACACGCGGGCGGGTGGATGTGATCCTGCTGGACGCCGACGCCGCGTTGCTCGAAGCCGCCGGTGGGCTGGACATCGGGCTTGACTACGTGCTGACGCTGGTGGAAAGCGGCGAAACAGGCTACGCAGCGGCGGATCGTGTGGCGACGCGGCTCGGCGATCAGCTTCCCCCTCATCAGCGCGTCGGCGTTGTCTACAGCCGCATAGACGAACCAAACGCCGAGGCGCTGCCCGACCGCACGCCCGGACGCGGCCAGCCCACCATCGGCTACTATCCTGCGGATTACCTGCTGGCCGTCGGCGCCGATAGCGCCCCCGGTACACCTGAGATGTCGTGGCCGCACGACAACTACCTCGCGGCCATCCTAAAGATCGGGCGCACACTCACCAAAGTCGTCCCATTGCAGCGACTCTCGGTAAACAAAGCAACATCTACACAGCCGGCAGGCGCATGAACGCCCGAACGCCCCACCCCAACCCGCCCCCAGTGGATCAGTGAGGGGGAGAGTTGTAAGTCGAACGAAATCGCTATTGGCAAGCTAAGTAGTATGCCAGGTGGGAGGCACGCCACAAGTACCGCCGCGCTCCAGGGCGGCGCGTCTGGCATAGCCCACACCTCGCCTGCCATGTGCATCCTCATCCCCACCACGAATCCCAATGGCCCCATCCACAGCTATTCTCCTCTCACTTGCGCCATACGCTATGATGGAGAAAGCGCTTTCTCTCAGCATGGTATGGAACGGGATGAGAAGACGATGGATGGCAGAATCAGAGGCGCGCCGACACGCACTAAAACCGATTGGCGCTCTACAACAGTCGCTATTGTTCTCATGGCATTGGCTGTTATACCGGTGGTTCTTTGGTTTCTTAGCACCCTTAGAAATGCGGCCATCGCCGCTGGCGCGCTGCTGATCATTCCACTGGCGGCGCTCATTGCAGATCATCGGATACCTCAGGCGCGAAGAACCTCCCGACTTCGCGACGTTCTGAATATGTGTATTGTGTTTCCTTCCTTCGTTGCCTTCTGGATTTTGGAGGTAGAAGCGTTCTACCTCATTCGCCGTGCGATGGGGATACACACCCCCCTCAGTTCCGATGGCAGACAAATTTTAGCCATCATGACCATGGCGATAAGTATTGTGTTGAGCATATCGCTCCAACTCTTTCGCAAAGAGCCTCTGGATAGTTGGATCAGGGTTCGAGACAGCTTCAAGGGATTAGTGTTAAGCGCGCTGATTCCCGGTATACCCGCTAGTCTCATCTGGCTGGCTTCATTTCTACCTACATTAGCCGAGTTCCTTGCTGGGGTTATCGCCCTCTTCTGCTGGCTGGGAAGCGTAATCTCCATTGGCAAGCTAGCCGAACCACCTGTAGACAAGCGCCGCCTGCTGATGATCCGAGTGCTCAGTTTTGTCATGCTCACATTTCCTTTCATCGCTGCATGGCTCATCCCGCCTATGCTGGCCCCTCTAATTCACCAGGGGGCGTCGCAAGTTCTTGCCTGGGCATTGCTCAGTGCTATCGGCTTCATCCTCATATCTGCTATTGTGCTTTCCATAAAGGCCCAGCGAGCACAAATGCGTTTTGCACTCAGCGATCTGATCGTGGCCCACCTCTCGCTCGAATCAGTGGTGAATGGCAATCTCCTCACGTCCATCCCTGGTCAGGATTCGCCGCGCTACTGTGTTGCACATGCGCTGAACCAGGTAGGGCTTGCTCACACAGACTGGCAATCGCTGACATGCCCAGAGTATCGCGCGTTCTGGCAGGAACGCTTGCCTGAGCCTGTGCGCACAAAGCTGGCTGCGTTGCCACCGAAGCAAGGATATACCGACCACGACACAGTGAAAGCCATCCTGCCGGAGGATGCGCCCTGCGAAGAGGTGGCCGCCAGCGTCAGTTATGTCTTCCCTGATGGGGACTATGCTCGCTACGCCGCAGACTGCCCGGATGTCGTCTGGCTGCGGCCACGCGAGGGCGCCTACGGGAAGCGCGCTCGCCTGCGCGACGTGCGCCATCGGGCGTATGCGCCGATTATGCGCGCAGCGCCCAATCCTCAGCGCCCCTACCCAAACGTTTTCGCAGCGTTTATCGCCTGCTTCCGTGAGCCATCCATCCCATTCAACGCCATCTTCGCCGTGGTAAAGGATGGGCAGGTTGTCTCCGTCTGCCAGTCGGCGCGCGAAAGCACAGTCGCCGCCGAGGCATGGGTACGCACGCTGCCGGAGTATCGCGGGATGGGCTACGCGCGCCAAGTGACGGCGGCATGGGCCTATTACGTGGCGCGGCGCCACAAGATCGCCTTCTACAGCCACCTGCAAGATAACGCCGCCTCGGCGAGCGTGGCGCGCGGGTTGGGCCTCATCCCTTTTGCCGAAGAGGTCGCCTACGCCTGAACCACAGGCTTAGCATGAAACGCGGCTGAAGCCCCCGTCCCTTTAGGGCTGGGGATGAAAGCCGCATCGCCCTGCGGCTCGTCAAGGCGACAAACGTACCAATAGTTGACAACAAGCCATCTATTGTGATGGCGTGTTCGCATGAACATGAGGAATGAAGCACGAAGCAACAGCAACGTCGTCTCTGTCTGTCGGGATCATGTCATCTTTTGTCCAAAATACCGACGTCAGGTGTTGACGCCACCCATAGATGAACGTTTGAAGATTATCTTGGCGGAGCAGATCGAACGCTGGGGGCAGGAACTCATTGAGAGGGAGATCCTGCCCGATCATGTGCATCTGCTCGTGGGGTGTGACCCGCAGTTCGGCATCCACCGTTTGGTGAAACTGCTGAAAGGGGACAGTTCGCATGCGTTGCGTGCGGAGTTTCCCGTCTTGAAACGGCGGCTGCCCTCACTCTGGACGAACTCGTATTTTGTCAGCACGACAGGCGGGGTGACACTTGAGACCCTGAAACGCTACGTGGAACACCAGAAGGGCAAGTGCCGCCTGGGGGAGCAGGATACATGGCAGCGAGCGTGCGCAAAACCTACAAGTACCGCCTCTCTCCAACGCCTGACCAAGAGCAAGCGTTGGACATGGTGCTGTGGCGGTGTCGCACGCTCTACAACACGGCATTGGAAGAGCGCAAGACCGCGTGGGAACGTCGCCATGTCTCCATCAGCTACTATCAGCAGAAAGCCGAACTGCCTGACCTCAAAGTGGCCTGCCCTGAATTTGCTGAGGTCTACTCGCAGGTCTTGCAGGATGTGATCTTGCGGGTGGAACGCGCCTATCAGCGATTCTTCCAGCGCGCCCAAGACGGCAAGAAGGCGGGCGCTCCACGCTATCAGGGCAGAGGGCGCTATCACTCCTTCACCTATCCCCACTATGGGAACGGCGTGACGCTGGATGGTGGGCTACTCAGTCTCTCGAAGATTGGCCGTCTCCGTATGCGGCTCCATCGCCCCCTGGAAGGCACGCCCAAGACGGTCACGATCTCGCGTGAGGCGGATGGCTGGTATGCCTGTATCTCGTGTGAAGGCGTCCCTATCCAGCCGTTGCCGCTCACTGGGCAGGAGACGGGCATCGATGTTGGACTGAAGGTGTTCCTGGTGACGGCACAGGGGCTGGTGGTGGAGAACCCGCGTCACTTTCGCACGAGTGAACGCCGCTTGAAGCGCGCCGATAAGGCGGTTGCGCGTTGCCAAAAGGGCAGCCACGGGCGCCGGAAAGCGCTTGCCAGACGAGCCAAAGTCTCCCAGAACGTGAAGCACCAACGACGGGATTTTCACCACAAGACGGCGCTCATGCTCGTGCGTCAGTACGATGTGATCTATCTCGAAGAGTTGCAGATCGCCAATATGGTACGGAATCACCACCTCGCCAAAAGCATCTCGGATGCGGGCTGGGGGCAATTTCGGAGCATCCTCGCAAGCAAAGCAGCATACGCTGGCAAGCGAGTGGAGGCGATCCCGCCAGCGTACACCAGCCAGGATTGTAGCGGCTGTGGGGAACGGGCGCCCAAGAGCTTATCCGTGCGTACCCACGTTTGCCCGTCGTGTGGGCTGGTGATAGACCGCGATGAGAACGCCGCCATGAACATTTTACGGGCTGGGCAGGCCCGCCAGGCGCTAACGTGAGGGGTTGCCCTGTGCGTTGTCTGGGAAGCCCCTGCCTTTCAGGCGTGGGGGGCATGTCACCCCATTGCGAAGCCGGCAGTATGGCCGCCCGCCACCGGTAGCGCGATCCCGCTGACGAACGCCGCCTCATCCGAGGCAAGATAGAGCGCCGCGCTTGCCACTTCTTCGGGCTGACCCAGGCGGCCCAACGGCACAGTGGACGCCAGCCGCTCCTTGCCTTTCTCCGGGCCACCCTGCGCGTTCGCCACAAAAGCGTCTACCATCGGCGTCTGAATCCACACGGGGCAGAGCGCGTTGGAACGGATATTGTAGCGCGCGCCCTCCAGCGCCAGCGTCTTCACCAACTGGATCACCCCAGCCTTCGAGACGCCATACGCCCCAAGCCCCGGCGTACCCTCCAACCCGGCAACCGAGGCCAGCGCCAGGATCGTTCCACCCGCCGGTGTATTCTGAGTCATCGCGCGAAAGGCATGTTTGGCGCAGAGAAAAACACCGGTCAGGTTCACCCGTAACACACGATCCCAGTCGGCCAGCTCCTGCCGGGCAATGGGCGCAGGCGCGCCCGTCCCTGCGTTCGCCACCATCACATCGAGCCGTCCCCAGCGCGTTACGGCGTCGGCGACGAGCGCAGAGCAGTCGTCCTCGCTGGTCACATCCATCTTGCGGGTGGCTACCTTCGCCGAAGTCGAGGCGCCACTCTCGTCAAGCATTCTCACGGTTTCTTGCAGGCCCGCCTCGTTGAGGTCGCCCAGCGCCAGCGCCGCTCCCTCGGCAGCGAAGCGAATCGCCATCGCGCGCCCCAACCCCGACGCCGCCCCTGTGATCGTCACCACTTTGCCATCTAGCCGTCCCATTGTCTGGCTCCTCTCGCCCCTACTGCGCTACGTCTTCGCTACATCTGCTCGCTCATCGTTCGCAAGCGCCCATGCGCCACTGCATAGCGTGCTGTCGCATTCTATCGCATTTTGCCGATGGGCGCCAGAGAACGAGTAGCCAATGCCTAGTTGAGGAGGCTCGCGTCATAGACTCCTAACTGGGTAGAACACAGCGGGCCAACCTGGGAAAAGATCAACTGATTGGTGCTGGTCGAGGTCCACCATACCGTGTCATTGGCTCCCTCTGCAGAAAGGGCATAACTCCCAGGAGCCACCGACGGGAAAGTGAAGGTGCTGGTCGCCTGATCGAGCAGTGTGCTATAGTCATCCGAAAAATAGACCTCGCTCGCAGGCACGTTTTGCCCTGCGGGGGCATGCGCCGTCTTCGAGAGATACACGACAGGATCATAGGAACTTGGCGTGTAGTTGTCGAAACTGCCTGAGACCGAGACCGGCGCCGCCAGGGCTTGCGCCGCCGTCTGCGCCTGAGGAGTATTCTTGTAGTTGCTCACCAACGCCTGATAGGAGATCACAGCATCAGCGCAATCGCTTCCCGCAAGCTGCTGTTGGCCAAGATTCCAATACGCCTCTGCGGCCGCCTGGTACGCCAGGTGGGCGTAGTGTGAGCCGGGAGCAAGCGTCTGCGCATTGACAAACTGCGTGATCGCCTCGGTGTATTGGCCAGCCGCCGCTAATTGTACACCATACTGATACTCCGACTGTAGCTCAACCGGAATGATGGCGCTCTGACAGTTGGCGTCGCACAGGGATGACGCCTTGTAGGTGTTAAAGAAGGCAATCGCATTGCTATAATTCAGACTGTCCGGCTTGTTGGCAAGCCATTTACTGTACGCTTGAAACTCATCTCGATAGGCTCGGCCAACCGGCGCGCCGCTGTCAGGATAGGTCTCGAGCACCTGGTTGAACTGCGTCACGGCGCTGGCGTACTCGCCCTGACTAAGCAAGCTCTCACCCCATTCGTCATACGCGCGTGCAATATCGGTTGACCGGCTAGTGTTCTCCCCGGCAAGCGTATACTCGTGAATCGCCGCGCCCCAGTTGCCCGCGCGTTCGAGGCTTTGCGCCTGCGCCAGATGAAGCTGTGGAGAAAAGAGCAACCCACCGGTTCCAAGCGCGCCTACCAGCACAACCGCCGCAAGCCCTGCGGCAAAGAAGCTGGCGGAACGACGGCCCAATCCCGCGCGGACAATTGTCCCGATCAGCGCGAGAGCCGCCACGCCAAGCGCCACGCCTCCGGCGATCTGCGCGCCCGCCGCCCAATCTTTCCCCCCGGCTAATGTCATCAGTGCATAGACCACCACAACGAGCAGGAGCGAGCCGATAGCTAGCCCCAGCGTGACACGCAGCGGAAATGGCTTGCTGAGCGACTGTCGTAGGCGACCTGGCTCTGATCGCTTCTCTGGCGTCGAAGCGCCAGTTGTAGGCGACGCCTGCGGTGGATAGGGATACCCCGGATAAGCAGGGTAGCCTGGATAGAGCGGATAGCTCGAGTAGGGAGCTGGAGAACCTTGCTGAGGAATGGGAGGAATAGCCGATGCTGGAGAGCCTGGAGAGCCCGGTACGGAATATGTCGGAGGCGTTGGCGCAGGATACGGCCCCGAAGGATAGGCTCCTGTCTGTCCTAGCGCAGGCGGATACCCTGGATACATGGGGTAGCCTGGATATACAGGATACGCAGGATACATCCCTGATGCTCCGCCTGCCTGTGGATACAAAGAAACCCATGCTGGCGCTCCGGGAGCTGGAGAGACAGGTAATTGATCTACGCCCGATTGAGCGGCCTCGGCGCGAGGCGTTTCCTGCTGCACAGCCTGCGCCGAACCACCAGCGGAGCTTGCGCCGCTCTCACGAGCAGACGATAGCGCGGCGCCGCAGACAAAGCAGTGTGAAGCATTCGCGGGATTTTCGGTGGCGCAGTGCGCACAAATCATGTGAACCCCCTTCGGGAGGACAGCGTGTGTCCTTGTTCATAGCAGTTGGCAGAAAATGAGAGAAGAGATCGGGAGATCGCAATGGAGACTCCGCTTACAGCATTATTGGCGCTATTCTAACATTGCGCATTGTATCTGTCTACAGGAAGACACAAATTTCTGATCGCTCAAATACCGTGCAGGCAATACGCAGGCGCGCCCATGTGGCGAGCGGAGCCGATGGGAGCGCCTGAAAGACAAGCATGGCTGCATCCTTACTTCAATGCGTAGCAACCACCTACGGCACTGGAGTATTGTCTGAGCTATCTGAGCTATCTGAACTGTCTAACAGTGGCCAGGGACGATGGGCGCTGCGCGCTGGAAGCCCCTGGCCACTACGAAACGAACAACAGAGGTTAGAGCGAGAGTTCGCAGATGCGGTTGCCCCAGTTGGCAAACTGATCGCCAGGATTGGGGATATACTCCGAGGCCAGCCAGACCGTCCCATTGGAGGTGTTGATCTCACCGTTGGAGTAGTCACCCCAGCGGCCAACCCCACCAAACTCCGGAGTCATGGTGAAGCCATTGTCCGGGCCAGTACCGGCGCCGTAGATGTTGATGACACCGAAGTTGCTGGAGTGAGCGCCCTTGACGGAGTACGCCGCGCTCAGGAAGGTGTTGGGGCTGGCAATCGTGAAGGTAAGGGCCATGTTGCCGTCCTTGCCCTCATTGATGTGCGGGTAGATCAGGTACTCACCTGAGGCTGAGAGATAGCCCTGATGGGAAACCTTCGTTCCGCTAGCAATGACACCGCTGGAGAGCTTCGGTGTGACTTGGAACCAGGCGACGCCATCGCGCTCAGAGGTATCACCTGGGATCGTGATGGCGGTGTTCAGCGCGCCATCGAGATGCCCATTGATGTACTGGACTTCCTGCATCGCGTCGAAGTCTGGCGTCACAACACCCGTCGTGAAATCGCCCACGAAGCTATTGTAGCCCGGAGGCGTGGGAACGTTGACGGGGAAGCCATACGCCTCGCTGCCAATCACGATGGACGAGAGGGCGGGCATACCCACGCCTGTCGTCACCGAGGCGGTATTCGTCATCGCCCAGACGCCCAGGCGGTTGTCAAACGTGCTGTTAGGGTCGAGCGAGTTGAGGAAGTACTCCGCCGACGGATTGCCATAGCTAATGGCTGGCTGCACATGGTAGGCTGGCGCGCCCGCCATGCTCAGTTCGCCAAAGCGCACGTAGTTGGCCGCCACGCCCGCCTCGAGCTGCGACTTCGAGATCGCGAAAATCTCCGCGCCGTTGAAGCCAGGGCCAGAGATCGGGAACTCGTTAGACGAGATATAGATGTTGTTCTGGTCAATGCCAAACTGGTCAAAGTCTGGCAAGCACGGGCAGCCAGCGTCCTGCGCCTCGGTGGTATCAATGCGATACACCAACCAGGGATTGGTGATCGGATTCCCTGTGTTCACCGCAATGTCAAGATGCGACTCCGTCAAGCTAAACTCGAAGAGGGTGGCGAACCAGGTATGCGTCGAGGAGTCATAGAAGATACGCGGATCGCTCAAGAACGCGGTGGACGGCTCCGCGAAGAGCGCATAGAGCGCAAATGGGGGAACCACCGGGGTACCGCTGGTGGTATAGAAATCGCCAGTCACGTTGACAAAGTTGCCCACGTAGTGGCCATCAGTCGCCAGCCCCTCATCGGGTGGCTCCAGCGGTGTGGCGCTGGCGGCATTGTTCTGAATCTCGTTGACGCCATCAAAGCTGGTCAGAAGCTTCCCAGTGCCGGAGACCCTCACACCTGTGGCGCTTGGCGCATGGCTGACGCCAGTGCGTGTGGCCCCGGCATGCTTGGGCTGCAAGCGTAGAGGCGCAACGTGCGGAGTTACTTTGCTGCCACTGGTGTTGGAGCGCGCAGCAAGGGGCAGATGCTGAATATACACCACACTCACACGGGCGGAATGTCCACGGCTGGCGGAATACATGGCGGCGCTGCTGTGTGTGCGTGGGCTGGCAAAGCTCAGTTTGCCCGTCATCGCAAACACCGCGACGGCGACCATCGCCGCAAGCACGCCAACAGAAACTAAAACACGAGGGGTAGACCGAAGAAATCGCTTCACAACACGTACCTCCACAAGGCAATGCGAAACAAAAAAGGGGAGATGTTTCGATGGGAGCACATGCCGCTCAACCTTCATGCGCTCTTGCCAGTAGAAGATCGCAGCCAACCAGCGGCTACGGATAGCTCTGTTATACAGCAGATCGCTTGCGCTGGCAAGAGGGTATTTTGCGAGTTTTTGTGTAACGACGCAAATTCGCACGCATCTCCCCGGCGCCTCACTTGCTCACGCGATGGCTCTACTGCGTCGGCAGATCGACATACTCTATATCGTTCGTCCCCAGCCCATTGGAGGCAGACGGACCAAGCCAAAAGGCGCGCCCATTGTAGATCTCGCCGCCCGTGCCAAGATTTGCCTGCCCAACGTCGAACTCCACCGTAGCGCCGCTATAGGGCACATGCGCCAATACCCAGGCTTGGGCGCCATAGTCAAGGCACATCATGTACGGCTGACTCGCAGCAAGAGCAGGACGGATACATCTGGCCCAGCCCTGTATCTCGCTCCCAGCGCTCAGGTCATAGAGCGTTGTCGTCTGGCTGTGGCCGTTGTCCCATGCCGCATACTGATCGTTCATCGAGGCGTTGCCACCAGCGTCTGTCGCGATCTGGGCAGGCGCACTCTGCCCATGACGCAGCAGCCACATCGAGGCATTCGCATTCGCATCCGCTTCCACCAGGAGGATGCCCACATCACTCACTGCCACAGGCGTGATCTGCATGCCCGCCTGTGTGTAAAGCGTCTGGGTCTGGCCGGTGCTGTACGAGAAATCGAGCAGTTTTGTGGAGAGCGAGCTCCAGTTGACCACCGACCAGATCAGATCAGTCGCGCTACTTACCCATTGAGAGTTCCAGGGGCCTGTAAGCTGCTCCTGCGCCGCGCTATCCACCTGTATGCGCTGGCCGGTCGCCACGTTATACGCCCAAAGTACCCAATTTCCCTGGTTTGCGTCCTCGGTGACATACGATACCCAATCGCTACCGCCATAGGCCGCGCCACGAATGCCCCCCTGCGAACCATCTGGCTCGGTCGGCGCGCTCGCAATCTGGCTCACGCTCTGGGTAGCGTAGCTGTAAAAGTAGAGGCTTGACATCCCGGCCGATGTGGGTCGCTCCGCAGGGTACAGCAGCAATCCGGGCGCGCCCGGCCACACCAGGCTGGTCTGGAAATTACCCAGCGAGATATGTTGGATGGGTGGAATAGTGGGCGTGGGAGGCGTCGTGGGCGGTGGCGTCTGACCACCTGTGGTTGTCGCCGAGGATGATGGCGATGAGGAAGATTGCCCTTGTGGATTGAGTGAGCAAGAAGTCAAGGCCAGCAGCACAAGGAGGGTAACCATTCCTCCTTGCAATGCGGCACGAAATAGGCGTTTCACGGAATCGCTCCTTGATGAGGTACAACCTTAGGACGAGAGTAGATACATTGCTACTATTTTGACAACCCATGCTCTTGGCAAAGATGCAAACAAAGAGAACAGACTACACCTTGCCATTTGCTCTCTTGCGTTACCCATACAAACGTGTTATACCGTTGCCAACAGTTCATACTACCAACAGCCGAGCGAACAGTGGAGGCGGATAGGCGGAGGAGAATAACAATGTTGCGACGACTCTGGTGGCGAAGAAAAAAGCAAGAGCAGACGGCGACGCCTGCGCAGGAAGACTCTACGCCCGATGCCCCACCAAAACGCCAGCGGTTCCGCTGGATTCGCGGGCGGCGCTATATCGAGGGGTCATCGTACATTATCTCCAAAGACGCCACAACCGATAACATGCTTGACTTCCAGCATTTCATCGTGCGCCAGGTGTTGGGCGGCAACCACCAAGCCCCCTTGCGGCAGCCACGCGCCATTTTAGACGCAGGGTGCGGCACAGGGCGCTGGGTGGTCGAGATGGCCGCCGAGTTCCCCGAGGCCAGAGTGGTTGGGCTGGATATTGTGCCGCCAACCAACGTCGCGCCCATGCTCGCCTCGCTTGGGCCGCTCGCAGCGAATGTCTCGTTTGTGGCGGCAGATCTGCTTCAGCCGCTCCCCTTCCCCGATGGCGCCTTTGATTATGTCCATCAGCAGTTGATGTACGACGATCTTCCTGCGCAGCAGTGGCCGCGCATCCTCAGCGAACTCGTGCGGGTCACACGTCCAGGTGGGTGGGTCGAATGTATCGAGCAGGCCGAAGCGCCGTATGACTCCGGCCCGGCCTATCAGCGGCTGACCGCCTGGATGGCCAATCTCTGTCGCCAGCGAGGCGTTGATCCTGATATGGGGCCAAAACTGCGCTATCTGCTCCATGCGGCAGGGATAGAGCAACCCATCGAGCGCGTTATCCCATGTTTTCCAGATCGCAGGCCCAGTCGAGAGCGCCGACTTTGGCAGGCGCAGGCACTGGGCGTCTTCGAGACGATCTTTCGCGACGCTCTGCTGGCTGCGAAGCTCGTCACCCCTGAACAGTTCGATGCTGTTCTTGCGCAGGCCCGCGTCGAGTTTGCCCAGGGCCGCTACGCCAACTCCGACGTGATCTACGTGGTGTTTGGTCGCAAGCCTCTGGCTCGCTCTTCGTTGCACAGCTACGAAACTGGCGCGTATCCTGTGCTAAACTGAGACAAGAGACCAGCGTAGACACACTCCGCGAACAGCATTCCCATCGCTTAACGTGACACGAGCAGCTTGGAAGCTTAGAGAGGCAAAACGACGTGACGAAACGCAACGTGCTTATCGTGGGACGTATCATCATTGCGCTGCTAGCGCTGGCCGCGCTTGTCGCGCAGATTGTGCATCTGCAGCAATTGGGCATCCTCAATCTAGCCAACATTTTTAGCTACTTCACCATCCTCTCGAACGTCTTCCTGAGCATTGTCTTTCTGATCGGCGCGGTTGCGCTCTTCCAGCATCGCGAACCCTCCCCCGGGTTTGACCTGGTACGAGGGTCGGCAGCCGTGGCGATCATCATCGTTGGCATCGTCTATGGCATCCTGCTCAGCAACCAGGATTTGGGACATCTGCTGCCCTGGGTGAATATCGTTCACCATTACGTCACGCCGCTGGCCGGGCTTGCCGACTGGCTCATCTTGCCACCCAAGAGCAAGCTGAGAGCGTCGCAGTTGGGCTACTGG
>Ga0209061_1004329_pt1 | contig 13811 bp, 8 predicted proteins | sample Coa_R1_10_FD_187157 | JGI IMG/M metagenome (GOLD analysis project Ga0209061, IMG submission 187157) | Surface soil microbial communities from Centralia Pennsylvania, which are recovering from an underground coalmine fire - Coalmine... | ecosystem: Environmental > Terrestrial > Soil > Unclassified...
ATCGGGTGAGATACGCCGCGTCGGCGACACCGAGCCGTTCCGTACCGATGTGCGCGTCTTGTGTGCCACCAACCGCGATCTGCGAGCCATGATCCGCGAGGACCAGTTCCGCGAAGACCTGTATTTCCGCATCAACACGTTCGAGATCCGTCTGCCACCCTTGCGCGAACGGCGTCAAGACATTCCGGAGTTGGCGCGTCATTTATTGGCCCGTGCCGCCCGGCGTCCCGTCGAACAGGTGGCCGATTTGCTCACACCAGAAGTGATTGACGTGCTTTTGGAACACGAATGGCAAGGCAATGTCCGCGAATTGGCCAATGTAATGGAGCATGCTTATATCTTGGCTGGCGGCGGCAAGATCCTGCCGGAGCACGTGCCCCATTCCGTACTGAGTTCGGAGTTCCGAGTTCTAAGCCCTGGAACACCGAACTCGGAACTCCGAACTCCGAACTCGGCAAAGACGCTGCGTGAGGTCGAGATGGAACACGTGCTGCGGGTGCTGGACAAACACGGCGGCAGCAAGGCCAAGGCCGCCGAAGAACTGGGGATCAGCCTCAAAACCATGTACAACAAGCTCAATCAGTTGCAGGAAGAGCGCAAGGCGGCGGGATAGAACTTCTTCAGCTAGCCCCTATTTCTCACCAGCCTTTACTTCACCAGCAGAAGTGGAGGTGAGGGCTGGTCGCAACGAGTTCGAATGCCCTTGAACCCCGTCCTCGGCCAAGAAAATATCTCCAGGCCTCTCCGGACGACATTCTCTGGGCCTGTTGCTGCCTTCTCTGGTCGCTCTGTCGCTGCCTCGGCACACACCGCGAACCGCAGGCGCACCCTGCTCTTGCTTGTTCCCCCTCTACTTTTAGCCCGTGCGGGCGACAACTCCGTCTGCGTCAGGCTATACTGCCGCGCGATATTCCTGGCGCGAAAGCGACAGCCGGCTTCGTAACAACCGGGACCAGAAGCGGCTTTTCAAAAAGGAGAGACGATATGATACGTAATGTGGAGCGCGGCGTCGTTGGATGAGCGCTATCTGACCCTGGCCATGATCTATGTGGCCCTTGGGTTGATCGTGGCCGCGTGACGCCTGAAGTGAGTACGGCCTTCGCGCAGACCGGCGGCTGCACAGGCGAACCCAGCTGTCCATCCGGCACCTATTGTTGCAGCGGAACCTGTATCCCGTCCGACTATATCTGCTGCGACGACTGGAATGGTCCCCAGAAATTGGTCCAGGTGCTATACGCGTTTCGGAGCAACGGGTATGTGAAGGCCATTACCGCGAGGTCTACGGCGCCAGCCAGACCATCCTGGCCGGTGCCGTTACTTGCCCATCAGCTTCTCCAAAATGTACATCTCCAACCCTTCGTAATTGCGTTCGCTGCGATACTGCTCCACCTTGGCCACATCCACTGAACGTGCAACCTCCAGCAAGCGCAAGAACATTTGCCGGCTGTTGACGAGGTGCCGCGTCTGATCGGCTTGCTTGGTTGTGCGCATGGCTTTCACGTCCAGGCCGATACAGCCGTCGTAGCCGCCGCGCTCCAACACCCACACCTGGTTGAAGGCGCGGCGCAAATCGACGGAGCCGAACGTTTTGTCCTGATCGTACTTCAGACCATTCTGATCGTTGAGATGGACGCTCCACAGTTTTTTGTGCCACAGAGCATAGGCCATGTCGTCGGACGGATCGAGTCCGGCCAGGATCGAATGGGCTGACTCGATCAAGACGCCGCAGCGCGCTGGATCGCTGGTGCGATAACACAGGGCCAGGAAATGACCCGGTGTGGGCAGATAGGCCTGATCCATCGGTTCATTTGGCTTCATCTCACCGAGAATGCGGATATGGGCATCATGGGCCAACAGGGCGTTGACCGCTTCCAGGATGCGTTCATACGAGGCGAGGGGATCTTTGGCCTCGCGGATGTAGGTACCTTCGCGGGCCAGCCACAAGACGATGTCACGGCAATCGAGTCCGTTGGCGATGTCGACGGTCCGTTTGGCACGCTCCAGGGCGTACTTGCGTTCAGAGGGGTTGTTGGCGGTGAAGCCGCCGTCGATGGTTTTGGGATGCTCCCACAGGCGGGGGGCGAGAAATTCACAAAAAAGTCCCTCGCCATCCAGAATTTTTTTGACCTTGGCAACCCCCTTGCGGGTTTCGACCGGACCAAGATCGGCGGGCACCACGTCGTCATCGTGAAACTGTACACCATCGAAGCCCAATTTCTTGTATTCGCGGATTTTGGCGGCGAAAACGACTTCCTTGCGCACGGCCGGACCAAAGGGATCCATGCCTGTACTGATGTTCCAGGGTCCGAAGGTAAAACGGTAGCGGCGAGGTTGGGAGGGAGCAATCATTCAAGTTTCTCCTTTGAAAAGACGATAGAATCGGAGTATGCTAAGGACTGGCGAGCAAAACCGTAGGGCAAGTTGCCAGTTTGCCCATTTTCAGACACGTAGGCCGCATGCTCTACAGGTTTATCCGCCAGTGCTATTGTTGGCGACCGTCGCTGAGACTCAACCAGGACTGAGAGAGAGCGCACGGTCGTATTTTTTTCCCGCAGGTGCATCGTGGATCGTGTAACGATCAAGTGTGCCAGTTGTGGCCGACAATGGTTGGCCGCCGTTCCTTTTTCACTGTACGAACAACAAGCTGTGGAATCCTGTCCCTGTCCCCATTGCGGAGCGTACACGCTTTGCTGCCGGGAAGCGATGGAACTCGCACCATCGCTGCACGGACATGGCCCGGCAAAACTCCGGACACTGCACGTACACTGAGGCGTATTGTATGAACGGCGAGTGGAGTGTGTTAACGTCCCGCTCGCCGTTCACATGCGCATCTCCAGCACGCGTGCGATTTTGCGGCACTCAGCCATCATTTGCCGGAAGCCGGCTGGTGTCAGCGATTGGTAGCCGTCGCTGAGTGCTTTGTCCGGATTGGGATGCATTTCCACCATCAGTCCATCCGCTCCCGCCGCCACCGCCGCCCGCGCCATTGTCGCTACCAAACTGGCCTTGCCTGTGCCGTGGCTGGGATCGACAACGACCGGCAGGTGTGTGTGCTGATGCAGATAGGGCACACTGGCCAGGGGCAACGTGAAACGGGTGTGATCCTCGAAGGTGCGGATGCCACGCTCACACAGGATGACACGCGGGTTGCCGGTCTTGAGGATGTATTCGGCGGCCAACAAGAACTCATCCATCGTCGCCGACGGGCCGCGCTTGAGCAACACCGGTAGCGGGGATTCGCCGACCGCCTCCAGCAGGGGATAGTTCTGCATGTTGCGGGCGCCGACCTGCAACACATCGGCATAGCGCGACACTAAATCGATCTGCTCCTTGGCCATGATCTCGGTGACGATAGCCAGACCGGTGGCCTCGCGCGCCTCGGCCAGCAACTCCAGCCCTTTTTCTTTAAGTCCCTGGAAACTGTAGGGACTGGTACGCGGCTTGAAGGCGCCGCCGCGCAATCCGGCGGCACCCGCTTCTTTGACGATATGAGCGACCTCTAAAATCTGTTCACGGCTCTCGACCGAGCACGGCCCGGCGATGACGCCGAGATGGCCGCCGCCGATGCGCAAGCCGCGCACCTCAACGACGGTCGGGTCTTTTTTGACTTCGGTACTGGCCATCTTGTACGGTGCCAGGATAGGAACCACTTTCTCGACCCCTTCCAGAATCTCCAGGGCTTCCTTGGCCCCATCACGCTTTTCGCCGATGGCAGCCACCACGGTCAGCTCCGTACCTTCGATGACGTGACTGCGCAAACCCCATTGCTCGATGTGTTCAATCACCTGATCGATCTGCTCTTTCGGGGCGCCTTCTTTCATAACCACAATCATGGCCGTGCCTCCTCGGGTTGCCCTTGCTTGCGCTGCGGGGCGGGTTGGATGATTGCCAACAAAAAAGCCCCTGAGACCGCGTGGGTCTCAGGGGCTTGACGCTTCGTTTCACACAACCGATGTCAACGAATGACCGTACCCCCGAAATCCCACGACCTGGGGTTGGCAAAGTACCAATAAAAGTACACGTTCGCTGGCATCGCTGGTTTCGTTCGTTCGTTACATTGCTTCTTTTTTATCACCAGCCTGCTGCGCGAGCAAGGGTAACTCCTGCCCTTGCGTGCGTGGCGGGAGGGTGAAGAGAGGGCGTTACCGCTTGGAGAACTGGAAGCTCTTGCGTGCGCCCTTGCGGCCGTACTTTTTGCGTTCTTTCATGCGGCTGTCGCGGGTCAAAAAGTGCGAATCGCGCAGCTTCTTGGCCATGTTGCTGACGTGATCCGCACCATCGGCGCCTTCCTGGGCCGAAGTGGTCAGCCCGAACATCTCCTTGAGGGCACGGGCAACGCCTTGACTGACGGCGCCAGCCTGGCCGGTGATGCCGCCGCCCTCTACCTTGACCAACACGTCCAGGCGGTTGCGCATCTCGGTAAGGTCGAGGGGGCCAGTGACGGCGTTGCGGTCCTTTTCCTCGGTGAAATACTCTTCGAGTCCCCGGCCATTGATGAGGATTTGGCCATTGCCCTCACACAGGCGAACGCGGGCCACAGCCGTCTTACGACGGCCGGTCCCCCAATAATAGGTCTTTTTCGTCTTGGTCTCAACCACAATCTCTCTCCAAAAACCGGGCCGCGACTGTGAGGGAGTAGTTTTCCGCCACCGCTCCTTCACGGTCGCGGCTCAGATTAGGGTGCCAGCTTGAATTCCACGGGTTGCTGTGCCTGATGCGGGTGCGATGGGCCGGCATAGATCTTCAGCTTGGTCATCTGATGCCGCCCGAGCTTGTTGCGCGGCACCATGCGCCGCACCGCCGCTTCCAGAATGCGTTCGGGATGTTTTTTCATCACGTCGCGGGCCGCCACTGTCTTGTAGCCGCCGGGATAGTGCGTGTACCAGGAGTAGGTCTTGGTCTGCATCTTCTTACCGGTGAAGCGCACCTTGGCGGCGTTGATGACGATGACAAACTCACCGGTGTCAACATGTGGCGTATATTCCGGTCGATGTTTGCCGCGCAGGATATTGGCGATCTGCACGGCCAGGCGGCCAACCACCTGGTCCGTGGCATCGATCAACAGCCAACGCTGTTGCACCTGCTGCGGCTTGGCCATGAAGGTGGACATATTCGTACTTCCATCGTGTCCAAAATTCGGGTGCCGAAAAAGTTATGATAAGTGCACCGCCGGCAGCGTCAAGAGCAGCAGCGGCGTAGGGTGCCCCTCTGCGTTTTGGCGAGCGGGGTTGCGTTTTGGCGAGCGGGTTTGCGTTTTGGCGAGCGGGTTTGCGTTTTGGCGAGCGGGGTTGCGTTAGCGCCCCGAGTTGGTTTCCAAATCACGAGGGGCACCTGCGGCGTATTATTCTGGGTCCGGTTCTTCCTCGGGTTCGGAGGGTATCCTGTCGATTCCGTAGTGAATGTGGCTGCCCCCCTGTTGCCCGAGCCACTCCGCGAAAGCCGGTAGCCCTCGGTCGAGCTGCCGAAATATCATCGCCTGGATGGATACGGACGCTCCCTCTCGCAGTGGGAAGCCTATTTGTGTCGTCTCCGTGTTCGTGCCGGGGCGGGGCTTGCCTTCTGTCAGGGGCAGCGATCCCATGCGCTCCGCCATTTTTTGCAACAATCCTTTCAACCGCTGTTCTCGTGCTTCTGCTTTCTGCTTCTCGGTAGGTTTATTGGCATCATCATCCACCCCGATCTTTTGCCTTAGTGCTTCCATCCAGCTCTGCCACAACTCCACCATAACATGGTCTACGGTCTCCTCTCCTTCGGCAACGATGCCGGCCAGCAGCCGTTTCTCTTCGGCATCCTGCGCTTGTCGGAAAGCCATTAGCTTTTGGGCGGAGTCCTGGCCAGGTTTGGCCAGGACGGGAGATAAATGTGCGCGTACTTCTGGGGCCTTCATGACCTCGCGCTTGAGATTTTGAAGTCGGCTGAATGTGCGCCGAGCTTTGCGGAAACGCTCCTGGTCTTTGCGGGGCAGCGCCTGCCACGCTGCTGACCACGGAGCCAACAGTAGTTCTCTGCTGGGACAAAGAAAGTAAGCCGCGAGTTCCTCCTGAAGCTGCTTGGCTTTTTCCTCACTGGGAAACACACAGGCGAACCGGACATAAGCCGGGGTCCCTTTGCTCAGAAGATACACATCTCGGCTCTGCTGCTGGAGGCGATCCCTCCACTGGTTCGCTTCCGTCTCTTCAGGCAACGTCAACAGCAGACTTTGGCCAAACCAGCGGAGGGTCGCGCGTCCCGGCAACTCGGTCGAGAAAGCGGCGAATTGTGCCTGCGCCGCCTGGGCGTCTGCATAATGGGCAACCAACGTGACCGACAGCGGCGACGACAGGACAGGCGCGGCTGCGCCTCGCCATTCTTTCGTTTGGCCCGAAGTATAAGCATAGGGAGGAGGCTCGGGCACGGTTCTGCGGAAGAGGTTCAGACCGCCCCGCTGACCGAGTGCGATTACCACGGCAAGCACCAGAGCGCCCAGGAAACCGGCGCTGTGGATGCCGAGCAAGGCCAGGGACGCCAAGACGCCGGGCGGCCGGGCATTAAGCGTCTCAAAGACGCTGACTACCTGTTGTGCCAGCACGTTGGCGCCCCTGCGGTTATGCTTTCCCGCACCCAACTCGGCCAGAATTGCCTTGGCTGTGGCAGGGGAGATAGAAAGGGCGTCCGGAGACACCGCCGAGATCCCCTTGCGGCGCAAACGTTGAGCCGTCCGGGCCGTCCGCCAAGAGGTGGGCAGATTGAGCAACAACGGGATGCCAAGCAGAGCGATCCAGCGGTCGCCCAGGAGAGCCAAGCCAAAGAGGATGGGGATAGCCAGCGCGCGGGCGATCAGATCAAGCAGGGGATGGCGGCAAAACAGAACGGCATGAACCACCCAGCCGCCGTCTAGTGGCAGGAACGGCAGCAGGTTGAAGCCATTCAGAATCACCATCAACAACGCAATCTCCGTTAACAACGGCCGCCGCCACCAAATCCCCGCCAAACCCAGCCCGGCGCCGATGACAATGCCGGGGATTGGTCCCATGAGGGCTACCACCGCTTTTTTCCATCCGCTTACGTTGTAATGCTTGCCCGTCACAGCTGCGCCGATCGCTGGGATGAAAAACATGCGCAGATTGCGGTAGCCGAAGCATTTCATCGCCAGATAATGACCTAGCTCATGGAAAAGAATCACTCCAGCAAGGATCCACAGGATCTTTGTCGGCGCATCATGGATTCCAACGGTAAGGAACAACAAGAACGAAATGGCCAAGACAAGAAAGAAGTTCCGCCAACTCGGTTGTTTCAGCGGCAGACGCTCCAACCGGGCCAGGACGACCTCTTCCACCGTCGGAGGCGTCGGCTTGGCCTGAGCCGCTTCGCCTTGCGCCGCCAATTTTTCTTGCTCCGCTTCGCCGATCGGCTCGAACACGCCGCGGTTCAGGTGAAAATCCCGCAGCGCGGCATGATATTTCTCGATCCATTCGCGTTGCTTTGCTGGCGTATCCACCGTCACAGATCGGCCAGGGAGGAGATCGTCGAGCCGACGCTGATGATGTTCCCAGAGCTTGGCGGCCGAAGCGCCGGGTTCGTAAACAATCGAGACCGACGCCGGCGTCAACAAATCCGGCCGGCCCGCCGAGGATACCACAAACGTCTCATCCGCCATTGAAGAAATGAATACGGGATAAAGATAGCTTTTGTGGATGGCCCCTTGAGACCAGACTCGATGGTGGATGCGCGCCACGGCTCGGCCTGACGGGTGTAAGAACGTGGCCCAGTAGATGTGAGTAAAGTAGAGCGGGTGGCAGATCTGATGATAGATTGGCTGGCCGAAACCGAGTGCGGCCAACTCCTGAGCCAACGGCCCGAAACGCTCGCGCACTTCGGACGGAAGGGCCGCCTCTTCCACTTCAAAGGGAGCAAGCGATTCCACAGGCGGATCATCGGTGGAGCCGCTCCCGCGGATACGGAACCATTTGACCAACATTACCACCGGCAGGAGCAGCCAGGGAGTATCGAACGCATACTCGCGCCAGGTTGCGCGCGAGAAGTTGATTCGGTAGAAGATCTTCACGGCAGTCTCCAGAGCGAGGACTTCCCAGATGCGAGCCGAGAACAGGGGAACTCCCCAAGAATGCCGAATACTCGGCACCCATCAGTTTGCGCCTCATCTCCTGGTTTGTCCAGCTAATTCTGCCGCTTGTTCGTCTCGGTCCGTGCCTCACGAAGGTGAAAGAGCAATAGGCGTGGATGGCCCCGATACAGGAGCAATGCTTGGAAGCGACGGGACAGTAAAATCGCGGGCAAGATACTGCGAGAGAGTCGGCAGAAGGGCATGGGTCAGATCCAGATAGCCCTGCTCGGTCGGATGAAGGTGATCGTACATCAGGGTGGTGGAGATGGTGCCGTCCGGTTGCAGGAAGATCGAGCCGAGGTCCAGAAATGTGGCGTATGGATCGCCAGCCAGCATTTGGCTAACCAGCTGATTGGTTTGCTTTCCCAGGGAGCGATACGGATCGCTGGGGGATGGTTCGCCAGGGAGAATGCCGAGCACGATGACCTCCGCTTGAGGTTGGGCCTGGTGAATCACAGCCACGTCGGTGAGGACGCCTGCGGCCGCCTCCTGTGGCGTATCGCCTTGCAAGAGATTGTTGGCGCCGATATCGACAACGACCACTGCGGGATGGATACCGGCTAATTGGCCCAGAGACAGCTGAAAGAGCAGACTCTGCGTCGTCTGTCCCTGCACGCCATAATCGACCATGCCAAGGAGGGCCATATATTCCGCCCAGACAGGAGCGCCTGGACCGTAGGCATACTGGTAGCTGATGGAATCGCCCACGAACACTACTGTGGGATCTCCTTTCGGCTGTGAGGCGAACAGAACATCCATCAGGACAATCGCCGGCGGGATTTCCGATAGGGGAGGTACGGTGGTGGCGGACGATAGCAGATAGCGCGCTTCCAGCACTTCCACCGTCAGCGGCGAAGAGCAGCGCTCGCAACCCCGCTTACGGCTGAGCGTGGAGAACCCAGTGTGCCCAAACAAAGTTCGGGAACGCGGACGGTTGCGCCTTCGGAACCACTGAGCAAGAGATGTGAATAGAGACGCAATCATGGTGGCAAGAAGTTTTGCTGTGAGGCGCTAGCGCGAGGTTGTCGGCCTCACTTTGTTCTGCAAATTTCCTCTTGCTAAGCCTAGCTCAAAAATGAGCCGGAAGCGTAAGTGACGGTCCTTCCGTCCGTCGCTTCTGCTTCCAGCTCCTCAGGCATCGCTTACTTGCTACTGACAAAATTTTTGGTAGTGGTTTGGTGTATGGCACACTGACAGTGTGCCATACACCAAACCACTACCAAAAATTTCGCTTTTTTTCTTGCACTCCCTGGCTGCTGTCCCTATAGTGGCAAAAGTTACGGATTTGTAACCTATCTTTCTGCCTGGGAGTAGCAGCTTGAGCATCCTTCTACCAATCCTTCTCATTCCCACGTTCTACGTGGGAACGGAAATTTTTCTTTACGCCCATACCCTTGTCTTTGCCAGATAGCTCAATGATAAGCGTATCGAGCTAACGCTATTCCAGTCCGAGGGAAACTCTGATGGATCGTTCCGTTCGCCGTTATGGATTTACCCTTATCGAGCTGCTTGTGGTCTTCGCTATCACGAGTGTGCTCATCGGTCTCCTGTTGCCTGCGGTCCAGAGAGTGCGCGAAGCCGCTGCGCGCGCCCACTGTGCCAGCAACCTCAAACAAATCGGCTTGGCCGCGCACAACTATGCCGACACGCATGGCGTTCTACCCCCTGGCCAGCTGGGGCCGTATCCGGATGTCGGCCTGGGCCTGCCTCCTATCAATACCCAATTTATCGGCGCTTTCGTCTATCTGCTGCCGTTCCTCGAACAGGGCAGCCTCGCGCGCCAGCTGATAAGTGGTCTCCCAGCCGATTACCTGAATCCATCCGTTGTCTACCCGCCTTGGTGGAACTATCCCTCCGCTACGGCCGCTGCTCAAACGCGCATCAAACTGCTCCTCTGTCCCTCTGATGATCCGTACTCCAATACCCAGGCCACAGAGATCCTGACGCACACCTTCCGCCAGCCGCCAAGTTGGGATCTGTTCGTTGGCGTTTTCAACCTGGACCAAGGCGGCGACAACCTGGGCCGCACCAGTTACACTGGCGTCGCTGGTTACGGTGGGCAGATCAACAACAGCACGATCGACTTGTTCGCAGGTCTCTTTTGCAATCGCTCCGCCGTCCGTCTGGGGCAGTTGACGGCCGCCGATGGTGCCAGCAATACCTTGATGTTCGGCGAATGGCTAGGCGATTTCGAGTACGGCAGGCGGCGTTTCGCTCCTGCCTGGATCGGCGTCGGTTCGCTGCCGACAGCCTACGGCACCCTGCCGGGACCAGACACGACCGTTTTCGAGTTCAATAGCAAACACACCGGCCTGATTCAATTCTGCATGGGCGACGGCTCGATCCGCGCTATCCGCAAAGGCATCGCTCCTGGCACCGTTGCTTACGATAACTATATCGCCGCTTCCGGTTGGCATGATGGACTTGTCGTCGATGAGAGGCAGATCGGCAATTGAGAGACTTCGTTAGCCGCGAAGTGCAGTGGAGGGCGGCAGCAATCCCGTGCTCCGCTGCACCTCACGGCTAACCATGTAGCACATTGTCCTCTCCTGTCATTCCGGTACAATCGCTTTACCATCCTCATGTTGCTTCGGACCCTCATCGGGAGCGTTGTCATCGTGAAATCTCTCTATCTTCCGTTGTTCGCTCTTGTTTTCGTTCCCCTGTTACGCGCGGAGGAGGCGTTTCCACTCCGCGATGGCGATCGCGTCGTGCTGGTCGGCAGCACACTCATCGAACGCGAACAGCGTTACGGCTACTGGGAGACGGCGCTAACGCGGCATTATCCCAATAAATCGATCACTTTCCGCAATCTCGGCTGGAGCGGCGACACCGTGTTCGGCGACGCCCGCGCTGGGTTCGGCACCCAAGCCGACGGCTTCCGTCACCTGAAAGATCACGTCCTTGCCCTCAAGCCGACCGTGCTTATCCTCGGCTACGGCACCAACGAATCGTTTGAGGGACCGAAAGGCTTGCCACGCTTCGTCAAGGGACTAGAAACGCTGCTGGATGCGTTCGCACCGACAAAGGCACGTATTGTACTGCTGTCGCCGTTACGTCAAGAATACCTTGGTCGGCCACTGCCTGATCCGGCAGAAAACAACAAGAACCTGCGTTTGTACGCCGATGCGATACGAGATGTGGCGAAGAAACGCGGCCATCGTTTCGTTGATCTGTACGATCTGCTCGGCAACGAGAAACATAATCTGACCGAGGATGGCATCCACCTGACAGCTTGGGGCTACTGGCGTTCTGCCGTCGTGTTGGAATGCGCACTCGGCCTACGAGAAGCAGACGGAGACCACCAACGGGTACAGGGCGTGAAGATAACCGATAATCCACGGCAAATTCGGGTGACGGCTAATAGGCTTCCTCTCCCCCCGCCGCCCCAGGAGGGAGCGCCGAGGGATTCCTGCTGCGTGATTTCGCTATCAAATGGCTCCCGCCAATCTGTTTTGGACCTGGATCCCGACCTCGCCCAGGTCGAGAAACTGCGCCAGGCTATCATCGCCAAAAATCGCCTTTATTTCTACCGCTGGCGTCCGGAAAACGAAACCTACCTGTTCGGTTTCCGCAAGCACGAACAGGGGCAGAATGCCCGCGAGATCCCGCAGTTCGATCCGCTCATCGCCGAAAAGGAAAAAGAAATCGCCCAGCTGCGTATGCCCATGCCCCACGTCTATGAGCTGAAAGCAGAGAAGAAACCATGAACGCTTTCCAAAAAACAAACCCCCGAGTCCCAGAAAACCTGGAGAAAAGACAAAAGACAAAAAATCGAAAGGCCGATTCTATGTCGAAGCATTTCCTCTTTCGCTTTTTTCTTTTCTGTGTTCTCTGGGATTCTGGGGTTAGCTCCTCTGTCTTCGCTCAGCGCGATGCTACGGTGCCCGATCCGGATCCGGAGATCGAGCGCAAGGCGCTGCAAGTGGCCGACGGATTCGAGGTCAATCTATTTGCGGCCGATCCGCTCTTGGCCAAGCCGATACAGATTAATTTTGACTCCGCAGGTCGCTTATGGGTAGCGTGCAGCGAATCGTATCCCCAGATCAAGCCCGGACAGGTTGCTAACGACAAGATCATCGTCCTCGAAGACACTAACGGCGACGGCAAGACCGACAAGACCACTGTGTTCGCCGATGGTTTGCTCATTCCCACGGGCCTGGAACCGGGCGATGGCGGCGTTTACGTCGGGGCCAGTACGGATCTCCTGCATCTGTCGCGGCAAAATGGCCTTACAGGACCGCTGCGCCGCCGCATCATCCTGTCCGGTTTCGGCACGGAAGATACGCATCACATGATTCACACGCTGCGCTGGGGTCATGATGGCATGTTGTACTTCAATCAATCTATCTATATTCACTCGCACATCGAAACGCCGTATGGTCCGCGTCGTCTGGGGGGCGGCGGCATCTGGCAATTCCGTCCCGAAACACGGCGGCTGGAGGTATTCGCACGTGGCTGGTGGAACCCGTGGGGGCATCATTTCGATCGCTGGGGGCAATCGTTCGTCACCGACGGCGCCGGTACCGAGGGCATCAATCCGGTGATTATCGGCGCCAGCTACACGGCCACGCCGAACGAATCCCGCGTGCTGCAAGGATTGAACCCCGGCCATCCGAAATACTGCGGCTGTGAGATCCTCAGCGGCCGGCACCTGCCGGAGGAATGGCGCGGCAATCTCCTCACCAACGATTTTCGCGGTCACCGCGTCTGCCGTTTCACGCTCGCTCCGGAAGGATCGTTCTACACTGCCACACTGCAAGCTGATCTGGTCCGCAGCAATCACCCTGCTTTTCGGCCGGTTGATGTGAAGATGGGGCCGGATGGTGCCATCTACATTGCCGATTGGTATAATCCGATCATCCAGCATGGCGAAGTCGACTTCCGTGATCCACGCCGCGATGTCAGCCACGGCCGTATCTGGCGCATCACCGCCAAGGGCCGGCCGCTCGTGCCGCGACCTCAACTCATCAACGCCAAGACGTCAGACCTGCTTGAAGCGCTCAAGGCGCCGGAAGACTGGACGCGCCATCATGCCCGGCTTGTCCTCAAAGAGCGCGGTGCAGCGGTATTGCCGGAGCTGCAGGCATGGGCAGCGAAGCAGGAACAGGAAACGTCACGGCTGGAAGCGCTGTGGACGTATCAAGCACTCGATGTGGTGGAGCCAAAACTGCTGGCGGCGTTGCTGCAAGCACGCGATTCTCGCATTCGTGCTGCCGCCGTGCGCGTCGTCTCGGCGTGGCATGATCGTTTATCTAAGCCGCTGGAGATGCTGGCGCCACGCGTCGCCGATGAGCATCCGCAGGTACGCTTGGAGGCGGTGCGTGCGCTTGGCCAAATTCCTGATGAGCGTGCCGCTGAGGTTGCCCTCAAGGTACTGGACAAACCGACGGATAAATATCTCGAATATAGCTTGTGGCTGACTTTGCGTGAGTTGGCGCCGCACTGGCTGCCGGCCTTGCAGGCAGGGCGATTCATGGCCGGCGACTCCCGACACTTGCTGTTCGCGCTGCAGGCAGCCGATTCGCGCGCAGTGCTGCCGACGCTGGTTGAGCTGGTGCGATCCGGCAAGGCCGGTGTGGCCGAGACCGACATGCTCGTGTTCCTTGCTACGCTCGGCGGCCCGTCGGAACTTGCGCTGCTTTTCGAACGTATCACGGAATCCGCTCGGCCCATCGATGAGCGGACGCGGTTGCTGGAAGCGCTG
>Ga0209061_1004330_pt1 | contig 13810 bp, 15 predicted proteins | sample Coa_R1_10_FD_187157 | JGI IMG/M metagenome (GOLD analysis project Ga0209061, IMG submission 187157) | Surface soil microbial communities from Centralia Pennsylvania, which are recovering from an underground coalmine fire - Coalmine... | ecosystem: Environmental > Terrestrial > Soil >...
GGGCGCGCTCTTGCCCCGGATGTCGCGCATCACCACGAACATCGCATACTGCATGGTCGAGTAATCGATCGCGCGCAAGTTCCAGATACGACGGTTTATAAGAATATCGAGATAGGCCCCGACGACCCGTACCTTGCGGAGTGCCGCCGCCTCATCGTCCTCCACCCGCAACGGCGCAAGCAACACCGGGTACTGGAGCGTAAAGTTGTGTTCCGCGTTGAAGTATACGAATTCAAGACCCGCTGTGAGTGTTTCAGCGGCGCGGCGCAATCGCTCGTACCAGCTGCTGTAGAAGGCGAAATTTCGCTCGATGAAACGGGCGAACTCGAAGCTCGCAGTGAGGCCGAGACGTTCCCGGTAATCGCGCACCCAGCGATGGAACTCGGTCCCAATCAGATCGAAGTCCTGGGGGATCGCGCCGCGTTTGCGCTCGCGAATGCTATCGGCGTACTGGCTGCGCAACCATGACTTGATCCCGTCAGCGTCTTCATCTTTGCCAAGTTCGGCGAGTGCCTGTACGCGGTCCTTCCAAACAAGACTTGCCCGAGTCCGCTGCTCCACGTCAAAGATGTTGGTGAGCAAGTACCCCTTAAGCATCTCTGCTGGCGTAAGCGAGAGCCCCCGGTCGTTCATCGTCTCGAAAATCGCGTAGGCGTCATCGTCGGAATAGGCGGTAATCTCGACCAGATGGACATTCTCGATTAGCCAGTCGGCAAAATAAGGAAGCACCGGCCCAGTGAGTTTCTCGGGGAATAGTTCCTCGATGTTGCTGTAGCGACCAAGAATGTTCGCGACGGATTCGGGCGGATCGGCGTCGGGGAAACCTTGGCCGGCGTATAGCGCTTCCATGCATGTGACGCGCTCGGGGATGTCGAGGTTAAAGGAGCGCTTGCCGTACTTCTGGGAAAAAATCAGGTCTGCAATCTGGCCCTTCTGCGCGGGGTCCTGAAGACGATGGTGCAGATGTATCAGCAGCAGGGTGAGGGTGGTGAGCCGTTGCTGGCCATCAATAATAAATTTGCGTCCATCCTTGTCGCTTATGATGACCGATCCAAGAAAATAGTGGCCGTACTCCGCGACGGCGCTGCGCTCATGCCCTTCCTCGTACGATTCGAGAAACTTTCCCGCGAGGTCTTCCAGCAGCTCGGACACCTGCTTTTGCTGCCACTTGTACTCGCGCTGATAGTAGTCAATCGAGTATTTGCGTCCGCCGAGAAGTTCGCGGATGGTGCGACCTTTAGCATCGATCTCTCTAGTGGCTTGGGACATAGCGTGGTCTCTCGCAATGTCGCTGGTCGTTGTTGAAAATGGCTAATGCGGATCATGCCGCAGCTTTCGCTTCATAGGCAAACAGCGCCAGCGCGGTCAGGCGCCGACGCTGTTTCGGCCATTTTTCGAGCCGTTCGGATGCGTCGTACGGTTGCCGCTCGATCCGCCTGGGCGCGGCGCTCGCATCGAAGACCACCGTGTCAGCGCTCAGAGTTGGTCATTGCGTTCCAGCCTGACCTCTCGAATCAGGCCGGCAGAGTCATCAGCGAAAGGGACTGCCCGCTCGGCGCGTAAGGCAGCCGAGCGGCGAACCGTATCCGCTGTGATGGTACCGTCGACCTTTTTCTTGAGCGCGCGGCCGCCAGGCACGGCCCGATCTAAAATGCGCGTTACATAATCCGAGACCGAGAGGTCATGGGCGGCGGCCGCCACCTTGATGCGGCGCCGTAGCGCGGGAGGTATATCGAGCGTAAGTCGGGGCCGGTTCGTCTTGGTGATCGATTTAGCCATCGTCCGATACCGTTTTTCGCCAATTTCGGCTAAATTCTACACGGCTGACGCTTCGGTGTCATGGCGTCGATTAGCTGGAGGTGCCGGGTGAAACCGATAACCGTAGTGCTCGACAAGGGCAAGGAAACCAAGGGCACGTATCGCTTCGATTCGCCCGATCCAAACGCCCCGATCACAAGTGTCTATGTCAGGAAGACCGCTTTCGAGGGCGGAGCGGTCCCTGAGCGAATTGTGCTTACGGCGGCGTCGGCCGATTCGGCCCAGTAAATCGTCCTTGCGTAGTGAGGCGGCGAAATGCTCAAGAAAATTGAGGACCTGTTTCGATGTGCCGACGCAGAGAACGATAAGATGGGAGCGGAGGAGTATCTAAAACGGTCATACTCGTCCGGTAAGTCAAGTCCCGATTTCACTGAGCTCAAGGAAGCCCAGTACCTGGGTTCATTTTACGGAACAATACAACCAGGCGCATTCTCCAAAGCTCGTTTGGGTTCGCCGGAACAAGCCTGGATCGGGCGATGCAGACTTTTCGGTTTACGACAACAACAAGTCTTACTTGTGCGACATCGAAATTACGGCGCTATTCTCGACGCCGGCGGTGAAGTTTCCACGCGGCTATCAAGATTTCTCACCCTTTCCGGTTCGCGAAATAGCTCCCGGCGTGATGCTGCAAGACATTGACAATCCGCGGCATGGATACAAACCGTACGCCGGGCTGAAGCGCATAATTAAAAAGCATTTGAGAAGCAGATATCCGCCCTACTGGCTTGTGATTTACGATAACGAGCATGGCGTGCAGCATCCGAATTTGATCGACTTGGGGAACCGCGTGCGGGCGATCCTTAACAACCTCAGCCAAGGGGGAAAGATTCCGGCCAGCTTCAAAGAAGTATGGCTGTTTGATATGCCCAATGCCGTTGGCCCGACTCTGCTTGGCCTTGAATGGTCGGCCCAGTGGCATGGCGAAACTCAGGGTAGGGAAAGACGTGGCGAGAGTGAGAAGGCCGGCGAGGCTTTCGTCCCGGCACCGAATGTACGACCCTTGACATAATGCGGACAATCCGGTCAGTTGGTGCCGCGATGTCCGCGTTTCTCTCAGAAAAAGTCTTTGTTTTTTGGGGATCTTTTGGTGGGCCGTCGGAGACTCGAACTCCGGACCCGCTGATTAAGAGTCAGCTGCTCTACCAACTGAGCTAACGGCCCACACCTACACAAAAAGCGCTGGGGTGAGTGAAGGGATTTGAACCCTCGACCACCGGAGCCACAATCCGGTGCTCTGCCAACTGAGCTACACTCACCACCGTTTCAAATCGCTGGCCGATGGCGCGCCAGGCGGGATTCGAACCCACGACCCGCGGCTTAGAAGGCCGCTGCTCTGTCCACCTGAGCTACTGGCGCGTGAGCAAAAAGTGCTCCAAACTTTCTCAGGCTCGCTTCCAGGTTAAGTCTTCCGTGCCTCCACGGCGCTCGGCCAAAATCTCCGCTCCGCGGAGGGCCCCTTCACCCCCATCAGAGTTAGCGGCAAAACCATCGGGCTGATAGCTGACCATAGATCGAACAGCCACGCAACCAACCTAGCACCCATTATCGGCAACGGCACTAACGGCGCGAAATGTTCCCCTAACTCAGAAGTCCAGGGTTCGCCTGCGCTCTCGTTTGAGGGATTGCGCCAACCAAAGCCGTACCGCCGAGCCTCAGTCGGCGGGTTGGGCGGCGGATTGAACGGGTCGATATCCCGCCAGTTGGTCGCGGCTGGGAAGCGCAAGGCCAGCACGCGCGGAAGGCGATGTAGTTCTCGCTCAACAGGCGGACCCGCACCGGCGCATCATCGGACTGCAACGCCTGCGCGCGCAGTGCAGGCGGCATCCAGTATTCGCGCAGCAGGTTGCCCATCGGTGTCCCCGCGCCAACCTGGCACAACAACTCGCTCTCGGTTCGCGTCAGCATCGTCGCCATCCCCGCTCAAAATGATACCGGCACAGGAACCTGGCAGGCTCAGAGCATGATTGGAGGGCGGGCCCAAGGCCGCGCGCCAATAACCGATCGTCGCGCCGGCGGGCGCCCATCCCATCAATGGAGCATTGGGCTGAGATCAGATGGTCTGCTTGGTCTTGCGCCAATCGGTCAGAAAGCGCTCCAGGCCGGAGTCAGTCAGAGGATGGTGTAGCATCTGCCTCATCACCGCGAAGGGTAAGGTAGCGACGTGAGCACCGACCTGAGCTGCGCGTAAGACGTGATTGGGACTGCGCAGCGAGGCCACCAGGACCTCGGTGGGGAAATGATAATTGGCGTAGATCCGCACGATCTGCTCCACCATCCCCATCCCATCCTGGCCGATATCATCCAGCCGCCCGGCAAAAGGCGAGACGAAAGCGGCGCCGCATTTGGCTGCGGCCAGAGCTTGTAGGGGTGAGAAAACCAGGGTCACGTTGACTCGAATTGCGCGCTGGCCAAGCGCCTTGGCAGCCTTGAGTCCTTCCACCGTGACTGGGCATTTGACCACGATATTGCGATGGAGGCGGGCCAGCTTCTGTCCTTCCTCCAGCATCTCGGCCGCCTGGGTAGCTACCACCTCCGCGCTCACCGGCCCGTCGACCAGGTCACAGATTTCGCACAAGAGTTCGGCATAAGCTCGCCCGCTTTTGGCTAACAGGCTGGGGTTGGTGGTGATCCCGTCGACCAGCCCCCACCCCACTGCCTCGCGAATCTCCCCCAGGTCGGCGGAATCCAGGAAAAACTTCATCGCGATACAATCTCTCCTCGCGCCGGCCCCGCTTTGAACGAGTCGGCGCGCCTTAAGGAAACTCGCTGCGGCGACTTCAGACCCGCCAGCAGTTCGGAGATACTGGCATTGAGCCGGGGATGAATCAAAGCCGGAGCCAGCTCACTCATCGGAGCCAGCACAAAACGGCGTTCGTGTAGGCGGGGATGAGGCACTCGCAGGCCTGGCGACTCGATGACTTCATTATCATAAAAAAGTAGGTCGAGGTCGATAATGCGGGGCAGATGCTTGCCGGGCTTGGCTTTGGCCGGCCGCTTGCGTCCCATCGCGCGCTCCACCGCCAGCAACTGCGCCATCAGAACTTGCGGACTTAACTCGGTTTCGATTTCGATGGCGCCGTTGAGAAAGGGACCGGGCAACTCACCCACCGGATCGGTTTCGTAAATCGAAGATTGGCGGATCGTTTTGGTCTCGCGCAACTTGCCAATACGCGCCAGTGCCGCGGCGTAATTCGCCGCCCGATCGCCTAAATTAGTGCCGATTCCGATGAAAGCCCGATGGGGCATCCGCCGTTTACAGCCGGAGATTGGTGATTCTTGCCGCCGCCTCTTTTAGTCTTTCCGTACCCAAGGTTAACGATAACCGTACAAAGCCTTCTCCGCTTTTGCCAAAGCCAGAGCCAGGCGTGACTACCACGCCAGCTTCCTTCAAAACCCGTTCAGTAAAGGAGACCGAGGTGTAGCCTTTAGGCACTTCCGCCCACAGGTAAAAAGTTGCGCGCGGAGTCTCGCAGGGCAAGCCAAGAGCTTGGAGCGCTTGGACCATCACGTCGCGTCGCTCCTGGTAAATCGCGCAGTATTGGCGCAAAACCTCGTCGCCGCCCTCCAGCGCCGCGATTGCAGCCTCCTGTACCGCCTGAAACACCCCCGAGTCCATGTTGGTCTTGACCTGACCCAGACCAGCTATCAAGGCGGGATTGCCCACCGCAAAGCCAACCCGCCATCCGGTCATCGAGAAGGTCTTGGATAGCGAATGAAACTCGATCGCGCATTGCGCGGCACCCTCAGCCTCGAACACGCTGGGAGCGCGATAACCGTTATAAGCGATTTCCGAGTAGGCCAAGTCGTGAGCTAGTACGATCTGGTTACGTAAACAAAAATCTACCGCCCGCTGGAAAAAGCTGGGATCGGCGGTAGCACCGGTGGGGTTGTTGGGATAATTGAGCCACAGTAACTTTGCCCGCCGCGCGATTTCATGGGGGATCGCGTCGAAATCGGGCAGAAAATCGTTGCGTTTGCGTAGCGGCAGGAAATAGGGCTGCCCGCCATTGAAAATGCAGCCCGAGAAATAAACCGGATACCCCGGGTCAGGGATTAACACCACGTCGTCCGGATCGACCATTGCGGTAGCAAAATTCGCGATCCCTTCTTTGGATCCGATCAGGGCGCAAACCTCGCTTGCGGGCTTGAAATCGACGCCAAACCGGCGTTTGTACCAAGTGGCAGCGGCAGCTCGGAAGGCATGCAGCCCTTCGTAATCAGGATAGCGATGGTTGGCCGGATTATCCGCAGCACGCTTGAGTCGCTCGATAATATAACCGGGTGTGGGCAAGTCTGGATCGCCGATTCCCAGACTGATGACATCCACCCCGCGCGCTTGGACCTCGCGCTTTAAGCGGTCCAGTTCGGCAAAAAGATACGGTGGAAGCTGGGTCAATCGGTTAGCTAGCCGAATCTGCACTTTTGAACGCCGCTCCTGCTATTTGCCTAACATAAATCGGGGCTGGGGGAAACACGGCGGCGGCTTAAGCCATTCTTCCTGGCTCAGAACGGCTTTCTCAAGGAACTATAACAAGGTTTGTGTAATGTTACTTCGCCGGCAGCAAAGCTTGAGCCACATGATTTAGATCGGCCCGGGGCGAACCCCAAGGCCGAGGTTGGGGCGAGCGCCTTCAGGGGAAGACGCCGTAGCCGCCCGGAGGCGGCGCGTATGGTGGATAGCCGGGGGGTGGCGGCGGCCCATAAGGAGCGTAGCCGGGACCTGGGGGACCATAGCCCGGTTGACCATAATAGCCAAAGGGCATTCCGATCCCGCCCTCGAAGTTGCCGAAGCCCATCCCCAGTCCCAGGATGGCCGCGCCGATCCCCAGCAGCGGGAGCACGGTGCTCAGCGTGCTTCCGGCACCCTGATTAGCATACTGTTGCTGCGCGTACTGCTGCTGCGCGTACTGCTGCTGAGCCTGATTCTCATAGGCTGAGATTTCGTTATTGGAAGCCGTTGCGCTGCCGCCGTGAAGCCGAGCAGCGGGCACGGGCGCTTTGAGCGAGAGCAGCTCGGGTCGCACGATAATCCGGTTGGTGACCGTGACCGGGGCGTTGTGCAGAAAGCGGCGCGCCTTGGTAACCGCGTCATGCTTGCCAAAGTTGGTCGCGGTAAAACCGAAAAGGACCAATTGGGGCTTGCCGCCGGGATGGGGGATAAGTTCAGCTCCCACCAACGGTAGGCGATGGCGGTGAAGATAATTAGTCAGCGCTTGGCTTTGCGCATTGCTGGCGGGATTGGCAGCGTCCCCGCGCAAGGCAGGCAAAAACACCATCAGGCCCACCAAGTAGGCGATGGCTAACGTTCTAAGGATCATACCTGACATTCTCCGATTATAGACTGCCAGGCTGTTTTGCCAACCTCAGCCACAGGCGTGCCAATGGGTGCGGGCTGATGAGGCGGTTTCTTTGCGGGCGCGGCGATGCTAGTAGCAGATAGTTGCAAGGAGTGTTGGAATGAAAAGCTTTCGCGACTTGCGCATCCGGCGTGGCATGCGCTTTTTCCTGCTGGCCTTGCCGATTTGCATGCTGGTCGCCTGTTCGCTATTCGAAGAATCGCCGCAGCAGAAGGCCGACCAGCTCGATACGATGCTGGCGGCAGCGGGATTCCACATGATTCCGGCAGACACACCCAAGAAGGAAAGTTTGTTGCAATCGCTGCCGCCCTTGAAACTGCGCTACTACAAGGGGCGCGACGGCTCGACCCGCTACTGGGTCGCGGACCCCTACGCCTGTATGTGCGTCTATAAGGGAGACGAAGCGGCCTACCAGCGCTACGAGAATCTGCTCGTTCAGCAGCAACTGGCGGCCGAGCAACGTCAGACCGCCGAACTCAATCAGGACGCCGCCATGCAGATGAACATGTACGACCCGTTTTTCTTCCCCTTTTAGCTGCTTAAGCTTAGTCGACGCGCCTCAGATCAGCCCTGCTTCGGCCATGGCGGCGCGCACTTTGTCGGCGCTGGCGGCGGTCAGTTCCACCAACGGCAAGCGCACTTGCGCTGTACATTTGCCCATCAGCGCCATCGCATGTTTGACTGGAACCGGGTTGGTTTCCACGAACAGCGCCCGCACCAGGGGCAACAGGCGATAGTGCAGCTCGCGGGCGCGGGTATAATCGCCCTCCAGCGCCGCACTGACCAGGGCTCGGGTTTGCGCTGGCATCACGTTGGTCAGGACGGAGATGACGCCGGTGGCGCCCACTGCCATCAGGGGTAGGGTGAGCGAATCATCGCCGGAAAGGATCGATAGGCGCTCGCCGCACAGGCGGCGGATGTCGGAGGTCTGATCGAGCGAGCCCGAGGCTTCTTTGACCCCCACGATCTGCTTGAACTGGCACAAGCGCGCCAACGTTTCCGGCGCGACATTGGAGCCGGTTCGACTAGGTATATTGTAGACGATCAGTGGCAGGTCGGCGCTTTGCGCGATGGTCTTGTAGTGGTTGAAAATTCCCTCTTGGGTAGGGCGATTGTAGTAGGGCGAGATCAGCAACGCGCCGTCGGCTCCCACCGCGCGGGCGAAATTTGTCAGCTTGACCGCTTCGGCGGTGGAATTGGAACCGGTGCCGGCAAAAACCGGCACGCGCCGGCGGGTTTGCTCCACCGTAATCCGGATCACCAGTTCATGTTCGCCGTGGCTGAGGGTAGCCGACTCGCCGGTCGATCCGCAGGGAACAAGCCCTTGCACGCCGGCGTCAATTTGCCATTCGATGAGTTCGCGCAAGGCGCGCTCATCGACCGCGCCCTCACGAAAAGGCGTTACGATCGCAGACCAGGCTCCAGTTAACATTGCTGTGTCCCTCCCCAGCTGCAGTCCAGCGCCCGCCCGGCCTTAGTCGAGCGCGACCAGTTCGCGCGCCTCCAGCTCGACCTGCCCGCTGAAAACTTTCACCGCCTCGCCGCTCATGAAGACGTGATCGGCATCGGGTCCGCTCTGGCGCCATTCGATACCCAAGGTGCCCCCGCGCAAGGCGACCTGGGCTTGGCGGCCACCACGATGGTTGAGCGCGACCGCGACTACGGCGGCGCAAGCACCGGTACCGCAGGCCAGCGTCTCGCCCGAACCGCGCTCCCACACTCGCATGCGCAAGCGCGCGGGGCTCTCGATCAGAACGAACTCGGTATTGACGGCATGAGGAAAAAACGGATGGTGCTCGAATCGGCGGCCGAGGGCCGCGAATTCATGCTCGGGTAGCGTGAATAGGCGTTCGTCCTCGACCAGCACCACGCAATGCGGATTACCCATCGAGACCGCAGTGATGGGCCAGATGGTCCCATCGACGCTCAGCGGATGAGCAATAATCTGGCCGGTGGCGGCGACCGGAATCAGGTGGCCTTCCAGGATCGGCGCGCCCATATCGACGGTGGCGGTGCAAGCCACGGCGCCCTCGAATTCCAGCCATACTCGCTTGAACCCGCTGTCGGTGGCGATCGTCACCGGGTTGGTGCGCACCAGTCCCCGCTCGTAGGCCAACCGCGCCACGCATCGGATACCGTTGCCGCACATTTCGGCCCGGCTGCCGTCGGCGTTGTAGATTTCCATGCTGACGTCGGCGTCCTTGGCTCGCCCCAGCAGGATCAAGCCGTCGCCGCCGATGGCAAAACGACGATCGGACAGCCGGCGCGACAGCGCGGCTGGATCGGCGGGCCGCTGGGCGGTGGCGATCACATAAATGTAGTCGTTACCGCAGCCATGCATCTTGGTGAATTCCAAAATCGCCATCTCAGGCCGCGAACTCCACCAGCTTTTCGTGCCGGATCAGATCCTCGAAATTCTCGCGCTCGCGGATGACATGGACGGTGGTGCCGTCTACCAGGATTTCGGGCGCGCGCGGGCGGCTGTTGTAATTGGAGGCCATCACAAAACCATAGGCGCCGGCGCTCATCACCGCTAGCAACTCATCGGGCTTAACTGCTGGCAGTTCGCGCTGCAAGGCGAAGAAATCGCCGCTTTCGCACACCGGACCCACGACGTCGGCCACAATCGTTGGACGAGCTGCACGATGCACCGGCCAGATCGCATGATAAGCCTCGTAGAGCACCGGCCGAATCAGGTCGTTCATCGCGCCGTCTACCACGATGAAGCGCTTGACGTCGGTTTCCTTGAGGTGAATCACCCGTGTTACCAATATCCCGGCATTGCCGACCAACACTCGACCAGGCTCGACAATAAGCTTCAGCCCCAGCCCCTGGAGGGGTGCCAGCAGGGCTTGGGCGTACTGGGCGGGCGAGGGCGGAGTTTCCTGATAGGGGATCCCCAGGCCGCCGCCCAAGTCGAGATAGTGCAGGCTGATTCCGCTAGCGCGCAGGTCGGCGACGATTCGCGCCAGCTTATGGCCGGCCTCGCCGAAGGGCGCGGTGTCAGTTATCTGAGAGCCGATATGGGTGCTCAGGCCCACCACCTCAAGCTCGGGTAGAGCGCGAGCCTGGGTATAATATTGGCCGATTTGGGAGAGCGGGACGCCGAACTTGCTGTCGCGATGGCCGGTAGAAATGTGGGGATGGGTGCCGGGATCGAGATCGGGATTGACCCGCAGGCTAATCGGCGCGCGCCGCCCGGCGCGGCGTGCCACCGCCGCGATACGCTCCAGTTCGGGAGCCGACTCGACGTTGAACATCAAGATTTCAGCCGCCAACGCCGCCGCAATCTCCTCGTCGGTTTTACCGACGCCGGAAAAGACAATTTTGCGGGGATCGCCACCCGCCCGCAGGCAGCGCATCAGCTCCCCGCCTGAGACGATATCGAACCCTGAGCCCAGCTCGCTGAACAGCTTGAGGATGCTCAGATTGGATAGCGCCTTCATCGCATAGCAGACAAGGTGATCCGGACTGCCGGCCAGAGCTTCGTCAAAGACTCTGAAATGTCGGCGCAGGGTGCGCGCGCTGTAGATATAGACCGGGGTGCCGACACGGGCCACAATTTCCCTAATCGCAACCTGTTCGGCAAAAAGCTCGTCGTCGTGATACTCGAAATAATGCATCGGGGCGGCTTAATTATTGTTCGCGGGGACTTAGCTAATGCTGGCGTTGGTTTTAGCACAGGGGGGCAGGTGGGCAAAGGCGCTGGTGGTCCGACGGATGGCGCGGCGGCGGGCGGATAAGACGAGCTAGCCCGAATCCGGCAGATGTACCACGCGGGGTTGTGCATTTGCCGGCTAGGGGGGCAGCGAGGGAGTGGGCAGCACATAGTTGAGTGGATTGGGGGTGGGAGTAGGACGAATTCGAACCACGCTTACGACATTGGACGGCGAACTTTCGTAACCATCGGTAGTACCTGCCACGACTTCATAACGATAAGGGGTCCCGATGGCCGCTGTGGTGTCCAGGTAGCTGAAAGCATGGATTTGGCGAAAGCGCTGCAAATCGGTCACCGGCAGCGCGTTGATCAGCGCCAGCGGAGTGCGGTCGGAGGACCGATAAATGCGAAATACCGCCAGATTGCGGATTGTGCCGCCTCCCACGAAATGTAGAGGACGGCTCCATCGTAGCATTATCCCGTGGGCGGTGGATTGCGCGCGCAGGTCGCTGATGGCTATAGGCTGTGCATACTGGGGCGGGACCGGCCGGCTCTTGATCCCGCAGCCACTCAACCCTATCAGCAACACCAGCAGCCACGTGGTTGCCCATCCCAAAAGCTTCATCGCTTTTCCAGGCGGGCCAGCCGCCGGCTCACCACGGCCGGCGCCGGACCGCCCAGGGTGCGCCGGCGTGCCACCGAAATCGATGCGCTCAGGCGCTGCTTGAGGCCGCGCGCGTGGGGGCCGCAGTATTGGCGCAGCTCGGCCTCGCTGAGGTCCTCCAGCCGCTTGCCCGCCGCCAAGGTCTGGCGCACCAAGTTGCCGACTATCTCATGCGCCTGGCGAAAGGGCAGGCCGCGTTCGACCAGATGCTCGGCGATATCGGTGGCCAGGCCGGAACCGCCGGCGGCGGCCCGCATGGTCTCGCGGTTGAAGTCCAGGCGCGGCCACAGCTTGGCCATCAAAACCAGCATCGGACGTAAGGTATCGACCGCGTCGAAGACCCGCTCCTTGTCCTCCTGCAGATCGGAGTTGTAAGCCATCGGCAGCCCTTTGAGGATTACCAGTAGAGCAGTGAGATCGCCCACCAGGCGGCCGCACTTGCCGCGAAAGAGTTCCAGCAGGTCAGGGTTTTTTTTCTGCGGCATCATCGAGCTGCCCGTGGAGAATTCATCGGGTAGGACGACGAAAGCGAACTCGCTGCTGGCCCATAGGATGAGATCTTCGCTCAAGCGCGACAGATGCACTCCGCACAGCGCCGCCGCGGCCAAAAACTCCACCGCGAAGTCGCGATCGGCAACCGCATCCAGGCTGTTGAGCGCCAATTCTCGCAGCCCCAGTTCGTGCGCCGTCACACGGCGGTCGATGGGCAGGGTGGTCGCGGCCAGAGCGCCCGCCCCCAACGGCATCACCCGCGTGCGCGCCAGCACCTGTTCCATGCGCTGGCGGTCACGCATGAACATCTCGACATAGGCCATCGCATGATGGGCCAAGGTGATGGGTTGAGCGCGCTGCAGGTGGGTGTAACCGGGCATCACAGTCTCCAGCTCGCGACGCGCAACCGTACGCAAGCTGGCGCACAAGGCCTCAAGCTCACCCGCGATCGCTTCGATTTCATCGGCCAGGTATAGGCGCAAATCCAACGCGATCTGATCGTTGCGCGAGCGCGCGGTATGCAGCTTGGCCCCGGCAGCGCCGATCAGGGCGGTCAGCCGGCGCTCGATCGCCAGATGGATGTCCTCATCCGACAGGTTGAATTCGAAGTGGCCTGAATCGATCTCGCGCTCGATTCGGCGCAAACCGCGCTCGATCCGCTGGGCCTCGGCCCGGCTGAGCAATCCCACCCTATGCAGCATGCGGGCGTGCGCAATCGAGCCGCGGATATCGTGGCGATACAGGCGGCGATCAAACGGCAGCGAGGCGGTAAAGCGCTCGACCTCGGGTAGGCGACCTGCTGTAAACCGGCCGCGGATTAGGCTACGCTTAGAACCTGTTTTGGGGGTGCGTGTTTTCACAGTCAAGCCTCAAGGAGCTTGCCTCAAAGACGCGCTTGGATAAAGAGTAGAGGAGGTGAAGGGGCAAGTGCCGCATCTTGTTTAAGCATTTGCTTAAATCTTAAGCTTAAGTGGACGACGGGGCTGTGTCACCGAGCGGTCACCCGGGGGATGGACCAGACAAGAGCGCAGCTATCGTCGGCTTGCTTATAAATCCGTCAAAGTGTAGGCAATGGGCAGCGCGCGCCCACCGCGGCGTGGTTTGCGGGGTTGGGTAGATGAAGAAGCGAAAGAGCGTGAAGGAAACGGGCGGCGCGCCGCGCCGACGACCGGTTTCGGAAGCCGCCCGTCAGGCGATTCTCGAAGCGGCGGCCCAGGAGTTCGCGGCCGCCGGGTTTGGCGGGGCTCGGGCCCAGCGCATCGCGGCCCGCGCCGGGGTCAATAAGGCGCTACCCTTTTATCATTTTGGCTCCAAGTCCGACCTTTACGACGAGGTGATGAGCCAGGTCTGGGAGCATTTGGGTCAAGTGCTCACCGCCCATGCCGGCAGCACCGCCGACGCCGACACCCGGCTGCGCGATTTGTTGCATAATCTGTTTGAATTCGCGTCACGCGACCCTAACAGTCTGCGCCTGCTGATTCGCGAACTTATCGACGATCGGGCTCGCGCGCGAGACACGGCGCGTGACCACTTCATTCCGTTGCTTAGTCGACTTTGCGATATAATCGCTGCTCGTATCGAGCAAGGGATCATCGCCGATCTACCGCCGGTACAAGTAGTGATCACGCTATTGGCGGAGGTGTTATTCTACTTTCTCATCGCGCCCTTTCTGGAAGATGCCGGGCTCAGCCAACCCCTGTCGCCGGCCGCGCTGGCGGCCCGCGAGCGGATCGTGCGCCGGCTGATGGCACAGGGCTACCGTTCGCCCAACGCGCCCCCCGTGGAGGTTTGACGGACGCGTGGGAGGTGCGGGGCGATTTT
>Ga0209061_1004332_pt1 | contig 13809 bp, 7 predicted proteins | sample Coa_R1_10_FD_187157 | JGI IMG/M metagenome (GOLD analysis project Ga0209061, IMG submission 187157) | Surface soil microbial communities from Centralia Pennsylvania, which are recovering from an underground coalmine fire - Coalmine... | ecosystem: Environmental > Terrestrial > Soil > Unclassified...
CGGGACTCCGCTCGCCGCGGCTCGTCTGGGCCTTCCACTACGGGATGCTCCGCTTCTACCGCGCCCACTACGCGCCCCACCGCAGCCGCCCGCTCAACTGGCTCGTCTACGCGGGAATCGCGACTCGGGCCGCGCTCGTGCTGGCGTGGACGGTCGTCGTGGGGCGAGTGACGCTAGCGCTTCATCCTCGGGGACGGAAGGCCACACCAGCCGAGCCGGAAAGTGACGCACCTGGCGTCATCACGACTTCGGCGTCTGCAGGGTAGGCGGATGGCTCCCAGAAGCTCGAAGGCATACGCTCGCGAGAGGAGAATTCGTACAGGCAGGAGCAAGCCTGCGATGGGTCTCGGTGCGGAGTAGTGGCAAGAGGCGACGCTACCGATCGCATGGATGCCGTGACGGAGCTCCTCGATCCGGAGCGCGGGATCGAGCCGGGGGAGGACCGCCTGAGCAGGGAGAGCCGAGCCCCCCGCTCGACCGCCGTCATCGTCGCCGGCATGCACCGGAGCGGCACGTCGGCGCTCGTCCGTGTCCTCGCTCTGCTCGGCCTCGATCTCCCGAAGACGCTGTACCCGACTAGACCCGACAACCCGCTGGGGTACTGGGAGTCGCTCCCCGTGGTCGAGGCACATGAGGAGTTTCTGGCGGAAGTCGGCTCCTCCTTCGATGATTTCTCCGCTCTCAGCGAGACGGCGCTTCGCGGGCCGGCGGCGCGAACGCTAGAGGACAAACTGGTGCAGATCCTCGAACGCGAGTTCGGCGCGTCACCGCAATTCGTCGTCAAGGACCCGCGGCTCTGCCGCGTCGTGCCGATCTGGCTCGCGGCACTCATGCGCTTCGGCGCGGCGCCGCGATTCGTCCTCCCACTACGCCATCCGCTCGAGGTCGCCGCCTCGCTCAAACTCCGCAACGAGTATGGGACTACGAAGTCACTGCTGCTCTGGTTGCGGCACGTGCTCGAAGCGGAGCAGCACACACGCGGCCTGCCACGCAGTGTCGTCTCGTACGAGCACCTGCTTCGCGACTGGCGCGGGGTCGTCACCAAGATTTCCCACGAACTCGATATCGTCTGGCCCCGGACCTCGCATGAGACGCATGCGGAGGTCGAGCAGTTCCTCTCGCCACGGCGTCGCCACCACACGTTCGCGGCGGACGAGCTCGAGGCGCGTAGGGACGTCGTCGACTGGGTCAAGACGACGTACGGGGTCCTGGCGGCGGCGGCTGAGGGCGAGCAGCTTGAGCAGCAGGTGCTGGACGCCGTCCGCGGCGAGCTGGACCGGGCAGACCGCGCATTCGGGCCGCTTCTGGCTGAGCTGAACCTCACTCGGCGCGAGCAGGAGGCCAGACTCTCTGCGCAAGCGACGAAGCTCGCGGAGGCGAGCGCCGAGTCCGAGAGGCAGGCGCGTGCCCTCGACGACAGCACTCATGCCCTCGCGGAGACTCGAGCCGAGGTGGAGCGCCTGCAATCGGAGCTGACGGAGCGGCAAGAGGCGCTTGCCACGGCCACGTCGCAGATCGCCGGCTTGCGGGAGGAGACGCAGCGGCTTCGGGCCGAACTCGACAAACGGACGCACGAGCTCGACCAGGTTCGCGCCGAGGTGCCGCAGCTGGCCGCAGAGCTGGCTGAGCGCGAAGAGGCGCTTGCGGCTTCGGTTGCCGAGGTTTCCTCTTCCCGTCAGGAGGTCGAGCGCCTTAGGGCCGAACTGGAGGAGCGGGACCGCGAGCTCGCAGAAGCCCGCAGGGACATCCCGAGCCTGGAATCGGAGCTGACGGAGCGGCAAGAGGCGCTTGCCACGGCCACGTCGCAGATTGCCAGCTTGCGGGAGGAGACGCAGCGGCTTCGGGCCGAGCTCGACGAACGTGAGCGGCTACTGGCAGAAGCTCGTGCTGACGTTCCGCGCATGACGACGGAGCTCGCCGAGCAGCGGGAGGCGCTGAGAGTTGCCGCCGCGCAAGCGGCGGCAGCTCACGAGCAGGTCGAGCGGCTGCATGACGAGATGGTGCGGCGTGCGCAGGACCTCGCCGACGCCCGCGCCGATGTTCAACGCCTGAGAGCGGAACTCGCACAGCGAGAGGTCGAGCGCGAGGAGGCGAGCGCGAGCATCAACGCTCTAGGGAGCCGGGTGCAGTCCCTTCTCGACGAGGCCGCCGCGCAGGAAACTCGCCACCGACGCGCGCTGAACGAGATCGCGAACCTCCAGGTCGCGTTGGCTGAACGGGCCGGGCGCGTGGACAGGCTGCGCGCGGCTGTCGCCGAAATGCGCCGACAGCGGGCTCACCTCGCTCGCGAGCTTACGAGGCAGATCGAGGAGCTCAAGGCCCGCAAGCTCGAGCACGCACGTCTTCAGACGGAGCGCGACGGGCTCCGCGCGCAGGTGGCTGACCTCAACGCGCGGCTGACAGACCTCGAACAGCAGAACGCCGAGCTCGCCGGCGCGATCGCCGCCCACGAGGACAACGCGCGGCACAGGATCGAGGAGCTTCGTCAGCGTGACGAAGCGGACAAGCGCAACGCAGCCCTGATCGCCGAACTACGCGAGCAGGTCGATGCGCGGATGCAGGCGGAGGCGAACGCGAAGAACGACCTCGACGAGACCCGGGCGGCTCTCGACGCTACCCGTCAGGAGCTCGATCGACTGCTTCAGGAGCTTGCCGAGCGAGAGGTGACTCTGGGCAAACTCCAGATCCGCCGGTTCGTGAGACCGCGCACCAAGTGGCTTGCCATCTCGCAGTTCCTGTCGTGGCTCGTTCGGCCACACAGGGGTGGCTGGAGGCTGATCGGCCAGTACTGGCGGCTGCGGCGTGCGGGCACCTTCCCGAAGGAGCTGTACCTGGCGGAGAACCCGGACGTCGACGCGTCCGGTCTCGATCCGCTGATGCACTACGTCGAGCACGGAATACGTGAGGGTCGCATTCCGTCCCCGTCGCCCGCCGAGCCGTCGGCGGTGCTTGCCGCGAGCGCTCCCGCGCCGACGGGACAACCGGCACTGCCGCCGCAGCCGCCGGCACCCGCACCGATCGTTGCGGCTAAGCCACGCGCCGCCCAGCCGCCGCGGCCGTCCAAGCCGCTACCGCCGTCTGACTACAGCGACTTCATCGTCCTTCTGAGCAGGCAGCGCAGCGGTACGAACCCACTCCGGACGATTCTCGACTCCCATCCCGACGTCTTCTGCTTCAACGAGGTCTTCAACCTCGCGGACAGGGACTCCGACGACCGGCTACTGCGCGAGTCGAACTTTTTCACCTTCTTGGAGCGGTACGCCGGCGACGACATCCGGCGAGCAATGGCCGATAACCACGAGCGGCTCTTCCTCGACTACCTCGAGTACCTGCGCTGCCTGTCGCAGAAGCGCTACGCGCTCATCGACGTCAAGTACAACACGACGCACTTCCTCGTCCGTCCGTGGCAGCAGCGCGCGACACCGTATCTGATCGAGCTGATCATCAAGCACGGCATTTACGTCCTTCACGTGACCCGTCGGAACTACCTCCGGTACGTGCTCTCGACCCTAAAGGCCTGGCGCTCCAACCGATACACGGTCATGGCGGGGGACGCCCACCACGCCGACGTGGCACTGTACCTAGATCCTGGCTTTGTGTTAGACGAACTGTCCTATTGCCGCGAAGAAGATGAGCGGATCCAGCGGGAGCTGGCCAAGCATGATCGGATGCTCACCTTCGATTACGCGGAAATCTTCCCTGGTAATGGTGTTGTAATTGCTCCGACGTTCCTCGAACGTTTTAGCGCGTGGAGAGGCGTTGCGACGCAGTTCGTCCTCGACCCTAAGTACCAAAAGCAGTCGACACTGCCACTACCCGAGGCCATCGAGAACTACGACGAGATCGCGGCGGCACTGCGTGACGGGCCATTCGAGTACTGCTTGGACGACGAGCCGGCATACCGCGATCTCGGAGCCCTGGACGCCAACGCGCCCCCTCAAGGACCTCGAGTACCCGTGGTGCGCCCCGCCCAGTCCGACCTTACTGACGAGGCTTGGCAGGACGTAATCGGCTCACCCCCCGACTCGTTCTCTGACCATCTCCGGGCCGCGCGGCCGGCATGGGTCACCGGATCACTCTCCTGGGACGATACCCGCTTCCTCTTTCGCACAGCCCTCGAGGCCGATGCGGACGAGGCAGTCGAGATCGGGACCGCGTCGGGGTTCTCCACGGCCGTGCTCGCCCACGCTCTCTCGTTCAGGGCAGCCGCCGGTCGTGCCTCGGAGGGTTGGCGCGTGCGCTCGTATGACATCCAGGAGCAGATCTACTTCGACCATGACCGTCGGGTCGGCGACGCAGCGCGCGAGCTCCTGCCAGGCCATATGCTCGAGCACGTCGAGTTCAACGCTCCCGCGACCGCGATCGACGTCGGAGAGCGGCACGCCACCGACTCGATTCGCCTGCTCTTCCTGGACGCGAACCACCAGCACCCGTGGCCGGCGCTCGACCTCCTCGCAGTTCTCGATACCCTCCGCGTCGGTGCTACGGTCCTCCTTCACGACGTCAACCTGCCGCGGATTCACGCTGCGGAGCCCTGGGGTGTCACGCACCTCTTCGAGGATCTCGATGTCGAGAAGTTCGTGCCCGACGTCGAGGTGCCGAACATCGGGGCGTTTGTCGTGCCCGAGGACAAGCGCCGACTCCGCGAGCAGTTGCTTGCGATCGTTCAGAGGCACCGCTGGGAGGTAGACGTGCCGAGCGAACTCGTCCGGCGTGTGGCCGGGGGCGCCTCAAGCACTGTCGGTCATTGACCGTGGCGGGGCGAGCGTGAACGCCGGACCGACGGTGTTCGAGCGTGACGAACTGATGCTCCTGCGCCGACACGTCGACGACCGGCTCGTCGAGGCGGTTGCTGTGCTCTTCGACGATTCCTACTACCGCATGCAGAGCGGGCTCACCTCGGCCTCACGCTGCGAGGCGCTCGAGCATTTCCTCGAGGTCGGCTGGCGCGATGGTCTCGACCCGCATCCGCTGTTTGATACGCGTTTCTACATCGAGGCACAGCCAGAGGTTGCCGCCTCCGGTGAGAACCCGCTTCTACACTATCTCTCGGAAGGAGCGAAGGCTGGCGCCGATCCCAGCCCCTACTTCGATACCGACTACTACTACTCGCAACACGCGAGTGTCACCCCGGACACGGCGAACGCACTTGTTCACTACGTGGAGCAGGGACCGCTCGGACGCTCGTGCAACCCGAACCCGCTGTTCGGCAATGGCTACTACCTCGGCACGAACCCCGATCTCCGCGGCACAGGGATGGTCCCCCTCGTCCACTTCCTCCGGCAGGGGCGTCTTGAGGGACGCATATCGTCGCAAACACACGCCAGGCTGATGCACGCGCTCGGCGGTCGCCCCAGCCTCCGCCGGGGACGAGCGCACGACGGAAGCATCCTCTTCTTCATGCGCGGCTCGACGGGCGCTGACAGCGTCCTTGCAGCGCGAGACGTCCTCGTACGGGAGTACAGCAGCCTTTCCACCCGGATCGTCCTCCTCCGTCGCCCGCCTGGACTACGCGGGACGGAGCTCGGGCCCGGTACGGTCATCGTCGAGGACCACGAGCCCTCGGACGATCTGTGTCGAGCCTCGTCCCTCCGGTTCCTCACGCTCTCCCTATTGTCGGACCCCCCATGCCTCGCGATCGGCGACGTAATCGAGCTATTGCAGGGTGCACGCGACGCCGATACCCACGTCTACTTTCTCGTCCTCAGCGAGGAGGCCTTTCCCGCGGACCTCGGGTACGCGGCGAGGCGCGCAGCCCGCATCGTCTTCAGCTCGCGCGGGCTCTTTCAGCGTTTCAACGGCCCGAGCGGGCCTTACCCAGCCAACTCGGTCGTGCGGGCGTTCGAGCCCGAGTCGGTAGCCGAATTCCTGCGTGCGACACTCGACTTAGCCGCGCGCGATGGCGCCCTCGCCGCTGTCGCCTCGCGGGCTCAGCGGAGGACGGAAGCGCCGACGCGCAGGGTCCTCGTCCCCTGCACCGATTGGGCGGTCAGCGGCGTCAACACTGCCCTGGAGGCAGTTGGGCAGGAGCTGATCCGACGCGGCTGGGACCTCCAGATCGTGTTCACCCGAGACCGTGGCCTCGTCGAGCAAAGCCTCGGCCCCGCGGGGCTGCCCGAGCTGCCGCATCGCTGGCTCCGCCGGAGACGTCCGGGCGTCGACGGCATGTGGGAGGCGCTGATCGCGGAGACGGAGGCAGAGGCCCCGTGCATCGTCTTCACCGGCTACGACTTCTACGCCAACAGCGTCGTGCCCGCCTTGACGAACGACGTCGGAGCGGTGATGTGGGTACAGGCCGACGACGGCGACTACTACGAGCAGGCGTACCGGTTGGGCCGCTACTGCAACGCGATCGTCTGCGTGTCGAGCCGAACCCGCGACCAGGTCGCCTCGATCAATCCGGCGCTCGCCGACCGCGCTCACGTTATCCACAACACGAGCGTCGAGGACGCCGACGTCCTCCCCCGCGGGCGGCGTGACTCGAGTGAGCGGCTCCGGATCGTCTACACGGGCCGGCTCGTCCAGTATCAGAAGCGCATCCTCGATTTCGTCCCGCTCGCCGACGAGCTCGAGGCGCTCGGCGTCGACTTCACGATCGACCTGATCGGGACCGCGCCTCCGCACGACGAGGCCGCGACGCTCCTGCCGCAACGGGCTGCGCGCCACCTCGAACGTGGCAACATGCGCCTGCTCGGGCGCCTCTCGCACCCGGAGGTGCTCGCGGAGCTTCGGGCCGGCGACCTCTTCGTTCTGCTCTCCGACTTCGAGGGACTCCCTCTCTCCCTTGTGGAGGCGATGGCTTCGGGCTGCGTTCCGGTGGTGGCCGAGATGCAGAGCGGCATCTCGGAGGTGCTCGTCCCAGACGAGAACGGGCTGATCGTCCGCGGCCGCGATTACGCGAGCTGGGCGCGCACGATTCGCGACCTCTGGCGCGACGGGGCGCGGCTGACGGCGATGGCGGAACGAGCCCAGCAGACGATTCGGTCGTCCTTCACCGTGGAGCGGATCGGCGAGCAGTTCGACGCGCTGTTCAGTGCCGTGGCCGAGGAGATCGCGGCCGGCTTCGAGCGTCCGCCCGCGCTGACGTGGGGGGAGCGCCGCGCGCCGTTCGGTGACGTGCTCCCGCCGCCGACGATGTACCGAGCGGTGCAGGTCGCGGGGCTCGGATGAAGCCCCTGCCGCTCGAGGGCTGAGAGATTCGAGTCCTGCTCGTCACCCACCAGTTCTTCCCCCGCTTCTACACCGGTGTCGAGCGCGGGACGCTCAACCTCGCAGCGCAGCTCAACCGGCTCGGGCACGAATGCACCGTCGCGACGAGCGCCTCGCACTCGTCGGGGAGTGCGGCTGAGTACGAGGTCGACGGGGTCAGGGTGCGTCCGGTCGAGGTAGCCGACACGGAGGTCGAGCGGCCTTGGCGCGGCAGCGGCGTCCTCCGCCGCATCCTGCAAGAGGAGCAGCCGGACCTCGTCCACGTCATGCATCCCATGCGCTTTCCCCATGTGTTCATTGAGGCGGGCGCCGCTGCCATCCCCGCGGTCGCGCACGTTCCGGACTTCTTCTACGCCTGTGCTCGGATCACCATGGTGCGCGCCGACGGCTCGCTGTGCGACTCGCCAGAGGACGGCGAGCGCTGCGTCGCGACGTGCGGGATCGCGTCAGGCCGGGAGCGGCTGGCGTGGGGACGACTGGCCCTCGCCGAGGCACGCGCCGTGATCTGCCCCTGCCGTGCAACGATCGAGCGCCACCGCCGAATCGGTTTCGACGTCGGCCGCTGGCACCACATCCCCTGGGGCGTCGACTACGCCCTCTATCCCGAGCGGTTGGGACCGCCCCCGCCGGGACCGCTCCGCGTCGGCTTCCTCGGCACGCTGCTCGAGCACAAGGGGGCGCGAGTGGTGGTGGACGCCGTCCGCGCGCGTCCTGGGCTCGAGGTCGAGCTTCGTCTCTACGGCGAGAGCTTTCACGAACGAGACTACGAACGCGCTCTCCGGCAGGCGACAGGCGGCGACCCGCGCATCGTCTTCGCGGGCACCTACGGGCACGCCGATCTGCGTGCGATCCTAGCCGGGCTCGACGCTGTGGTCGTACCCTCGCTCTGGCACGAGAACGTACCGACGACCGCCCTGAACGCGGTCGCCGCCGGGGTACCCCTGCTGGTCTCGGACGTCGAAGGCCTAGTGGAGCTGATCGATGACTACCGCTGCGGACTCGTCTTCCGTCGCGGAGACCCTGAAGACCTCGCCGCGCTACTCGAGCGTCTCAGGCGCGATCCCATGATCCTGCGCGAGATCCGCTCCGGAGCGCTCTCGCCGCCGGGTGTCGACGAGGAGGCACGGCGGCTCGAGGCGCTTTACGAGGACATCCGCCCAAAGTGACAAGCACCTCGCCCTCTCCGCCGAGCCATGCGACTTACCTCACGTGGCAACGAGCCGGCCGGCATGTCGCTCGGCGATCGCTCGGTCGTCTCGGATCCTTTCGCAGAGAGAGCGAGCGCAGATCGCCGACGTGCCTCTTCGAGCCTCCAGTTCGCAATGATGTGCGGGGCGGGCCGGCCACTGCCTCGTCTACGGGAGACTGCTACGAGCGCCATCCCCAACTCGTCGACGACTCAATCGAGGCGATATCGAGAGCCTTGGCAGGGACAGGGGAGCCGGCTGGCGACGTCGGCGCCGACTCTACAGACCAGCGTCCTCCATCTCCCTTCCACTACAGTCCCGCCGTGTCTGCTGACGCCGTCGCACCAGTGATCAGCACGGTCGTCCTGAGCTGGAATCGAGCCGATCTTCTCGAGCGGACAGTTACCAGCTACCTCACAACCGTTACCGTTCCGTATGAGCTCGTAATTGTCGATAATGGCTCCACCGACGGCGCGGCGGAGCTCGTCCGGGACCTTTCTATTCGCTACCCAGTTATCAAGACGATTCTCCTGTCCACGAACGAGGGCGGCGAAGCAATCAACCGAGGGCTAGAGTGGAGCCGCGGAAGGTTGCTGCACATTAGCGAGAACGACATCGACTATCTCCCAGGCTGGGACACGGCGGTTCTCGAGGCGTTTGCGGCTTTCCCCTCGCTTGGGCAGCTCTCCCTGTTCGGCCCGGTCCCTACGGACGACGAGATCTGGGAAATGACGCCAAGCGTCCTTCGCCACGCCGCGGGTCGGATCGTCTACGAGACGACGGTTAACGTCGGGACCACCTCGGTCCTCCGACGAGAGCTCTGGGATCAGGGGCTCCGGGTCTCGACCATCGAGACCGGGTCTTCTGGAAGCGTGAAGTTGCCCGACGATGCTGCGCTTTCACGCTCGGTTCGTCAGTTAGGCTACATGAGCGCGTTCGCCGAGCGTTACCTCGTCCGTAACATGGGACACGAGGGCGCGGAGTTCGAGCGGCGACCCACCTATTACGCGGAGAACTACCGCCACAAGCCGTGGGTCGGGGAAGACGGATGGCGAGACCGGATTCGCAAGCACGAGAAGCGAGCCAGACCGCAGCGAACCTCGTTTCTTTTCAGCGATGAGACATTCTCGGCGGAGAAGTCGTCGCCGTCCCCCAGTTGCCCGGAGCCGTATCTCTGGTCGATGATTGACGGATGGACTGCCGAGGTCGAGACGCTTGAGTTTCTCTATGGCCTCGTGCGTCTCGTAAAGCCGCTGCGAGCGCTCGAGACCGGAACGTGGCATGGCAGGGCGGCTCGGGCGATTGGCCGCGCCCTGATGGTCAATGGACGAGGTCGGCTAGTCACGCTTGAAGTCGACTGCGAGAGTCACGCCATAGCGGCTGAGCACGTGGCGCAAAGCGGCCTCAGCGACGTGGTCGAGGTGCTGAATGTCTCGAGTCTTGAGTACGTTCCGCCGGAGCCAGTCGACTTTCTCCTGCTCGACTCCGACTTGTCGATCCGCGGCGCCGAGTTCGAGTGGTTCCGCCCGTATCTTCTTGATGGGGCACTCGTTCTCTTCCATGACACGAGTCCTAGCCACGGGGTTGTCCTCGATGCTGTCCGTGACTTGGTCGCTCGCGGACTCCTGACCGCGATCCACCTCCAGACACCACGAGGACTCTCGGTTTGCCACTACGCTGCCGGCCCGGCCAGGGCGCTACGCGACAGCGAAGATCAGAGAACCGAGGCGATACCGTAGATCTCTGCCTCGAGGCCGAGCGAGAGTGCGAGCCGCCGCCCCGCCTCACCGATCTCCCGAGCTCGGTCGTCGTTCTCGAGGACGAACGCAATCGCCTCATCGAGGTCGGTGAGGTCCGCCCGTACCGGCACGTAGTTGACCCACGGCTCGAGTCGGTCGTAGTACCACTGCCGAAAGCCCTTCTGGGAAGCCACCTTGATGACCGTACTCCCTGTCAGGAGCTTGCGAAACAATCCTGACCAGGCATTCGCCCAACCGTCGATGTCGATCAAGTATTTCGACCGCATGTACTGCTCAGGCGGGATTGGCTCGCCGAAGAGATGCCGAATGCTGTGCAACTCATTTCCGTATCGATCATCGATGAAGGGTGCGACCTCCGTAAGCTTCGCATCCACAAAGCTCGCATGGTCGAGCCTGCGAGCTTGAGCGCACAGGAAAGCCCGCGGCGTCGAGATGATTCCGTCGACAGCCGATGTAGGCAGGCCGTTTAGTTGGCCCCGCCAGACAGCTTCGCGCGCACGTCTCTCCCACGGGATCCAGTCCCGATCGATAACGGTCTTGAAGTGCTCGTACGCAAGGGATTGGACATACCCCGGGTCAGGTAGCAGCCGAGCAGGCGTGTCGCGGCCGGTGAAGGATAGCAATCCCTCGCGCCCTACATCCGACAGACAAATGGCGTGCTCAAATTCTGTCGGTTCGCGGTAACTGAGTGAGCACTCGACCGCGAGGGTGGTCGAGAATGCACGGTCGAGCACAAAACCGAGATGCGGAGGAACGCGGTTGAAGAAGACGGGGTCGAGTGAAACCTCCACGCGGTTGCCATCTCCGCGGAGCAAAAGCACCTCAGGAGCGTCCCCTGACAGTGAATCTCCGCTCTTCGCCGCGCGGACCACGTAGCGGAGCCTCGGGCGTCTCGCTGAACAACGCAAGCGTTCGTCCAGGGACGCCCAGAGGGGAAGCAGCCAGGGAGGACCGTCAACGTCGGAGCGGCCGTTCAGGAGCGCTTCAAGTACGGCCGGACTCGAGATCGAGAGCTCGGACGGTCTGGTGCCGCTCACCGTTCAGCCGACGGCATATTCCGTGTGGCGGGGCGTCTGTAGGTAGGAGGCGTGGTAGTTCGCGAGGACGCGCTCGAGGTCTCCCTGCTCGCGGATGTGGCCCTGGTCGAGCCAGATCGCGGTGTCGCACTGGCTGCGCAGGAGCGCGTCGCCGTGACTGGCGAGCACGACGATGCCTGCAGACGAGATGAACTCGTGCAGGCGCTCGTCGGCCCGCTGGGCGAACTCGGCGTCGGCGGTGCCGAGGCCCTCGTCGAGCAGCAGGATGTCGGGCCGCAGCGAGGTCAGGATCGAGAACCTGAGCCGGGCCTGCATCCCGGTCGAGTAGGAGTAGACCGGGTGGTCGATGCGCGAGGCGAGGCCGCTGAACTCGATCACGTCGTCGATCCGGCGCCGCATCGCCGCCGGCGTCTCGCCGAGCTGGACGCCGAGGCTGACGATGTTCGCGCGCCCGCTCGCCTCCTGGTCGAGCCCCTCCGCCGCGCCGCCGAGCAGCGCCAGCACGCGGCCGTGCACCTCGACGCTGCCGCTCGTCGGCGGCAGCACGCCGGCCATGATCGCGAGCAGCGTCGACTTCCCGGCCCCGTTCGCCCCCACCAGCCCCAGCCGCGAGCCCTCGGGGATCTCGAGGTCGATGCCGGCGAGCGCGTCGATCGTCACCGGCGGCGTCGTCTTGCGGCGCAGCGTGTCGACGATCCGGTGCTTGAGGTTGTAGTCGAGCACCGTCAGGAGCTGGTACTGCGCGCGCACGTTCCCGAGCCGGATGTGGGCCATCAGGAGACCACCCAGTAGGGAAGCCGCGAACGGGCGCGGGCGAAGACCACCAGCCCGAGCACGACGTTGACCACCGTCACCACCGCCGTGCCCACGTAGAAGGAGGTGGCGAGCGGCGCCCCGATCAGCGGCGCCCGGAAGGCGCTGATCAGGTAGGTGAGCGGGTTCCAGGCAAGCAACACGTTCCGGATCCCCGAGCTCAGGTCGTTGAGGTGGTAGAAGACCGGGCTGAAGAAGACCACCACGCCGAGGATCGAGTTGACGAGCGGCTGCACGTCGCGGAAGCGGGCCACGGCGGTTCCCAGCCAGAGGCCGAGGAACAGGCCGTTGACGGCGATCAGGAGGACGATCGGCAGGGCGATGAGCAGCTTCGGGCTGAGCGGCACGAGGCGGGCGACGACGAAGACCACGTAGAGCAGCATGTTGTGCGCGAAGTGGATGAACTCGATCGCCACGTCGCGCAGTACGAGCGTGCTCAGCGGCTGGCGGGTGCTGCGCAGCGTGCTCGAGCCGGCGACGAAGACCTCGGCGCCCGCTCGCGTGATGCCGGTGAGCAGCGTGAACGAGATCATCCCCAGCGCGACATAGGGCAGGAAGCTCCGTAGGCCGGCGTGCAGCAGGTGTCCGAAGACGACGCTGATTCCGACAATGAAGATCGCCGTCTGCAGGGTCAGCCACCAGGGCCCGAGCACCGTCCGCCGGTAGCGGTTCTTGACGTTCTCGACCGCCAGGTAGCTCCAGTTCCGCCAGCGGCGCAGCCCCTCCCAGATGTCGGCGAGCGCCGCCTCGAGCTGGACGCGCGGGCTAGCGTCGAGCGGCGCGTAGCCCGTCCAGCCGCTGCGGGGGCTCTCGAGCGCCGCCATCAGCGCACGGCCGTGAGGGAGTCGGGGCTACGGAACGCGGCCCGTAGGCGGGCGCTCCTCGTCAGGCGGGCGCGCGCCGCCGCCTCGGCCAGGCGGGCCGCCTTCCAGGCCGCGACCACGTCGGCGGGAGCGAGCGGCGGCCAGTCGGCGAACGCGGCGGCCTCGGCCGTCTGCGCCAGGTAGCCGAGCGGCGCCGCCGCCGGCGGCAGCAGATCGTCGCCGAGGCGGCCGGCGGCGAACACGTCGGGCGAGACCGATGCGGCGAGCGGCAGCCGGCACGCCTCGAGCCGCAGGCGAAGCCAGGCCCAGGCGCCCGTGATCTGGTCGGTGCGCGAGCCACGGGCCAGCCGCCGCCGCACGCGCCGCCAGGCGAGGCGCACCGCGAGCAGGCGAGCCGCCACCGCCAGGACGAGCAGGAGCACGACCGCGAGCACCGCGGCCAGCACGTAGAGCCAGGTCCTGGCGGGCGGACGATGCCTCCGCGCCGCCTGCGAGCTCGGCCGCGTCGCCTGGGCTCGTGTCCGCGGGGAATGGGAGCGCACGCGCGGCGGCTGCTCGCGCGTCGCAGCCCGGAGCGAGGCCCGGCCCGCAGGCGGCTGCTCGCCCGTCCGTTGCGGCGGCTGGACGGCGGGCGGCCGAGCTCCGTCCGAGCGCGGTCTGGTCGCGCTGCGCGGGAGGCGCGTGCTCTGCGGCGCGGGCGCGGCCAGCGAGGTCGAGGCCGACGGTCCGCCCGAGCGAACCTCGTAGACGCCGAGCGGGTCCGGCCAGGGCGCCTCGATCCCCGGATACGCTCGCCCGGCGGCGAGCGCCTCGGGCGGCCGCGAGTCGCGCTGCACCTGCAGCAGCACGACGGCCACCGCGACCGCGCCGGCGAGCAGCGAGAGCACCACGAGCGCTGCGCCGCGCCGCGGCGAGCGGGTCCAGTTGCGGCGCTGCCGCTCGATCGCGCCGAGGGTCAGGGCCGCGCAGACCGCCGTCG
>Ga0209061_1004334_pt1 | contig 13807 bp, 8 predicted proteins | sample Coa_R1_10_FD_187157 | JGI IMG/M metagenome (GOLD analysis project Ga0209061, IMG submission 187157) | Surface soil microbial communities from Centralia Pennsylvania, which are recovering from an underground coalmine fire - Coalmine... | ecosystem: Environmental > Terrestrial > Soil > Unclassified...
GCGGCCCTCTTGCGCCAGTCTATCAAAGAATCGGTCCGATTCGCCCGTGGGGCGGATGCGCAACGCTCCGCGCCTCCCGCCCGTCACACGCGGCGAGGCCGTCCCTCCGTCATTGCGAGCCCGCGCGCCACTTGTCCCCCGTCATTGCGAGCCCGCGCGAAGCGCGGGCGAAGCAATCCAGAATCGGCGCGGCCACAATGTACGCCTCCCGCCCGTCACATGCTGCACCGCCCGCTTGGATTGCTTCGGCCGCTTCGCGGCCTCGCAATGACGGAGGAAGACGCGGCCTCGCAATGACGGACGAAGACGCCGCCGCGCAATGAAGGAGGACGGCACGGCGGCGCCATGACAACAAGGTGCGATGACGGGCAGACCGCCATGACGCGCCCATGCGCCGCGGCGCCGCGACCGTGCCGAATTCACTGCGATCGGAATCTTCCCCAGCGCCGATCGTCGGCGCTCGCCTTCTCGTCGTCGAGACGGTGCCGCGAGCGGGCCTGCCGGGTCGCATGGGCATGCGTGCGCGCCTCCATGCGCTCGCAGCTTGGCACGAAGGCATGAAGCTCGCGGCCCTGGAGATAGATCATGTGCTGCGACAGCCCGCCGTGGCGGAGAATCCACCGCCTGACCGCGTGCGGATAGGTCTCCCACAGCGCGCGCGTGCCTTGGATGCTGGTGACCGGCCGGCCGTTGCTGTCCGGCAGCCATGCGGCGTGGAAACCGAACCGCGCGCGGTGCGTCGCGCACAGGCGTTCGCGCGGAATAATGCCGAGCAGGAGCGTGCAGGCCGACAGGCAGTTGCCGTCGATCACCACGCGTTCGCCTGAGGAGGCGAGCATCGAGAAGTTCTGCAGATATTGTCCGATCTGTCCGCCCCGGTCGTTGGCGATGCGCACGGCCGCCTGCGCCGGGGCGGCGGCCAGCGCGGCTGCCGCGACCGCCGCGGCCACGATCCCCCTTGGTCGCATGGATCCCACCAAATCCTGATTCCCCGAACGGGTGGTATGCGGCAAGTGTAAGCGAGGAGCGCGCGCGGCGAAAAGCGCAAAATTTCCGCAAGCCGAAGACTTCCCGCCGCAGGAACTCCGCGCGATCGTCGCCCGGCGCGCCTTGGCGCCGGCGGCCGCCTCATCCCCACAGCGCGGGTTTGGGCGGATGCACCCGGCTTCCCGCATAGCAGAGGCCGTCGGGCCGGTCGCGCGCGAGCAGGAGCGGGCCGTCGAGATCGACGAAGTCGGCGCGCTGCGCAAGCAGCAGGGCCGGCGCCATGGCGAGCGAAGTCGCCACCATGCAACCGACCATGGTCTTGAACCCGAGGCGCCTTGCCTCCGTCATCATCGCCAGCGCTTCGGTGAGCCCGCCGGCCTTGTCGAGCTTGACGTTGACCGCTTCGTAACGGCCGACGAGCGCGGCGAGCGAACGGCGGTCGCGGGCGCTCTCGTCGGCGCAGATCGGGACGGCATGCGGGATATCGGCGAGCACCGCGTCATGTCCGGCCGGCAGGGGCTGTTCGATCAGCGCCACGCCCGCCTCGGCGCAGGCAGCGAGATTCGCGGCGAGATTGTCTGCATCCCAGCCTTCATTGGCGTCGACGATCAGCGTGGCCGCGGGTGCGGCGGCGCGCACGGCGGCGATGCGTTGCCGATCGCCCGGCGCGCCGAGCTTGACCTTGAGCAGCGGGCGCTCCGCCGCGCCCGCCGCCGCCTTCGCCATGACCTCGGGGGCCGCGAGCGAGATCGTGAATGCGGTCACGCAGGCGCGCGGTTCGGGCAGGTCCGCGAGCGCATGCACGGGCCGGCCGCTCCGCTTGGCCTCGAGATCCCAGAACGCGCAGTCGAGCGCATTGCGCGCGGCCCCCGGCGGCAAGGCGCGTTGCAGGGCCTGCCGGTCGAGGCCTGCGGCAAGCTGCGGCCGCAGCGCCTCGATCGCCGCGAGCACGCCCTCGACGCTTTCGCCATAGCGGCCGTAGGGGACGCATTCGCCCCGCCCGCGCGCCTTGCCGTCGCCCAATTCCGCGACCACCACCTCGGCTTCGGTCTTGGCGCCCCGGCTGATGGCGAAGGTCCCGGCGATCGGCCAGCGTTCGGCGGAAAGGGCGAGGGTTAGGGGCATCTTGAGGGTTAAGGATTAGAGCGGATTTCGGTGCTATTGACCCGTCAGGGGGAGCGCAGCGAAGCAAGCCAAAATCGCATAGGCTCGCGGCGGATAGCCGCGTTGCCCCGTGCGGGGCTCCCCGCCGCGACGGTGTCGATTCGGTCCGGTCCGACCCCGCGCTCGTGTCCGCGACGGTCCGGGCGTCGGGTCGGCGCCGCAGGGTCGACGGGTTGACGGGTTCGGGTCAAGCATGCTCCGGCGGGAGCCAGCCGGCGCCTTGAAAATTCCCGGGAGATCAAGGACTTGTCTCGATGCCTGAAGTTCTGCTGACGGCCGCCGCGGAGGGCGCCGAAGTGCGCCTTGCCGGTGCCGGCGCCTGGGTCGCGCACAATGCGCGCCGGCTCGAGGAAGAGATCGAGGAGGCCGCGCGCCGCTACGGCACGGCCGCGCGCGTGGCCATCGACATGGGGCGGGTCGAGCGGCTCGACACCTTCGGGGCCTGGCTGCTCGAGCGGCTGATGCGCGGTTTTGCCGCGCGCGGGGCCGCTGCGGAGATCGTCGGACTGAGGGAGGACCAGCGCGCGCTGATCGACGTCGTGCGCGCGGTGGGCGCCGAGCGGCCGCGCGCGCCCCGCGGCAGCCCTCTCGCCGCGGCGCTGACGGCGATCGGCATCAGCATGGCCGCGGTCGGCGGCTATGTCGGCAATTTCGTCGCGATGCTCGGCGCCTTCATGGCGGCGCTTGCGCGCCTCGCCGTCCGTCCGCGCGCCTTCCGCTTCACCGCCACGGTGCATCAGCTCGACAATGTCGGCTGGCGCGCGGTCCCGATCATCCTGCTCATCACCTTCCTCATCGGCTGCATCGTCGCGCAGCAGGGCATCTTCCATTTCCGCAAGTTCGGCGCCGAGATCTACGTCGTCGACATGGTCGGCATCCTGGTGCTGCGCGAGATCGGCGTGCTCATCGTGTCGATCATGGTGGCGGGTCGCTCGGGCAGCGCCTATACCGCCGAGCTCGGCACGATGAAGATGCGCGAGGAGATCGACGCGCTGCGCACCATGGGCTTCGAGCCGATCGAGGTGCTGGTGGTGCCGCGCATCGTCGCATTGGTGATCGGCGTGCCGATCCTGACCTTCCTCGGATCGATGGCGGCCCTCTACGGCGGCGGCCTCGTCGCCTGGCTCTATGGCGGCATCGCGCCCGACATCTTCCTGAGCCGCCTGCGGGAGGCGATCACGCTCGAGACCTTCGAAGTCGGCATGATCAAGGCGCCCTTCATGGCGCTGGTCATCGGCATCGTGGCCTGCGTGGCCGGACTCAACGTGAAAGGCAGCGCCGAATCGCTCGGCCTGCAGACGACGGCTTCGGTCGTGGAGTCGATCTTCCTGGTGATCGTGCTCGACGGGCTGTTCGCGATCTTCTTCGCCTCGATCGGGATGTGACATGGCGACCAACGGGCGCGGCGAGGTCGTCATCGAGGTCCGCGGGCTCACCGTCGGCTTCGGCGATCACGTCGTGCTCGACGGCGTCGATCTCGACGTCTATCGCGGCGAGGTGCTGGGCTTTGTCGGCGGTTCCGGCGCCGGCAAGTCGGTTCTGCTGCGCACGATCATCGGCCTGCTGCCGCGCCGTGCCGGCACGGTGCGGGTGTTCGGGGTCGATCCCGTCGCGGCGGATGAGGCGGAGCGGCGCGCGGTCGAACGGCGCTGGGGCGTGCTGTTCCAGCAGGGCGCGCTGTTCTCCTCGCTGACGGTCAGGGAGAACCTGCAGTTTCCCGTGCGCGAGAACCTCAGGCTGTCGCAGCGGCTGATGGACGAGCTCGCCGTCGCCAAGCTGGAGATGGTCGGTCTCGACGCGAGCGTGCTTGAAAAATATCCGTCCGAACTGTCGGGCGGCATGACCAAGCGCGTCGCGCTGGCCCGCGCGCTCGCGCTCGACCCCGACATCGTCTTCCTCGATGAACCCACGTCCGGCCTCGATCCGATCGGCGCCGCCGATTTCGACGCGCTGATCGCCACCCTGCAGCGCACGCTCGGCCTCACCGTGTTCATGGTCACGCATGACCTCGACAGCCTCTATACGGTCTGCGACCGCATCGCCGTGCTCGCCGATCGCAAGGTCATCGCGACCGGCACCATGGCGAGCATGCTCGCTTCCGATCATCCCTGGCTCAGGGCCTATTTCCACGGCAAGCGGTCGCGCGCGGCGGCATCCGCGCCGCCGCCGCGTACCGGTTTGCAGGAGTAGTCAAGCATGGAGACCAAGGCGAATTATTCACTGATCGGCCTCTTCACGCTGGCGGTGATCGCGGCCGTGTTCGGTTTCGTATACTGGTTTCACAACACGGGCGGCCCCGGGGAGCGCGCGTTCTACCGGATCGTGTTCGAGGGCTCCGTCTCCGGCCTGCGCACCGGCGCATCGGTGCTGTTCAACGGCATCCGCGTCGGCGAGGTCACCGGCCTCAGCCTCAATGCCGACAAGCCGCAGCAGGTCATCGCCACGGTCTCCATCGACAAGTCGGTGGCGATCCGGCCCGATGTGCAGATCGGCTTGGAGTTCCAGGGCCTGACCGGCGTCGCCTCGATCGCGCTGCAAGGCGGCAGTCCGGACAAGCCGGCGCTCGCCGGCAGCAAGGACAATCCGCCCGAGCTCAAGGCTCCGCCCAATGCCACCGCCGACATCACGCAGGCCGCGCGCGAAACGCTGCGCAAGCTCGACGCGTTTCTGGTCGAGAACCAGGAGGCCTTTCACTCCGCGCTCGCCAATATCGAGACATTCAGCGCGTCGCTTGCGCGCAATTCCGAACGCATCGACAAGATCACCGCCGGTCTGCAGAATCTGACCGCGGGCGAGGACGGCAAGAGCGGCGAGCTTCTGCAGACGGTCCGCTCCATCCACACGCTCGCCGACAATCTCGACAAGCGCACCGCCGAGATCACCAAGGGCATCAATCTGTTCACGGAGACCGGCACCCGGCAGATCAATGCGGTCGCCGCCGACGCGCGCCGCATGATCTCGCAGCTCGAGGTGACCATCAGGAACATCGATCGCAATCCGAGCCGCCTGCTGTTCGGCGGCGCGCCGCCGCAGCCGTCGCAGCAGCCGCAGCGGCGCTAGAGTCTCGTCCGGGCGCGGGAACAGTGTACGCCTCCCGCCCATGACTCGCGGGCCGGCCGCCTTCCCGTCATTGCGAGCGCGAGCGCAAGCGAGCGCGAAGCAATCCAGAATTGGGCAGGGCAACACGGTACGCCTCCCTCCCCTGATCTGCGGCACCGCCCGCTGGATTGCTTCGGCGGCTTCGCCGCCTCGCAATGACGGTCCCTCTGTCCCCGTCACTGCGAGCCCGCGCGCAAGCGCGGGGCAGGGGGAGACGGTCAGCTCATGCGGCCCATGGGCGCGTCCGGCATCGAGGCGGCAAGCGCCGGGTCGACCGCGACCGGCGCGGTCGCGCCGGCACCGATCTTCGGCCGGCGCACCACCACCCAATAGGCGATCGCCGCCAAGACGCCGAGCGACACGATATCGGAGAGGACGTCGTTGAACGACAGCAGGATGAAGAGCGACATGGCCGCGAGCGCGAGCCGCACCCCCCAATCGATCGCGCGCGTCTCGGAATAGACGGCCTGCAGGCTGAAGGTGATGCCGACGGTCGCGACCAGCACCAGATAGGCAGCGCCCAACTGGTCGAGACCCGGTTTCACCACCAGTTCGGGGTGCACGAAGACGCCGACCATCAGCGTGAACAATGACACGCAGATCTGTACCGAACGCCAGAGCGTTGTATAGAACGAAGCGTTGGCGATCTTGGAGGTGATGGCCGCGGTGATCGAAGTGGGTGGCGTAAGCTCGCCGAAGACGCCGATGAAGAAGGCGAAGAAGTGCACCACCCAGGGATTGACGCCGGCCTTGATGAAGGGCGGGCCGATGACGATCGCGACGAGGATGTAGACCGGTGCCGGCGGCAGCCCGCAACCGAGAATGACGCCGAAGATGAACGCCATCGCCACCATCGCCGCCATGTTGACCCCGGCGGCCTCGACCAGCAGCGAGCCGAGCTTCGTCGGCACGCCGGTGATCACCAGCGCGCCGGTCATGATCGACAGCGTGGCGAGCAACAGCGTGATGTCGGTGATCATGTCGATGTAGGAATCCAGCACGCGCCGCAGCGGATGGATGAAATCGCGCAGCGACCATCCCTTGAGCAGCGTGGCGATCGTGTGGACGACGAGCAGCCCGAAGCCCGCGAGACAGAACATGTAGAGCGCCGCGAACATCGGCGCGAGGAAGATCGTGCCCATCAGGGCGATCAATCCACCGACGACGAAGACGAAGGCGCCGAGATTGACCTTGTCGCGCCAGGACAGTTTCTTCGCCGTCGGATCGACCACCATGCGGGTGTGGTGGAAGGTGGCCAGCAGGTACACCGACGTCGCGACGGAGATGTAATAGATGAAGGCCGGCACCCAGCCGCGGGCCACGACGTCGAAATAATCGACGCCCAGGAACTCCGCCATCAGGAAGGCGGCGATGCCCATCACCGGCGGCATCAATTGTCCGCCCATCGACGAGGAGTTCTCGATGGCCGCAGCGGTGGCGGGGGGCAGTCCGGCGCTGATCATCGCCGGGATCGTGGCGGAGCCGACGGTGATGGAATTGGCCGCGCCGGATCCGCTCACCGTACCGATCGCCATGGAGCCGATCACCGCCGACTGCGGAATCGCATGCGGGGAACGCAGCGCGATCCGCTTGGTCATGCGCAGCAGCGAATCGACGCAGCCGAAGCCGCGCAGCAGGCTCAGGACCAGCAGGAACGAGCCGATCACGGTGAGCGCAATCTGCGGGAGGCGCGCGAAGATTCCCGTCTCCATCTCGACGCTGCTTGCCGCGATCACCCGCTCCCAGGAGAGGCCGGCATGGTAGAACATGCCGGGCACCACGTAGCCATACACGGCATAGAGGATGAGGATGAGATTGAGCACGAAAAGCGGCATGTGGCGTCGCCGCGCGTATTCGATGATCAGCAGCGTCATCAGCCCGCCGACCACCAGGTCGGCGGTGTTCCACATGCCCATGCGCTCGGTACCGAGCGCGACGTAATTGGTGGTCATGTAGTAGGAGCAGTAGAGCGAGAATGCGCAGTAGAGGCCGCCGATCAGATAATTGGCCGCGCGCGGCAGGTTCGGATAAAGATCGTTGTCGCGCAGCGACTGCAGCGTGAACAGCACATAGGTGATCGGAACGACGCCCAGTGCGAGCAGCGTCTCGCCGCCGATCCCGGTCCAGTAGTAATAGAACATGTAGAGCGCGAATCCGCTCGCCGTCGCGTAATAGATCGCATCGAGGAGGAACGGCGAACGCGCGCGAGCCGTTGCGTCGGTCATGGTGAGCCTACCATCGCGTCGGGTTCGATGCGGAGCAGGCCGAGGGTCGGGCCCGCTCCGCCGGCGTCGGGACGGGGGCTTGCGCCCTCACATCGTCGCCTTGGCCACGTGCGAGTCGAACTTGGCATCCCACTGGTTCCTCGCCTTCAGGTACTTGGCGAGGCCAGGGTGGATCGGAACGAGATTGTAGGTCGACTCGAGGGCGCGCTTCTGGAAAGCCGCCATCCGCCCGTTGCTGATCTGTTCGAAGCTCGGATCGAGCTTGGCGAGCTCGTCGGCGTGCTGCTCGATGACGGTGAGGATCCGCTCCATCTCGTCGGCGGAGACGTTCATGCCGAGATCGAAGCCCCAGTAGAACGGCAGCAGCGTCACCTTCGCGTCGTCCTGCTTCTTGTGGAAATTGGCGGGGTCGACCTGCTCGGTGACAAATCCGGCGGCCTTGAGCTTGGCGAGCTCGGCCGGGCTCGGATTGAGCGCGATCCAATCCACCGCGAGCGAGGCTTCGGCGATCCACGGCGCGGGCGTCTTGCCGCCGGCCGCGTAGATCAGCATGCCCTTGATCGCCCCCGAGTTGAGCTGCGAGCCGGCGGTGGAGAGGTCGACCTGCTTGTAGACATGGTGCACCCCGACCGCTTTCATGGCGTTCTCGAGATGCAGGCGCGTGTCGAAGGGCAGGGGGCCCGTGTAGACCGGTTTGCCCGACAGGTCCTCCCATTTCTTGATCGTATCGCGATCGCTCGCCTTGATGGCGAGGCCGACGTCGAGCGTGTAGCACCAGAACGACTGCACCGGCTGCACCTTGATGTGCGATTTGAAGCCCTTGAATCGGCCTTCGTCCGCCGCGAGCTCCTTCAGCGCGACTTCCGAGCCGTAATAGCCGTCGATCTCGCCCGTCGCGAATCCCTTCACCGTGCCCACCGCGCCCGGATAGGGCAGCACGGTGATGCGCAGCGCGTCGGGCATCGCCTTGTTGAGAACGTCGGCGAGCACCACGAGCGCCTTGTGGCCCGACGAGCCGACCGGCCCGGTGCCCCACTTGATGTCCTTGGGTGCGGCGGACGCCGACACGGAGCCGAAACCCGCAAGCAGCGGGACGGCGGCAACAAACGCTGCGGCGACGACGTGGCGGGCACGTCGCGCCGCGACCCATTCCTTGCTCAGTTGCATGGCTATCGTCCTCCCAGTCTCTAGCCGTGCATGCTCATGGCGTTTCTTGCGGACGCCTCGGGCCGCTCTCCTCTGCGCCGGTTGCCGGCGCCGTTGCCCTCTTGCACGGCCGCTCCATCGCCCCCCACGGCGACTGCGGCCGGACTACTATCGGTGAGTTGGTGGCCGCTGGCAAATGAATTCGCCCGGCCGCGCGCTGCGGTGCGGCGGCACGGCGGCCGGCGGCCGCGCGCGACCGGCCGGAAGGCAGGGGCGATCAGCGCTTGCGTGCGAATGATCGGACACGGCCTCGCGCCATCGCGGCGCGGTCGTGCGAGGCGCGCTCAATCGAAACGTCCGGCCGCATGCGCGAGCATGGTGTAGACCTTGCCGTTCTCGGAGGTGAGATAGGTGCGGGCGACGATCTGGCCGCGGTCGTCGCGCGAGACCTCCTCGAGCAGCCGTTCGAATTCCTCGATATAGCGGTCGACCGTCTGCTTGAATTCCCGGTCGGAACGATATTTGCGGCGGATCTCGTCGAAGGCCTTCTGTCCCTGCAGCGTGTAGAGCCGCCGCGTGAACACGTTGCGCTCGCCGCGCTTGTAGCGGTCCCACAGGTCGACCGCGGCCTCATGGTCGATCATCCGCGCAATGTCGACCGACAGAGAATCGAGCGACTCGATCGTGTGCCGGACCGTGCGTTCGTCGTTGCGCGCGGGCTCGCGCGGAAATTCATGCCCCGGCTCATCGCTCTCGCGCGAGGCGCGGCTGAGCAGGTCGCTGAGCCAGCTTCGACTGCTGTCGGCGGCAGGCGCCTCGCCACCGCGGCGCGGCGCGAAAGCGGAGTCCGGTCGCGCCGCCGTGCGCGCGTTGCCGCCGTCGCGGCTCGGGGAATGCTCCCCGCGGCCGGCCGAAAGCGAAAGCGGCGGCGTCTCCTCGCGTTGGCCGCGCCAGGATGGTTCGGCCGCGTCAAGCGAGCGGCCGTGCCGCGCCACGATGCGGTTGAGCTCGGCCAGCGCCTCGATCTGGTCGACGATCACCCTGCGCATCTGCGCGGCGCTTTCGGCGGTCTCCTGCGGCAGTTCGAAGATGCCGCGGCGCAGCTCGGCGCGCGTGGCCTCGAGTTCGCTGCGCATTTCCGCCGCCATCTGCTTCATTCCCGCCACGACCTCGGCAAACCGCTCGCTCGCCTGACGGAAGATCTCGCCGGTATCGCCGGCGGCCTGCGCAAAGATCGCGCGCATCGCCTCGGTCGTTCGCCGGCGCTCCTCCTCGGCGTTCTCGCGGACGCGCTCGTGCTGTTCGCCGATCGCGCGCATGCTCTCGGCGCTCGACTCCGAAACGATACGCGCGACGTCCCGCGCGCGGCTCGCGGCGGCCTCGAGCGATTCGTCGAGCAGGCCGGCGAAGCGGATGAGCCGCTGCTCGATGTCCTGGCTGCGCGCGTCGAGGCTGGTGACGAGCTGTTCGAGCTGCGAGCGCCGCTCGCTGATCGATTGCTCGCTGCGTCGGTTGCTGTCGTCGATGAGCGTGATCGCCCGGCCCAGTTCGCGGCCGTGGGCATCGAACTGCCGGGCAAGCTCGGCGAGATCTCCCACCACGCGCGAGGTCGTCTCGCGGAAATTGGTGATGGTCGTCTCCACGCGCCCCGTCGCCTCGCCGGTCGATGCGGTGACTTCCTGCATCGCGGCGACGAACTCCGAGACGCGCTGCATCAGCGTGTTCTCCAGCGCGCTCATGTTTTCGTGCGAGCCCGAAAGCACCTCCTGCAGCATGATGTTGGCCTCGCGCAACCGCTCGAACAGCGCGGTGGTGTCGGCGCGCAGCATGTTGTGGGTCTCGAGCATCTCCTTGACGGTCGCGTTCGCCGTGCTCTGCGATTGCTCGATCGCCTCGAGCGCGGCGGCATGCAGCTCGCGCATGGTGCGGGAGACGGCGCCGGCGGCATTGTCGCCCGCGGCATTGATCATGCGCGCGATCTCGGTGCCGTTGTCGAGAATGGCGCGGCTGAAGGCGAGACCGCGCTCGTCGATCGCGCGGACGGCCTGATCGGCGGCGCTCGTAATCTCCTCGGCGAATTGGCGGCCTTTCTGGGCGATGGCGTCGACCACGCCGCCGCTCTTTTGCGACAGCAACGTGTTCATCGCCTCGGTGTGGCGGGTGAGCTCGCCGGCGATCTCCGCGACCTTGCCGGTGAAGCTGCGCGCGACCTCCTCGCCGACACCGGCAAGCTTCCGCTCCGCCTCGCCGGCGGACAGGCGGATCGCGTCGCCGACCGAGATCGCGAGCGTGCCGAGCGCGCGCTCGGCCTCGCTGGTGTTGGTCTTGATGGTTTCGGCGAGCTGCTCGGTACGGGCGTTGAGCGCGTCGGCGGCGGCCCTGGTGCGGTTTTCGATCTCGGCCGTGACCGCCTCGGCGCGGCCGACGAGCAGCTCCTCGAAGCGGACGATGTGGCCGTCGAGATTGGCCGCGAGTTCCTGCGCGCGCCGGCCGAGCGTCGAATCGATTTCGCCCGCCTTGGCGCCGATGGCCGTCGCCGCCGCATTCGCGCGGGTGTCGATGATGCCGGTGATCTCGCCGATGCGCTTGTCGAGCGCCCCGATCATGTCCGCGCCGCCGGTGGCGATCGCCTCATTGAGCCCCGAGAGTCGCGCGCCGAGCAGGGCGTCGAAACGCGACATCCGCTCGTCGAGCGCGCTCGCCAGTTCGCTCGAGCGGTCGCCGACGCGCTGATCGAACGTGTCGATGTAGTTGCGCATGGCCTGCGCGACGTCCTGGGTGCGCGCGCCGAGCCGCTCGACGAGCTCGCCGCCGTAGGTCTTCACCGTGCGGTCGAATTCCGCGAGATGGCGCGTGATGAGGTTGCCGAGCGTGGTGGCATCGCGGGCCACCTTTTCCGTGAGTTCCGTACCGCCGCGCTGGAACACATCCTCGAAGGCCTGCAGTCGGGCCGCGAGCAGCTCGCGCATCGACTGGCCGCGATGGTCGACGGCCGCGATCAGTTCCTCGGCGCTGGCGCGGAAGTCGGCGGCGACGCGCTCGCCGCGCGCGGCCAGCGTCTCGCTGATGCGGGCGCCGGTCTCATCCATCTTGGCGACGACGTCGTTGCCGCGCAGGGAGAGATCGATCGCCAGCGCCTCCCCGGTCTTGCGCAGATTGGCATTGGCTTCCTCCGCGCGCGCAGCGAGCGTCTCGGCCATGGCGGTGCCGGTGCGCGTGAGCGCCTCGGTGAAGACCTGCGAGCGGGTCGCCATGTCCTCGACGGTATGCGCGGCCCGCTGTGCGAAGTTCTGCGCCACCTGATCGAGCCGCGCGGTCATCACCTGCTGCACGCGCTCGGCGAGCTCAGCGAACTCCTGGTGGATCGACTCGCTCTTGAACGTGAGGCTGTCGGTCAGTCGCGCGCTCGCGGCGGCGATCGCGCTCGTCGTCCTCTCGCCGGTCGACTCGAGGCGCTCGAGCAGCGTGGAGCCGCGCTCGCTCAACGCGTCGATCATCGAGTCTCCGGCGTGGCCGAGCGCCAGCGTGATGTGTTCGCCCTTCTCGGTGAGCGAGCGGGTGACGCGCTGCGCCACCTCGTTGACCTTGTCGGCGACGAGATCGCCGACGGCGGTGATGTCGTGGGAGAGATCGAGATGGACGCTGGAAATGGCGTTGCGCACCTGTTCCGCCTGGGCGACCAGCATCTCGCGCTGGCTGGTGAGCTCGCGCAGCAGATCGCGGATGCGCACCTCGTTGTCGGTGTAGGCGCGTTCGAGCGCGGCGACCTCGTTGTGCACCAGCGCTTCCAGTTCGCCGGCCCGCGCGAGCGCGCGCTCGACGCCGTCGCCCATCGCCGCGACCTCGCGCCGCACCGCCTGACCCACGGTGACGACCGCGTCGCGACCGGCGACCTCCGGCTGGGAGAGGCGCATCGCCACCTCCGCCATCGACTCGGCGACCACGCGCAGCTCCTGGGCGCGGCGGACGACATGGGCGAGCACGAACAGCGCGATGATGGGCACGAGCGCGGCGCCGACCGCCGCCGTGGCCGCGGCGAGGCCGGCGCGCGGGGCGGCAACGAGCGTCTCCAGTTGGCCGCGGAAGAGGTAGGCGGCCGCCATGAGGAGCGCGAGCCAAAGGAGCGACGCGATGCCGGCAAGGACATAGGGAGCCCGCGCCGGACGCTGGCGCAGCGCCTGGAGCATCTGCCCGATTGCGGCGCGGTCGTCATTGGCCGGACGCAGGGGCGGCTCGTCGGTGCCCCAGGCCGGCGGCCGCGGCTCCTCGCCGAACAGGTCGACCGCGACGGGCGAGGCGGTCGGCTCCTCCGTCGTCGCGCGGTTCGCCCGGTTCAAGGGCGGGGCGGCGTCCTTGTCGGCGGCCTTGAGCGCTTCCTGGATGGCGTCGAGCGCTTCCTTGGTCGGGTCGGGGGATTTCTGGGGAATATTCGCCATTGCGTCGCTCGCCTCGTCCCTGCACAGACTCCACTCGCCCGTTCCCGGCCCGAGAACGGGGGGTGCGGCGCGCGGTAACCTTTCAAGGTAACTTTAAGGCCGGGATCCCGCCATCGCCTGGTCCACCGCGCATTATCCTATCGGCTTGGCCGCGCGAAAGAAACCACGCCGCGCGGGGACTTTCCCGGCATCGTTAACCGATTGGTAACCATATCCCGACCGAGGGAACCAGGCGCGGCCGACGATGGGCCGCGTTAACCATCGCGCGCCGGCGCATGGCGCGGATGCGGTGTCGTTTACCTCGCATTGGCCGGCCGCGGGCGATCCTCGTGCCGATCAGGGACCGCCAGAGTCCCCGGGAGGCCGCCATGGCAGAGGGTTCGCTCGCCGCGCGCGCCCGCGCGCCGGTTCGGCCGGCGATCGACCGCGCGCATCTTGAGCGGATGACGGGCGGGGACCGCGCGCTCGCGCGCGAGGTGCTGAGCCTGTTCGACCGGCAGGCCGCCGCCCTGATGAGCGGCCTATGCGGCGCAGCGCCGCGCGTAACGGCGACATTGGCTCATACGCTCAGAGGTTCGGCGATCGGCGTCGGCGCCTGGGAAGTCGCGCGCGCCGCGACGGCCGTCGAGCGCACCGCCGCTCCCGCGGCCGCAGCCGCCGATCGTCACCTGGCGCTGGCCGATCTTGCCGCAGCCATCGAGGAGGTCCGCACCGAGATCGCCGCGCTGCTCGGCGACTGGCGAGGGCTTG